>Ga0265354_1000088_pt1 | contig 15522 bp, 16 predicted proteins | sample NZE1metagenome_FD_189074 | JGI IMG/M metagenome (GOLD analysis project Ga0265354, IMG submission 189074) | Rhizosphere microbial communities from Maridalen valley, Oslo, Norway - NZE1 | ecosystem: Host-associated > Plants > Roots > Rhizosphere > Soil | place: Norway: Oslo | collected 2017-09-14 | reverse complement strand
TATGTCAAGCAGCCCAAGTCGCCCTGGACACCGGGCGATTTCCCTTGCCATTTTTCATTTTGTGCTCTAGTTAGCGGTGTAAGCTTTTCCGTTCACGGAGTGCGGCAGCTCTGCTGCCGCTTTTTTATTTTTGGGCCGCCCATTTTCCCTGGTCCGACTAAACCTTTTAAAATGAATCAATTGAGAATCATGTTGTCTTGCCGTGTTTTGCCCGGTTTCACCGGTTTTTCCAGCCCCGCAACCCCTTTGAAATGAGCACTTCCACGAAGCTCCCGCAAATATTAATTCTAAACGGCTTACTGGAAACGCTAAGCCCTTTAGAATGTGCATTTATGGGAAAAGAGGGTAGGGTCCAAGGGCAAAAAAAGGCCCGAAAGCTTTTGCCTCCGGGCCCCGGAAATTCCGTGCGTGATTGCTATCAGATTACAGCTTCGAGTAGAGGAGGAAACCCAACGCAAAGGTAAACAGTGTGAGCGTTTCAACGAACACGAGGCCGAGAATCATAGCTGCACGAACGCCGCCAGCCGCTCCCGGATTCCGCGCGATGCCTTCGCAAGCCGCTGCCGCGATCCTGCCCTGCCCCAAACCACCGCCGAACGCCGCGACGGCTACGCCAAAGCCAACCGCGATCACGAGCGTGGTCGGGTTGATTGGCGGCTTGGCCGCGTCTGCTGATGTTTGCGCAAACGCCCCCGGTGCAAGTAGCAACACCGCGACGATCGCTACGAACAATACAACTGCTAGCTTCTTCATAACTTCCTCCTCATGAATTGCCGCCAGGAGGTGGTTCCCGGACACCGTGCAGCCGGGCTCACGCTGGAGCGGCTAACAAAATCGGAAACAAAAAAAATGTCTAGTGCTCGTCCGCCGTAGCTAGGCCTATGTAAACGGCAGGCAGAATCGCGAATACGTAAGTCTGAACGACGGATACGAATACGTGCAAAACAATGAAAGCGATGGGAGCCAAAGCGGGGAACACGCCTAACACAATGCCCGCAATCGCGGACTTCGTTCCCGCCCAGACGGCGAGGCCGGTAAACAGACCCAAAAACAGTCCATAAATTAGATCGCTGGCGAAAATGTTGGCCCAGAGACGCACTGTGAGCGAAAGCAAACGCGCAAAGGAGCTGAGCACTTCCACGGGGAAAATAAGAATCCAGAGCGACCAATGGACGCCGCCGGTGAATGTTTTCGCATACCGGAGAGGACCGTGGTGTCGAAGGCCCTGCCAGTTAAAGTACAGGAATGTGATGATGGCGCAGGCCAGAGGCACAGTAACGTTCGCCGTGGGCGAACTAAAAACGGGAAACACGCTAAAAAGATTCGCCAGCAAGATGAACAGCGCCACCGTTCCTACCATCGGAACGTACTTCTTCCAGTCGTGGCCTGCGTTCTCTTCCAAGACGTCGTTGATGCCAAACCCCATCGGGTTCGTGAGCAACATTTCCGCGATCTGTTGCGAAGCTCCCGGCCGCTCAACCGACAATCGCGCCCTCAGCAATAGGGCCAGGAGCGTGCCCACAACGAGCACCGTCAGCGCCATCACTACATGCTCCGGGATGGGCGTGTCGGGATGGCTCGGCTTGATGTGGAGCGCCGTCAGCAACGCCAAGGCGGGCGCTCCCAGGATCTGGTTTACAAAATGTGTCAGCCAGCTTACGTGATGTTCCATTCCCTATTCCGTCGGACGCAGGATTTCGTACACACTTGCCGTGATTGTCGCGGCTCCTAAAGCACACAAACCCACTACCATGCTCGCAAGGGGAACTTTCAGAACTTCAAAAATAACATACACGCAGAAGCCTATCAAGCCGTAGCGGAACATCAGGCGAAACCACGTTCCAACCGGGATTTGAGGCTTCGGAAACCCTTCTTGCGCCGTTGCCGCCACAACCAGGGCATCCAAACCTTGCTTCAGCCAGCGGAAATTCAGCCACGCCAGCACGGTGCCAATCGCCAGGCCTTCCGCCCACGCAGTGTGGCGAAGGAAGGCCACGAGGATTGCCGTTGCTCCGCCAAGAACGAGTGTTAGCCACGCAATCCGATGCTCCGTGAGGGCGAACGCCGCGGCGGTGGCCGGATTAAGCTCGCTCGGCGCGGGTTGGTCAACCCTCTCCATCGCCATCAGCCGGGCAGGCGCCGCAGTATCTCTCGCAATCCTGCGAAAAATCCCAGGCCGCCGAAAACGAACATGAAGATGAATTTGGTGTGCAGCCAGTGGTCGATAAAATATCCTAGGCCGCCCCCGATAACAACCGCGGCGACGAATATGATTGGCAGCTCAATAGCCATGGCAAACTGGGCATTGGCGCCAGTTCCCTTTTGGCCGGGAGAAGATCCTGAGTCCGTCTTGTTGGGATTATTGTCCAAAATTATTGACCAAAGGCGTAGCGCGCTATGCGCAGGAATGGTTCAGGATACATCCCAGCCGCGAGCGACACAAACACCGCCGCCGTCAGCGCGATAGTTTGGCCGTTGCTTATCGTGAGAGTCGTCAATTCGAGAGGTACCACGTCCGCGTCAGCGCGTGGCTTTTTCCAGGCGTGGGCCGCAACGCGGCCATAGTAATAGACGCTGAGCAACGCATTGACGACGGCGAATGCTGCGAGTTCGGGATGCGGATGTGCAAGCAACGCTTTGACAATGAAATACTTCGCCAGAAAACCGGCCGTGGGCGGAATGCCGGCAAGCGACATCATGAAAAGGAGCAAAAGCAGCGCTGCTGCAGGGCTTCGCCAGAACAAGCCGTCCAGGTCCCGCAGTTCTGCCGTGGCGCTTCGACGCTGCTGCAGCACAATCAAAATTCCAAATGCGCCGGCCGTCGCAAAAAGATTGACGCCCAGGTAGTACATCATGCCGCTGAAGCCGGTCTCATTTCCCGCCACCATGCCAAGCAAAATGAATCCGGTCTGTGCCACGCCTCCGTACGCGAGCAGCCGCTTCACGTTGGTCTGCCGCATCGCGGCGATGTTTCCCCAAAGTAGCGATACAATCGCAACGCCGCCCCAGACGTGAATCCATTTCTCGTGTGCAAATAAAAACAAGAAGGTAAAAAATCGCAGCAGCAGCGCAAATCCGGCCGTCTTCGCGGCCATGCCCAAGTACCCGGCTATCGGCGTTGGCGCCGATTCGTAGACGCCGGGCGCAAACCAGTGAAACGGAGCCGCATCCATCAAAAAGAAAGCGCCAGCGGCGAGCAAGCCAAGCGCGAGGGCAGACGGCCAAACGGTGAGTCCGCCGAATGGAACGCCATTATCCAGACGCACTTCGAGGATCGCGCCCATTCGTCCGAGATTCGTCGTTTGATACAGCCGGTAAAGAAGCAGAAAACCGCCAGCTAGCAGAAACGTACTGCAAGCCCACTGAAACGCATAACTTCGTGCGGCCGTTTTCATCTGCTGATCGCCCTGCGCAAATCCGGACAAAAGAAATAAGCTAAGCCCCAAAGTCTCCAACCCCAGCAGCACAACGAGTACATCGACTCCCGAAACCATCAGCATCATGCCTGCGCACGCAAACAACAGCAGCGCGTAGTAGGCGCCTCGTCCCTCTTCTGCAATTTCGAGATATTGCACGGAGAACAAAACGGTTAGGACTGTACCCGCGAGAAAGAGAGCGGCGAAAAATAGGAAAAAAGGATCGACCAGCACGCTCTGATGGAGGCCAAGAAGTCCCGGCGACTCCGGATTCACGTTGCGCAGCGCTTGCATCTTGCCGTGCTGCACGTACAACGTAAATCCGCTGAATGCCGTCCCTGCCATCGCAAGCAACGCGTTCCAATGTTTTTCGTTTGCCGAGAGCCAGCGATCGATCAGCAGAATCCCGCACGCAAAGAGTACGAGCTCCATCTCCGGGAGAATGAGCGCGCCGTCTCCGCTGAGAAATCCGCGCACTGCGTTGATGAGGGTATGGATCATGCAGAAGGAAGATTAGGCCGCAGACGCGCGAGCTGAATCCTGTGCGGTTTTGCCGCTATTTCTCGAACAGCAATTCTCCCGCCCGGTGCGTTGCCTTGACTACTGCCTTAATCAGCGTAACGCGCAGTTTCCCTTCCTCCAGCTCAAGGATTCCGTCGATCGTGCAGCCCGCCGGAGTCGTCACAGCATCCTTCAACAGCGCGGGATGATCGCCCGTCTCTAGCACCACGCTCGCCGCGCCCTTCATCATCTGCGCTGCCAGCAGTGTTGAAACATCGCGCGGCAGTCCCACTTTCACGCCCGCTTCAGCGAACGACTCCAGAATGATGTACGCAAACGCCGGCCCGCTCGCCGAAAGCCCGGTCACCGCATCCATGTGCTTTTCATCGACAACAACGGTCCGCCCCACAGCGTCAAACATCGCCTTCGCCGTGTCCAAATCTTCCGCTCCCGCATGAGCGCCCTTGCAAATTCCCGTCATCCCGATACCCACTCTCGAGCAGGTGTTCGGCATCGCCCGCACCACTGGCACATTTGCGCCCACGTGCTGCTCGATGTAACTCGTCGGCACCGACGCCGCTACGGAGATCACCAAAGTTTTTTCGCTCAACTCCGGGGCAATCTCTTTCAACACTTCGCCAATCACTTGCGGCTTCACTCCCAGAAGGACTATGTCCGCGCCGCGCACGGCCTTCCGGTTTTCCGTGGCTACATTGACTCCAAGCTCCTTCGCCAGCGTCGCGGCCTTTTCGGCATGCTTCACGGTGGCCGTCACGCGCTTTGCCGAAAATAGCCCCTGCTTGAGGTACGCCCGCAGCAAGATTCCGCCTAGCTTCCCCGTACCCAAAACCGCCAGCTTCTTGTCCGTAAGTTTTTGCGCCATAGTCCAAACATTGTTGAATACCCTACCTCTTGCGTCAACCCTCCTCTCATCGCAGGAACGAAGCGGTCGGGCAGCCTGTAAGATGAAATCATGTCCCTTGCTTCTGAGCCCAGCGAGCCAGTTACCTCGGTGGCGGCAGCCCCGAAGCTCAGTTCTCGAAAGAGGAGCGAGGGAATTCTAGGGACCGTTCACCTGGCCATCGGACGAGTTCTGGAAATCGTCATCGAGGGAATGGTTGTCCTTTTCGGCCGCCGAGTAAGGCGCTCGGACGCACCATGGCTGGACTGTCCGCTCGGCGACTCGGTTTTGATCGGTACCGGTATATACGATAAAATCGCAGCAGACGAAAATCTCGCATTGAAGATCGTTCCGGATGCCGGCTTGATAGCCGATTTTGACGCTTTGCGCGGTCCTGTTTTCGATCCTAGTGCCGTTCAGCCGCGCGTCCGCCATTTCTATGAGCATGCCTCGCAATATCAACTCGAAGCTTGGAGCGAAATTGCCTTAGTCGGACGCTTTTTCCTGTGGTTGCTCGTAGAGTTCATCAGCCAGCGCATGGATCAGCTCAACTTTCCACTCTCACCCTTGGAAATGGCCCGTGGTATGACCAGTCAAGTGATTCAGCTCCGCGAAAAGGCAGGCGGTGGCCTTGTCTACACGGGCTGGCTCCGCAAATTAAAGTCTTCTGGGCTGGTGATGTTCGCCGGAATTTATTCCGTTGCAAAAATTCCCGGAGAGGATAATCCGTGCGTCAAAGTCACGTTCCCCGACCGTGGCAGCGCGAACGTTTACCTGGTCCCGCTCAGTCATGCGGACGGCTCGTTCGGCCTCGACTCCTCAGGCTCAGGCTTCGGGAGGTCGGGATTTTATCGCGTGATTGCCTCGGGTAAGGATCATCTGCGCGTAAGAAACTTCAAAACGCTGCACGAACTTTTTCACGTTTACGAAGACCAAGAAGGCGTCCTTCGTAGCGATCACAAAATCTCTTTTCTTGGCATGACGATTGTTCGTCTCCACTACAAAATGACGCTCTTGCCGGCGCTCTCCCAAGCAGACGAACACACCTCTGCGAGCGCACCTGTCACAGCTAGCTGAAATCTTGGTTTCTGCAGCGAGGTTCCACGAAGCCGCCTTCAGTCGTGCCGCGCTCCGTGAAGCACATGCACTGCATGCGGCAAAAGATGCGCGACCGCGTCCAACGACTCTGCCGCACCTTTAGGACTACCAGGAAGATTCACTATTAAGGTCTTTGCTCGAACCGCCGCCACGCCACGCGAAAGTGCCGCTGTTGGAGTCAGTTCCGATCCTTTACGACGCATCTCTTCCGCAATTCCAGGCACAATCAAGTCCGCGACCGCTTCCGTCGATTCCGGGGTGTTGTCTCGCGGACCAATGCCAGTCCCGCCGCTCGTTAGAATCAAGTCCACTCGCCCAGAGTCCGCCAATTCGCGCAACTGCTCGCGAATGTTCGCGGGATCATCGGAAACGCGCAGCACCGAAGTCACCTCCCAATTCAATCCTCGGCACACCGCGACGACCGCGGGGCCGGACAAATCCTCGCGTTCTCCTCTTGCCACTGTGTCGCTGATTGTGAGCACTGCGACGCGCATCAGGCGGGTTACTTCGTTTCCACGGGATCGCGGTTCGCTTCATCCATCAGGCGCATCGCTTCCATCAGAAGCCCAGTCGTATTTCGCGTTGTAGTTGTGCGCGTGGATGCATTTGCGGCGTTGAAATCAATCTCGAATTCGCCGGCCGTCCAAAGCACAACGCGGTAGACGGCGTCATCGCCTTCGACTTTTCCACTCTTTGCGTCGCGGCATTGTCCGTTTGCAAAATAGAGCTCGCCTTGTTCGCCGTTGTGATTCACCACCAACCGGCAAGATTTCTGGCCCATCTCGAGAGATTGCATCAAATCGATCATGCTCATCTCTTCCAAGCGCCCTTGAATCACGCCTGGCCGCGAGGCCCGCTTCTGCAATTTTTCGAGGTGCAAACGATCAACGACCTTCTTCGCGATCCGCACCAAATCCTTCACCAAGAATGGCTTCGTTACAAAATCTTCGACGCCATCCACCAGCGGCCGCAACCGCTCCTCGATATCTGCCCGGCTCGCCATGAATAGAAACGGAATGTGCCGCGTCGCCTCGCGCCCATGCAGCTTTTCAAAAAGCTGCCGTCCGTCCAAGCCCGGCATTTTGTAATCGCAAAGAATCACGTCCGGTAGTGTGTCGATGACCTTCAATAGTGCATCCGCGCCGTCCGAAGCCGTTTCAACCTCGCAATACGGCTCCATCCCCTTAATAATCAGGTCCCGCACCAGCGGATTGTCATCCGCGACCAACAATTTAACGGTTTTCGCGCCCGCACCACTCATCGGCTGCGGCTCCGGGTCGTTTTTTTGCGACCGTTCTTGTGAACAGACGTGACGGGCGCGCCCCGAAAAAAGTCCCCGCTCTTCCCGCCGGTCTTCTCGACGAGAACAATCCCGCTGATTTCCATCCCTTTATCGAGGGCTTTGCACATGTCGTAGACCGTGAGGGCCGCGGCAGTAACGGCGACCAGCGCTTCCATCTCGACCCCTGTTTGGGCCGTCGCCGTAACTTCGGAGCGAACTTCCACGCCATTTTGGCACAGCCGCGCAGTCACATCAATGTGCGTCAGCGGCAGCGGGTGACAAAGAGGTATCCACTCGGCCGTCCTCTTCGCCGCGGCAATGCCAGCAATCCTCGCTATTTCCAAGGGGTTCCCCTTTGGGTTCCTCAGCCGCTTCACGGCCCGTACCACCAGGGGGCTCATCTTCACAAATCCCTGCGCTACCGCCGTCCGTGTCGTCACTACTTTCCCCGACACGTCTACCATCTTCACCCCGCCTTTAGCCCCGTAATGCGACAGCTTTCCCATTCCGCCCTTCTCAGTGCCCTCTGCGTTCTCTGCGTCCTTGATGTAAAATTCTTTTCTTCGCTTTTTCTTTAGTTTTTCTGGTTCAAAACATATCCCTTCGAACCATTACTTCCACGGGGTCTCCAACGCCTAGGTTTTCCAGCGCCGCCGGAACGATAACAAAACAATTTGCCCTCGATAGGGCCGAGACGTCCCCAGAGCCTTGCCATCTCAATACTTTGACTTCCCGACCCGCACCCTGCCCGTCCATATGCGCCGGCAAAAAGTGAGTTACGCCCGGTTTTTCATGCAATGCCTCACCCAGCCGCGCTGCGACAACGGGCAATTCCCGCGCTTCCGCTCCAGCCAACAAATCCAGCGCCGGCGCTACAAACAACTCAAACGTCACCATGGTCGAAACCGGATTTCCCGGCAACCCAAACACAAATTTCTCTCCGCACTTTCCAAATACCGCCGGCTTCCCCGGCCGGATGGCCACGGCATCAAAATAAAATTCCGTCTCCATCTCCTTCAAAACTTTCTCCACCAAATCGTACTTCCCCATCGAGACTCCGCCCGACAAAACCAGCAAATCCTCCTGAAGCCCGCGACGAATCTTGGACTTCAAATCATCTTCGCGGTCCATGGCATTCCCCAGCAAAATTGGTTTGCCGCCCGCCAAGCGAACCTGCGCGGCTAACGACACGCTGTTGCTGTTTCGAATCTGGAAGCGCCCGGGGAGGCTGTCCACCGGTACGATCTCGTCTCCGGTCGAAAGAATGGCCACGCGCGGCTTCTGCGCGCACTTCAACTCCGCCGCTCCCACCTGCGCCGCCAGAGCAAGCTCTGCATAACCCAGCCGCATGCCTGGGGTCAAAAGTGTCTGTCCTGCGCGCGCTTCGCTCCCTCGTTGCACAAAATTCTGGCCACTCACCGCGTCGCGTTCGAAACGCACCAGATCTCCATCACGCTTCGTGTGCTCGATCATAACCACCGCGTCCGCTCCCGAAGGCACGGCCGCGCCCGTCATGATCTGCACGCAAGTTTCCGCCCACAATTCCTTCGTGACGCGGTCACCCGCCTTAATTTCCCCAGCGCACTTCAGCGTGGCCCCGGCCTGAGCGTCGGCCGCAAAAACCGCGTACCCGTCGCGCGTAGCCCTGTTGAACGGCGGATACTCCCGATCCGTCTTCACGTCTTGCGCCAGCACAAACCCCAGCGCTTCTCCCACGCGCACTTGTTCCGTAACGCGCGGACCTTTCTTCTCAGTTAGTTTTTCGATGACCTTCTGGCGTGCTTGCTCGTAGGTGAGCATCGGTGGACTATTTCTGGAAGCCTTCGCTTAACTTTTTTCCGTGCTCTCTAGGTCCTCGACGATCTCTGTGCAAAATCTTTTTCTCTGCCTTTTTTTACAACCAGCGCGCCAACAAAGTCCCCGCTGGCACAATCGTCGCATCCCGCTCCGGACCTGTAGAAATCATGCCAATTTCCACCTGCAAAAAGTCCCCGATAAACCGCAAGTAATCCAGAGCCGCCTTGGGCAATTTCGCGCTATCCTTCACGCCATACGTCGTCTCGCACCAGCCGGGCAGCGTCTTGTACTCCGGCACAACCTGCTCGTACTCCTCCGCCAAGGCAGGCATCTCCTTCAAAGTTTCGCCCTTGTACTTGTAACCGACGCACACTTGTATCTCGCGCTGCGTGTCAAAAACATCCAGCTTCGTAACTACCAGCGAATCGATCCCATTGATCATTTTCGCGTAACGCAACACCATCAAATCCAGCCATCCGCATCGCCGCGCGCGCCCTGTCACCGCTCCAAATTCTTTGCCTCGCTCGCGAACTTCCTGAGCCTCCAATTCAGGCATCTCCGTGGGAAATGGGCCGCCGCCGACGCGCGTTGTGTACGCCTTCGAAATTCCCAAGACGTTCTTGATTTTTGTCGGCGGCACACCTACGCCGGTGGTCGCACCACCAGAGATCGCGCTCGAAGACGTCACATACGGATACGTCCCATGGTCAATATCCAACATCGTCCCCTGCGCGCCTTCAAAGAGCACGGATTTCCCTTCATCCAAGGCGCGATTCACCAATTCCGCCGTATCGCAAATATATCCGCGAATTTTCTCGCCAAGCTTCAACGTCGCTTCCACTTCATGCGAAAAATCAATGTCGGCGCCGTAAGCGCCTTTCGCCAACCGGTTCTTCTCAGCAACCACCCGCGCCGCTTTCTTCCGAAACAATTCCGGCTCGAGCAAATCGCACATTCGCAAACCGCGCCGAGCCATCTTATCTTCGTACGCGGGTCCGATACCCCGCGAAGTCGTCCCAATCTTGTCCGCGCCGCGCGCGCCTTCCGCCGCTTTGTCCAACTCGCGGTGATACGGAAAAATCAAATGGGCGCGATTGCTGATGTGCAACCGTCCCTTCACATCAATACCTGCTTTCGCCAGCGTTTCAATCTCCGCCACCAGCGCCGCCGGATCCACAACTACGCCCGTCCCGATCACTGCCTGCTGCTTCGGCCGCAATATCCCGCAAGGAATCAACTGCAGCACATAGCGGTCCCTGCCGATAATGACGGTATGTCCCGCATTGTGCCCGCCAGCAACGCGCGCAATAAAATCAAACGACCCCGCAAGGTAGTCCACCACCTTGCCCTTGCCTTCATCGCCCCACTGCGCGCCGACCACCACGACCGATTTCATTCTGAGCCTTTCTCTATGTAGAACAGACACTCCTGTCTGTTCTCTTTTCTATCTTTTCAACGACTCGAACCACACCTCATCGTCTAATCGATAACTCCATCCAAACTGCGCTGGAATTCCCCGGGAACCGGCAGGTTCTAATCGTAATCTCGCCTAGCCGCCAACGCAAGCAACGCTCCGTTAGCTCGAAGCATGGGTACGTTGAGAAAATGCACCGCTACTTGCTCAACTTTACAAAACGAAAACATGAGACCAAATGATCGTTTACCATGCCCGTTGCTTGCATGAACGCATAACAGATCGTCGACCCTACAAACCGAAAGCCGCGCTTCTTTAAATCCTTGCTCATGGCGTCTGATTCTGACGTTTTTGCCGGCAGACTCTTGTGGGTCTTCCAGGCATTCTGTTTCGGCTTGCCGCCCACAAATTGCCAGATGTATTTGTCGAAAGACCCAAACTCTTCCTGCACTTTCAAGAACGCCTGCGCATTCGAAATCGTTGCTGCGACTTTCAACTTGTTCCGGATAATCCCCGCATCTTTCAAAAGCTCGTGCACTTTCTTCGCGTCATACCGCGCCACTTTCTTCACATCGAACCCGTCGAACACCTCGCGGTATCGCGCTCGCTTTTTCAAAACGGTGTCCCAACTCAGCCCTGCCTGCGCTCCCTCTAAAATCAAGAGCTCAAACAAGGCGCGGTCATCGTGTAACGGTACGCCCCATTCCTCATCGTGATAAGGAATATTCAACTCACTTGTCGCCCAGTGGCACCGATTTATCGCCATTTCACCTGCTCCCATCTCACAATTCTAGAGCACACTGGATTGCCGCCGCAGTCACACGAACGGCGGGGTAATTAAGCATAGTCTATTCGCACTCGTGACCGGCAAAGGAACAGCCCCAACCATCGAGCTATTTTAGGATGGAATGAATGATGATGGTGTTTCCGCCGAGAAGCACCGGGTCCGAGGCGAGCTCGTCCGTCCAGCGATCCTTGCGCCGCTTTTCTGGCGTCAGCTTTGCCATAAGCCGGATGAGCGCCACCAGCGGCCAGTAGAGCCACTGATTCCCTTTCTTCCGGTCGCGGTAAACACCTTGAATCGCAAATCCGTTTTTCTCAAGGTAATAGCGCAATTCATTGTACCCAATCGGGTTTGCGTGGACGGCGATCTCGTCCATCCCAGCGCAATCGTAATGAATCTTTGATTTCGACTGCTCCGAGAGCGGCTTGAAATGCGAGGTGTATCCAAAAAGCAGCCACTTCAATCGCTCTTCGACGTTCATGATGTTCGGCACACTGATGATCAAGTGCCCACCCGGTTTCAGCAGGCGCTTGTACTCGCGAAATGCCTGCGGCGGCGAATCGATGTGCTCCAGCCCATCCAGCGAAGTGATGAAGTCGAAGGACTCCGACGCATACGGCAGAGTGCCTGCCAAGTCGCCGCGCTTGATCTCCACTCCGTCGAGGCGGAACAGCTCCGAATACAGGTCGCAGCAACGCACATCAAAGCCTTCCGCAACCAAATCCTGCGCGAGCGCGCCTTCGCCTGCAGGGCAATCCAGAATCACGCCGCGCGACAGCGGCCTCAAAATCTTCAACACTGTTTCGTGCAGCCCAGGCCGCGACATCGCGAGCGGCCCGCGGTCTCCCGCAAGCAGCGGCGGGTGATTCGCCGGTTTTACGGTGCGTGTCGTCGTTGCCGCTGTCTCCGCTGTAGCCAATCGATGCTCCTAAAATTCAATGCCCGCGCGATCCGCGCACAAAACAAAGGGCATGCCGCATTCAACTGTACGACATGCCCCGCCAATCTTCCTATCTTTTTGCTGGCCCTATCGCCGGCCGATTCACGTCGTGAATCGCTCCGCGAATTACGCCAGATGCCGGTCCAGCGCCTTCGTAATCTGATCCTTCGGCACCGCCCCCACAATCTGTTCCACTACCTGCCCGTTCTTGAAAACCAGGATCGTAGGAATGCCACGAATGTTGTAGCGCCCCGCCGAGTTCATCGCTTCGTCGACGTTCAGCTTCATCACCTTTAGCTTGCCGGCGTAGTCATGCGCAATCTCGGCAACCGTTGGCGCGAGCATGTGGCAGGGGCGGCACCACTCTGCCCAGAAATCCACCATCACGGGCTGCGTGCTACTGGCGGTCAGCACTTCCGCCTCAAAATTCCCGTCCGTCACTGCCTGGATCTTCTCAGTTTGGGTATTGTCAGCCATGTTGTTTGTCCTCAACAGCTTGCCGCTAGGCCGCTGTTTTTATCTCCTTCGTCAGTTCAATTAGATGTTGTAACAGACATTTGGTTTCGTCCCGCCTGCCCAGCGCCTCGAAGGGTCAATGCCGCTTCATACACTTTCGCGTACTCCGCAGCCGGCCCCTTCCAGGAGAAATCCTTTGCCATGCCGTTCAATTGGATGCGCCGCCAGATGCGCTCATCGGTGCAATGGTGCAAAGCTTGCCGGATCGCATACATCATGGCCGCGCCGGAATATTCCGCAAACTTAAAACCGGTTCCCGTGCCGTGCTCCAAATCGAACGGCTCGACAGTATCATCTAATCCGCCCGTCGCTCTCACAATCGGCACCGTACCATACTTCAAACTGTAGATCTGATTCAAGCCGCAAGGCTCGTAGCGGGATGGCATCAGAAACATGTCCGCGCCAGCCTCAATCTTATGCGCGATTTCATTGTCGTATGCAATTCTTACGCCGACTCGCCCAGGAAACGTGTTCGCCATTGCCCGAAACAGTTCTTCGTACCTGCGCTCGCCGGATCCTAATACGACCAGTGAGAGATCCTCTTTCATCAACTCGTAGGCTTTCTCCGCGATCAAATCGAATCCCTTCTGATCGGCAAAGCGCGACACGATTCCAATTACGGGGCGCGACGCATGCTCTGGCGCGATTCCGTATAGTTCCAGCAAGACCTGCTTGCACACCTGTTTTCCGCTCATGTCCTTCGCGGAATATTTCATGGGAATCAGTTTGTCTTTCTCCGGACTCCACGCGGAGTAATCGACTCCGTTCAAAATGCCAACCATCCGATCCGCACGGCTTCGCACGACTCCATCCAAGCCCCACCCAAATTCGGGAGTCTGAATTTCCTGCGCGTACCTCTTGCTGACTGTCGTCAGATAATCCGAATAGACCAGCCCGCCCTTTAAGAAATTCACGTTGCCGTAAAACTCCATGCCGGCGGGATTGTAGACTGGCAGAGGAATTCCGGCGCGTTCGAGAACGTCCGTTTTGAAAAGCCCGTGATAACCCATGTTGTGAATAGTGAAGACGACTGGGATGTCCTTGACAAGCGGATCATCGCCGTACGAAGTGCGCAACAGAACTGGTACAAGCGCCGTCTGCCAATCGTGGCAATGAATCACGTCCGCGGGCCAAACGTGCTTCACAATTTCGATTGCTGCGCGGCAGAACTCGCTATACCGCTCGGCGTTATCTGGAAAATCGCCGTCGCTGTTGCCATAGATGCCATCGCGATCGAAATACGCGGGATCATCGACAAAAAAATATCGAACGCCGGAAATCTGCGTGCCGTCCATTACGGCTGGAAACCGCAGATGATTGGCGATTGGGATCGTGAGGCTCGGCATCACCACGGCTGTGGCTTTGGTTCCGCGGTAGCGTGGCAGCACGACAGCCACTTCGTGGCCGGCCGCCACCAATGCCTTCGGCAGCGCTTCGACTACGTCCGCAAGGCCGCCGGTCTTGGAGAACGGCAGCCCTTCCGATGCTACAAAAAGTATTCTCACTCTCTTCTCTTTACTCGATTCCTCGAACGCTCTTCGTGGCTTCTCTGCTTCACCGCATTCACCAGAGCAATCGCGCAATGCACGCTCATTTTACGCTACTGGACCCATTTCGGCGCGTCAAGACAGAACCGCTCGGCTTCAACCGCCCTCCGCTGTTCCTGCTACACTTTCGGCGCATGGCTCGTCAACGACTTGGCCAACATTTTCTCGCGGATGCCGACTGGCGCGAACAAATCGCGCGCGCCATCGGCGTTTCGCCGCACTCGACCCTTGCACTACCGACTGCGGTGGAAAGATCGTATTGCTGGATAGAGGTCGGCGCAGGCCACGGCGAAATGACCGAGCACCTTGTGTCTACCGGCACGCCCGTTTATGCCGTCGAGCTGGATGCGATGCTCGTTGGAAAGCTCCAACGGCTTACGAAGAAATTCCCGAATCTCACGGTCATCCCCGGCGATGTTCTCGAGACCGATCTGGCCGCACTCGCTGCAGGCCGCCGCATTCGCCTCTACGGTAATTTGCCGTACTACATCACCTCGCCGATTCTCCATCATTTTTTCACGTACGCGGATTCGATCGATGAGATTCACATCGTCATCCAGGAAGAAGTCGCACAGCGGCTCACCGCGAAGCCCGAGACGAAGCAATTTGGCTATCTCTCCGTCGCCACGCAACTTTACACTCGTCCGGAATTTGTACTCCGCATTCCGCGCAGCGCTTTCAGCCCGCCGCCGGAAGTTGGTTCCGCGCTGGTAACGCTTCGCCTTCCCGGCGAAAGAGCAAGCCTGGCGATTCGCGACGAGGAAGCCTTTTTGGATTTTGTAAAATTGTGTTTTTCGAAGAAGCGCAAGACGCTCATCAACAATCTGCGATCGCTGGCAGAGCCGGATAAAGTGCGCGAAGCCCTCAGCGCGCAGAGTCTGCGCCTCGATGCGCGTGCCGAGCAACTCTCCGTCTCGCAGTTCGTCGCTCTGCGGGACTCCCTGACGGCCTCGCTCTAACTCTCTTAGGCATCTTTCTTCTGGGCAGCGATCAATCTGTCCGGATAGTCGCTCATGATTCCGTCCACTCCAGCGGCCATAAGCAGGCGAATGTGGGCAGGATGATTCACCGTCCAGCAAACGACTTGCAAATCCCGCGCGTGAGCTTGCTCGATCATCGAGGGAGTCACCAGATCCCCGCGCACCACAATCTGCCGGGCCCCCACATCCACCGCGGATGTCAGGGGATCGTCGAGCTGCCCGTCATAGAGCACTCCGGTCATCAGCGTCGGCTCGATCTTGCGCAAGCTGCCCAGAATCGCGGGGTCAAACGAAATCACGACCACGCGCGCCACTTCTCCGGACTCTCGCAGCGCGCCAATTAATG
>Ga0265354_1000087_pt1 | contig 15591 bp, 17 predicted proteins | sample NZE1metagenome_FD_189074 | JGI IMG/M metagenome (GOLD analysis project Ga0265354, IMG submission 189074) | Rhizosphere microbial communities from Maridalen valley, Oslo, Norway - NZE1 | ecosystem: Host-associated > Plants > Roots > Rhizosphere > Soil | place: Norway: Oslo | collected 2017-09-14 | reverse complement strand
GTGATCGTACTCCCTGTTCTTTTCGAGGATCGCGTGAAAGCGGTCATCGAGCTGGCCTCGTTGAGCACATTCACAGCATCCCATCTCGCTTTCCTGGAACAGTTGACCGCCAGCATTGGCATCGTGCTTAACAGCATCGAGGCTACGATGCAGACCGAAGGCCTCCTAAAACAATCGCAGCAACTGGCTACCGAGCTTCAAACGCAGCAGAAGGAGTTGCAGCAGACCAACGAGCAGCTTGCTCAAAAAGCCCAGCAACTTGCCGAACAAAACGTGGAAGTGGAACGCAAGAACCAGGAAATTGACCAAGCCCGCCGCGCCGTCGAGGAAAAGGCAAAAGAACTGGCGCTCACTTCCAAATACAAGTCAGAATTCCTTGCCAACATGTCCCATGAGCTGCGAACTCCGCTCAACAGTATTCTCGTCTTGGGCCAGCAGCTCACCGACAATCCTGACGGTAACTTGACCGGCAAACAGGTTGAGTTTGCCCGCACCATTCACGGCGCCGGCACGGACCTGCTCAATCTTATTACCGACATTCTCGATCTCTCCAAGATTGAGTCGGGAACCGTTTCCGTTCAGGCAGAGGAAGTATTCTTTGCAAGTTTGCTGGACATGATAGCTCGCCCATTCCGGCACGAGGCGGAGAATCGCCGCTTTACCTTCGATTTAACGACCGATCCGCGATTGAGCCGCAGCCTGGTCACAGACTCGAAACGATTGCAGCAAGTACTCAAGAATTTGCTCTCCAATGCTTTTAAATTCACGGAACAAGGCAGAGTGCGACTGTCCGTGTTCCTGGCCGAACGTGGTTGGAGTGATGACCACGCCGTCCTACGCGCGGCACCAGCCGTCATTGCCTTCCAGGTCGAAGACACGGGCATCGGCATTCCAGCGGAAAAACAGCGCATCATCTTCGAAGCTTTCCAACAGGCCGACGCAGGAACCAGCCGCAAATATGGCGGCACGGGACTGGGGCTAGCCATTAGTCGTGAGTTGGCCAGTCTCCTAGGCGGCGAAATCCAACTACGCAGCGAAGCTGGAAAGGGCAGCACGTTTACCCTCTACCTGCCGCAAACCTATGTGGGTCCATCGACAGGTGTCAATGTTTTGGAAATGAGAACCACTCCCGCTCTGGCGCCAAAATTGGTTCCCGCAATTGCACCCGAACATCGCATCGAATCCATTGAAGATGATCGTGCAACCCTGCAGGAGGGCGACAACGTTTTGCTGGTTGTCGAGGATGACCCACACTATGCACGCTTGCTTCGCGATTTAGCGCGAGACAAGGGATTCAAAGTGCTGGTTGCCACTCGCGGTGCCGAGGCGCTGGCCTTGGCGCGTGAGTTCCATCCCCTGGCCGTTTCCCTCGACGTCTTCCTGCCAGACATGCTTGGATGGACCGTGCTCAATCACCTGAAGCAGGATCCCTCCATGCGTCACATCCCGGTCCAAATCCTCACCCTGGATGAAGACCGCCAGCATGGTCTCTCGCGCGGGGCATTTGCCTTTGTTCAAAAACCTACCACGCCCGACGAGCTGCACAATGCGTTTTCACGCATCAAAGAATACGCATCGCCGCACCTCAAGCGCTTGCTGGTTGTGGAAGACAACCCTGGCGAGCAATTAAGCATTCGCGAGCTGCTCGGCCATAACGACATCCAAGTCACCATTGCCTCGACCGGCAAAGAGGCGCTAGCAGTCATCGCGGAACAGCCATTCGACTGCATGGTTCTTGACCTTCGTCTGCCGGATATGACTGGCTTCGACGTTTTGGAGCGTCTGCGCGATACACCCTCTTTAGTAGACCTACCGGTAGTCGTCTTCACCGGGAAGGATTTGTCGCCAGAAGAAGACGCCCGTTTGCATACTCTGGCCCGCAGCGTAGTTGTGAAAGGCGTGGAATCGCCGGAGCGCCTCTTGGATGAAACCGCTCTTTTCTTGCATCGCGTCGTTTCCGATCTCCCCATCGAGAAGCAGCAAATGCTGGACCGCTTGCATCGCTCGGATGACGCCCTGGTCGGCAAGAAGGTTCTCGTTGTGGACGATGACGTCCGCAACATCTTTGCTCTCAGCAGCGTCCTCGAGCGTCGTGGAATGACCGTCTTGACAGCCGGTACGGGACGCGAAGCCATTGACACTCTGACTTCCACTTCTGATGTTGCGATCGTACTCATGGATATCATGATGCCGGAGATGGATGGCTATGAGACCATGCAGGTCATCCGCCAGAATCCAGCATTCCGGCGTCTTCCCATCATTGCCCTTACGGCTAAAGCAATGAAAGGAGATCGAGAGAAGTGCCTGGAAGCAGGCGCATCTGAATACCTAGCGAAGCCGGTTAACACGGAACAATTGCTGTCGGGACTACGCATGTGGCTCCATAGGTAAGAGTAGAGCGGTTGGGAATACGTCGAATGAGCGCGCCGAATGGTAAGCTCATCGTCTGCGAGGGCTAGTTTATGGCCGGGCCTGAAAAAGTGAACATTCTCATGGTCGACGATCAAGTCGGCAAGCTGCTCAGCTATGAGGTCATTCTTGCCAGCCTCGGTGAGAATCTAATCAAAGCCTACTCGGGGAAAGAGGCCCTCGATAACCTGCTGAAGTTAGATATCGCCGTAATCCTTCTAGATGTCAGCATGCCTGAAATCGATGGTTTTGACCTCGCGGAAATGATCCGCCAGCACCCGCGCTTCCACAGAATACCGATTATTTTCATCTCCGCAGTGCTTCTGACGGACGTCGATCGTCTCAAGGGCTACGAGCGCGGCGCCGTGGACTACATTTCCGTTCCCGTAGTGCCTGAATTGTTGCGAGCCAAGGTTAGTGTTTTTGTTGAACTGCATCGCAAAACGCGGCAATTGGAAATGCTCAACCTCGAGTTGCGGCGCCTTTCCAGCAGCCTCATTGCGGCTCAGGATCAGGAGCGGCGCAGGATCGCCCGCGATCTCCACGATGGCTTGGGACAAGAGCTCAGCGGCGCAAAGATGATGATTGATTGCATCAAGATGCGGGATCAAACGATGGAATGGAAAGAACAGGCGGCCGCCGAGGCCAGCACCCTGATCGACCAAGCCATCCAGCAAATTCGTAGTATGTCCCATCTCCTGCATCCTCCTATGCTCGACGAAATCGGCCTGCAGTCTTCACTCCGTTGGTATTTGGATGGCCTGACGAAAAGAAGCGGCCTTGAAACTTCATTGGATGTGCAACCGGAAGATTTTCCCCGCTTCGCGTCGGAATTGGAAACCACCGTGTTCCGAATCGTCCAGGAAGCCCTTACCAATGTATTTCGCCACGCTGAAGCTCGGAAAGTCACTCTCAATCTCGTGATGAAAGACGGCCAAATAGTTATCAACGTGCGTGACGACGGGAAGGGCATTCCGGACTCCGTCGCGGATTTTGAGGCCGGCAAGATTGGGATTGGCATCGCGGGGATGCGCCAACGCGTAAAAGAGTTAGGTGGAGAACTGCGGCTGCGGAATGGAAATCCGGGAACGCTTCTTGAAGCTGTCATCCCTATCAAATCAGGAGCGCCACGGCCTGCGGAGCCTTTAGCCGCTTCGTGGGGCATCAGCCACTGATTTCGGGGACTTGCCCCTTCGCTCTTCGATACTGACCGACAGCGATCTCGATGCCCTTGATAAGATCCCAAACTTGCGCCTTCGAGACGACCTGACAAATTCCAGCCTTTCGCGCAGCAGATTCCAGACCCTCCACGTCCAGGACGGTAAAGAGAACTAGCGGCACACTGCGATCCAGTGAAGACATTCGGTGCGCAACCTCGATGCCATTCATATCCGGCAAAGCCAAATCAATGAGCACTAAGTCTGGCTTTAATTCTTGAAACTTTTTGACGCCAGTCGAGCCGTTTTCAGCTTCGCCGCAGAGAATCCATTGGCGGGAGTCTATGATCGAGCGCAACAATCGCCTCATAGTCTCTGAATCGTCCACAACTAGCACTCGCAATTCCAAGGGCCCCTCCCGTTGTGTTTAACCTCGCTGAGTACACACCCTACTGAATTCGCTGACTTGGCCGCTGCGCAAACACAGTTTCAATTTTCGAGATCAGCTTCCAAGCCTCGCTCTTGCGCACCACCGCGCAGATACCCGCTTTGGCTGCCTCGCGTTCAAAGCCATCAATGTCCCACACTGTGAATAAGATCAGCGGTACCGTCGGATTGGCTGTGTACATCTTTGATGCTGCTTCAATCCCGTTCATGCCCGGCATTCCGAAATCCAGCAGTACCAGATCTGGATTCAGTTCCTGAAACATTTCGATCCCGGACATACCACTCTCTGCCTCACCACATATCTTCCAGCCGGAATGCGATCCCAAGATGGTGGCGATGATTCGCCTCATGCTTAGGGAGTCATCCACGATAAGAATTCGCAAGTTCATGGCAGACCGTAGTTCCCCTCCACTTTATATCCTGGCCTAAAGGCGGGGAATACCAGCGAAACCCTAGTGAAAGCAAAATGGACGGGGATGCGTGCCAAGAGGGGAACCAATGCCATTTCGGCCTTTACGTACAATAAATGCTGTATATCACCGCACTTTGGCAAATGTTAGTCTCGGTTCTTAGGTGCGTCTTGGCAGCTAATTGTGTATGCTGCCTAACGTGTCCGAGTGGCACACCGTCTAGCCGGGTAGTGGAGCGGCAATATTAGATTTTCCACGCTAGACCGGGAGTCTGAGTGCGAGTACTTATAGTGGATGACCACGAAGTCGTACGAAGAGGGGTGCGGTCTCTCCTGCTGACCCAACGAGACCTCGATGTGTGTGGCGAGGCCGTAGACGGCCTGGACGCAATAGAGAAGGCAAAAATGTTGCTGCCCGATCTAGTCCTCATGGATTTCAGCATGCCGAATTTGAATGGGTTTGAAGCTACGCGAGAAATCCGTCGCATGCTTCCGCAGACGGAAGTGATCATTTTAAGCCAGCACGAAACTTCTCAAATGGCCACCCAAGCCTTCCGTGCAGGCGCTCTGGGATACGTCGTAAAGTCTTCCGTCTCGAAAAATCTCTTTACGGCACTTGAGAAAGTCGGCCGGCACGAAACCTTCTGCGATCCAAGCATCACTGCCTCCACCGACAACCCAATCTGAATCCCTATCCTTTCGGCTTGTAATCCGTACACGAACAATCGGGATAATTGCATGGATTTTTCAGTTTCTTGTTAACGAGCTTCGCGCTATGGATTGACTTACCGTGTGAGCATTGACAGGGTTGTAGTTTTGGCATGATGGCCCATTCTGCCATCCCAAATCTTTAGAACCCATACCGCGAAATCCCTAAAACTGAAAATAGCGTCCTGTATCGCCGGTTCCGTAGCTGCCTCCGTCGACTCAACAACATAACTAAAGCTTTGCTCTTGCGTTTTGAACGTGATTTTGTCTCCGACACGAATGTCGCGAAGCGGACGGAAAAAAGTGTCACGGTGGGCGGCCAAAGCATACTGGCTTGGTTCGGCGATACCTGATTCCCGGTATGGCTTCACCGCGCTATTCCTGTTTTTCTATGCGTGGAGGGTTACCCAATGCAAAACACAAAGCGCTACATTGCTTCTCTGGTTTTTGTCGGAGCTCTTGCCTCGCCGCTAGCTATATTTGCGGTACCGCAAGACGCTACCGTCAAGGTTCGTGTCTACGATAAAGACCACAAGGATTATCACTACTGGGACGACAAAGAAAATCGCGCCTGGGGGCGTTTCCTGGAGGAAAATCACAGGAAGGACCATGAGTTTGCAAAATCAGAAAAGAAAGAGCAAGAGGAATACTGGAACTGGCGGCACAGCCATCCAGATTAAATTAAGGACGTAAGCGCCGCATCGGACTCAGAAAACGTGGAAGTGGGACGGGAGCCATCTTGTTTAAACGGGACGGCTCTCATCCAGCCATTTTTTATTTACAACTAAGGTCGCTTTTCTCGGGAAAGCATTTTGCGTGTGCATCGAGTGCGTTAGTAATGACAATTCCAAACGATAACCTTCGACTCTTCCTTATCTCCCTAAACGAACTCAAACAAGTAGCAATTCTTGCGGCGGCAAATGAGTTTGCTCCTCAGCTTTCCAGTATAGGGATCGTCAAAGGAAAACAGCAGCTTGAGGCCTTCCTGGTGATGGCTGGCATCGACCGCTACATAGTCTCGTATGGAGAGCCTTTCGCCACTACCTTCAAGTCAACGATTTTTGAACACAGCCCTAAGCAAATTGTCGACGACCTTGAAAAGGGTTTCCAGCAAGCCGATGAGTTGCGGCTGAAACTACGCGAGGGAGAATCGCTGACTGACGAAGAGCAGTCCCACTTGCGCTTCTTGCCCAAGAGCTGGAGCGTTTGCTCCAGCTCTGTCACAACGACTGAAGGAATAGATCGCATCCGATCCTGGTTCAAGGCGAACAAGGTTAAATAGGGTTTAGAAAAAATGCCGATCAGCTTACGGCGCCGAATCCTCTCCATCAGCTAAAAGAAACAAGTGAACGCAAGGCTGCCTCTGCTTGATCGAATAGAGTGCGGCTCCGCCACTACATTTTCTGCACAATCACATTTAATGCCGAGCTTTGCACCCCGCCCAGGTTTACTTGGGCCGGATTCATCCCCAGGTTAATTTGCCAAAGAATATGTCCACCGGTATCCGTCAAACTCAGCGTCACCTGAAACTGCGCACTGATGCCCATTGCACTGGGATTCGCGAATAGGTCGCATTCTGCTAGGCCATTTACAAGCGGTTGGCTGCCGTTAAAGCTGAGGAGTGAAGAAACCACAGCATAAGTCAGCGTACCTGTAACAGCAGAGCCGTCAGGATATTTGAAGTTCAATGTCAAGGTTGGGCCGGCAAGGCTTTGGTTCGCAGGAAGAATTTCAATGGCGCTAACGTCCGGTTCGGCGCCAGAGTCGAACTTAAATGCGATTGTCAGAGTTCCGTTGGTTACGGACGCGGAGGTTGTCTTTATGAGCGCCTCATTCGCACCCGCTTCACTGAAAACATCCAAACCTGGAAAAACGTCGGCTCCCTGTACACTCACATCAAAAATACGCGCTCCTACTTTCTCGTCTGCAGGGGTCCCTTCCGCGAAGTAAAGATTGACCTGATATTTCCCATTCGGAACCTGGAAGGAATAAGTACCTGGGTCCCAATGGTACGTTGCGAAAAGCGCCGGATCGGGAGTGCCCACGATCGGACTGCTGTTTGTTACCGCTTTGCCCTCTTTAAATCCGAAATCGGCCTGCCATACATTTCCTTTGGAGTCCGTGTATTTCGGGCCGCCGCAATGTACTCGAACGGGAGTTTGCCCTGCCGCCGGCAAACAGAATGGCAATGCCAAAGCCAAGACACAAAAAAATTTCTTCACGTGTTCTCCCCAGGAGAATTTAGGATTTTTTGCAAATCAAGCGAGGTGGGCCGGGGGGACTGGTCCCGCTTACGTTTCAACCATTACAGTATTTATTTTGTGCACTAACAGCTATTGTCCCGAGGAACAGAATAGGTCCAGCAAGATAGACAGGTTTTTTCCTGTCCCGCGCTTTAGACCGTCTCGATTCATTTAGAACCTGGCGGTAGCGGGAACAGACAGGTATCCCACTCCACGAACCTGACTCCTGTCGTACCGAATTCACCCGATAGCCTCTCGCAAGCGTAATGGTAGGTTGTAGATGTCCCCAGCCTTCCTAATCACGGGGAGGTTAAATGGAAGCCGCGGAAGAAAGGTACAAAGTTGTTGTGACGAAGGGTACTCGCCGTAAGGATCTCGGCGAGAAAAGCGAAACCGAGCTGTACACCTATCTGAACACCCGTCCGTTGGGCTCTTCGGCGGCCGGTGACGTTCTAGCTCGTCTGGTTTTGCGAGAGTCGATGAAGGTATCTTTCAAAAGATCGGGGACCATTGAGCAGATCGAAATTACACGCCTAGCTCAACTCTAAACCATAGTTCGAAGCGATCTTTAAGAACAATGCGTTGAGGCCAGGCCCGTAGCGGAGTTGGTGTGATCCTCTATCTACAGCAGATCTTTACATCCCATACAGTATTCCCTGTATAGTGAAACCTCCGCCACCCAGTATCGTAGGCGAATTACCTTAGTTAATTTGGATAAGTCAGCCTTTACGCGTCTATGGTTCGGGTTCGTCTCGCACCGAGGTCTATGTTCGGTCCCCTCGGCGCCCATCGAACGCATTTGATTCGTAAATTCGAGGTTAGTGTGACATGCCTAGTCGTGTGAAGCGTACTACCCGCGAACTCCTGCCTTTGGAAAAGACCCCCACGGGCATTCCCGGTTTTGATGAGATTAGCGAAGGCGGCCTCCCCAAAGGCCGCACGACGATCGTTTGCGGTGGCGCCGGCTGTGGAAAGACGATGCTGGGGATTGAGTTCCTGGTTCGCGGGGCACAGGAATATAACGAGCCCGGCGTTCTCATGGCTTTCGAGGAAACACCGGAAGACATCGCTAGAAACGTTGCGTCATTGGGTTTTGATATCGAAGCCCTTGCGAACCAGAAGAAGCTCTTCCTTGACTTTATAAGCGTTGAGCCCCATGAAATCCAGGAAAGCGGAGACTACGACCTGGAAGGCCTCTTCATCCGCTTGCAGAGCGCCGTGGATGCCGTGGGCGCCAAGCGAGTAATGTTCGATACGCTCGAGGCTCTTTTCTCGGGTTTTAAGAACCCCGGGATTTTGCGAGCTGAATTTCGCCGGCTATTCCGTTGGCTTAAGGATCGCGGGCTGACAACGGTCATCACGGCCGAGAGGGGCGAAGGTACGCTCACCCGGCACGGTTTGGAAGAGTACGTTTCCGATTGCGTGATTCTCCTTGACCATCGAATCAAGGATCAAATTTCGGCGCGCCGTCTGCGGATTGTAAAGTACAGGGGCACCAAGCACGGGGCCGACGAGTACCCATTCCTGATCGACGAGCGCGGCATGTCGATTTTGCCGCTAACTTCCCTCCTATTGCAGCATACCGTCTCCAACGAACGAATTTCCTCCGGCGTGCCCGATTTGGATGAAATGCTGGAAGGGAAGGGATACTTCCGCGGCTCAAGCGTGCTTATCACGGGAACTGCCGGCAGCGGCAAATCCACTCTCGCTGCCTCCTTCGTCGATGCTGCCTGTCGCAGAGGTGAGCGTTGCCTCTATATCGACTTCGAGGAATCCAGAGACCAAGTGGCGCGAAACATGAGTTCTGTTGGCCTTGATCTCGATCAATGGTCGAAGAAAGGACTCTTGACGCATGAAGCTTGGCGTCCCACGCAATTTGGCATCGAGATGCATCTGCTTCGCATCCACAAACTCATTGAAAAGGTGAAACCGCAGTGCGTGGTCATTGATCCTATCACCAACCTTCTGAATGGAAGTAGCGATAAGGAAGTCTACTCCATGCTCATGCGGTTGATGGACTTCCTGAAAGTGACGGGAATCACAGCGGTATTCCTTAGCCTCACAAGTGGCGGCGCCGACTTGGAGCAGACCACCGTCGGGATCTCTTCCTTAACCGATACCTGGATACTTCTCCGTGATTTGGAGTTAAATGGAGAACGTAATCGTTGCCTTTATGTCCTTAAATCACGCGGAATGGCCCATTCGAATCAGCTCCGCGAGTTTGTAATCACGGATCACGGCATAAAGCTTTTGCCCGTTTACATCGGCCCGGGCGGCGTCCTTACGGGATCATCGAGAGTTACGCAGGAGTCTGCGGAACGGGCGGAAGCCCTTCAAAAACAGCAGGAGATCGAGCGCAAGCAAATGGATGCCACGCGCAAGCGGCTTACGATTCAGGCACAAGTGGCGGCGCTGCAGGCGGAACTCGACGCCGTCGAAAAAGAAGAAAAGACCCTCAACCAGGAAGATAAGGAGAGGGAAATGCAAGACAAAGCAGACCGTGAAACACTGGCTAAGAGTCGGGGTTCCAGATAGTTGCAGCCCGGAAAGTCGCAAAGATCGGTAACGTTGGTTTGAAAAAGCATCTGAGACTCAGAAACCGGAAGCGGGCGCCACTTGAAGACTAAACCGAAACCAAAGAGTTCCAAAAAGCTGGTCTCATTGCGATTGTATGTCGCAGGACAAACTCCCAAGTCCTTGGCGGCCATCGCCAATCTGAAAAACATTTGTGCTGGGGATTTTGAGGAAGACTACCACATTGAAGTGATCGATCTGGTCAAGAACCCGGCCCTGGCACGAGATCATCAAATTCTGGCCATCCCCACCCTTGTCAGAAGCCTGCCAGTCCCCATCTGCAAGATAATAGGTGACTTGTCAGATACAGAGCGCGTAGTCGTAGGTCTGGACATCCGCAAAGCCAAAGGAAAGAAACCAGCTGCCAAAGCACGCGCTGTGTCGGGCGCCAAGTAGAAGCTCCCTTTATACATGATTCCCCCGATGTCGAAGGTAACTATACAAGAGGAACATGTGCAGGTAAGACATTGAAAAATAAAACGGATATCCGGAAAAAGAAGATCTCCCGGCGCTCCCGGATTAAGCGCTCCCTTGTGCCTCGACATAAGCGGAATACCGCCGAAGCCGAAGAAATCGTGCTTGCCATTCGCCGCGGAGGAGTCGACGCCCTTGTAATGGAGGGCACTCACGGCGAAAAAGTCGTTACGTTACAAGGCACAGAACATCCCTACCGGGTGCTCGTCGAGTCCATAAACGATGGTGCGGCCACTCTGGACGCCGATGGCAGAGTGCTCTATGCCAACAGTCGGTTTGCTCAAATCCTGAATATTCCCGTGGGGAAGTTGACCGGGAGCTCTCTGCACAACAACCTATCTCCTGGGCAGAGCGAGAATCTAAAAAAACTCATTCGCAAGGCGCTTCACCGAAGCTCGGCGGTTGAGCTTACTTTGGATGCCACGGCCGGAAGGCCCAAGCTCGTCCGATTTACTCTCCGCCCTCTAAAAGACTCGGACATTCATAAAGTCGGCGTCGTTGCCACCGAGCTGACCGAGCTCGTCGAAGCCAACGAAGCATTGAAGTCGAATGAGGAATCGCTGAGGCAACTCTCCGCTCGATTGCTGCAACTTCAAGATGAAGAGCGACGCCGCATTGCGCGCGATCTGCACGATGTCACCGGACAAAAGCTTGCCGTCTTATCCATGGCGTTATCCGGCGTTCTCAACCGGCCCAACGGAAGCCTGGACGCGGATTCACAGCGTGCGCTCACCGAGTCCCTTGCATGGAGCAAGGAGGTCGCGGCTGAAATTCGCACACTTTCTTACTTGTTGCACCCGCCTTTGCTGGACGAATTGGGACTCTCTTCAGCCGTCAAATGGTATCTGGCGGGATTCACGAGCAGAACGGGCATCCTGATGGAAACGGAGATTCCTTCCGAGATTCAAAGATTGTCCCCTGACGCCGAAGTCGCCATTTTCCGCGTTCTCCAGGAGAGCCTCACAAACGTGCATCGGTACGCCGAAAGCACGAATGCCGTCGTCCGGATGGACGTAACCGGAGACGAGATCAAACTCGAGATTCAAGATTTTGGGAAAGGCGTGCAATCTTCCAGGACCAGTTCGCCAAACGGATCGGTCGCGCGTCTTGGCGTCGGCATTCAAGGCATGACGGAACGCATGCGCCAATTGGGAGGCAAGCTGGAGATTACATCCAGCCCCAATAAAGGAACTCTGGTCACGGCGACGATTCCCCTTTCCAGCTCGGCGGCCATTCCCGCGCAGTCTTCCACAGTCTTGGTCTCACCTTTAAATTCCACTTCCGACCTCGCGGGACCCGTCGCAAACCCTTTGCGGAAGCGAATACTTATCGCGGACGACCACGAGATGCTTCGCCGTGGGGTGAGAAACACACTGCAAACTGAGCTGGATTTAGAAATTTGCGGCGAGGCCGTCGACGGACAGGATGTTGTCGAGAAAGTGAAAACCCTGCGGCCCGACCTGGTTATTCTTGACATCAACATGCCGGCTCTTAATGGACTAGTCGCCCTGAGACAAATACTAAGGCTTCGCCCGCAGACAAAGGTTTTGGTTTTCTCCGTCCACGATTCGGATCAAACGGTTAAAGAGGTTCACGCCGCTGGGGCTCACGGCTTCATATCCAAGGGCAAAGACTCCCAGGATCTGCTGAGAGTCGTAAGAGAGATTCTAAACCTAACAACTCTAACTGCAGCCGCTTCCCCTATCGTTAATTGAACTCTCGGCCATAGCTAATTCCGGCCTCCGACTTCGTATGCTCTTATCCAAGGCCCCTCGAAAGAGAGGGAAGCGATCTTTCGAAGAGCCCCAGACAAGTCAACGCTACTTCAGCGACGTACCCTCACCTAACAGCTTAGGGAGTCACGTGGACGCTGATGGCAACGTTCGTTCCGCCATCCTGACGGTAGGTTACGTCCGCAGTCGAGCCAACTTTCATACTGCCCTCAACCGTGGTGTTCTTATCCACAGCAAACGTCATTGTGCTGGAAGCAGCCGCAGGCTTTTGCGCGTCCTGGGTAATGGAAGACCCAGAGCCGACGGTAATCGTGAAAGAGCTCTGATCAATTGAGGCAATCTTTCCAGACACGGATTGCGTCTGGGGAGTAGCCTGTTGAGCTTGAGCCGCTTGATGCGTTGCTGCCGGTGGCATAGCCAAGGCCCCTGCTACGAGAACCGTGCCAGCCAATGTGGAAAAACCGACTCGCCATGTATTTTTCATTTTCTACGCCCTCCTCGAATTTTGTTTGGCCGGACGCAATCGATAAATGCAGGCCCTATGCCAAACTCTGGCCGCAAAACTGAAAAGTGAAAACTCCAATTGCTTTAACAAGTTGCAGGAAGACACGGAAAATGCGGGGCACTGTGTTTACTAGTACCGGAACTAGAATTCTCTTCACGCTCAATAAATAATTTTGGTAGCAAATTAATGTTTGGCGTTACAAGAATTCTTGTATTGCCAAACCATGTGCTTCGAATAATGCTGCTTCACCCATTTTTTTCTGACCTGACACGGCGATGCAGCGAATAGTCTTTGATTCTACGGTCATTCCTGTATAGCCATTAAATTTCGCAAGCGCAAGACTTCGGATGCAAGAACGCAGAAGCGTAGTCCTACTTAGTAGGACTTTCAGCTCTGGCTGAGCCGTTTCTGCTCTCTTGCACCTACCAACAGCCACCATCAACATGAACGGATTGGAAGGCTTGCATGACACAACCTGGTTCTTCTTATGCGCTCGATGCGGAGCTGGAACCACTTTGCCCGCGTGATAACAACATCATGCGTTACGAGGCGAGCGGACTCCCCTCCGGAACCGACAATCGGCCTTCCTATCACTGCGGTCATGGAGGTTGCAATGTTTGCTATGACTTGGACAACGGATATTTCACTCTGATAGGAATGCCGGACAGCGTAAATCCCCTTGCGGAGCCCGGAGTGAATACCCTGAAGTGCGAGAAACACGAGACTTGGTTATACCGCCGCAGAGATCGCGCAGAGGAGTCAGGAGCGGCGTGGTGTTGCGGTGTCGAAGGATGCGACTATGGCACGCAGATGGGATCGAAAGGGAACTGGGTCCGGACGTAGGACCACCAGCACTCAGGAATTCGCCATCACCTTAGACAGTCGACGGCGCTCAGCGAATAGGATTCGTACGGCAGCGTATACACAACACGCTAGTTAACTCGCTCCCGCAGTCATGTAACACTCCCCGGGAGGAGATCCCTTCGGAAGCAAGGTCAGTTCAGCCTCCGGAACGGTGAACCGCACGCTCCCGCAGTCCAAGCAGACCGCAAGCTTAGGGAAGACCTTCACCCCTGGATTATCTAGATTTTCTAAACCGCAAAGGTGGACGATCATCTCCGCGGACAGCTCTACCTGATTACCTATCGTGCATGATGGACAGGACATACCCACCCCCGTTCTGATAGCCAATGCCAGGCCACACGGCTATCCCCAATAGGAGAGAAAAGTATAAGCAATCAAAGGGTCGGATTGTTCAATTTGTTTAACAATTTCTGCGTCGATTAGATCCCGGTAATTGTCCGGAAGCTAGGATATAGCAGTAAATACCCACTTGCAGGAGCTGGCACGGACGCGGCGAAACCATTTCGCAGATTGGTGCAAGACCTGTGGAAATTCTTCCCGACGCCCCGAATTTCCGGGCGAAACAGGTTCAAACCGAAGCAAAAATCATCAGCATCTATGTTATATTTGCCGCCTCTCGCCCGCACATGGAGGTCCCGCATGAGCGACAAATCATTCGATTGGCAGAATCAACTTCAAGAAATACTTCACAGTCCAGACTCCCCGGATTCCCCCGCAAAAGTAGCGCATTTGCGTCATGCATTAGCCACTCGACTGCGCATCATGACGCCAGTGGACAATGATGAGCGGGTGGCCATCAAGCGCGCCCTGTCAGTCCTCAGGGCGACAAAGCCGAAACACTAAACGGACGGAATGCATTCGCCAAAAGGCTACCGCACAGGCGGCCTATGAACCATTGGTGTTATTCGTATATGCGATTAGATTGGTCGAAAGGTGATCATCGAATATCGATCTCTGACGCAGTTTAACTCGCAACCGCCGACCTGCGTCTCTGCCCCAATCGAACGATGGTGGGGATCAGTGTGTCCGCCAGGCTAATTTTGTCCAGCAAGACCGTGGCGCCAATACTCCTTGCCAAAGCCATGGTGTCCTCATCGTTCGACAGGGAAATGGCCAATATCTCCGACCCGCAATTCAAGTGCGATTTGATGTCTTGAGAAGTAGCCTTGAATTCCTCGGGCATGTGCAAATCCATGACAATCAATCTTGGCTTCAAATCATTTGCCAATTGAATTGTCTGCGCAAAATCGGCAGCCTCGGCCACAATTTCAATTTCCGATTGAGTGGCCAAGAGTTGACGGATTCCCCGGCGCACGATTTCCGAGTCATCGGCTAGAAGTACCGTAATTGATAGGTCGCTACTTTGAACCGTGTTTGGACTAGCCACAGCCTGAACCATATTGCACCTCCCATATAAAGTTGGCGCTGTCATACTGTGTGCACGATTCCTGCCAGGGATAGAGCCTTAACTGCCTCATTCCAATCACTTTGTAATCTGGCGGAATGATAGGAAGTTTCAACCACGCAGAAAATACATGTTTCACTGTAGCGGGAGAAAGTTTTATACGCCGAAAGCGCTCCAAGGGGGCGGCTGGGCGTCTAAACAAGAATCAGTCCGCAGAGAGGACCCGATGAAGCGCACGTGGACGATCATAGGGGTAGGCGACGTGCCGGGCAGTTACAAATGGTACCAGGCGCTGTTCGGCCAGCAGGCTACCTTTCCTGCCCATAATTACTTTGCGCAAATCCTCGACTCAGATGGAACTGTTTTGCTCTGTCTCCACCAGTGGGGCGCCCACGAGCATCCCTCGTTGATAAGCCCCGATCACGGGAGACCCGGCAACGGGCTGCTGTTGTTTTTCCGCGTCGATGATTTCGACCTGGCGCTTCAAAGGGCACGCTCGCTCGTCACTTGCCTCGAAGAGGAGCCACACGTGAATCCAAACACTCAAACCAAGGAGTTCTCGCTTCGAGATCCGGACGGATATTACGTAACGATCAGTGCGCTCTCCGCGGCTTGACGAGACGCTGGCGCGGTTACAAGAGTTCATTTTGTCCCACGCTACAG
>Ga0265354_1000086_pt1 | contig 15803 bp, 11 predicted proteins | sample NZE1metagenome_FD_189074 | JGI IMG/M metagenome (GOLD analysis project Ga0265354, IMG submission 189074) | Rhizosphere microbial communities from Maridalen valley, Oslo, Norway - NZE1 | ecosystem: Host-associated > Plants > Roots > Rhizosphere > Soil | place: Norway: Oslo | collected 2017-09-14 | reverse complement strand
CGATTTCACTACATTCTCCATAAAGAACAAACCGTTCACCGAAGCCAAACAAGACTATGAGAAACAAGTCAACGAGCTGGCAGATTATCTCGATCGCGCCCGGCACTACGCGCAGGCCATGGGCCACGGCGGCCCAGCGGATTATCAACGCGATTTGAAACTGGAAGCGATGGCTCCGGTCATCCGCGGCCAGTTGCCTGTGCTTGTCTTCGCCGATCGCGCGCGCGACATCCGCAACGCCATCGAATTCTGCGACAAGCAAAAGCTAAAGATGATTCTCGCGGGTGGCGCGGAAGCGTATAAGGTAAAGGATCTGCTCCGCTCCAAGGGAATCCCCGTGATCCTGAGGCCTACCCTAACCCTCACGATTGATGAAGATGACGCGTACGATCGTCTCCTCTCCCAACCCGCGGAACTCGCGGCAGCCGGCGTGAAATTCGCGCTCGGCAGCTTTGACAATTCCTTCGCGCGACGCCTCGGCCAGCAAGCCGCGAACGCCGTCGCCTACGGCCTGCCCTATGACGATGCCTTGAAAGCCGTCACGATATATCCAGCCGAGATTTTTGGCGTCGCCGACCAAGTGGGCACACTCGAAACCGGAAAACTCGCAAACATCATCGTCACCAACGGCGACCCGCTGGAGATCACGACCGACGTGAAGTTCCTCTTCATCAAAGGGCAGCAGACCTCGATGGACAACCGCCACCAGCGCCTCTACGAAAAGTATCTAAACCGGCCAAAAGCCGCAGCCGCGAATTGATGCGTCTGCATTACGGTGCCGCGCGCCAACTCTGGTAACGATTGCCCATAGCATCCGTCTGATGAAGTGGCGTAGATTTGTGCCTCAGGGGAACCTATGTTCAGACTGATGCAAGACATTCGCTTCGCCTTTCGCCTCCTCGCAAAAAGCCCGGGCTTCACCACGATTGCCGTCCTCACTCTCGCGCTCGGCATCGGCGCGAACACCGCCATATTTAGCGTCGTAAACGGTGTGCTCCTCCGCCCGCTCCCTTTTAACGACCCAGCCCGCCTCGTTCTGATCGCCGAAAAAAGCTCTTTCCCCATTGTAAGCACATCCTACGAAAACTTCTCCGACTGGCGCGACCAATCCAACTCTTTCGAACGCATGCAAGCCGTCCGTTCCGGCGCTATTACTCTCACCGGTGCGGGCGAGCCCGAGCGCCTCAACGTCCAGATGACCACCGCCGGTCTTTTCTCCATGCTCGGCATCAACGCCCAGGTCGGCCGTACGTTCCTCCCCGAAGAGGATCGCGCCGGCGGCACACCGGTCGTACTTCTCAGTTACGGCCTTTGGCAGCGGCGCTTCGGCGGCTCCACGGAAATTCTCGGCAAGTCCATCAATCTCGACACGCGCCCCTACACCGTCGTCGGCATTCTTCCCGCGGGTTTTCAGGTGTTCCAGTCCGCCGACGTTTTTCTTCCTTTCGCTCCTTGGGCCGCCACGCTCCCGCAAGATCGAAACTGGCATCCCGGCATTCTCGCTCTCGGTCGTCTCAAACCCGGCGTCTCCAAAGAGCAGGCCAACACCGAAATGATCGGCGTCACCAAACGCCTCGAGCAGCAATATCCCCTTTACAACACTGGCACCAGCGCAAATGTCGTTGGCCTTCAGGATCAGATTGTGCTGAACTCGCGCCCCGCGCTTCTGCTCTTACTTGGCGCAGTCAGTTTTGTCTTGCTGATCGCGTGCGTCAACGTAGCGAATCTCTTACTCGCGCGCTCAGCCTCGCGCGGCAGAGAAGTTGCCATTCGCACGGCTCTGGGCGCAGGCCGCGGCCGCGTCATTCGTCAGCTCTTGACCGAAAGCGTCATGCTCTCGCTGGCGGGAGGCATTCTTGGCATATTCATCGCCTGGGCTTCGATCGGTCCCCTTCTGAAAGTTGCTTCCGGTAGTGTCCCGCAAGGAGCGCCCATCGGCCTCGATACCGGCGTGCTCATCTTCACCGCCGCAGTCGCGTTACTCACGGGGCTCCTCTTCGGCATTGTCCCCGCGCTGCGCACGGCCAAGCTGGATTTGCGCGAGGCTCTCAACGAAGGCACGCGCGGCTCGACCTCCGGTCCCGGCCAGCATCGCCTTCGCGGCGCGCTCGTCGCCATGGAAATCGCGCTGGCGCTGTTGCTTCTAGTCGGATCCGGCTTACTCTTGCGCAGTTTTTCCCGTCTCCAGGAAGTCCCTCCAGGGTTTCAGCCTGATCATCTTTTCGTCGCCGATATTCCTCTTTCGCTCACGGCCTACGCCAAACCCGAAGACCGCTACCAATTTTTCGACCGCCTTGTCGATCGCGCCAGAACGCTTCCCGGCGTTCGCTCTGCAGCCGCGGCCTCCTTTCTTCCCGTAAGCGGTGGAGGCAGTATCATCCACTTCAATATCACCGGCCATCCGCCGAAATCTCCCAAAGAATTCATTGCCGCAGGCTACCGCACTATCACGCCCAACTATCTCGAAACGCTCGGCGTCCCGCTTCTGCAGGGCCGGCTCTTCACGCCCGCCGACAACGACCACTCGCCTGCGGTCGTGGTCATCAACAAAACGATGGTCACCACTTTTTTCCCCAATGAAAATCCCATCGGCAAGCGCCTCCAACTCGGAGCAACTGCCGAACAGGACGTCCCAACAATGGAAATCGTCGGCGTCGTTGGCGACGTTCTCCCCGGCCTCGGCATTGATCCGCAATCGGAAATGTATTTGCCCTACCGCCAAGCGGATTTGATTCTTCCGGTCTTTCAACTTTCCGTCGTGATGCGCACCGCAGGCGATCCCGCACTCCAGACAGCTGCTCTTCGTAGCGCGCTCGCGGAGATCGATCCCAATCAACCGCTCGTAAAGGTCCGCACCATGGAGCAAAACATGGCCACCACGGTAGCTCAGCCGCGTTTCCGCGCGTGGCTCATCGGAATCTTCGCCATGCTCGCTCTGGTCCTCTCAGGAGTCGGTGTCTACGGCGTGATGTCCTACACAGTGACGCAGCGCACCAGCGAAATCGGCGTCCGCGTCACGATGGGCGCACAGCCGGGCGACGTTTTCCGCATCATAGTCGGCGAAGCGTTCCGGCTAGCCCTGATCGGCGTAGGAATTGGCCTAGTCGCCGCACTCGCACTGACGCGCCTCCTGCGAAGCTTCCTTTTCGGCATCAGCGCCTACGATCCCCTCACATTTATTGGCGTTTCCGTTCTCCTGACTACAGTCGCGATCGCCGCCTCCTATTTCCCAGCCCGCCGCGCGACGCAAGTCGACCCCCTAGTCGCCCTCCGCTACGAATAACCCATGGAGTGCGGCAGCTCTGCTGCCGCTCTTCGTGTGCCCGACACTCGTAGGGGCGGGGCTTGCCCCTCCCCATGTAAATTTTCGCCCGTGGTCGTAATTTTTCGCATCCAACCACGTCTACAAGTAAGAGAGGTTCCTATGCGCGGCCCGACAAAATCCATCCTGCTGGCGCTTTTGCTCGCCTGCCCGCTTCTTTGCGCGCAAGCCCAGGACCCCGCCAAAATCGTCTCCGACTACATCAAAGCCTCCGGCGGCAGCAAAGCCCTCTCCAAAATCCAGTCCGAAACCATCGAAGGCGCCTTCAACAATCCCGCTGACGGTAAACCTTCCACCTACACCTTCAGCCTCAAACTCCCCAACCGCTACTACTCCGAATTCGTCCTCGGCGATAAACCTCTCATCGAAGCCTACAACGGCAAATCCGCCTGGCACCAATCCCCCAGCGGCGAACTCTCCACTCTTCTCGGCCAGCAAGGCCAGCAACTCGAAGCCGCCTCGCTCTACTACAACTCCCGCCTCCTCGATCTCAAGAAGCACAAGCTCGCCGTTGCCTTTATCGGCCATGCGCAAGTCCGCGGCAAAGACGCTCTTCAACTCGAACTCACCACCACGGCCAACATCCGCCGCGAACTCTTCTTCGATCCGCAATCCCATCTCCTCGTCAAAGAATCCGCTCCCGTCGCTGGCCTCGACCAGGAAATTTCCTACGACGATTACCGCAGCGTCGACGGCGTCAAGCTCCCCTATAAAATCGAGCTTCATCGCGGCCCAGACACCTACTCCATCAACATCACCCGCGCCGTGATCAACGAAAACGTCGGCGAACGCACCTTCGACTTCCCCATAAAATCGCAGGTGAAGCTGCCCGACCTCAAAGCCCTTTTCAAGGAAATCGACGACAATCAGAAGGCCGCTGACAAAATCCGCGAGAATTACGCCGGCACACGCGTCGAAGAAGAAACCGATTTTGAAAAAGACGGGAAAGTCAAAAAGACCGAAGTGAACGAGTACACCTTCTTTTATCTAAATGGCGATGAAGTCTCGACTCTCGTCAAAAAAGACAACAAGCCACTCAGCGAAGAAGAACAAAAGAAGGAAAACGAGAAAACCCAAAAAGAAATCGCCGAAATCCAGAAACGCGAAGCCAAAAAAGAGACCAAGGACGAAAAATCAAAAGAAGAAGGAAAGAAAGATAAGGACGACGATGACGTCGGCATCGAAACCTTCCTCCGCGCCGCCCAGTTCGTCAACCCGCGCCGTGAGCGCTTTCGCGGACAGGACGTTCTCGTCTTCGACTTCGAGCCCAATCCCGAATTCCAGCCTCACAAAATGGTCGAGAAAATCGTCCACGAACTCGCCGGCGTCATCTGGGTCGACGAGCAAGCTCACGAAGTCGCCCGTCTCGAAGCCTATTTCGTCGGCGACTTCCGCGTCGCCGGCGGCCTCCTCGCCAATCTTCAGAAAGGCACCAGCTTCGTTTTCGAACAGTCCTATTTCAACAACGAAGTCTGGCTCCCCACCTACGAAGAAGCCCACGTCGGCGTCCGCGTCCTCTTGATGAAAGGCTTCAACGTCAACGCCGTGACGCGTTACTCCGACTACAAACGCTTCAACGTCCAAACCCTCTCTACCATCAACCAACCTAAATCCAGCACTCCGGACACCTCCACCGAAAAACCCAACAATTAAACGTGGCTTCGGATCGATTTGAGTCGGAACCGGAGCTCCACGGCTGGCACTTGTCCGATTACCAGACGAATCCGTAGTTGTCTCCCATTGAACATTCGGACGGTCGAAGGACTACGGGGTTATACTCATGGAATGATCCCGCCGACGGGACAAGGCGTGACTGATTTTCGGACGCCGAACGAAGGACGTTGTGGGGCTTCAAATCTCAATCCGGGAATCCGGCGATATAACCATACTGGACCTTCGAGGGAGATCGACCATCAATGACGGTGAGAGCGATCTTCTCAATAGCCATATACAAAAATTGGTCGCCAAGGGTGCGCGCAAGCTGCTTTTGAATTTAGGGGATCTGACCCAGGTCGACAGTTCCGGTATCGGCATCATCGTTGGGACGTATGTTTCCCTTGGCAATCAAGGTGGGGACTTAAGGTTGCTGCGTCCTCGCGGTCTTGTGCTTGAGGTGTTTAGGGTGCTACACCTTCTAAAAATTATTCCTATGTTTGAAGATGAGGCCGAAGCTCTGGCCAGCTTCAGGACGCGAGGCTATTCGGCAACGCCTTGAGGACCTGAGCTTCACGGCTACATTCACGCCAATCGAATAGGCGGGACCACTCATGACAACTCCCTGCAGCAATACAGTTTCTCCCACCGCACAGAACACCGCGCTCTTAGTGACATCCGGCGGCGACGTCGATGAACTGCTTACGAAAGTTTTTACCGGCGAGGGCTGGAGCGTCCAGCGCGTTGTCGACAATGAACATATCCTCGCGCTCGTGAAGGATAAGCCATTCGATTTGATCGTCACCGGGCGGCAAACTCGCCTCGCGGAAGATGTGGAACTTCTTCGAAAAATCCGAAGCGCTCGCCCTCATGTCCGCCTGATAATCCTCACTGACAAATTTACTCCTGGAGACGTCATTTCTGCGATGCGCGAGGGAGCCTTCAGTTATTTTTCAGCTCCATTCGAAGCTTCCGAGCTCGCCGATATGGTGCGTGCGGCCATGGCAGAACCTTGCTGGGACGACGGCATCGAAGTCCTTTCCGGAACGCCAGAGTGGGTCACCTTGTCGGCTAGATGCGATCTTGCTACCGCGGATCGCCTTGTCCAATTCCTACACGGATTCAGAGACTCGAGCATTCCCGAGGATGAGAAAGACCACGTCATATTTGCTTTCAAGGAGATTCTGATTAACGCAATGGAGCATGGCGGGCATTTCGATCCCAGCCAACACGTGGAAATCTCGTTCATTCGGGCTCGTCGAGCGATAGCTTGCCGCGTCAAGGATCCTGGGGAAGGTTTCTCCCTCGAAGAACTGCGTCATGCAGCTGCAGGCAGCTCGCCCGATGATTTGTTTGGTCACGAGAGGGTTCGCGACGAGCGGGGTATGCGACCGGGCGGATTCGGCATTCTATTGGCAAAAAAACTCGTCGATGAACTGATCTACAACGAAAAGGGCAACGAGGTGGTACTAGTTAAGTATATTGATCCGCCCAAATCCCCAACTATCTAGTGCTCTGCGCCACGGCCACGAGCTAGCGGTAATGGCGGCTGGTAATCGTTATTGGAAAATTAATTCTCATTATCCGGTGACCCGACTTTCAGGCACCTGAGCCAAAGCGTGATAAATTTGGGTTCAACAAGGATAGGTATTTGCCGTCAATCAGCGCAGTGTACGGACGAGCGAAATGGACTTAAATTCGGTCACCGCCGAGTGGTACCTGGGACTATATCCTCCCGAAAAAATGCCCGTGCTTGCAGTCTGGGCTTTGGAGCAGGGCTTCGACGGACCTGCATTGCGTGAGTTAGCTGGTTGCACAACTGCTACCTACTCAGACGAGGGGAGCCTAGTTGAACGGGCGCTCCGTGAGCTTGGGAAGGAACCACTTGATTTGTCGAGTGCGGGACAATTGTTAGCTACGTTGCTTTGCCAACAAATCGTTTCTGGCAAAACCAGTCCATACGAGGGAGCGTCGCGCATCTGGTCGATTTACAATCGCTGTGGCAGTCCGAGATCATTGATTCCGTTCGTCGGATTCGCAAGCGAGTGGGAAGACGATCTGGACCACAGAGACCACTATGACAAGCTCATCTTGGAAGCTGCCAGAAAGTTTTTGAAGACTGCGCCAATGCTCTAACAAAAAAGTACATGTCCTGTAGCCCGTGATAACCAAACATGTGAACTCCTAGGATTTCTTGGGGGCTTGAGCCTCGCTGAAGGCCCACCGCGAACGGCGACGCCAGAAGTAGCGCGCCGGAAAATAAATCAGCAGCGCCCACAAAACCAGGAGCGGGCCGTGGCCTGCCACGAACAACAGGATGGAGGAGAGGCTGTCGAAAGCATCGTTCAAACCGCCGATCGCGGTACTGCGAAGTTTCGCTCCCATCGTCTCCGCAGTCGAGGTGCGTTCCTCCCGCAGGGACAAGAAAACGTTGGCGAAAGAAACGCGGCTTGTGGTCGCAGTGCGCTCCGCTTCGATGCGCTCAATTTCGCCGTGGAGTGTCGCCACCTGGCGTTCGAGGGAACCAATATCGTTGAATTTGTCTTTGTCTTCGTGATTCTGCAGAATTCGCTGGATGCGCTGCTCTTCGTTCTGCGCGTTCACCAGGCGAGCGTCCAGTTCACTGTGCTGTTGGGTGATTTCGTCGGCAGCTTCTTCCTCATGTTCCACCACGCCTACCGCTTTTAGCTCAGAGAGAGCGGAGCGATATTCCGACGAAGGCACGCGCAAAGTCGCGGAAAGGATGCTCCCTGCCGGCTCTCCCACCATGCGCAGTTTGGCCACGTAGCCATGGTGGCGCTCAAGAATTTCCTCCAGGCTGGCGCGTGAATGTGCGAACTCCCGCGTCGCCACAGTTAACTCCGCGGAATAGGCGACCTGCGGTTCGCGATACGTGTTCGCAGTATCTGTCGGTGCCGGCGAATAGAGTTTGGATGCCACTCTAGCGGGCATCGCCGCGTTGAATTCTTTCGTGTTGTCAATCAGGGATCGCAGTCCGTCCACCGGAGTAAATTCGCTGTTTGTGGTCGGGAGAGCCGGCGGGAAAGCAGCATTAGACTGGTTCGCGGGCACAACATTCTGCTTTGATACGGACAAGAATAGGAGAAGGACTCCGGCGGCGACGCAAGCCGCCAACACCAACCGGGGCCGCGCCGAGAAAGCTTCACGGATTCGAACGACGATGGATTTCAGACGGTCTTCCATGACAATGCCTCCTGCTGCTTCAAAGTTAAAACGAGGAGGTTCCAATTTCTTGCAACACACTTAGGAAAAATCTTCGCGCAGTCGAGTAGATACAGATCGATCAGCTTCTGGTAAGGAAGTCCCGTCTCCTCAGCCGGATGCCAAGCCTCAGAGCTAACTGCCTCTCATCACCTAGGCTTAAACTCAGTGGGCCTTTGAAGCACTCACAAACAATGTGGGACCCCTATCCCAGAATTGAGGAACCCCGTGAAGAAGATTGCCGTTGCTGTTCTGCCTTTGCTGTTGTCCGCATACGTTTGGGGCGCGTCAAAGCCAAACCCGACAGAGCCCAATCCGGCGGACTACGCCATCACCGTCCATGTCAGCGCCTGCCACCTTAGCTTTGTGTCTCTCACCACGCTCCAAAATCTAGATGTTGTCATTAATGGAAAAGCATACGAGCTGCAAGCTATATCAAATGATGGAGTATTGGCACTCGGCGACTACAAAGCGAAGCTCGTTCAAGATGTGCACAAGACCGCGTATGAATCGTCTCTAACCTATGAGTTTCTGTTCACCGACACGAAAGTCAGAAAGTTCTCGGTTATCGGGCAAACCGAGTGACCGCGCGTGGGGGCACCGTGGAAACGGAGGGAGCAAGTGCCGACGAATGTTAAGAAACGGGCGGCTTGGGCAGGATGGGAGGTTTTGATCCATTCTGTGCGGACGGCGATAGCGGCCGTTGTTTCGCTACTGGCGGCGCGATTATTCCGGCTGCCGGAGGCTTACTGGGCTCCCATCACAACCATGGTAATCACCCAGTCATCTCTAGGTGCTGCGCTGGTTGTTTCCGGCCAGCGATTTGTTGGAACCGCGCTTGGAGCGCTTGTAGGCGCGATAGCGGCAATCCTCTTTGGACCAAACATGATTGTGTTCGGCATTAGCGTGTTTCTCCTGGGATTGGTTTGCGCCGTCTTGCACGTGGATAGAAGCGCTTACCGTTTCGGAGGAATCACTCTGGCGATCGTGTTATTGATCCCGCGGCCGGCCACTGCATGGGCGATCGCCTTTCATCGATTCGCGGAAGTGTCCATAGGGCTGGGCGTAGCGCTGATATTGACCGTGCTCTGGCCTGAGAAGGACGCACCAGCGCCGCAGAAAAAATGATCCTTTGCCCGTCGCAGTAGCGCATCTGCCAGGCGAGGTGGCGTGGCCTCAGCCGCGGGCTGCACATAAGCTCCGAGGGTGTGTTTTCTGGCTCTTCTCAGCCGACGACAATCCGTCTCCTTGAGATTCCGTTCATTACTACCCACGACCTTCTACTCAATGTTTACCACCCGCTCTCCCCACACCGTCTCACCAAACTACCAATTCCCCCGCAACCCCTTCCCTCCACTCCACTTATTTTGTCTCAATTCGAATGATCTAAAGTAAGTACTATACCTTGACAGTAATCTAAATTTCTGCTACCATGCCCCATGCTTGCTCTTCCAACCCCCTTCAACCCATCGCCATCCCCTCGCTTTTTCCTTTCCCGTCCCTTCTCAGTGCTCTTTGCGATCTCTGTGTCAAGAAAGGCGTCTGCAAAGTCCGTGACCGGGCTGTCCCCCTCCCAATTCGCGCGTACTGTCAACTCTCCCTCTTCTAAGTCCCATAGAATCACATCTCTTGCACACCCCCTCCATCTAACCCTCATCGAATCACATTCTTATAAAAAACAGGGGGAGGGGTGGGTCCCACGCGACGTCCAAAATTCCGCCCATTCACTTCCCCTTTTTTCCACAGCGAGTAAACATCGCGCACACAGAAACGCCCATAACTCCTTTTCATTTCATACGCTTACTTCACGATTCTCTGGTTACCGGGGGTACACCACTCCCCTCATCCGCCACTACTCTCTGCGTCACCTCTGCGACCTCTGCGCCTCTGCGTTATCCTTTTGCGTTGTTCCAGGCCTGATTCTTTTGCTACCTCATTATCTCCTTACTTCACTTCGTTGCTTCTTTGTCCAGTGCTACCATGCCCTCCGCTTTCAGGAGCCACACATGCCTAAATCTTTTCTTTCCATCCTTCTGCGCGCCATCATTTTTGCGTTCTTCGCCGCCTCCGCCGTCGCTGGCCAAACCGCGCTGTCCTCATCCCCACTGCGCGTCGGAATCGCCGGACTCGTTCATGGCCACGTTAGCGGCTTTCTCCAACAGAATCAGCGCCGCTCGGACATCCAGATCGTCGGCATCGCCGAAGCCGACAAAAAACTCTCTGAATTCATCGCCCAGAAATTCGGTCTCGCTCCAGACCTTTTCTTCTCGGATGTCGAGGACATGCTCAACAAAACCAAGCCGCAAGCCGTTCTCATTTACACAAATACATTCGATCATCGCGCCGTAGTCGAAGCCTGCGCCCGCCATGGTGTCCCCGTCATGATGGAAAAGCCCCTCGCCGTCAGCAACGAAGACGCCCAAGCCATACAAGCCGCCGCTCAGCGTGGAAAAATTCAAGTCCTCGTAAACTTCGAAACAACCTGGTACCGCAGCAATCGCGCCGCCCACGACCTCGTCCACGAAAATGCCATCGGCGACATCCGAAAGGTTGTCGTCCATGACGGCCATTCCGGCCCGAAAGAAATCAACGTCGAGCCCTGGTTTCTCAATTGGCTCACGGATCCAAAACTAAACGGCGCGGGAGCGCTCTTTGATTTCGGATGCTATGGCGCCGATCTCATGACTTGGCTCATGGACAATCGCCGTCCAGATACGGTTACCGCCGTCACGCAGCGCATCAAGCCAGATATTTACTCGCGGGTCGATGACGAGGCCACAATCATACTGACCTATCCGAAAGCCCAGGCAATTCTGCAAGCTTCCTGGAACTGGCCTTTCGACCGCAAAGACATGGAAGTCTACGGCCAGACCGGCTACGCCATCACCGTAAAGCGCGATGCCGTCCGCGTCCGCCTGGCCAAGCAGGAAGAAAAACTCGTAGACGCCAAGCCGCTCGATTCGCAGGAAAGTGATTCCGTGAATTATTTAAGAGCAGTAGTTCTGGATGGAATGCAACCGCGAGGACTCTCCTCGCTAGAAACAAATATGATCGTCACCGAAATTCTGGAGGCCGCTCGCAAATCTGCGGCCACCGGCAAGACGATTTACTTGGCGGGTAAACAATGAACAAGTGATTTGGAGTGCGGCAGCTCTGCTGCCGCTTTCCTGACCAACCCGCACGATTCAATATTTGGTGCAGCGCAATAATATGCGCCAGCGCCGGATGCGAGCACTATTTTGCGTGAACAGGACTGTCCAGTACGTCGCGCACTTTTTGAACAAGCGTCCCTGGTGTAAAAGGTTTTTGCAGGAAAGACAATCCTGGCTCCAGCACTCCGCCTTGCGCCAAAACGTTATCCGTATAACCGGACATATAAAGCACGCGCGTTCTCGGATGCCGCGCCGTGATTCGCGTGGCCAATTCCCGTCCGCTCGTTCCCGGCATGATAATGTCCGTCAACAAAAGATGAATTTTCCCGCCGTGTTTCTCGGCGAACTGCTCCGCTTCCTTTGTACTCTTCGCGGCCACCACCGAATATCCCTTGGCGGAAAGAATCCTGCTGGCCAGCTCGCGCACAGCTTCTTCGTCTTCGACCAGCAAGATCGTCTCACTACCCTTGCCCGCTGTCTGTACCTCCATTACCTCCGGCTTCGCTTCGACTGGCGCTGCGACGCGTGGCAGATACACCTTAAATGTCGTCCCTTTGCCTGGCTCGCTGTACACCCAGATGTACCCGCCGCTCTGCTTAACGATGCCATAAACGGTCGAGAGGCCAAGGCCAGTTCCTTGCCCGCTCTCCTTCGTTGTGTAGAACGGCTCAAAGATATGCGCCACCGTCTCAGGGCTCATGCCGATCCCGCTATCGGAGACAGCCAGCATCACGTAAGAGCCAGGCTTGACGGAAACGTGATCGCGCGCGTACGTTGAGTCCAACTCCACGTTGACTGTTTCGACCGTCAACCGCCCGCCTTTCGGCATGGCGTCGCGCGCATTCACCACCAGATTCATGATCACTTGTTCGACTTGAGCGGGATCAGCTTTTACATGTCCCACGTTTGCGCCGCACCGCGTCACCATCTCGATGTGTTCACCCATCAAGCGGCCCAGCAGTTTATCCAGGCCGAGAACGATGGCGTTCAGATCGATAATCTTTGGCTGCAGCACTTGTCTTCGGCTGAAAGCAAGCAGTTGGCGAATCAACGTCGATGCACGCTCCGCTGCGTTTTCAATTTGTTGAATATCTGCGCGCAACTCCGGCTGCATCGCGGTGCGTTGCTCTGCCAGTTCCGCATATCCTTTTATGATCGTCAAAAGATTGTTGAAGTCGTGGGCTATGCCACCTGCAAGACGCCCCACCGCTTCCATTCTTCGGGATTGCTGCAGCTGATTTTCCAGCAGCTTGCGCTCCGTGATGTCGACGATGATTCCTTCCATCACCGGATGGCTATTGCTTCCCGAAACCACGACTGCCGTGTCGCTTACCCAGATAACCGCGCCATCTTTCCGTACGATTCGGTATTCCGCCTGGAAGCGCTCGCCGCGCAGGCTTGCATCTTCCGCCGCTTGAATCACGCTGTGATCTTCCTGCGGAATGTGGCGGGTCCAATCGCGAGAGTTAGTAAGCCATTCGTCCTGCGAGTAGCCCGTTATTGCTTCGACTTGCGGGCTGATGTAGTGCCATTGGCCGTTGATGCCGAGTTCCGCGATATAGCTGATCGCGGCGACCTGCTCCACTAGTGTGCGGTACTTATTTTCAGCGTCGGCTCGCGCTTTCTCCGCTTCCTTTCGCGCACTGATATCGTGCCCGACGCATGCGGTAACGCCATTGGCCAGGGAAGTTATCGCCATCTCTACGGGAATGATGGTTCCATCTCGCCGCCGCAAGTTGATTTGCCCGGACCATTTACCTTCCGGCCCGAGGGATCTCCGAACCTGCTGCTCAAATTGTCCGATGTCGCGCGGATCATAGATTTGCCGCCATGTGAGGCCCAGCATGGTCTCCGGACTCTCGTACCCCATCATTCGCGCGAATGCTACGTTAACGTAAATGTGTTTTCCGTCTTCAGCCAGAATGGAGATTCCATCGGCTGCGGCATCCATGGCCAGCGCCTGCCGCCGCACCGTCTCTGCAGTTTTTGCTTCCCGGTATCCGCTGAAGCCGATTCGCGCAGCGAAACACAAAATGGAAACGCCAAGAAGCGAAAACCGAAGCACGCGCCATTCGGAAGGGAATTGCGCCACCTGCACCAGAACAATCAGCGGAGCCAGCACAAATATTGCGTTAGTCAGCAGCACTCCGCTAAAGGAACTTCGCTGCGGTTGGCGTGCGGGCTGCGCGACCGGCGAGGGTTGCCATCGCGCGGCCCAGATTGCGCACCAAATAAACGGCAGCGTCCAGCAAAGATCGAGCAGTGAGCCTGATTGCGTCCTGTGAATGGACTGACGGTAATCAGCAAGGGCCGAGCTCGCCATGAAGAAAGAGAAATAGAGCGCAAAGCCCACATATAAATTGCGAATGGGAACACTACGCGCTCTGACAATCTGAAAGCAGGCCAGCGCCAGAATGGTGAACTCTTCGCCAAACTCCATCCAAAGGCCACGTGATATGGCGCCCTGTTGCTGCAGCTGGGGCGATGGCACATAGTAAAGGCCAAGGAATATAAAAAAGAAGACGATCGCGATTTGCGTGAAATCGAGGAGAAACTCTGGTTCAAATCGCTCGGAATCCTTTTCTTGGTCGAGGAACATGACCATCGCAAGAAAAATTCCGTCCACGCTGAAGAGGAATTGCACCGCGGAACCCGGAGCCGGGCTCGTATGAAGGACCAACTCGTAGTACATCCAGCCCAGGTTCGCGGCGCCCCAGGCTGCCATTCCGCAACCCACCAACGTCCAGAATGGGCGGGACATACCGCGCGCGCGGCGCGAGGCCCCAAAACACATCACTGCGGCTAGAGCACTGGCCGAAACCTCGAGCAGATTTGCGATTAGAGTGCCTGCGGGAGACACCCCGAGAATCAACACTTGCGCAAGATGAGCGACGACAAGGGTGGCTGCAAGAATGAGGAGCTTTCGGGGCATTCCTGCTCGTTCTCTTTCAGTTTTATTGATGGATAATGCTAAAGGTCCAGTTTAACCGAAATAGTAGACGGCTAATGCGCCGATTCCGGGTACGTGTCTTGGCATGCACGGGGCTAACCGGCCTCGGAGGTTGCTCCGCTTGCCTCATCTGAATAGAAGCTATATTCCGCATTAGAGATTTCTTGTGTTCCTCACGGCGCTACATTTTGAATCGTTTGAATGCAACACAATCATTTCGTTCATCATCAAGCATGCAGCCAAGAGCCAGCCCCCAGCATCCAACCTCCATGGCTACTGCTCAACCAAATCCAAGTATTACGCCGCGAGAGATAATGAGCGCTTGGGGAAAAATCCTTGGCGGCAAGGCACCGATGCTTTCCATTGAGATCACCCGCGAATGCCCTCTCAGTTGTCCCGGTTGCTACGCGTACGGCGATACGCACCTTGGCGATGGCAAACTCCTTACCGAGCTGAACGATTTTCGCGGCGATGCGCTCGTCAATGGCGTCCTTGATTTGGTCAGGAAAAATCGGCCGATGCACGTGTCCTTGGTGGGCGGAGAGCCGATGGTCCGCCATCGTGAGTTGAGCGCTATCCTGCCCGCGCTAAGCGCCATGAATATTTTCTCGCTGGTCGTCACCAGTGGCGTAATCCCTATCCCGATGGAATGGATGGATCTGCCGCGCGTTCGCGTCACCATTTCTGTCGACGGTTTGCCAGAGCATCATGACATCCGGCGCAAGCCTGCGACCTACGAGCGCATCCTAAAAAATATTGATGGTCGTAAAGTGAACATCCACTGGGTGATCACCCGTCCCATGCTCGAGCGCCCCGGCTATTTGGAAGACTATGTCTCGTTTTGGAATGCTCGTCCTGAAGTTGATCGTATTTGGGTGAGCCTATACACGCCTCAGATCGGCGAAGAGAGCGCGGAAAAGCTGACTCCGGAAAACCGGCAAGAGATAGCTCGAGTATTGCCGCCTTTGGCGCGGAAATATCCAAAGTTCCTAATGAACGATGGCGTCGCGCGGGCATTCCTTCACCCGCCAGAGAGTCCCGCGGACTGTCTTTTTGCGAAAATGTCCGCGAACTACTCCGCGGACTTGGAGACGCGCGTCGAGCCTTGCGTTTTCGGTGGCACTCCCAACTGCGCGGAATGCGGATGTGCGGCGAGCAGTGGCCTGCACTGGATTCGGACGGTCAAAGTTGCTGGCCCACTGCGCGTCGGACATTTTGTAGGCAGCTCGGTTGGAATCGGCTCGTTCGTGAATCGTCTGCGCCGCCGCGAAAAGGGGCCCTCGCGCTGGGACTCGAACGGACCTCGCTCTGGCAAAAAGCCCGAACTCGTTCAGATTGCGACTTAACCTAGTCCGTCTTTGTCCCGATGGAAGTCTCCAACGCTTTCGCTACTTCGCCAGCGATGTCGTCCTGGACCATCAAGATGTCATCGAATGGCCGGTCGTAAGTTTCCGACCAGACCACGTACCCGTTATCTGCACGAATCAACCGTACGTCTACCCGC
>Ga0265354_1000085_pt1 | contig 15932 bp, 25 predicted proteins | sample NZE1metagenome_FD_189074 | JGI IMG/M metagenome (GOLD analysis project Ga0265354, IMG submission 189074) | Rhizosphere microbial communities from Maridalen valley, Oslo, Norway - NZE1 | ecosystem: Host-associated > Plants > Roots > Rhizosphere > Soil | place: Norway: Oslo | collected 2017-09-14 | reverse complement strand
ACCAAGTGAAGCACTGCAATGGTGGGCACTGTCCGATTTGAACGGACGACCTTTCGGGTGTAAACCGAACGCTCTAACCGCTGAGCTAAGCGCCCTTACCAGTCCCACCTTGAAACACTACTTAAAAACAACAGATTGAATCACTTAGGCTATGCAGAAGTTGAGCACAATCAAACAGATTGAGCACATCCACTGCCGAGCCTCTCCACAGTATCACGGATAAATGCCTCTGTAAAATGTGTGTATCCGCTAGTGGTCCGCAAGCTTGAGTGTCCCACCTGATTTTTTGTGAAATCACCCGGAACGTTGTTCGCTTGTAAGTGACTGACGCGGCCATGACGCCATGCGTGCATCCCGCCCGGTGCGATGCCGAGCCTTTTGCAAATAGGCTTCAGCACTTGCCGAACGATGTTGTGATTCTCAAGCGGCGTCCCAGTCCTCGTCTGAAACAAGCGGCCAATAGTGCGTTCACCAAGATGTTCCTTGAGCATCTGAATCGTGCCTGAGTCAACAAACACGTCGCGATAGCCCTTCTTCGTCTTGGTGCTCACTTCCATGCCGCGATAGACGGAACGACGCACGCGGATCACTCCACGCACGAAGTCAATATCCCCGTAGTGAAGCCCAGCCAACTCCCCAGAACGAAGGCCGCTCAAACCAGCAAGGTGGAAAAACACCTTGTACTGTCCTGTGGCGGCAGCAACGATGCGTTGCATTTCTTCCTGCGTGAACCACCGTTGCTCTACGTCTGGAATGATCGGCAGGGAAGGGTACCACGCGCGTTTTGGTTCGTCGTTCTGTTGAGCGAGCCAGTTCATAATGGCCCGAAACTGCTTCCACAGATTGTGGACGGTTTTGGGATGACGGCCCAACTCTCGCAATCCTGCAATCCAATCGTTGATGACACCAGTTTTGATGGAGTCCAATGCCATCGCACCAAAGAACGGACGCAGATATTTTCTTGAGAGAATCGGGGCAGTGTACTGAGTGCTTGCCTTCAACTGCGGAAGGCGTTTCGCTTCCCACAGATCGGCCACAGCGTTGAAGGTCAAAGCTGGAACCGCTGGAACACTCAGCTTGTCAAGGAAGTTGGGGTTGTTCAAACCTTCCGCGATGATGGTGTCCAACAGTTTCTTCTTTGCCTGTTGCTTCGTCATTTCGGATTTTCTGCCGAGCACTACCGCTACGTGGCTGCGTTTTTCTTGGCCCGCAACATCGCGACGGTAACGCCCGTACCACATTTTTCCAACTGGCCTTACTGTTCCTGTCTGAAACCTTGTTGACATTTGCCGCTTCCGTTTCTGTTGAAGCGGCGTTGCGCCTGGAATGTATAACGGTGGGGTGGCGGGTGTAAAGGCGTCCATGAAAACCCCCACAAATGTGAGGGGTTTTTTGGACGTGCGTTACCTACTTAAATATTCTTTCCGCAAATCCCGGCAAAGTTGTCCAACTTTTGATGGTGGTACGCGATGCAGAAGAGCGATATCCCTTGCGTTCGTTCCTGACGTGTACATTTCTCGAATCTCGCGGACTTCGTGCTCCGAAAGCGGTTTTCTCGGCAAGCGGTCAGATGGAACGTCTTTCGGGAATAGGCGGATGGCGACCTTCTCCATCTCCCGCAGACGCTTCATAAGGGTGTGTGGTTTGACGCCGTGCGTTGCGGCGTAAGCAGGTACAGACCAGTAGCGCCATGTTCGCGGGCGTCCCCAAGCTTTTAGGTACAGCCCGTTCGCGAGGATGCCCAGATCGGTGAGGATTTCATCGCGGAAATCATCCGGTAGCTTTCGGCCACGGCCATATTGTTCAAGATACGTGTCAACCACTTTAAGGTGATCCGGGCGACGATACCACCACAACGATAGTGGTGGGCCGTCCTTCACATGAGGTTGGCGCTGCCAGTCTGGATCACGTACCCACCTGCGCTTACTCATTATTTCTATAGGTTAACACGTTGGCATCGGGTGTCAACCATCACACATAGCGGACTCATAGATGCCCAGAGGGGGTTTCGAGTTTCTGGAAGCCCCTTTAAGTGGTTAACACGTTTCCCGTCCAGGCACCGAAATCTTGGCCAAAAGGGCCGTAACAGCTCGTCGGAAGTATTGTAGGGAGAAACTTCCCGAGGCTATTTGAGAGCTGCAAAGTGCGCGCAACTTACAATCCAATTTTTCTTTACGAGTTCCGCTTGTGGCCGCACACCACTCTCGGATAGCCGCTGAGGGGCTGGGTAAAACCAGCCCCTCGGTAAAACTGAGTTAAGAGGCTATCGAGAAGCCCGTGTCAACACAGACCATTCAATCGCTACTAGAACGCGCCGGGTTCCACGTCCGTGGAGCGACGCGGGCCGATTGCGCTCACTGCCAAGGAACCACGCGCGGCACCGTGTCCTTTAATAATGCAGTGGCATTCTGCCATCGGTGCAAATGGACGGCGAACATCCGGCAACTATCCCACGGCCTGGGCATCGTCCCACCGAAGCGCGCGCCGGAAGACGTACATGCGGATGCGACGGTGGCGCGATTCAAACAGTGGCTGGCGGATCGGTGCCGCGTTGCCGCTGAGACGGAACGGCGGCTGGCACAGCGCGCCGAACTGGCGAAGCGTGTTCTTGCGAAGTGGCCGGATGAATTCACGGCCTGGGATGCTCTCGCGAAGTGGTTCCACGCGCAGCGGACATTCCAAGACTTTTGGGACTTGGCCTCATGCCGAACTGGCAGGATCGAACTTTTTAAAACGTGGGTGGCCAATGGGCGAAGCTGAGAAGCAGATTCTGACGGCCTTGGCGAAGCTGGCAGTGGCTGACGAAAACGCGTCGCCCGTTGAAGAGAACGAAAAGTTTCCAGACTTCCCGCGCCTTCCCGGTGCGCTGGGTGAACTTGTGGACGGTATAACCGATGATATCGGCTATGAACTGAAAGCGTTGGCCTTGATCACGGTTGTGGGATTGATTCTTTCGGGAAAAGTGGTCTTGGCTTCGGACAAGTGGCTTCAGCCAAGATTCTACTCTTTGTTGATCAGCCCGCCGAACGGCGGAAAGACAGCCGCGATTAAGGAAGTAGAAAATGCCTTGCGAGAAATCTTGCACAGGTTCGGTGTCCGCATCGAACGCGCGCTGGAAAGTGGGCCAGCACTTGTTCAAGCACTATTGGAGTCCGATCATTTGCTGTACAGCCCAGATGAAATGGCAGATGGATTCGAGAAAGCCAAGGTTCCCGGCAATTCTTTGTTCGGGGAATTCCTCAGACTGTATGAATCGAACGTCACGGGGAACCGAACCAAGAGGACAAAGCAGAATCCAGACAACGTGATCGAAGTGATCAACGGCCACTTCGCAGCGCTGGGCGGCGTGGCCGAACTTCGCTTCGATGAAATGTGGCGCGGAACATCTGCGGCACTGAGCGGTCTCCGATCACGTTGGTGCTATGGGTATTCGGACAAGGTTATGCCACGGCTGAAGAAGCCGAACGACGATGATGTTATTCAACACGCGGTTGGCGAACTGTCCCGAATCCTGGGCACTTACTACCTTGAGGGTGGCGCACCACCTAAAGCGGTTGATCTATCGCTTGAGGCACAGCATGAAATCGTTACCTGGACGATGGACGATTCGGCGGAAGAGTCCAGGCGCGCCGTGGACATGGCAAAGCGTTTCGCCCTACTGATAACCGCGTCCTTGGAACAGGACACCATTTCTGGCAACGCGATGCTGCTAGGCATCCAGTTCGCCGATTATCTGATTGCCTGCCGTCAACGATTCGATCAGCCCGATACCGCAAACCATGTGGACGCGATGGAAAAGCGCATCGGTGCCTACTTCCTGAAGAGGCCGGGAATGCGCGTCAGCCAAGGGAATTTACAGAGCCAGATCAAGCCGGATCGGCTGAAGGGCGGCATGTATGCGTGGAACGCCGCCTGGCGCGCGCTGACAAGCGGTGGTGTCCCTAAGCTGGTGCAATGCGGCAAGAGCCAACGCGGAGAGGTGCTATTCCAATGGCGCTAGGAGCAAAACTCACAGGAATTCAATTCTTCCTGCGAGTTCGATTTTGGCCGTTTTTAGCGTGCAAAATGGACTCACAGGAAACTCACAGGAAGTGTTCAATTCCTGCGAGTTTTCAAGCTAACTCATGGAAAACAAAGGGTATTAAAACTCACAGGAATTTTTTAGGCCCTCTGACTATACCTTTTTCAAACGAAACTATAGTCCCCCTGTTTGTAGTGTATCGAGGCGTAAGGGAATTTTTCCTGCGAGTTTTTCAGCCCGCCGAAAGGAAGGCAATCCGTGACGCGAATTGAACAGCTTCGTGAGTACCGAAGCCGATTGAAGAAGGACGCTGACGATCTGGTAGCTGAGTATATCGAAGAAGGCTGCCCGCCAGGCCGCCGTCCGTTCCTCAGTGACTACATCGGAAAGATTCAGCTTCGTACGCGCTGGATCAACACGGAAATTGACAGGCTAGAAGCTGACAGGCTGGAACCTGCCCGCCTGGGAACGATGAAGCCGATGAAATCTTAACCGATCACGGGCGGTGATCCCGTGAAGAAAGAAGTGAAGTATGAATCTGCAAGAGTATTTTTCGCAACACGACACGCCAGCGCCACCCGTGGGCTGGACGGACGCAGAGGAAGACGCTTTCGCCAAGATCATGGTCGCGTCCGGCCTGGAAAGAATTCCGGCCATTCAGCTATTCAGGCGCTGCGGTTCGGACATGGACAAGGCGCTTGAGGTGGCTGGTGAATACAGAGTGCGGGCGGTGCGCGCGATGAAGGCCCAGGAAACCAAGGCGTCCAGGCAGTTGGCCATCTTTGAAGCTGCCTAGAAATGACGTGGTACTGCCTGGCACACTAACGCGTGGCGAAGTCTTCCCATATTGCCCGCCGTGAACGTCCAGGGCATCCAGGCCGCGCGCGTTGAACAGATTTCGAGTAGTTAAATCAAACGGAGAGAACAACGAACATGAAACTGACTGAGAAGGACAAAGCAGTGTTGGGCAGTATCCTCATCGGGATCGAGCAGCAACGCGGCGCGCTAAAAGGCAATATGCTATTCCTTGAAGCCACCACCACACCAGCCGAAAGGAAGCCCTTGCATGAAGCGGACAAGAATCTGGCCGATGCCCAGGTCATGATTATGGCCTTCGTCCGGCAGGCCGCCGATGAACTGCCCACGGTGGACAGCGGCACGTTCTAAAGCACGTTAGGGTTCTTCGAAAACCAGTCGCGAAGTTGCTCCATCTTTTGTAGCGCGTACGGAAAAGCGAGATACGAAAGCCGAACAGTCTCGTCTGAAATCTTCTCGTTCATGGGATGTACTGCGTTATTCCGTTGAACCTGGACCGCCTTGATCAGTGTCACAAGGTGGTCCTGGCCGCCATCAAATACTTCAAATGGACGGCCTGCCACTTTGTCCGCGAGTTCTAACACCTTCTTCATCTGATAGAACAACTCTGCGAGATCACGCCGATTGAACGCAGCGGTGAATTTTTGCTTCCACGGGGCCGTGGAAATGGCATCAACCATCTTCTCTGCCAGCATATATAGCGCCTTCTCGGAAGCCGCACCGATCATGACCGCCGCCGCACGAAATCCGTCGTGCTCGAAAGAGGCAAGCCCCTCAACTACGTATTCCCGAACAACGTCATCAAGACTTGGAACCATCTTCTGCAATGTGGTGACATATTCGAGAGACAACTCTGGGATCGGTTCCTTCCCATCAACCCACTCTCTGCCACGCTTAGTCAGTTCCAGCCGCGAGTCATCCAGTGTAGAAGGGAAATTTCTAGTTGGTGGAATTGCGAAACCGCGACGTTGGAGGTATAGCCATGCTTCAACGGCGGATTTTCTCAAATCCTCTGGATCGTCGTTGTGGGCGAACTCAGGGTTGTCAGGGTTATTTTCTGCATACGGGCGCAATCGTCGCACTCTTGCGCCTGATCTTTCCAACTCAGTCCAGGTCGCGCTAGTCAGTGCCGTGAGAGTGAAGGTTGATTTGATCCGGCGCAGCCCCACGCGTACAAATGGCAAGAGCGAAGATAGGGTGTATTCCGGCATTGGACGAGATCATACCGGATAGCAGCGGGGCAAAGCACAGGAGAATCGGTGCGGCCACGGCAACACCTGTTACAGCTACTTAGATGGGACAAGCTGAACATCGCGTCTGGATGCCGATTCTAGCCGTCAGAATTCAATATGGCGCGGGATCGTGCGCCAGTGCCCTGTGCCAAGTACCACGTCCAGGAACAGGTGCCGAAGCCACCGCGCAGAACCGCCAGAATATCTACGAAATCAGCCGCAGATTGCTACAAAGGCTCGTTAAACGACGTGTTTTGTTGTCTGATCTAATGTCACATACGACAAAGGTGCTCACTGGGTACGCGAAGGGGGTATGGGATATCATTTTCATAACAAAGGACTTACCGATACCGCCCGTCTTGTCGCGCGCGTATTTCCGGGGTTCTGACATTCCGCGAATTGGATTCATGGGGTATTCGGGCCGCCTTCCGCACGCGTTCGATTGCTTTCAGGGTGCCTTCAACGTCATTGGCCTGGTGGCGTGCGCGCATTCATAGGGTATTCCCACCAGGGCGTTTTATATGGCCCTGGGCAAGCCGCGCTGGCCGCCAGGCGCAACGATCACGTATGGAAATCAATGACGCTGGTAGGTTCCCTCAATTTTTTCTTTCAGATTGGCTAAATTGGTTTGCATCCATTGAGCGTCTTTTTCGTTGTCGCCCATCCGAATTAGCCACGATCCATCTGCATGGCACTCGGTGGCCAAGCGCATCGTCACGTTAATTGCTTGCTCTCCGGGCAATAGAATGAATGTGAGCACGCGTCTGCAATTCGAGATTGGCTTGTTTGTCCAGTGCTCAGTGTTAAAGCTGCTTGTCTCTTCGCTGCTCCATTGCCGCGAGATTCTTAGTACTGCGGCCTTGTCCGAGTCGGTTTTGTAGGCCCTTGCAAACACTACAGATGCAGTCTTGTCCGAGTCGATTGCGTAGCCGTCTGGCACAAACATTGAGACGGCGGCCTTCTTGATGTTTTCCGGCGTAGCGTGAATTACTTCCTGAACGACAGGTGGCTTCTCGTTAGCTGCGCCGATGACGCCACAAAACAACACCGCTGCAATTGCCATGAGTGATCTGCGCATGTGTCCCACCCCTACCCGTATTCTACGCCTGGCTTCCACATTGTTGATAGTGCCCTTGTTCCGGTGTCCGAATCGGAAACAGACCCACTACCGCCCTGGCGGCCTGGTGGATTCGCTTGATATGCCGTCCTCCTGCCACGCCCAGAGGCTGTCACATCTTTTTCGTTGTTCTGAAGCCCGAAAACGGCTTCTGGCAGCAAGTTCGGGAAATCGAATTCAACGATCTTCTGTAAGTGCCCACCCGGCACCCAGAACTGACGCCTGGGATGGCTTCGGCTATCCCAGGCGGCTGCCAATCTTTGCGGGGTGTTTGGCGTGTCGCTGAAAAAGTCAATTCGCGAACTGAAAGAGTCTGGCGGCTGGGAACATCTGAGCAAGCGCGAACAGGCGCGCCGGATTTCACAGGAAGCAGTGGCGCACGTTATGGGTGTGCCACAGCGGCCACCGAATCTATCGCCGCGTGAGAAGAAGCTGTGGGCTTACTACACCAAGGGGCTGCTACAGAAGCGCGTTCTGGCGATGGACGATGCCGATTTGCTAATGAAGCTTATCGAATCGAAGCTTCTGGACGATGTTGCCGCCCAGCGTGAAGTGGTGAAGGAATTCGCGGCGCGCACACCGTTCCCCGAAGAACCGGACGCCGAACCGGAACAGATCGTTGAAGCACCGCCCGCGCCCGATGCCACCGAAACGGCCACGCGGTACGCTCAGGATGTTCTTGACGGAAAGATCATCGCGGGGCGTCTGGTGCATCTGGCGTGCAAACGCTTCCTGGCCGATCTGAAGCGCGATGATCTTTTCTATGATCCGGTGGCCGCACAGCATTTCCTGAACTTCGCGTGGGACATGCTGGGCGTTCAACTGCTTCCGTTCCAGGTATTCATCACGTCAAATTTGTTCGGGTTCAAAAGACTTGACGGCCTTCGCAGATTTACCACGGCCCTTGTGCTTCTAGCGAAAAAGAACGGCAAGTCAACGCTTTCGGCGTGCATCGGACTGTATATGTTTTTGCCTGCTTTTCTTGGCGGAGACGATGAACCGAACGCCACAACCTACTGCGCGGCCACCACCAAATATCAAAGTTCTTCCATCGTGTTCAAGATGGCTGCCGCGTTGCGTGAAAAGAGTCCAGAAATCGCGGGCGCAACACGGAAATGGCGTTATGCCATCACGATGCCGAACGGAAATTTGTTTGAACCACTGTGCGGCGTTGGTGCAAGTTCAAAATTAAATGGGCTGTCAATTCACTGCGGTTTGCTTGACGAAGTTTCAGACCATGCGGACGCTTCGTTGGCAAACTGCTTTACATCCAGCACGGCCGGAAGGCTTCAAAGTTTGATCCTGGCGATTTCTACGGCTGGGGAAACACAGATCGGTTCTATCTGCTTTGAACATCGCGCAAGAGCAATTCAGATTCTCGAAAATGTTTTACCGGGCGACGGTTCAGATTCCTACTTCGCATACATCGCAGAGTTGGACGAAGGTGATGCTGCGAAAATCGACACAGACGAAAACCTTTGGTGGAAGAGTAACCCTGGGCTTGACGTGCTTGTGCCGCGCCAGGGAATTCGGGACTTGGCCGCGCAGTCCCGCGCCATTCCGTCAACACGCCACGCATTCTTGCGGTTCTCGCACAACGTTTGGAGCACTTCATCAATCACGAAATGGATCAACGTGGACGATCTGGCCGCGCCAGGCGTGGCCTACATTTCGGAAGCAGAAAAGTTATGGACGCCAGGCCAGCGGATCACGGCGGCTGAAGAACGGCTGGCCGTGAAGCCCCTTGATCCGAAAAAGGATTCGCTAGCACAGATGCTGGCGGCGCGCCGATGCTTCCCAGGGCTTGATCTTGCGCTAGTCAACGATTTGTCCGCACTGTGCTTGCTTTTTCCACCGAAGGAACCGGATGGAATTTTCGAGTGCATCTACCGCTTCTGGTGTCCCGAAGAAAACATTGAACGCCGCACACGCGAACAGCGCGTGCCATACCAGGCATGGGCGGATTCTACACCGCCACACATTATCACCACGCCGGGTGAAACAACCGATTTTTCATTCATCAAAGGGGAGATTCTTGCACTGCGAAACAAGTTTCGTATGATCGAACTGGGTTTTGATCGTTCCCTTGCGGAAGATTTGTGCAAAAGCCTTGAGATTGCCGGAATGAAAGTCACGCAAGTCACCCAGGGCTTCGGACTTTCAGCCGCGCTGCAAAGAGTCGAGAAACTCATTATTGATCACAAGCTGTGCATCCACGGCCATCCTATCGCCCACTGGAATTTTTCTAACGTGTTGCTGACGCACGGCTATCGCGGTGACGTGCGCGTCGAAAAAGGCAAAAGCCGGGAAAAGGTTGATGGGGCAGTCGCCTGTGCCATCGCGATGCAAATTTACATGTCGCAGCCAGCTACGCGCGACGGCGCGGATGCCTACAAAGTGAGAATGATCTAACATGCCGACACGATTTTATCGCCAATGCCGCGAACGCGGATGCTTTGAACGAACCAACGATGCTTCCGGCTTCTGCTCGAAGCACCAAAAGGATAACTACGCCACGCGGGCGCGCGCCGCGTGCGACTCCGATAGGAAGAAAGACCCCATCTGGAAATTGTATGCGTCAGCGGCCTGGACGAAACGTTTCCGCCCTGCCTTTGAGGCCAGCAACCCAACGTGCCAACGGATTGAGAACGGGCGCGTTTGTGGGCGGCCAATGGAAATGCTTCACCACTTGATATCGCCCAGGGTTCGGCCCGATCTGTTCTGGGCGTGGACGAACGTTGTCAGCGTCTGCCGCCAGCATCACCCAGTCACAGCGGGTGAGAACCCAGAGAACCTGGGCGAGAAATTAGCCGAAGTGTATGCGCCAACGGTGATCCCGTCATGGATGCGGCCAAAAGCTGGCGCGGTGGAAGGAACTTAGGGCAAAGCCCGTGACGTTCTAATTCTATGGTGCTGCGTTCCACAAGTCCTTCCACATTTGTCTGGTAGTGCTCTTGCTCGGATCAAGTTTGCACCCGCAATCGGTAGCCGCCTCTTTGGCTTCCACTTCCACAAATACGTGGTACTCGCTTTTGCCAGCGATAATCACCAGATAGTTGCCCTTACCACCGGGAAAGGTCTTCACTTCAAGGCCATAGGATTTCTTTTTCGTCTTGAATGTTGCCATGCGCGTATCCTCCCGATCTTTCGTGCTGAACTATACGCCAGAAGGCCGTTACATTTCTCGCGGTAAAGTGTCATGTCTTTGTCGCCCATTCCGCCAGTACAGTGGTGCCCACCGTCCACAGCAATCGGATACGGATATGGCCGTGGCAGTGGATTCGCTGCGCCATCATTCGATAGATTCGCGTGGGACGGACGCCGCGCGCGGGCCGTCAGCGCTGAAACACAGATTTCATTTTCAGACTTCGGTTCGATGCATGTTTCGCGCCGCGTTCAGCAAATGACGCGCCGTTTGCCCACACCCGGCTGGGCGCTGGACGATAAGGCCCTGGGCCTTGCAGCGCTTCACTACTGTGAACGGCGTTTGTTCCTCAAGCACGGGGAGTACCTGACGCTGCGCGAACGCCTGGCGCGCGTGTCGGACGCGGCACGGTGGGCGATGTTGCCACTGAGGAAGTCACTGACGAAGCTGCTTTGTTTGTATTACGAATGGGCCGCGTCCAAGTCAGTCAGTGCCGCCCGTCTTCGGCGACTGGAAATTCAGGTGCATAACACTGAAAGCACGATTCTCTTGCTCGAAAGAAACTTAATGGCCGTGGCGCTGGCGGTTGCGTTCAGTTTCTGGCGTTTGGGCTGGGATAGCGTGGCGATTGCAGAGAACTTCAAACTGAACCCGCCCGCTGTGCGAATGATGTTATACCGCATTCGCGCTGCGGCTGAAAAAGCTGCTAGGGGAGCACACTCACACCGCTGACATTCCAGTAAGTCCACTTGTGTTTGTTTTCGGTGGGCTTGGTGTAAAGCCAAAAGGCGTTTTTGTTTTTGCGTTCGAGAGTCGCATACGCCCATCTTCCCTCAGGCGGCATCATATTGGAGCCGCATCCGGTGTCGCAGTCAGCCGTGAAAAACGTGTACTTGCCTTGCACCTGAAACATCAGCGTGATTTCCTTTCCCCGCTGGCTGACGACGTAGAAGTTGAAGGTGTCGTATTTCTTGTTTCCCAGCATGCCTTCCATCGTCCGGTATGCGTCGTCCGACCCGAGTCTGGTAGCTTGCCCGATGCGTTGTGAGGCTGCCACGTCTTCGGCAGCCGATTGCCCGAATGCCGCCGTGCCCAATAGACCGAACAAGATGACGCTGAGAACGAGCTTCATTGCCGCCCCCTACTTGTTGATGTACTTGCAGACCGCTTCGAAGTGGTGCTTGAACTTGTTCCCGAAATGCATTTCCGGCTTCGTCGTCATCAGCACGTCGCCGTCCTTGTTCATCAGAGTGAAGTGCCAGTGTCGGTATGTCGTGCCGTCGTCCGCGCTCATCGTCTCCGCCGCTTCGAGAATGTAGTCGGCTTTCGCTTGGTTCTCCGTTACAACCACGTTCGGGCAGTACTTCGCGAATCCCCCAGCAACCTCAGCCGTAGCGATGTTGGATTTTGGGGACAGCACAACCCGCTTCGCTTCTTGCCCCATGACCGGGACTGTCATCAAGAGCAACAAGCATAGTCCCAGCCGTTTCACGGGCTTTTTGTCTTGCATGATTCGATCCACCTCTAGATTGAAAGGCTAACATCGACGCAGGCTATGGATGTTTTTGTGTTCCCGATTCGATACTGTATACACTGGACACCGAGTAATTGCGGCTGCGGTCTAAACCTTTAGCTTCAACTGACGGAAGGAGGATTGAAAATATGCGATACGGTGTTTTCCCTTACCAAAACAGGCCATGTCCTTTGTGCAAGAGTTCTGTTCCCAGCACCGTCGTATATTCGCTTGACGGTGCAGCACGCGGAGTGAACTACACCGTTCACGAATGTGCCATTTGTGGAACGCATGTGCATCGCATCGTCGGATACAACATAGGAAGTCCCAATATTGCGAGTGAGTTGATCGTTGAACCGGTTGCGTGTCAGGCAGAGATAGAAGCAGTCTGCCAAGCTGCGGAGTCTGCTGGCTAGGTGTAAAACGCGATGGTAGAATCGGCCAAGAGGCACGGTCATGGGAAACACGGTAATCCTCACAAAAAATCACCCTTCGGAACTGGACGCAATTTCGAAGGCTGAAGCCTTTCAAATTTCGCTACTGGGTGGTGCTACCGCAGAGCAGCACGTCTTGGAGCAACACGGCTGGTGGGATGAACAGAATCAAAATGCTGAATGGTTGGCAACTACACTCAAAACGGAAAACACAGTGTCGTTCGATGCGGCGCGGCACGCCTACATTCATCAGATAACAATGAGAGTGGCGGAAGGCTTCGTGCATTCGCGGTCCTACAGCTTCACCGAAGGCAAGTTTGTCTACCGTGATCTGAGGCAGACGAAGGGTTTTGAACAGCTTCGACAGGATTATGATTCTGACCCGGACCTGTTTCGCGCGGTGGCAAGCAGGGAAGCTCCGAAACTATTGTAGACAGATCAGCCTACTGAAACCTACTAGTTGACGAAAGCGCGTCCAGCGCCGCACAGATCAGGCCGTACACCAAGACGGACACAATCACCAGGCCGATAGGCGCAAACACCGCGACGAACGCCGCCAGGAATCTATTCGGACGCGGTGTGCTGCCGCCAGGCTTGATGTTCGGTTTATTCGAGCGACCGTACGCGCACGTCTGGGCCGCGATGTGTGCCGTCATGCAGTCGAAACACCGATCATCTCGACACGAAGGACACGCGCACCGGAAAAGTTGGTTCAGTTGCTTGTGGCACTGGCAGCACTCAAACGTGAACGTGGCAGCGCTCATGGTGTAAATTTGAAGATAGCAGGGGTACCCAGGCAAAGCGATGGGTCTGAAGTACTAATCCGAATCGAAACGCTTCAACGCATCGTCCAGTCGGGCACATTTGTTTGTTTGAAAAATCTTAATGGGAGTATAGTGGCGTTCAAGTAACCGCGATGAACACCAACTACCGCATAGAACCCTCTGGCGCTGCATTCGTCGTTGTTGACCCGTGGGGCGAAAGGCTGGTGGACACATACCCCACGATTGACGCAGCGCAGCAAGACATCGAACGCTGCCAAAAAGAAGATTTGTTGTACGACACTGCGCAGCAACTGGTGGACCTTTCGGTCAAGACGCTGATGAAGATGCACAGCATTGACCGGCAAACGGCGCTGTATTGGATTCGATCTGCGACAGAGACAACGGACTGAGGATGAGGTAACAAAATGCCATACACCAGACCGCAGCGAATCCCCCGACTAAAGAATCCCGCTGAAGCAGACACCAAAATCCAACAGGCACTCTCTGTGCTTGCCCAGCGCGGAGTGAAGAACGATTCCTGCCCACGCTGCGGCAATCTAGATTGGAATGTTGACCTAGTGGAGATACCGGCGCGGTCAGCTCTGCTATACGTTGCCTTCCCTGCTCTTGCACCAGAAACTGAGGACGGTTTCATTTCTTTGCTAACGGTGGTCTGCCGAAATTGCGGAAACACGTTGTTTCATAACTTGGAGATTCTGGGCATCAACGTGAGGGAATGATGACCCAGCCAGCGCAGCCCGCAGAAAATCCGAAGGGCAACTTTCAGGTTCGTTCGATGGTGGCGAAAGAGCTACCAGCGGAGACTACCTATCCGCTTGGCGAGGACGAATACAAGACGCTTCGTGACGGTGTAAGCAGTGATGCCAAGAGTGGTCTGTATTTTTGCCTTGGACTGTTCTTCAGTGCGCTTGTTGGCCTATTCAGCCTTTATGAAAATGCCGACTGGCCGACCTTTTGGGCGCATCAACGGGGAATTTTGCTAGTCCTATTCGGGATACTGTTGGTGATCGTCGCAGCGTCCGTGACGGGATGCTGCATTTGCCTTCGCTTGCTGATGCGCGAAGATTCACCATGCTCAAGGCTAAAAATGAGAATAGAGCGGCACTTCAATGATTCATCTGCTGGTGGTCAGAGTTAGGAAGAGGAACTAAGATGCCAACCCCGGAAACTCTGGAAAACCTGAAAGTCGCGGCACAACGCATGAGGGCCGCGAGCGAAGAACATCTCGCATTTATCGAACGGCCCAACCGCCAGTTTTCTCCCGAAGAGAAAAAGGAGGACAGACGGTTGCTGGATAACGTCAATCGAACGATAGCGGCATACTGGAAAGCATTTGAGCGCGCACGTAAGTCTTGAGACTTAAAGCAGGCTAGTTGACCCCCGTTCCGAACCGCTGAATGAATTTTGAGGTGAAGTTTGATAGTTCGACACGTCACCTCTGATTAGCCTCTCACCTTGGTAGACTGGGCGTGTGGAGGTTTATTCAACATGTTGGTTGACAAGGTTTTTATTTCTTGGATAGGGGAGACTTTTCTGGCGGTTGAAAAAAACGAGATAAACTTGGGGTTTACCTTAGAAGACGGACAAGTGGTTCCACCTGAATTTAAGGAGGGTGATGAGGTTGAACTGCACCTTCACGGCGACGCAACTGCTGCTCTTTGGGGCATTGAAAGAAGCAAGGGCTACTACTTGCTCAAACACGTTGCTTCAGGAAAAGAGTTCAAAACTTGGCACCGGGCGGAAGCATACAGATTTGACCCGCTGCCTGACCCGAAGAAGTAGCCGAGTGGATTAGGAGGGCTGCCCGAATGCCACCAGCGACCGAAAGCCAGCAGCATTACTTAGAAAAGGCCGAATACTATGCTGGCAGAGCGAAACTGTGCTACGGGCATGAGTTGTGGCCCGAAGCTGCCAACCATTTTGGGTCAGCATTGGAATCCTTGTTGCGCATTCGCTACGGGAAGTCGGGGAAGTTGAACGATCTGGTGAACAAGAAATTTGACGGGGATGCGTTGTTCAATCACATGCACATGTTCGATGGGGCTAGCCCGCAATGCACAACGTGTTTTGCCGACAGAGCGAGGATACTGCGCAACTCTGTACATCCAGATTGTTGGGTAGAAGCCACGCAGAAGGACGTTGACGACGCTTCCATGTTAGTGCTGCTCATTTATCACACGCTGGTCAAATGCTCTACGAAAATTGCAGATTTTCAGGAATCACCAGATTCCGCGCTGCGTCAATTAGAGGCGACTGGCAAAATCTCTGTGTGAGGCTGTGCCATGAAGCTAAACGGATGGAAAAGAATTGGGATTGTCGCTTCAGTAGTTTGGATTCTAGGCGCTGGTTATTACACCCTCGTAACTGTTTCTGCTACCGATTCACGTTTCCATGTAGGACTGACCCTTAGATGTGAAGAAGACCGTCCAAATGGAATGACCGAGGCTGAGCAGACAAAATGGCAAGAAAGATGTGATTCGTTTTTGCCCACCGGACAGCGGCTTCATCGAGAGCTTCAAGATGAATGGTTAGAGGCCGCAATAGTGGCATTCACCCCTGTTCTACTTGGTTGGGTGCTTGTTTATCGAATTTTCTTCCTTGTGCGTTGGATTAGGCGTGGATTTGCGCGCCCAGCGGCTTTGAATCTGGTGGGAATTTCTGGGCACAACGTTGAGCACATCGAAGGAAAAAAGACTGGCAAGTTTCACTAGCTAAGCAACGCCGATTCAACTAGATATGAGTTAGCTAAGCGCCCTGACTTAAGTAATCGTACAGGAAGCCGTAGGCAGCGTCAACGCGCTCCGCAACCTGCTTTTTGGCGGCGATTCGCGCTGTGCTTCGATGATTAATTTTTCGGCGGTGGAGCAAA
>Ga0265354_1000084_pt1 | contig 16059 bp, 10 predicted proteins | sample NZE1metagenome_FD_189074 | JGI IMG/M metagenome (GOLD analysis project Ga0265354, IMG submission 189074) | Rhizosphere microbial communities from Maridalen valley, Oslo, Norway - NZE1 | ecosystem: Host-associated > Plants > Roots > Rhizosphere > Soil | place: Norway: Oslo | collected 2017-09-14 | reverse complement strand
CCCACCAGGATTCCCACCGGCGCTTCCGTAATCAAATTGTCCATCACGTTGTTATTTCTGCCTTGAATGAAAATGTCCGCGTCTCCGCCGTTGAACACGCGATTCTCTTCAATTCGATTGCGATTCCCGAAAATAGTAATATTCTCAAAGATGCTCGCGGAAAACGCGGTGTTGCCGTGCACGTGGTTGTCATTTCCGTCGATGAAGATACCCGCCTGATCGATTCCAACGGTGTTCTCTCCAACGTGTACGTTGTTCGATTGCGTCACCAAAATAGCTGTTGCAACGTTTGTGCATGTGGTGGCGTCGCTGCAAGGTGACCAGAAATTGTTCGTCACCGTGTTGCCGCGAATTGCGCCTGACGCGGAAAACCCGATCTGGATGCCGTTTTGCGCCGCGCCAGTGGTCGGCCCGACACCGGTAACAACGTTGTCGTGAATTCTCGCGGTCGTTCCCGTTTCATTCGCGGTGACCCCATTCTTCTGGTAACTGTGAATGGAACAATCAGAAATCTCCACGTCCGAATTCTGGCCGCCGCCGCTTTCCACAAAAACGCCCGTCCCGCTCTGGCATCCATTTAAAGAAGCTGCGAGAGCGAAGTTGCGCACGGTCGCGTGCCGCAAACTCCCCGAGGAATTCTGAAAGTAAACTCCGATCAAAACCGGCGCGCATTCTGTAATTCCATTGTTGATCCCATCGACCGTCAATCCCGTGATGGAGACATTCGCTGCTCCACTCACGAATACAGCCGCGGCAATCGCATTACCCGTCGTCAGACTCGTCGCATTCGGTTGAATCGAAGCCGGCACCAGGAACGCGCCGGAATCCGCCTCGATATCCAGAGATTTGGTGATCGAGAGCTGCTCCGAATAGATGCCATTGCAAACGACAATCTCATCGCCTGCCGAAGCGGCGTTAATCGCATCCTGGATCTTTGTGTATTGAGCATGCGGGCATGCCGCAGTGTTGCTCACGACCAGCTTGCCGTAAGGTGTAGCAAGCGAAGCGTGGGCAGTTAGAGTCAAAAGAAAGGCAAACAGACCGCCACGAAGGACAAATGAATTACTGAGTTTCATGATTCCCCCTTGTCGTCTCGGACCGACGTTTTCGGGGCGGAGCTGGGGCCACCCAAGTCGCTTAAATGGGGCACCTCACCGGCAGACAGTCTCACAAGGAAGCGAGAGGCTTACTTAGGACAGGACCCCAAGAGGAACACAATCCTCTGTCCCTATCTTAGACCACAAAACCCCCACGGCGTCACTAGTACTGTCCAAACAGGTCTGCAGTCAATTGTGCGAGTTGTTTCGAACGAAAATCTACTTGTGTGAAGGTAGCAAATCCCATATCGCCGGATCTTCGGTTCCCAAAACCCACGAACAGAATCCTTGGAGCCCGCGCTCCTTCACAAGCGCGTAGCGCTCGCGGAAAGTGTGTGCATCGGTGAAAAAAATCCACTCGCGCATGTCTGCCCGGTAAAAATAAAACCACGCCACGCGATCCGTAGAATCCCATTCGATATGCCCGCCATAGGCTTTGGCGAGATCCAGCGCATCGTCAGTTCCAATATATTCGGCGGAGGGATTCGGTTTATCTCCGGATTTGTCATCCGATTTTACCGGCGTCCCTGCAAACCAGTGATAGCCGTAGAGCGGAATCCCCAGCGATAGCTTTTGTGCCGGCACAAATTTGAGCGCGTAGTCCAGGTTGCCGGTAGTCCAAGCCCACCCCGCCACCGGCCCAGGTGCTGTCCACCGCGTATGCTGGTCGTACGTCATCAGGCATATCAAGTCCACGGATTGCGCCAGCGCCTTCAAGTCATACGCCCCGCGCCAATTCTCATAAATCCAAGCCGAAAATCCACCCTCTCCAGGCTCGCCTGGCGCGTTGGGAACTGTAGCAATGGTCAGTTGCAATCCCTCGCGATGAAATGCAGCGGCCGCGTCGCGCACCATCTCCGAAAGCGCATCACGATCCGTCCAATGCACGTTTTCAAAATCAAATTGAAATCCCGTGTAACCATTTTCCTTAGACGCGCGAATGAGCTCTGCGACCATGCTCTCTTTCGCCGCCGCGTTCTTTAGCAATTTGTGAAAATCCTCCTGCGCAAAATCGCCGTTCGCTACAATCGGCATCACCGCCACGTGATGCTGCTTCGCCGTCTCCAGAACCAGCGGATTCGGCCCGCCGGAAAGAAGCCCGTCCGCATCCACGCCATACCACGCAGGAACCAGCAAATCGATTTTGTGCGCGTGCGCCAAAAACGATCGCACCGATTTCGGCTCGCGCGTCATGTAAAAAAGTGATTTGGGCTGCTGCGCGTGTCCAACAGGCGCAATACAAGTAAACGCCGCAATAAAAATAAGTAAACTAAGTAAGCGTTTCATGATGGCGGAAGTTTAGCTGTCCGCGACACTCAAACGCAACGCGTCTCTGATTCGCTGCCCCTCGCCGCTGGTTTTCGAGTTCCCTCGTAGGGGCACGGCATGCCGTGCCCGATCTGCCCGAGCCTAAACAGTACTCTCCGATCGCCCCCTATCTCCACTTCTTCAGCTCCGGCCAAATCTTCTCCAACGTCCCAAACTTTGCCCCTCGGCAGATATAAACCGCAATCTCTTTCTCCAAGGCATAGGGGTTATCCGCCGAAGTCCCCACATACTCCACATGCTCGAACAATTCCTCCAGCCGCTCCCGTCTATCTCCCAGCACAACCAAACAGTTTCCCGAATAGCCCCGCGGTCCCCACAGCCAATAAGTCTGGTGCCCGCTGAGCGCCGGAGGCAACCCGTAGCGCGGGCCGAAAAAATCGATCGCGCCAGCCTGCCCGTAGTCTTGCGCAAAAATCCCGCAACCCGGCCGTTCGGCCGGCGCGAGCTGGTTATAAGCCTTCGACGTCTCCGCCACAATTTCTTGCCAACCAAACTGATCGGAATACCACTGCGGCAATGGCGCCCGTTCGTGGCCGTGTTCGATCACCGGCGGCTTCATCGGCAAATATTTCAGGTAGGCAAGGAACTTGTCTGGCGAAAGAATGGGCACAACCAGCGGAGCGAGGTGCGCGCCGCTCGCCAGCAAAAGAATAATAATGACCGGCTTCAGCCAAATGAGCCGGTTGGGACCAATGCGGACACTCTCAGCTTCTGTGCTCGCAATTTTTCTACGCTCGATTGCCGCTTCGATCGTCACTGCCCCGGCGGCCAGCAACATCGCATAAATCGGCGACAGATAATAATTCTTGCCGTGCAGAACAAAGAAAACCGTAAAACAGACCAGATAAGCCCATCCAAGCAAACGATACGGCTTTAGCGCTTGCGAGGCGAAAAGCACAATCAATCCCCTGATCCAGATCGGGGCGGTGATAGGGGCGATCAACAGAATCTGCTGAAAGAAGAATTGCGGCAAAGGCAGGACTACATCGCGCCCATCTGCGCGAATGTTGTGCATTAACTGAACAAATGGCCACTGATTGTGGATGTTCCAAAGCAGGTTAGGCAGGAAAATAAAAAAAGCCGCAAACCCGCCGATCCAAATCCACGGATTCAAAAACACGCGCCGTTGCGGCGTCAGCAAAAGTCCAACAACTATCCCAAATCCAAACAGGGCGATCGAATACTTCTCCTGCAAACCTATTCCGGCGACCACGCCGAACCAAAGCCAATAGCGAGGATCCTCTCGCTTGATCGCGAGCACCGCGAAGTAAGCGCAGCCCATCCATAAATTGGTTTCCAGGCAATTCGTGGTGAGTAGGCCCCCGTTGGATAGATATTGCGGCGCAATCAGAACAGCGATCGCGCTCAACACCAAAGCGAACCTCCGCCCTCCGAATTCGCGCGCAAGCAAAGCCGTCTGCACCACCAGCAGGGAAGAAGCCAGCGCCGGAATAAATCGAATGCTGCGCAGAGAATCTCCCAACACCGCGCGGCAAATATGAATCAAGAAGGGAATCAGCGGCGGTTGATCGACATAGCCCCAGGCCAAGTGATTCCCGCACGCCATGTAGTCAAATTCATCGCGGAAATATCCGTACTGGTTGTTGAAGTAGCAATGAAAAATGAACTTTGCCAAGGCTATGGCAACAACAATCAGCATGCCATTCGCTAACCAAGACTGTTCTTTTGATCCGGGTGCGGAAACTCGAAGGGAAGTGTCTGTCATTTAGATCTTTGTAAATACATCTCAGGTAAGTTAACCCATGTTTTCAACGCCCGATTACGGCAGCGTGAAAGCTACGAGTGAATCACCAAGCGTTGTGCCCAGCTTTCCATGCCCGCCAGCGGCAATAACGACATACTGCCTTCCGTTCTGCTGATACGTCATTGGTGTTGCCTGGCCTCCCGCAGGCAACTCTGCTTTCCAGAGTTCCTTCCCACTGTCCACATCGAATGCACGAATGAAATCATCCATCGCCGCGCCGATGAAGATGAGTCCTCCAGCGGTGAGGATCGGCCCTCCCAGATTCGGAGTGCCCGCAACCGGAATCGTCTTCCCGCCTAACTTAACAGCCGCTCCCAGCGGAACGCGCCATCGGATTGTCCCATTGGAAAGATCGACGGCAACGAGTTCGCCCCACGGCGGCCGAAGACAAGGCAAACCCTCGGGAGATCGAAATGTCTGCCGGCTCATGCCGTAAGGAGTACCGTGCTGCGGAGAGACGTCCCCCCGGAATTTACCAGCTTCTGCTGCCTGTTCTTGTGGCAGGTACTTATCACGCGGAATCAAGTGAACTTCCATTGCGAGATTGTTGATATTCGTCACGAACAGCTGCCGCTGCGGATCGAACGCTCCGCCGCTCCAATTCATGCCACCAAGATTGCCAGGAAAGGCCACAATACCTTCAACGCTAGGTGGAGTGAAGATTCCATCCGATCGCAAATGCGCGAAACGTTCCTCGCACGAGGTTCGCTCGGCATCTGTGGCGCCCCAGATATCTTTTGCGGAGATCTGCTGACGCGCAAGAGGTGGTGGAGCTAAAGGGAATGGTTGCGTTGGCGAGGCCCTTTCCTCATCAGCCCCACTTTGAGGAACCGCCCTTTCCTCCACCTTGAACACAGGAATACCATTCTCACGTTGCAGAACAAATAGATTGCCGGTTTTATTCCCTTGGATCACCACCGGCACATCTGCTCCGTTTCTATGTAAAGTTGCCAGCAGCGGTTGCGAGGCGGTGTCGTAGTCCCAAAGATCGTGATGGACTAGCTGGAATCCCCAGACGAAGCTCCCATCTTTACCGCGCAGCGCTACAACGGAATTTGCCCACTTATCGTCTCCAGGACGCTTTGCGCCATGGTAGTCCGGGCTCGGAGCGCCAGTCGGCACAAAGACAAGATCTCGCGCTTCATCGACGGAGATCACCGACCACGCGTTGCCCGCTCCGGTTGGAGCCAGGCTCGCTGGTATCGGATCCCATTTCCAACTCAGCTTCCCAGTTCGCGCGTCGAAGGCGCGCACCACTCCGCTCGGACTATCGACGCGATCATTGTCCGCGATCGAGGACCCAACAACGACTAGATCATCAACAATGGCAGGTGGTGAAGTTTCCTCATACTCGCCCTGGCGAATGATATGGTCAATCCCGCTTGTCAAATCAATCGCTCCCTTATCACCGAAGTCGCTGCACGGTGTGCCGGAAGCTGCGTCGAGGCTGATTAGGCGAGCGTCGATGGTGGTGAGAAAGATTCTTCTGCGGCATTCGGCGCCCGGTTTCCGCTGGCTGTCCAGCCATGTGGATACACCCCGATTCATCAGCCCCTCAGAATACTTCCCTCCAAGATTGATCTTCGGATCGAACCTCCAGCGTTCTCTGCCGCTAGTAGGATCAAGAGCGACCACACGGTTAAAGGCAGTTGTCAGGTAAAGAGTTCCATCGACAAAAATCGGCGTGGATTCAAATTCGCTCTTGCGAGGATATTTCGTTCCGTCTGAAATGTCGCCGGTGTGGTACACCCAAGCGATTTTGACCTTGGCCACGTTACTGCGGTTAATCTGTGTCAGCTTTGAATAGCGCATTCCGCCTGCGTCGTGGCCGTAGAAAGGCCAGTCCGAGTCAGCAGTGTGCTGCGCTGAGATAATCCTGCATGCAAGCAGGAAGACAGCCGCCAGGAAAAGGAGTTGCCAATTGGCAAACCGAGCTCTATTTCTCAACGTTTGCAGGCCTCGCGTCGGTTTGTGCCTGTGCAAGAGCCTCATTCAGTTGCGCATTTGCATAGCCGGTCACTTCGCACGCCAGCGATGTCTCGACAAATTTCGGCATCTCCCATTCCATCGCAGTTCTCCTTATTGATATAGAGCTGTCCACTACACTCCGTTGCCGCAACGAATTTAAGGCAAAGTGAACGCCACTAGAGCCTCGCTCAACGACTCTTCCGTGATCTTCGGGTGCCCGCCCGCGGCAATCACCAGATATTGCTTGCCGGTCGAACTCAGGAGGTAGGTCATCGGCGTCGCGTTGCCGCTGGCCGGAAGTTGCCATTTCCAAAGTTCTTTTCCCGTCTCCACGTCAAAGCCACGAATAGCAGAGTCAGTCGTCCCCGCAATGAAGATCAATCCTCCCGCTGTCGCGATCGGTCCGCCTAGACTGATCGATCCTGGAGGAATGGGAGACGCATGTGCACCTCCAAAGTCTTGCATCGTGCCAAGTGGAACTTGCCATCGAATCTTGCCGTTTGTCATGTCCACCGCGGCAAGCGTGCCCCAAGGCGGCGCGTTGCAAGGCAAGTCCGATGGCGACTGCAGGAATCGTCGCAGCATCCCGTAAGGCGACCCGGTTTGCGGCCCGTATTCGCCGTCTTCATTGTCGGATTGCACTTTTTCACGTGGAATCAGCCTGATTCTGGCCGGAATATTGTTGGTACTGACCACGAGCAAACTGTGCTGCGGATCGAAAGCGTATCCGCTCCAAGTCATTCCGCCTAGATTCCCAGGCACCGCGAGCGTGCCTTTTATGCTCGGCGGAGTGAAAATGCCCTCGTTGCGGAAACTCTTAATCCAGTTCCGGCAAATATCGCGATCCTCTGGCGTCGGTCCCCAAGCATCGTCCGCCGTAAGCCGCTGCGGAACGAGTGCCGGCGGCGCCACCGGGAAAGGTTGCGTCGGAGACGTCACTTCGCCAGGGACGTCGCTCTCCGGTACGGCGCGCTCTTCCACCGGGAAAACAGGTTCGCCCGTGTCGCGGTTCAGCACAAAGAGAAATCCCGTCTTATTTCCTTGGATGACGACGGGAATTTTCTTTCCATTGCGCGTAAGTGTCGTCAGCAGCGGTGGCGAGGCCGTGTCGTAATCCCAGAGATCGTGATGAACAAGCTGGAATCCCCACGCGATTTTCCCGGTCTTGGCATGTAGCGCCAGCACGGAATTTGCCCATTTGTTATCGCCCAGCCGCAGACCGCCATAGTAATCCGGGCTTGCGCTCCCCGTGGGAACGAACACCAAATCGCGCTCAAGGTCCACCGTCATAATCGACCAAGCGTTAGCCGCGCCACTTCGCCACGCATTCGCCCGATTTGTTTCATCGCCGCCGGGAGCATTTCGCGGAATGGGATCCCAACTCCACCGCAAGGCACCCGAACGTGCATCGAACGCCCGCACCACTCCAGCAGGCATGTCCACGCGATGGTTGTCATCGATGGCCGATCCTACCACTACGAGATCGTCAATCACTGCGGGTGGTGAGGTCATGTGATACCAGCCAGAGAGATAGCCCGGCACTTCTCGCAGGCTGATCTGGCCGCTATTGCCAAAATCCGCGCAGGGTTTGCCCGTCGCAGCGTCCAGGGCAATGAGTCGAGCGTCCTGCGTCGCTTCAAAAATTCTTCTGCGACACGCTTTCCCGGCGGCCCGCGTAGAGTCCAGCCAAGCGCTCGCGCCACGGTTCACCAGTCCATCGCCGTAGTCCAGAGTCCTATCGATCAAGGGATCATAAGCCCATCGCTGTTTTCCAGTGGCGGGCTCAAGTGCGATCACTCGGTTGAACGGCGTCGTGATATACAACATGCCGTTCACAAGAATCGGCGTAGTCTCAAAGCCGCTTCGCTTTTTATCTCCACTGCTTTCTTGCAACTCGCCCGTATGAAAGACCCACGCAACCTTGAGTTTGCTCACATTGTCGCGATTGATCTGCGTCAGCGGTGAGTACCGCATTCCCCCGGCGTCATGTCCGTAATACGGCCAACCGCCGTCAGTTGCTTCTTGTGCGGAAATCTTCGGGGACACGAAGAAAAACAAGCACGCGAGAAAGAATATCCGCAGGCTGATATTGTTGTTTGTGCTACTCATTCGCTTGCTGATCGTGCATCCCGTTCCGCTTGCGCCTGCGAATCCCCCAGTTCGGCATTTGCATAACTGCTGATTTCGCACGCCAGCGATATTTCAACATATTCCGGTTTTTCCCATTCCATTGCGGTTCTCCTTGTGGATTTAGAAATCTCCAACTTTTTTGTCGTCGCCGCGTTCTCAGGGCAAGCTGAACGCGATCACGTAGTCACCCTGCTTCGTCCCCAATTTTCCGTGCCCGCCCGCCGCGATCACCAGATATTGCTTGCCGCTGATGCTGTAAGTCATCGGCGTGGCCTGTCCCCCCGCCGGCAATTCGTAAGTCCAAACCTCTTTCCCCGTCGCCGCCTCAAAGGCCCGCAAGTGACCGTCCCAAGAAGCCGCATCGAAAATCAATCCACCCGCCGTGACCATCGGTCCGCCGAAATTAATCGCGCCCATCTGCTGCCCGGCAATGTAACTCCCCAACGGCACATCCCAAACTTTCTTCCCCAAAAAAACGTCAACGGCCTCAACCGTGCCCCAAGGCGGAGGCGTACAAGGCAGCTTGTGCTCGGGCGACAAAAACGATTCCCGATACATCGCATACGGCGCGCCCGTTTGCCGCGCAAACTCGCCAGTCATACGGTTATTCTCGCGTTCCGAATACACACTCGCCAGCTTGTCGCGCTCGATCAACTTCACCCACATCGCCAGATGATTCGTATTCATAATCAGCAGATGTAGCTCTGGATCAAACGCCGTGCTTCCCCAATTCACGCCCCCTGCATTTCCCGGAAAAACAATCGTCCCTTGCAAACTCGGCGGAGTGAAAATTCCTTCCGAGTGCGAAGCCGCAATGCGCTCCTCGCACCACTTCCGCTCTTCCTCGTTCAGTCCCCAGGCATCGCTAGGCTTCAACCCCTCAGGTACCGTCGAAATACCCGAAGGTTGCGTCGGCGAAGATTCCTCCCCTGGAATATCACTCTTCGGAACCGGGCGCTCTTCAACGGGCAAGAGTGGTATGCCAGTCAGCCTGTTCAACACAAAAACGCGGCCCATCTTGGTGGTAATAGCAATCGCCGGCGCCCCATCTTTCCACGCAAAAAGTGCCGGCTGCGACGCCACGTCATAATCCCAAAGATCGTGGTGCACCACCTGAAATCCCCACACAAACTCACCGGTCGAGGCTTGCAGCGCCACCACCGAGTTGGCCCACTTGTTGTCGCCCTTGCGAAATCCTCCGTAATAATCAGGGCTCGCGCTACCTGTTGGAATAAACGCGAGATCATGCGCAGCATCGACAGAAATCGTCGACCACGCATTGCCAGCTCCCGTGCGCGGCGAAGTCTGGTAAGCCCACGGCGCAATGGGATCCCAAGTCCAGCGAAGTTCGCCCGTGCGAACGTCAAACGCTCGCACGATCCCGCGTTCCAACGTCACTGCGCGATTGTCTCCCTCCGACGAACCCGTGATGACCAAGTCCCTGTAAATCGCGGGAGCAGAAGTCACTTGATAATCGCCCGGGTCACGCAACTTAACTTCGTTCGCAAGATCGAGTTCGCCGTTCGTTCCGAAATCAACGCAAGGTTTTCCCGTTTCACCATCTAGCGCAATCAGCCGAGCGTCCAGCGTTCCGATAAAGATGCGCAAGGCACAAATCTTGCCAGCCTTCGCCGACGTATCCCGCCAAGCCGAAACGCCTCGCGACGTCACTTCGGAAAATCCGTGAGGATGCTCCAGCTTCGGATCGAATTCCCAAATCTTCAAGCCGCTAACCGCGTTCAAAGCAATCACATGATCGTATGGTGTGCTCAAGAAAAGCTTCTCATCGACCAAAATAGGCGTGGCCTCAAACGCCGCCTTCTTATCCAGTTCTTCGTCATAAGGCAAAGCACCCGTCCGATAAGTCCACGCCACCTTAAGTTGCGCCACATTCCCACGGTCAATCTGTCGAGCAGGGGAGTACCGCGTCCCGCCCGGGTCATTGCCGTAATTGGCCCAACCAGCGTCAGGCGCCGTCTGCGCCGCTGCCAAGGCAGGAAGCGAAAGCAAGAAGAACAGCGAAGCCACTGAAGCAACCAGTCGCGCCGAAACATCCCGTAGGGGCACGGCACGTTTACCCTGAGCCCCGAAGGGCCGTGCCCGTCCGCGCCTCGCCCCGAAGCAAAATCGATGTGTGAATCTCATAATGGAAGGATTATCGCCACAACGCCGCTGTCGCCAAACTAATTGGGACAACCGGGCCCATCTCAGGGATAAGTGGGCCTTTCATTCCGTTTTGCGTTCCTATTCACCCCAGCTTCAACAATTCCGGCCTCAGTTTCACGTACCGCCGGCTCCAACGCAATTCCTTGGCATCTTTCAAAATGACCTTGTACTCCCCGTGAAACCACGGAACCAACTCACGTATCGCATCCAGCCGAACCAAACTCCCCCGATTAATCCGCACAAAAATCTTCGGGTCGAGCGTCTCAGCAAGCGACTCCAGCGTTCCCCGCAAAGTGTGCGTTTTCGCTCCGCAATGCAAAATCAAATAGTTCCGATCGGCTTCGATCCAAGTCATGTCACGAATCGAAACAAAATGCGCCCGCTCATTTTCGTGCACCAGCAACCGGTCCGGAAAAGAACGCTCGCGCTCCAGTTGCCGCAACAGATCCTGGATGCGTGCCCCAAATCCCTCCCCAGATTGCGCGTTCTGCTCGCGCGCACGCCGCAAAACTGTCCGAAAACGCTCTTCGCCAAACGGCTTAAGGAGATAATCGAACGCATGCACCTCGAACGCTCGCAAAGCGTACTGATCATGCGCAGTCACAAAAACAACGCGTGGCATCTTTTCTGGCGGGATAGCCTGAACCACTCCGAATCCGTCCATCCCCGGCATTTGTACGTCCAGGAAAACCAGGTCAGGCCGGTGTTTCCCAATCGCGGCAATCGCGGATTCCGCGCCTCCCGCCTCTCCAACAACCTCAACATCCGGTTCCTGCCGCAACAGCCGCAATATTTTGCGTCGCGCGGGCGCTTCATCGTCGACAACAAGAACCTGAAGTGTGTTCAAAGAACCCATTCACCCAACTGGTGACTGCGTGGCATTCGTGTCTTAGTCTTAGCTGAATTTCTCGGTTTTTTTCGGGCTGGCTCGCATTTAACCAACGGGTTGAATGCGCTCTTCTTCCAAATGAAACGGCACCCTCAAGGTAACTTCGGCGCCACCCGCCGCTCCGTTGGCAATCGCAAACTCCTGCTCGGCGCCATACAGTTGCTCCAGCCGTCCCCGAATATTGGCTAGCCCGACGCCGCGGTTCATCACCGAATCAGCGCTCTGCGTTCCCAGTCCCGCGCCCGTGTCCGCCACTTTCAGAATCAGCGAACCATTCTCGCGCCGCGCCCCGATCGAGATATCTATCCCCGCCCCGCCGTCCTTCAAACCATGCCGCAAAGAATTCTCCACGAGCGGCTGCAAAATCAGCTGGGGCACCATCGAATTCTCCAGCTCTGAGTCCACCGAGTAAGTCACGCGCAGGTTCGATTCAAACCGCTTCTGCATAATTTGCAAATAGAGCCGCGTAATTTCCAGCTCTTGAGCCAGCGGAATTTCGTGGGAATTGGCCGTGCGCAATGTCAATCGCAGCAATTCGCTCAGTTGCGTCAACATCGCATCTGCAGCCGGCACATCCTCATACATCACCGAAGAAATCGTGTTCAGAGTGTTAAACAAAAAATGCGGCTGCAACTGCAATCGCAAATTATCGAGCTGTGCGCGCGCCAGTTTAGCTTGCAATTCCGCGGCGGCAAGCTGCTGTGCCTGCGCAATCCGAAGCCGCTCGAAGAAGTAATACACCAGCACGATGACCGTGTATCCCATCAAATCATTCGAGAACTCCATCGGAAACCGGAATCGCATAATGCCGTAGTCGTAGCTTCCGAGGCCTACCAGAGGAGCCAGAATCCACCGGCTCAGCGCCATCAAAGTCGTATGCAAAAAAGAAAACCCCGCCGCGGCGGCCAGATGGAACAAAACCTGACGCATCCATCCTTTAACCTTAAATAAGTAGAATTCCGCTACGCGCAACACGAGCGGCAGCAGAAGGAAAACGCTGTAGACACCCGTGGATTCTTCCAGAAAACGAACGGCAAACGTCCCAGGATGTTGCCGGGAAAGATCGTCGAGATAGTGGTAGCCAAAGAAAAGTACGAAGAGCACTGTGTAGACGAGTAAAAGAATGCCCCATCCCTGTGCCCACGTGAGGCCCAGCACGCCTCTCTGCGCCGACGCACTGGTCACGTGCGGCGCTCGATTCAAAATCGGATGGCTAGTAGAGCGAATCGCCATTAGCTAGTCCTTGAGCGCTTGATTATGCTCCAGAACGAGTCAACGTCGATAGGGCAGAGCGAGAGGAATCGGTATAGCTGAAAGGAACCGAAACAGCAGGGCGGACGAACATTCGTCTGAGATGAGAATCCAGACTGCCGCTGGCACGCTAGATCAAGAGCCGCGGCGGCCAGTCATGCCAGAAATGGTGCTGGCAATCGTGATAGAAACCAAAGCCACCATGGCGAACGCGAGAGCGACGACTATCACGGCAAACCCCCTTCTTACAGGATAAAAAGAAGGGCAAGTAAGCCTCCAAAATTTGCCTATTTATTTTCAGCTAGATACGCCTAGCGAAGGTAGATTTCTGTCAGCAGAAGAGGACAACTGTCTCTCGGAAGGCATATTTTTCCAGTAATAGTACCGGGTTGGCTTCATCGATGAGGGTTCCTCAATCAGTCTGAGCCGAGGGCCGATAGTATCAACGAAGGGCTGCTGGAGCCTAGGCCTTGCTCAGACGGATCGATCCATCCCCAGTGTGCACCGTTAGAGACTGCCCCCCGCCGTTCATCTTCCCATGAAGCTGCGAGTTGCTGAAGGTTCCTTCGACTGTTACTGGCAATCCCACGCTGATGTGCCCGTCGCCAGTGCTAGCGTCAATGTTGGCCTGAAAGTCGCTCGGCAAGGACAGATCAACGCTGCCGTCACCAGTCCGTATGTTCCAGCTGCTGGCCATCTTCGAGCCTGGAAGGACGTGGGTATCCACGCTCCCGTCGCCAGTCCTGATATTTAGCGCGTCAAACCGCCCAGCGATCCTGACGTGGCCGTCGCCGCTGTCGGCATCCAATTTTCCGTCCAGCAGCCGCGCCTCAATCGAGCCATCCCCTGTATGCAGCCGAATGTCGCCCTTAAGCGTGTCCACGTTGATGCTGCCGTCGTGGGTATTGAGCTCGATGGTTCCAGTCAGGTTGTTGGCCCGGATCGCCCCGTCGCTCGTCTGGATAGTTATATTTCCATTGATCGAGCTGGCCTCTACCGATCCGTCTCCCGTATGTGCATTCAAATCAGCGTCTTTCGGCATCCTGACTTCAATCTGCAACCGCCTGCCGTGTCCGCCCCAGGAGAACCCCCAATGGCCCGTAATCCGCGCTACCAACTCCACCTGGTCGCCATTCTGGTGCGCCTCCACGTGGAGATTCTTATCCAGTTCGTAGCCTTCATATTGCACGCTGAACTGAACTTCCTTGGAATCGCTGGTGGTCACGCGCACGCTGCCATCATTTGTGTCAATCCGCACATTGGCGCGCCCGCTGATCGTGAAGTTCTTGGACCAGTCCGTGGCGCTGGCCCGCGGGGCAAGGGCTACCACCGCAAACAGGGCACTAGCGACAATCCCCAAGCGAAGCGCAATCGTGCGATTTGGATGCAGTTTCATGTCTCAAAGCCTCCGAAGTATGCCGTTCTGACAATAGGTACGACACCTTAGGTCAAAATGTTCCCTTTCCCAAGTCCCCGTGGGACCTTTGTGTCTAACTTGCCGCATAGACGGCCTTTAGGCCCCATGGTCATTCTGGTCGCAATTCTGCCTTAACGAGAACCTTCCCTACAGCAGTCACCGTTTGGCGGAGGCCTTCTTGGGACTCGTCGCCTTCGGTTTTGCCGCGCCAGGTTTTGGGCGCAACGCCGCCAGAAACTGCTCCGGCGGTAGAGTATTGAGTACGTCTTTCTTTTCCAGCCACCCGCGCCTCGCTACGGTAACGCCATGTCGAATGTAAGGCAGATTCAACGTGGTATGCGAGTCCGTTGAAATGACGACTTTCACGCCGCGCTCCTTGCACATTCGCAAGTGGATGTCGTTCAAATCCAGCCTGTCCGGGTAAGAATTGCATTCCATGGCCACGCCGTGTTTGGCGCACGCATCCAGTATTTTCTCCATATCGTAATCGAGAGGGTCTCGCCGCAAGATCAGCCGCCCGGTAGGGTGTCCAATGATCTGCGCATACGGGTCTTCGATAGCCGCGAGCATGCGTTCGGTCATCTCGGACCGTTCTAAGTTGAAATAGGAATGCACAGAGCAGACCACGACATCCATCTGTGCAAGCAGCTCGTCGGAGTAATCCAGCGAGCCGTCCTTCAAGATGTCGACTTCAGATCCTGCAAACAAGCAGATGCCAAGTCCTTTGTCGTTCGCTGCTCGAATCTTCTGCAGATGTTCCGCCATGCGCTTTTCATCAAGCCCATTGGCCACGGTAACCGCTTTCGAGTGATCCGTCAGAGCGATGAACTTGTGCCCAAGCTTGCGAGCCGCTTCGGCCATTTCCTCGATGGAGTTCTTTCCATCGCTGGCCGTCGTATGCATGTGAGGGTCGCCCGTCATATCCGTGACTTCGAGGAGTTGAGGCAGTTTGTGAGCTTCCGCGGCGGCGATCTCGCCTTTGTTTTCTCGCAGTTCAGGCGGGATGTAGTCGAGCTTTAGCTTCGCGTAAATCTCTTCTTCCGTCCGTCGAGCGACAGGTTTTTCGCCTTTCAGAGTTGCCAGCGCATATTCATTCAGCGTGTAACCCATATCATTCGCGCGCCCGCGCAATGCAACGTTGTGTTCCTTCGATCCGCTAAAATAAAGCAGCGCCGCTCCAAAACTTTCCTTTTCGAGTAGTCGCACGTCCACCTGCAAGCCATTCTGCAGCGTAAAGCTGACTTTGTTTTCTCCATGCGCCAGTGTTTGCTCGATTCGAGGGAATTTCAAAATGTGTTCAGCGATCGCATCAACTTTCTTCTGCGCTGTGTGCCCTTCGCTCAAAATCAAAAGTAAATCGAGGTCGCCAACCGTTTCTCTTCCACGTCGCAAGGAACCGGCGGGAGTAATCGACTCCACTCCTTTTCCGTATTGCTTGATGAACTCGATCAATTCCGCCGCGGCTGCTTCCGCTTTGTCGATCCGGAATCGTCCCGTCGAGCGTTTAAACGTTTCCACGGCTTTCAGAATATTCTGCTCGGTTTTTTCTCCGAACCCCGGCACATCTCGAAGCTTTCCCTCTTTGGCAAGTTTTTCCACATCGGCAACAGTTGCGGCCTGAAAATTCGACCAAAGAAATGCCACCTTTTTGGGCCCCAGCGATTGCAGCGTCATAATCTCGAGAAGCGTCGCCGGAAATTTCTTAAGGAGTTTTTTTCTCAGACCGTAATCGCCCGAAGTGATTATTTCCTCGATGTGCTCCGCCATCCGCTCGCCAATTCCGGGCAGTTCTTCCAGCTTCCCCGGTTCTTTAGCCATTTGCTCGATGGATTCGTGCATACCGCCAATCAACTCCGCTGCCTTTTCATAGCTGCGGTAACGTCCAATGATGGCGCCATCGATTTGCAGAAGTTCCGCTGTTTCGCGGAGGATGCGAGCGATCGTTTTGTTGTCCATGGGGGAGATTATAAAGCCAGTGTCCCGCGAAAGGCACGCGCGCAAGGCTCTGTTGGTGCTGACCTTCGATTTCCGCTTCCACCAATTATCA
>Ga0265354_1000083_pt1 | contig 16178 bp, 12 predicted proteins | sample NZE1metagenome_FD_189074 | JGI IMG/M metagenome (GOLD analysis project Ga0265354, IMG submission 189074) | Rhizosphere microbial communities from Maridalen valley, Oslo, Norway - NZE1 | ecosystem: Host-associated > Plants > Roots > Rhizosphere > Soil | place: Norway: Oslo | collected 2017-09-14 | reverse complement strand
CCGGGACTTTCAAGGTCGGTATGGGTGATACCTTTGACGAGAGCAAGATGGGAGCTTTCCCAGCAGGAAGCTTTGCGTTTCTCGATCCTGACATGCATCACTACGCGATGGCCAGCGGAGAAGTCGTGGTCCAAGTCCATGGCACAGCTCCCTTGCAATTCAACTACGTCAACCCAAACGACGATCCAAGCCGTAAGAAATAATGGATTGGGTCGTATATGCTGAGTAAGAGCAGTCGGCAGGTCGGAGCCGCAGGTGGAATACCCGGTCAGCCGTTAATGACTGAGGCGTACGGCGTCGCGGTCGGTCAGCGTTTGCAGAAAGGCAATCACATCGTCAATCTCCGCATCCGTCCAGGCCGGTTCGGCCCCTTCGCGCCGCGTCAGCGGCTCGTCTATGACATCGATATTGCCCCGCAATAGCGTGGGCAAATCGTCGAATTTATTCACCACGCCGGAAGCGAATACGGGATACCACGACTGCGGATTCGTGTCGCGCCGCACGTAGAAACGCAGTGCTTCCTTCAGCGTATGAAAGCGCCCGTTATGGAAAAACACGCTGCGCGTTGCCACATTCCGCATCGTTGGGGTCTTGAACAGCCCGCAATACTTTTGTTGCCCGGTCTGATCCGTGCGCAATGGTCCGCACAGGCCCATATCAAAATAATCGTGCGCCGCATTGGCCAGAATCTCTGGATTGCGCGGTACTCCGAGCGCCTCGAACTCATAGTCCGTAAAAAGCGGATGAGAGCCATCTGCCCCCTTGCGATCCAGATGACAGGACGAGCAGTTGCCGCGCCGCCGATCATCGAACAAGTCCAGCCCGCGCTTTTCTTGCTCGCTAAGCGGGACCTTGCCATCCAGGTAGTGATCGTACTTGCAGTTGTAGGGATGGAAGCTTGGGTCTTCCAGTTCGAAACGCTCCAACGCAATGCGCGCCTGAGCATAGGCCTTGGCCGGGTCCTCGAAAATCTGCGCTCCAAACTCTTTGCGAAATTCATCGGCGTAGTTGGCGTGCTGCAACTTGGCAGCTACTTCTGCAGGTCCAGCGTTGGCCATCTCGTTCGGCGCCAGCAATGGAAAAGCGGCCTGGTCATGTAGCGTGTTGAAGCGGCCATCCCAGCCGAAGCCGCCAGTTGGCGGTTCCTCTCCCTCGATAATGCGTTCCGCTGGATTTGCAATAAATTCCTTGTTCCAAACTGGCGTGCGATTGAGTACGTAGCGCAAAGATGGTACCGCTCGCGCACCCTGCTGGTCCATTTCTGGCCCGCCGAGTTGCACTGCCAGGCCGTTAGGTGGTCCATAGGCGTAAGAAGGATTGTGGCAAGTAGCGCAGGACATGCGTCCCGAGCGCGAAAGCGAAACGTCAAAAAAGATCTTCTTGCCCACAGCGCCGATGGAAGAAACGGAGCCACCTGTCTCGCTCGCAGACGCAACCGGTGCGTGGGCCCTCATTTGCGAAGCGTACGCAGGCAAGGAAGTTCGATCGTTTGCTAGGAAGCCGGCGATCAACACCACCATTGCGATGATGGCCAGCTTGCAATTGATAAAATGGTCTCGCGAATTTGGTTGAGGCATTCCTTCTGATGCGCTTTCAAAAAAGCCGCGAATGGCTGACGGCGTTGCCGTCCGACCAATGGTGTTGCCAGATGTTGTTGCGAACTTTGCGCTAGAACTTGAACGGGATAACTGGGTGATCGAAACCGCGATTGCCGTGCCCGCCCTGGAAGACGTTTTCATCGTCTCCAATCGTCTCCAGAAAATAATGCGCACGCGGATTGTCAGCGGCATAACCCAAATGCTCGCGCAGCTGGAATATATCCTCGAGACTACGGAGCAGGGAATAGTGATTGTACTGAATTTCCGAAGTGCTTCCCGGTTTGATGAAGGGGGATAGCAACAGCGCGCCAATGCGGTCGCCGCCGAAACCATTGATGACGATGTTCTCGACCAACGTCGGGGTGCTCAGAAGCGTAAACGTGCCGGGCCGAACGCCGGTGAGATTAGGTCCCGGCTGCTGATTGCAGCAAGTCTGGCCGGAGAACGTGATGTCCACGGTTTCTTGTCCGGTGGGGCCTACCGTGACGCTCTCCGTGAAGCTGCTTTCGTCAAAGGTAATGATGAGCAGACCGTCTCGACGATAAGCGGGCGAGTTCATGATCTTCGGTACCCAGCTCTGCAGAAAGGCGTCAGCGGAAGTGAGGCCGCCCGGATTGCCGTTAGCGCAGGTAGTGCCCGCGGCTCCGGTCCCGCTACCGTCGTGGCCGTCATCGCACAGGTTCGGAGTGATGAACACGAGATTTGGCGTGGTCCTTTCTTCAGCCAGATCGGCGGTCAAATGGTTCAGATTGACTACATGCGTGTTGCAGCTTGGCGAATCGATAATGGAATGAAAATACATGAAAGGGTCGTGCCGCGTAGCGTACGCGTCGCCCAGCGGAACCGCGCTGCTAGGCGCTTCTGCGGTATTGGTGTGGTCTGTGCCCACGCCAATCTCAGGGTGACCGCATGTGGCGCTTTCGCGGGCAGGATCGTTTCCCATGTCTCCCATGTAGCCCTTCCAACTCAGGCCGGCGTCGGTGAGCTGATTCGGCAAGGTCCGAATCTCTTTGGGATAGATGCAACCGCCAGTAGCAATCACCTGTCCGTCGGGAGTCGTACCTGTCTGTGCCACGTCATTGTAGTTTCCAATCGATCCTGTCAAGCCGGGAAGGCAGTCGTCGTCCGTGTCCGGCGTTGGCGCCTGTCCGCTGATCAGAGAGATGTAGTTATCGAGGCTGACGTGCCCCGTGCCGTAGTATTCCGTCAGCAGAGCGCCCATCGGCACCAGCGTCTTCTGCAAATAAGGGTCCTGCGTGCTCGTGCCAAACGTATCGCTGAAATTTTTATTTTCGAGCACGATCACAAACACGTGCCGGACGTCGGCCGCGGCCGTCCTCACCCGGCCGTCGCGGTCCCCAGCGAAGCTAGGAACGCTGGCGATGGGCAGTAGCGTAGCGCTGAGAATAATCGAGGCGAGCCCTTGCAGAATCCTTGGCATGGCGTTTTCTCTCCGGTTGTCTGGCATGGTACGCAGGAGCAACACCAGGCAGTCTCGCGGAGGAACATCGCGGTGGAGTTACAGGAGGATGAGAAATCTGTGACACAGCTTCCCGGCTCGTCCGCAAATCGATTTTTCCCACGGAACTTTTCGCTTATTTAGACGTCTATGTATTACGAGGTCTGAGTATGGCTAAGGCTGACTCTTTGCAGGGGTCGATGGATTTGCTTGTTTTGAAGATACTTTCGCGAAGGCCGGGATTACACGGGTACGCGATTATGACCGCGATTCAGGACATTTCCGGCGAGGTGCTGCGCGTTGAGGAAGGGTCTCTGTATCCAGCGCTGCACCGGATGGAGGAGGCGGGATGGATTCGGGCGGAGTGGGTAACTAAGGACACGGGGCGGCGGGCGCGGTTATATGAGGTGACGGCGGCGGGGAAGAGGCAGCTTGGGATGGAAGAGTCGCGTTGGCAGGCGGTCACTCTGGCAGTGAACCGCGTGCTGCGGGAGGCGTGATATGTCGCTATGGACGCGGCTGGCCAATGTTTTTTGCGGGGAACGTTTGAATCGCGAAATCGATGAAGAACTTGAGGCGCATATCGCAGAGGCGATCGCACAGGGGCGCGATCCCGTTGAAGCGCGAAGAGCGTTTGGGTCCACGATGCGGCATCGCGAAGGGAGCCGAGACGCGCGGTTGCTGACGTGGCTGGATTCGCTGCGGGCTGATTTTGTTTTTGGCTGGCGGCAGTTGAGGAAGGCGAAGGTAACTTCGGCAGCGGCGATTCTGTCGCTTGCGCTGGGCATCGGATCGTGCACGGCGGCATTCCGTCTGATTGATGCCTTACTGATGAGACCACTGCCCGTAGCCAACGCGGAGCGACTCCACGTTATCGCATTCGAAAGCACTGGCCCGTTGGGAAAGGAAAGGTACGACAGCTGCTCGTACCCGATGTTCCGGCAAATGCGGGAGGACGTGAAGGGGCAGGCGGAGCTGATTGCTGTGTCGTATGCGGACCGGCTGGATTTGACATACGGCACCGACGCACAGATGGAAAAAGGGTACGTGCAATTTGTGTCCGGCTGGATGTTTGACACGTTCGGAATCCGGCCGGCTGTTGGGCGATTGTTATCGGCAGAGGACGACGCGGAGCCGGGGGCGCATCCCTACGCCGTGCTCTCGCACGACTACTGGAAGCAGCGATTTGGGAGCGCCCCGAATGTTGTAGGGAAGAGTCTGCGCATCGGCCAGACGATTTATCAAATTATTGGCGTGACCGAAGGTCCGTTCACGGGAACCGAAACGGGGACGATGACGGGAATCTTTCTGCCGATGGCGATGAAGAATCCGCAAACGCTTGCGAGCTGGAACAATTTTTGGCTGAGGACTTTCATTCAGCTGAAACCGGGCGTGGTGGTGAAACCCGTCGAGGAGCGTTTGCGGGCGACATTTCATGCCATACAGCTGGAGCGAGCCAAAACGCTGGTGAGCTTGACGCCACAACAAATGGCGCACTTCTTTGAGGAAAGTTTGTTCGTGGATGACGCTGCCGCGGGGCGCTCGAACTTGCAGCGCGACTATAAGAGGGCGCTCGGCGTTCTGGCGGCACTGGTCGGACTGGTTCTGCTGATCGTTTGCGCGAACGTGGCGAATCTGATGACTGCGCAGGCGGGAGCGAGATCGCGCGAAATGGCGCTGCGCGTTTCGATTGGTGCGGGCAGATGGCGGCTAGTGCAACTGGTCCTGGCGGAGAGCGCGCTGCGAGCGATCATGGGCGGGATTGCCGGAGGAGTGTTCGCGTGGTGGGCGGCACCTTTCGTGGTGGGAATGATCAATCCGCCGAACGACCCCGCACGGCTTGTGCTGCCGGGAGATTGGAGAGTCTTCGCGTTTGCGGCGGTGCTGTCGCTGGTGGTCACAGCTCTTTTCGGAGCCGCGCCGGCACTGGGTGCTTCGTCGGTGAGGCCAGCCGCGGCGCTGAAGGGCGGCGAAAATCCTCATAGAAAGGGATGGCTTACGCATGGGCTGGTGGCCGTGCAAGTGGCATTTTGCTTCCTGGTGCTTTTTGTTGCGGGATTGTTTGTGACGACGTTTGACCGGCTAACGCATCAGGCGACGGGGTTTTCTTCAGAGAGGATTGTGAATCTCGAAACGCTGACGCAGCAGGCGCAGCCCTCGGTCAATTGGGACCAGGTCGCGGAGCACTTGCGGGAATTGCCGGGAGTGCAGTCGGTGGCGATGACAGGGTGGCCGATGATGAGCGGGGAAAGCTGGACGGAAGACATTGTTGTGAATGGAGCCGCTCCGGGAGACGTGGTTTCCGACTTCCTGGCGGTTTCGCCTGGGTGGTTTGAGGAGATGAAGGTACCGGTGCTCGACGGGAGAGAGTTCCGCCGTGAAGAAAATTATCCGAACGCGGCGATCGTGAACCAGGCTTTTGCGAACGAGTTCTTCCACGGCGAAAACCCGGTGGGCAAGTCGTTCGAAACTTCGGGCCCCAAAAACGTGAGGGTACGCGTCAGCATCGTCGGATATGTGAAGGATGCGCGGTCTCGCGACAATTTCCGTTTCCCGGTACGCGCTACAGCATATGTCCCGTTCAGCTCTGTGGACGGAGCGGGCGCGCCGCAGCCGCGGGGGCGAGGTACGTTTGTGGTGCGCACTAGCGAAGAGAATCTGCAAGCGTTAGCGCCTGTGCTTCGGGAAGAAGTCTCAAAGGCGCGGCCGGAGTTCTATGTAAGCAACATCCGAACGCAAGCGGAGATTATTCGGGGACGAACGTTCCGCGAGAGGTTGCTCGCAATGCTGGGCATGTTTTTCTCGGGCGTCGCGATCGCGCTCGGCGGAATCGGATTATACGGCGTGTTGCATTACTCGGTAGTGCAGCGGCGCAAGGAAATTGGCATCCGCCTGGCAGTGGGAGCACAGCCAGGGCGGATCGCGCAGCTAGTCACGGCGAATGTATTTCTAATGGTTGCCGTGGGCGCGATTTTCGGACTCGTGTTGGGAGTGGCGGCATCGCGCATCCTCGTGTCGCTGCTGTTCGAAGTGAAAGCCACGGATTGGAGGATGATGGCGGCACCGTGGACGATCTTGCTGGTAACGGCACTCGTCGCGGCGATTGTGCCGGTGATGCGAGCGGTGCGGATTGATCCGGTGGAAATGTTGAGAGCGGAGTAGCGAGTGCGAACCGGCGCGTTTTGAGGGAGACGTGAAATGTCGCTTTGGTCGCGGATAACGAATGTTTTGCGCGGTGAAAAAGTGAATCGCGAAATTGATGAAGAGTTAGAGACGCACATTGCGGAGGCGGTCGCACAGGGGCGCGATCCTGTTGAGGTGCGCAGGGCGTTTGGTTCGACGCTGAGGCACCGGGAAGGAAGCCGCGACGTGCGGCTTGTGTCATGGCTGGAATCTCTGCGCTCGGATGCAATTTTCGGATTGCGGCAGCTTAACAAGACGAAGGTTACTTCTGCCGCCGCAATTCTGTCGCTGGCATTGGCGATTGGAGCGTGCACATCTGCGTTTCGATTGATTGACGCGATTTTACTGCGGCCGCTGCCCGTCGCGAATCCTGAACGGCTTTACGATTTGGCAGAGCAAGGCATCGGACCGGATGGCAAACCACAAAATTTCGATGGCTGGGCGTACCCGGACTTTCAATTGATGCGGGCGGCGGTAAAGGATCAGGCCGAGCTATTCGCTGTTTCGTACGCGGATTCGGTGGACCTGACTTACAAATCGGACGAGGACATTGAAAAAGCGTACCTACAATACGTTTCCGGCTGGATGTTTCCGACGCTTGGGCTGCGTCCCGCGTTAGGGCGCTTGTTCACCGAGAACGACGATTTGAAACCTGGTGGACATCCTTACGCAGTGCTCTCTTACGACTATTGGTCGCATCGTTTTGGGCGAGATCCGGCCGTGATTGGCCGTACTTTTCGTATGGGAAATGAAATTTACGAAATTGCAGGTGTCGTCGAAGCGCCCTTCACAGGCACCGAACCGGGAACGATTGTGGATATTTTTGTGCCGACAATGATGAATCCGTCGGTAACGCGCAAAGACTCGACGTGGCACCGGAGTTTGGCAATGGTGAAGCCGGGCGCGGCTCTTGAGCCGATGCGGCAGAAGTTGGAAGCCACTTCCAGGGCGTTTGAAGAGGAACGAGCGAAAGGCTTTCTTGGAATGTCTAAGAAAGAGATCGATCAATTCCTGGATCAAAAGGTTGTGCTCGAACCGGCGGCGACGGGAGTGTCGGATTTGCAGACGGAAACGAAGCGGCCGCTCGCTGTCCTGGGAGTGCTTGTGGCGCTGGTGCTGCTCATAGCGTGCGCCAATGTCGCAAATTTGATGACGGCGCAAGCTTCGGCACGAGCGCGCGAGATGGCTGTGCGTGTTTCCCTCGGCGGTGGAAAATGGCGTCTGATTCAGCTGGTGCTTGTACAAAGCGCGTGGCTGGCTCTGATGGCGGCCGCGATTGGCGGATTGTTCGCGTGGTGGTCGGGGCCGTTCGTCGTAAGCATGATCAATCCGCCGGACAATCCGGCACGGCTTATCCTTCCTTCGGACTGGCAGGTTCTGGGATTCGGTTTGGCACTCGCGCTGTTTGTGACTTTACTTTTTGGATTGATTCCTGCGCTCCGCGCTTCGTCGGTCAATCCAGTCAGTGCGCTGAAGGGCGGCGATGATCCGCATTCGAAACGCCGATTGATGCATGCGCTGATTGCGGTGCAGGTGGCGTTCTGTTTTCTGGTGCTCTTTGTGGCAGGACTTTTCGTCACAACTTTTCAACGATTGTCGCAACAACCCACAGGTTTCTCGACGGACAGGCTACTCATTGTGGATGCCGTCACCAAAACGCCGCAGCCGATAGAGTTCTGGGAGCAAGTAGCTGATCATGTGCGAAACGTGCAAGGAGTCGAAGCAGTCGCGATCGGGGATTCTCCCCTGCTCGGTGGCAGCGGCTGGAACAATTTTATCTCCGTGAACGGCGCTCCGCCGAATGGAGTGCTGGCTTACATGCGCGCTGTTTCGCCGGGCTGGCTGGACGTGATGAAGATTCGGTTGCTAGATGGAAGAGACTTCCGGCCGGGCGATATGCACCCGGGGGCGGCGCTCGTCAATGAAACCTTCGCGAAGACGTATTTTGATGGAGCCGACCCGGTGGGAAAGAGCTTTGATCTCTCGCTGGATGAGGGCGTGCGATTACGATATGAAATTGTGGGGTTGGTGGGAGACGTGCGGTACCGGAATTTGCGCGAGCCGATTTTGCCGCAGTTGTATGTTCCCTTTCATGCTGTGGACAACAATGGCGTTTCACGAAAAAGAGGCGCGGGGATTTTGCTGGTGCGAACGGCCAGCTTGAATCCACGCTCGCTCGCCTCGGTGCTACGACAGGAAGTCCCACGGGCACGAGCGGAGTTTCGCGTGAGCCGCATTCGAACGCAGCTTGAAATTAATCAGTCGCAGACGGTGCGTGAGCGGTTGTTGGCGACGCTGGCGCTATTCTTCGCGATCGTAGCGTTGTTGCTCGCGGGCGTCGGTTTGTATGGTGTGCTGCACTATTCCGTGCTGCAGCGACGGCGCGAAATTGGGATTCGGATCGCGGTGGGCGCGCAGGCGGGAGGCATCGCACGATTAGTGACGATGGATGTGTTTGCGATGGTGCTCGTGGGAGCTGTCGCGGGCATCGGTCTGGGGATGTTGTCGGTGCGGTATGTTGAGTCGCTGTTTTATCAGGTAAAAGCAACCGACATGCAAATGCTGGCGTTTCCCGCGGTGGCGATTCTCGCTGGAGCATTTTTGGCAGCGCTGCGGCCGGTGATGCAAGCGGTTCGAATCGAGCCAGTCTCGATGCTGCGCGCGGAGTAGGTGATCAATACCGGATACTGCGCGAATCGGATGAGGACTAGACTTGGAGAGCAAGCAAGAGAGTAAGGTGCAGGCATGTTGCTGATGTTCATTCTTCCGATAGCGCTCCTGGTGGCGGTTGTGGGCAGTCTTCCGATTTGGCGGCACAGCAAGCAGTGGGGCTACTACCCGATTAGCGGTGTTGGGCTAATTATATTGATCGTGCTACTTCTGTACTGGACCGGGCATTTGTAGGAAGAAAACAGAGCACGCGAGAATCTTGCGCCTTTGTGCTTGAAGTAGCGGAGCTAGCGCCCACGAAAGATACATTTCTTTGGTGCCCGAAAGAGGACTCGAACCTCCACGACCGTTAAGTCACAGGCTTCTGAGACCTGCGCGTCTGCCAGTTCCGCCATTCGGGCACAAATGCTGTGGGTGAAACCCCTGCAAAACCGGGGTTGCAGTTCCAATGAAGCTTTTTCATTGTGCCCGCCGCCCTCCGCTTTGTCAACGAAGGTGGCCATGAGCTTTCGCTCGAACTCCTAAGTGGACGTGGGACAGACGAAAAGCGGCTGATGATTGGGGGCTCGTGCAAACCCTTGCAAACAGGGGGCTTGAAAGCAATCGGCCCAATTTTAGCTCGGTTCTAATTGCTCGCGGATTGTGGGAAGGCAAGCATCGATTTACTTTATGAGAAGTAGTTGAATTTCAAATGCGCGGTGCTATACTCGCGCTCTAGAACGCGGTCTCTCCCCTTCCTCGCACCTGCAAAAAAAGACCGCGCCAGTTCCAGTGGGAGGTCACCATGGAGCACCTAACTACAGGCCCTATTTTCTACGTCCTGATTGCCTGGACGATTGTTACCGCTGTTTTTATGTTGTTGTTGATTCGGCGGAGCCTTCTTGCCAGCCATGAAGATGATCAAATCTTTCTCGACGCTGCACAAGAACACATGGCCCGCGAACAAAGGGAGATCGTCGCGAAGATAAACGCACTTTCGCGGCCGCTGATGACCAGCGGTATCGCTTCAGGAGCGCTCCTTTTGGTTCTGGCCTGTCTGTGGCTGTACAACGGGCTGAAAAATATTTAGTGCGTTGAGCAGGGCCGGCGGGGCCTCATTCTTTAGTGCGTCGACGGACTGTTTGGCGGAACCTGCGGCGTTGGTTGTGTGTTCGCCGGTGCAGTGGGTTGAACGTTTGGCGACAACGAACTGTGGTTGTGCACGATCACCCAGTGGTTATTCCTTTTTTCGAAGACTAAAGTAGTTTGCCCCCTAGCAGCGGACGGCTGTCCATCCACTACCGCTGAGAACTCCCACTGATAGCAGGCCCAGGCGAAGTTGCCATTAAGCTTGATGTAGGTGTTGCTCCTGTCCATGCGGACCTGTTGCATGCGGGCGTGCTGCACCTGGTAGACGGCGAGATAGTTTGTCCAGGTGAAAATGGGCGGTTCCCAATTGCCGCTGACGACGGAGACGTCGTCGGCATAGTCCTTGTGAAGCTTTTCGATGTCGCCGAGTTGCCAGGCGCCTAGCATTTCCGAAATGGTGTAATCGACCTGCTGCTCGTCGCCCATGGGTATAGAGGGCATTTTGTCAGCCGAGTCGTCCGTTTTCTTTTTCTTCTGAGCCGCGGCCGGTGAGGCGCAAGCAAAGAAAAGAGCCGCTCCCAAGAAGAGCGAGGCCACTGTTTTAAGCGTGCGGCCGGCAAAATGAGTGGAAAAATAACTATTCATGCGTCTTCAACCCCCGGTTGAAGAGCATAGCACGCTGATTTGCGCGCGGAAGCGATGTGTCCATTTGATGTACGTGGGCTTGCTGTGCTTTGCACGAACACCGGAGGCCTGAAAGTTGCGCCCTGGTCAGTTTGCTTGCGTAGCGCTGAGAAGATTTACGAAGAGCCGGTACGCGCCTGGAACACCTTCGGGGATTTGGCGAAAGAAAGCGATGCCGGTGTAGATGTACATGCCTTTTCCATAACGCGTGTACACCAGCGCGCCGTTAAGGTCCGGCTCGCCTGGATCGTTCATGGCCAAGACTGCGGTGTATTTTGGATCGAATTGTGTCCAGTAGTAGAGTCCGCGCTCCTGCACCCAGCCTTTGAAGTCGTCCTGCGTGATTTTGTTCGGGCGATTGAGAAGTGGATCGTCAGGTTTAAGAAATTTGATGGGAGAATTTTCGTCAGTGATGCGCGGAAGCTGGCCTCCCGCGCCATTTGTGATTTTCGCAGGATACGGAGCGTATTGTTCTTTGTTCCAGGCGAAGTCGCGGTTGTATTGCACGACGAGTGTGCCGCCGTTGGAGACATACTGGAGAAGCCGCTGATTTGCGCCGGGAAGCTCCGGGCGCAGTTCGTACGCGCGCACACCCACAACGATGGCATTGAATTTGGAGAGATCGCCGAAGGCTAACGCCTGCGCATCCAGCATTTCGACTTGCAGTCCCAGCGTGCGCAGCGCTTCCGGGATCGGTTCGCCTTCGGCAGTGATGTAACCGACGCGCAGATTTTGTGGCACGTTTAGATCGAGGGCATACACCAGGCATTGGGCCGGTTCGCTCCAGAACTGAGTGGGCAGAGAAGGCAGCGGTTCGAGCGTGGTGGAGAATTTTTCCTCGCCACGTTTTGCGAACGCGGTGATCGTGTACTTTCCCGCGGAGAGCTTGTTGGGCGGGATGACGGTGACTTTCGCGAACTTCTCGCCGGCGCCATCGAAGGCTAGGTCCACCGGTGCGCTTCCCGTAAAACCATCAGGCATATCAAGGCCCACAGAGACTTTGCCAGGTTGCGCCGCGTAGGAATGCACCTTCAACAAGACATCGAAAGGCTGCTCTGGCTCTCCCAGCACTTCGAGTGCCTGCTTAGGTTCCGCTTTTAATGTATACGCGGGGACTATGCGTACTGCTACGCGGTCCACGCGCGTGGAACTTGGTGCGATGTGCGTCACGGGAACTGTGACAGAAAACTTGTAGCCGCCGATCGTCACTTCCTGCCGCGCAGTCAGCAGCGGTGGTGGCTCGGGTTGCAATTTTTCCCAGGCCGTCAATTTTGGAGCAGTTTGGGTAACATCCACCGTGAACTGGTAGCCCTTCGCGGCATCGCCCTCACGTTTTGTCTCTTTGAAAAATGGAGGAAGATCCAAATTCAGCGCGCCGAGCTCGCAACCTGCTTCTTTGCGGCAAATAGCCTGGGCCGACACGCCGAACGATTCTCCGACTACGAGAGTGTCGCGGTCGGCATCGGCTCGGACTTCGACGGCTGCGACCAGACTTAGAGCGCGGTCGAGCCGCGCACGTGCTTTTGCAAGCTCGAAGGAGAGTATCGAAGGCGTCGCGCCCTCTTTAGCGGGAGAGAGGGCATCGATTCGCATCGCTGCGCTGGCCAAGTCCGCTGCAGCTTTGGACCAATTGAGAGAGAGGGATGCAGCCCGAGCGTTTGCGATGGCCGATTCCGCCTCGCTCATGGCCTGCCGGAATGACGCCTCGGGTACCGAGCCGTTTGCGAGATCATGGAGCGGGCTGGCCAGACCTGCTGGATCGAGCTTGCTTCCGTCTTCGCGAATGAGCACGAGCGGCCGGCGGAGAAACGGCGAGTTCACAAAGCCGGTGATGCCCTGCGAGCGGTGATTGGAAAAAGCGTCGAGCGCGATTTCGCGCCAGGGCTTGCCCCAAAGCTCCGAGATGTCGTCGACGGGCAGCGTATACCCGTTCGACGAAGCGCCGGTCGCACCGCCGCGCTCCGTGTCCAAAATTTGCACGGGATACAGGGAATTTCCCCAGACAGCCAATCCATCCTTGGAGATTTGCTCGGGAAATGCTTTCGGATCAGCGGCCATCTCAACGGCTTTCGGCGTCCATAACCCCGAAGTTTGGTGGTGTCCGTGACCGCCATGCACGCCGCCCCAGCCGTTGATGACGATGTTCGGACGATAGGTGCGAATCACTCGCACCATTTCTCCGAGCACCGCGTCGCCCCAGATTTTTTCCGTTTCCTCAGGAGTTTTCGAGAATCCGAAATCTGGCGCACTTCCAAAAAAAAGTTTAATGCCGTAGCCTCGCGCTGCGGCGAGAAGTTCCTGCGTGCGGATTAATCCAAGTTGTGGCGCCTGCTCGGGACCGAGATCGTTCTGTCCGCCCTCGCCGCGAGTAAGAGTGAGCAGCGCGACGTCGGCATGAAGTCCGCGTGCAAGATAAGTGAGTAGGGCGGCAGATTCGTCGTCGGGATGCGCGGTTATATAGAGGATGCGCGTGGTGACGCGTGCACTGTCAATGGCTTCGATGGTTTCCGGGAGGCCGGGGCCCGTTCCTGGGGCAGGAGGAAATTGCGCGGATGCCGGTTGCGCCGAAAGAAACGCGAGCACGGCGCCGAAAAGTGTTGGTCCAATGGCTCTAAAGAAAAGACGATTCACGCAGCCTCCGCTTCTCTCATTCTTCTACAAGCACTTTTTCAAACGGCCATTGTCGCATTTTACGGGCCCAGATAAGAAATGCGAGCGTACCGAGCGCGATCTCCGCGATTCCCCATTTTCTGGCGGTACCCGTCTGCCAGAAGAGCCAAGCCCAGCCGAACATGGTAAGCACAGCGGGCACGGGATACAGCCACATCTTGAACGGCAGCCGCGCTGTTCCCCAACGGCGCCGCAACAATATTACTCCCACCGCCTGGCCGATGAATTGGACGAGCAGGCGCATCGCGAGGATTCCTTTGATGGCCGTCTCGAGCTTCAAAGTCACGCTAAAGAGAAAGGCTAGTCCGCCTAGAACGAGAAGCGAAACGTAAGGAAAGTGTTTTGTCGGGTGGAGGCGTCCGAATACCGGGAAGAAGTTTCCGTCCAGCGCTGCTGAGTAGGGCACGCGTGAGTATCCCAGCAAAACCGAAAACACCGAAGCAAGCGCAACCCACAGGACCATCCAGGTGGCTGCCTGCGCAGCATGATGGCCATAGAGCGTCTCGACAAACGTGCTCACGATAAATTTGGAATTCTGTGCTTCGCGCCACGGCACGACGCCCAGAATGCTGACTTGCATCGCCAAGTACAGCGCCGTGATTCCGAGAATCGAAAGAAAAATTCCGCGCGGGATATTGCGCTCCGGATCGCGAATTTCACCGCCCAGATGGCAGATGTTGTAGTAGCCCCAATAACTGTAAACCGTGTTGACCATTGCGGAACCCAGGCCTGCGAACCACACCCAGGAAAGCGAAAACGCGCCGGGAGGAAAGTCGAAAGCCATCTTGGCGTTGAAGTGGCTCGCGCCTCCCCAGATCAGCCAGAGAAGAGTGCCGACCACGCCGGTCCACAGCAGAACAGAAATCTTTCCGATCGTGGTGATGCGCCGGTAGAGCAGAACCACCAGGAACAGAACCAGTCCTCCTGAGACTGCTTTAGCCTCGAGAGTCGAAAGCGGGTGCAGATATCCGGCATAGCGAGCAAATCCGATCGAAGCAGACGCGATAGAAAGCGGCGCTTGAACAAACGTCTGCCAGACGAACAGAAAAGACATCAGGCGGCCCCAACGCCCCGGTCCGTAGGCTTCGCGAAGAAAAACGTAAGTCCCGCCGGCGCGCGGCATGGCAGCGCCCAGCTCCGACCACACGAAGGCATCGAGCGTAGCCAGGGCCGCTCCGGCAATCCAGGCGATCAGAGCCTGCGGCCCGCCCATCGCTTTGATCACCAGCGACGTGACGACAAACGGGCCGATGCCCACAATCTCGATCATGTTGAGCGCTACGGCCTCTTTCAGACCGAGGCCGCGCTCCAGACCAGAAGGTTGCTCTGGCGGGATACCACCGGTTTTGCCGGGAGCGCCATTATTGGGGGTGGTCAACACGCCGCCGAGAATAGCAAATGCGCCGCGTTGCAGGTAACTCGCAATTTCTGTGGATGTTCTAATATTGTTCCGCCCGACGGAACCCATTTCGATTTGCAACCGGCCTAGGACAGCTTAAACTCGTCCAGCGTGCGGACTGCCCGCGCGGCAAAGACTTAGCAGAACCGATTTGGAGACTCGTTGGGTAGCTGCATCAACTTTTTCCGTGCCCTTCGATGGGGCGCGATACCGCTGTGTGTGATGACCTTGACTGCGACTTTCCTCGCAGCGCAGGCGCACGCCCAGAAGCTGGAATTGCCGCGTGGAACATCAGCCGTCATCGACAAAATCTATTCGTTCGATTCGGATGGAGCGATTGGCGATGCGCAGCGCCTTCAGAGCGAACAGCCTGACCAGCCTCTTGGCTATCTGCTTGAAGCGGAAGCCCTATGGTGGAAGATTTTTTGCACCTCGGCGGAATTCAAGTACGGCATGACCGACGCGCGGCACCGGCCAAAGCTTGCCGCTGACCAGCACTATCTGGATCTAGCCGCAAAGTCTTCTTCGATTGCGCTGGCCCAGCTCAAAATTCACGAAACCGCGGAAATGCAATTTTATGCGGGCATGGGAGATGCCTTTTCGGCGCGGCTTTACGGGCTGCGCGGCGAGAATCGCACCACGGCACGCTTTGGCGTCCATGCGCGCGAGCATTTTCTCCGCGCTTTTCAGCTGGACCCCGAGTTAGCGGATGCGGAGTTCGGTTTGGGCCTCTACAATTATTATGTAGACACGATGAGTGGCATGGCCAAGCTGTTGAGTTTCTTCATGGGCATTCCGGGAGGCAGCAAGCAAGAGGGCATTCGGCAGTTGGAACAAGATATGACCGAGGGCGTTCTCACACCTGCCGCAGCGCGCTTTTATCTGGCGCTGAACCTGCACCGCTACGATTTGCAATATGAAAAGGCGCTCGACGTGATCGGGCCGCTAGTCGAGAAATATCCCACCAATCCGCTGTTTCAACTGGCCAGGGGGGATCTCTACGCAAAATTGGGCCGCAGGGAGCAGGCCCTCGCGTGCTACCGTGCCGCCGCGGCGCTCCACGTTCAGGATGCAGAGTGTCGCGCCCATATTCAGGAACTTGTACTCGCCTCGTTGGCCGCTCAAGGCGTCAGCGGTACCTCTGCGACCCACTGAAAATGGGAGGATTTGCCGGGCGGTGTGGCCCGAACCCGGGTCCGGAGTTGCTCATTGACCGCTCTTCGGGGAGAATGGTATTGCTAAAGGGTTGACCGTAAGCGTTACAACAGGGCTGGCGATTCAGTATGAGCCCCAGATTGAGCTGGCGGGTCAACGCGCCGCGCGAATTGCGCATCTCATCCGAAAAGCATACTGGCACCGGGGGTCTCCCGCCGTTTGACCAGTCAGGTTGAACCCGACCGTGTCGGGGTAACCAGCAACGATGAAGGAGTCTCGATGAAGCGGTCTT
>Ga0265354_1000082_pt1 | contig 16203 bp, 10 predicted proteins | sample NZE1metagenome_FD_189074 | JGI IMG/M metagenome (GOLD analysis project Ga0265354, IMG submission 189074) | Rhizosphere microbial communities from Maridalen valley, Oslo, Norway - NZE1 | ecosystem: Host-associated > Plants > Roots > Rhizosphere > Soil | place: Norway: Oslo | collected 2017-09-14 | reverse complement strand
GTGTCGCTTCGCTTGCCGGTTATGCGGATATTTTCTTGCGGAACACGCTCGCCAGCGGGGTGATTCCGCAGATTAGCGCCATCATGGGTCCGTGCGCAGGTGGCGCGGTCTATTCACCTGCGATTACTGATTTCATTTTTATGACGCGCGATACTTCCTATATGTTTGTCACCGGGCCCGACGTCATCAAGACGGTTACGCACGAGGAAGTCACCAAGCAAGAGCTCGGCGGCGCCATGACGCACAATGAAAAAAGCGGCGTGGCGCACTTTGTTTCCGCGGACGATGCAGATTGCCTTGCCATGATTCGTGAGCTGTTGAGTTTCCTCCCTTCGAATAATGTCGACGATCCGCCGCGACGGCCGTCCTCGGATTCACCCGACCGCCGCGAAGAATCCTTGAACTCTCTTGTTCCCGCGGATGCCCAGAAGCCGTATGACATAAAGGACGCCATCCACGCCATCGTAGATGACGGCTATTTGTTCGAGGTGCATGAACACTTCGCGAAAAATATGGTTGTAGGTTTTGCTCGTCTCGACGGCCGGCCTGTCGGTATTGTGGCTAACCAGCCAGTGTTCCTCGCGGGCGTTCTCGATATCAACGCTTCGCTAAAAGGCGCTCGTTTCGTTCGGTTCTGCGATGCGTTCAATATTCCGCTCATCACATTCGAGGACGTTCCAGGTTTTCTCCCTGGCACTCAACAAGAGTTTGGCGGCATCATCAAGCACGGCGCGAAATTGCTTTTCGCTTTTGCCGAGGCGACCGTCCCCAAGATTACGGTCATAACGCGCAAGGCTTACGGCGGTGCGTATTGCGTCATGGCCAGCAAGCACATTCGCACCGATGCTAACTTCGCCTGGCCCTCCGCGGAAATCGCCGTGATGGGTCCGGAAGGTGCGGTGAATATCGTTTACAAACGCGAATTGGACAAAGCTCCTGAGGCTGATCGCGAGCGGCTCCGTCAAGAAAAAATCACCGAATTCCGCGATCGCTTTGCGAACCCGTTCGTCGCTGCAGAAAAGGGCTACATCGACGCCATCATTGAACCTTCTGAAACGCGTCCCCGCATCATCGCCGCTCTTCGCGCACTGGAAAACAAGCGCGACACCAACCCCCGCAAAAAGCACGGCAACATTCCTCTGTGAATGCTAAATCAGGGCTGGAAACAGAAGGAAGTTCGGTGCCGCCAGGGAGAGGCATGGTTTTCGCTCCGCCCGAGGATTTCACGAAGGAGTATCGGAAGGGGACGTCTCAGCGGGGTATGAGCTGAAATGGCCTTTTGCGCCTCGTCCGGTAGACGGAAAAATCCCGCCGGTCCAGCGTAAAAATCGTCTCCATATTCTCTCGATGTGCGAGATATACCAGCATCGCGTCGGCAAACTGGGGCCGCAGGCTCTCATATTGCTCCATGATGGCTTCAATCGGTTCCGCCTCCCTGGCCGTAACGAGCGGTATTTCCAAGATCCCTGAACTAACGGCGGACAAAAGTCTCCTGACAGTCCGTGGGGACTTGCGTAAAAGCCACATGGCTTCGGTAACGACTGGCCAACAGGTGATCAGTGGACTGGGCAGGCTGTGTAACACAGAGGTACAAACTTGGTGATCAAGATCATTTGGCGAAAGGATGGCAACCAAGGGGCCTGTATCCACCAATACACGGTTCACTTTGTCTTGCCGAAACCCTTGAAGTGCCGCTTATTCGTGGAGAGGTCTTTGGGCAATCCCGGAGCACAGCCGATCAGGCCAGCTTCCAGAAAAACATCGTAGGCGGTTTTTGCGTCGCTATTCTTAGAGAGATATTCCTGCAGCGCATGGCGAACTACCTCCGACTCGCGTTTTCCCGACGCCCGGGATCGCTCCTTGAGTCGCCGCGCTATCTTTCCGGGAACGCGAACCGAGATCCTCTGAGATTCCATGTTGCGCCTCCAGTAGATGTGTCAGACAGTCTATCATACTTGTCCGACATCTGCCATTTTCCACGAACCCGCATGTTCTTAGTCCGTGCGGAACGATTCAGACCCATCCCATGGTCCAATCAATTCGAAGTGCATGTTACTCTCGGCGGATAGGCCGCCGGACCTCAAACAATTAGACACCGGAGACGCCCCAGCTGCGTAGCGGCCATATCCCTCGTGCTAAAATCCCGGAGCAATATGAAAGGTCCATGTTCCGAAAAATCTTGATTGCCAATCGCGGCGAAATTGCCGTGCGCATTTTGCGCGCTTGCCGCGAGCTGGGTATTCGCTGCGCGGCGGTTTTTAGCGAGGCTGACCGCAAATCGCTTCACGTTCGCCTTGCCGATGAGGCGTATCCCATTGGCCCCGCACCCTCGCGCGAAAGCTATCTTTGCATTGATAAAATAATTGACGTCGCGCGCCGCTCTGGCTGCGACGCGATACACCCTGGCTACGGTTTCCTAGCCGAAAACGCGGCCCTGCCACGGGCTTGCGCAGAAGTGGGAATTACCTTTATCGGTCCTAGCGCCGAAGCCATGGAAGCTCTCGGCTCTAAAACTGCCGGCCGCCAGCTTGCACGCCGCTCCGATGTGCCAACCGTTCCTGGCGCGAATGATCCCATCGAAAATCCCGATAATGCTCAAGCGCTTTCCCAAAACATGGGTTATCCCGTTTTATTGAAGGCGGTAGCAGGCGGGGGAGGCAAAGGCATGCGGGTCGTCACCCGCGACGCCGAATTCGCTTCGGCCTGGCGCGATGCTTCCTCCGAGGCGCTAAACGCATTCGGTGATGCGCGCCTGTATCTCGAAAAATATCTCGAGAGACCGCGCCATATTGAAATTCAAATTCTGGCTGACGCACACGGCCGCGTCGTTTCACTTGGCGAGCGCGAATGTTCGGTTCAACGGCGCCACCAAAAAGTGATCGAAGAAGCTCCGTCGCTAGTTATTACGCCGGAGCTGCGCAAGAAGATGGGCGATGCTGCCGTCCGTCTTGCGCGGGCCGGTGGATACGTCAATGCAGGTACTGTGGAATTTCTCGTCGATGCGCATCTTAATTATTATTTTCTCGAGGTAAACACGCGTCTTCAGGTCGAGCATCCCATCACGGAGCAAGTCACGGGGTTGGATCTCGTCAAGCTGCAGATCGCCATCGCCGCTGGCCATCGTCTTCCGTTTGCGTGGGAAACTATCACGCCGCGCGGCCACGCCATGGAGGTGCGCCTCTATGCCGAAGATCCCGACAATAATTTTTTCCCTTCCCCAGGGAAAATTCTCTCGCAGCACGCGCCGAGCGGCCCCGGTATTCGCCTCGATGAAGGCGTCTACGAAGGCTGGACCGTTCCGATGGACTACGATCCTTTACTGAGCAAGTTGATTGCCTGGGGCAACAGCCGCGAAGAAACCATCGCCCGGTTGCGCCGTGCTCTCCAGGAGTACACTGTCACCGGCATCAAGACCAACGCTGGCCTTTTCCGCCGCATCCTCTCTGAGCCTGATTTTCTTCGCGGCGAAATCCACACCAAGTGGCTCGATGAATTGCTTCAGCGTTCGCCTTCTGTTGCGGCTTCTACAAACGAAAGCGCGAACGCAAACCGCGCCGCCGACGCCGCAAGCATCGCAGCGGCCCTCTGGCAAGTAAGGCAGTCGGACGAGCCACCGGGCCCGTCCGCTTCCGATCAGGACTCTTCGCAACCTTCGCGTTGGAAGCAAGAAGGCCGTCGCCAGCAATTGGACCGCCTGCCATGAAATTCGAAATCAAGTTAACGGGCCTGTCCGGAGAAATGCTGCGCACTGTAGAACTCGAACGCGACGGGGACCACTGGAAGATCTCGCTCGATGGGCAACCCGTCGATGCCGATGCGGTCGAAATCGACCCCAATACTCTTTCCCTGATTCTCGATGGCCAATCGTACGAGGTACGCATCACTCCTTCGGCGGACGGTGTTCTCAAGCTCCAGACCGGATTGCAGGAATTTTCCGCCGGGGTCGTCGATCCTCGCGCATGGCGTGGCCGGCGTCATGGCGCGCTCGAAGTTGAAGGCCGACAGCAAGTTACTGCTCCCATGCCCGGCAAAGTCGTCCGCATTCTCGTCCAAGCTGGAGATAAAGTCGAAGCCGGCCAGGGCCTCTTCGTCGTGGAAGCGATGAAGATGCAAAACGAAATTCGTTCGCCAAAAGGCGGTACCGTCGAGCGGGTACACGTCAAAGAAGGTCAACCCGTCAATGCTGGTGAAGCACTCTGCATCGTTTCCTGATCTGCCATAGGAAGCGGGAGACTTCTGGGTACGGTCAGCCTCGGGCGCGCTCACAAAAGCAAAGGGGAAGCTCCGGAAGCAATGTGGCAGGAAGCATATAAAGGTACGATAGCCCGAGAGAGGCTCGGAAAATGCTGCGGCAATCGGGCAATGGGCGGTTAGAACACTAGTGGCCCGATGACTTGGCGGGAAAATCCGTTTTCGCCGCATCCGGCAGCTTGCCTGCGGCTTCGATCACTTGTTGCGCGAGATAGTTCGTCACGCGCGAATCGTCTCGCGCAATCGTTAGGTACGCGGCGCGCAGCAACTGCTCTTTGTGGCTGCGCAGCGTGTCGCGAATCGTCTGTTGCACTTGCGGATCAGAAATATTGCGCTGTCCGGGCGACTCTCGTGAGATGAGTTTCAAAATAACGATGCGCGGACCTTCCTTGGACTGAATCGGAAGCGGCGGGCTCACTTGCCCCGGCTTCATTCCCATCACTAACCTCTTCAGAGTTGGATCAGACTGGTTCAGCGCCGATTCCGGAACATAACCGAGATCGCCGCCCATGGCCGATGAATTCATGTCCTCAGAATAGTCCATCGCCATTTGTGCGAAGTCCGCGCCGCTGTTCAGTTTGTCCTCGAGCATTTTTACTTTGCGCTCGGCTTCGACCTCGTTGGTCGCGTCATCATTCTTGAGGTTACGAATTTGCGGTTCCTTGCGAGGCGTCACAACGATCTCTGATATCCGGTAACGTGGTTCCACGACGTTGAATTGCGCCTTGTTCGCGTTATACGTGTCTGTGACGTCCTGATCGGTGATCGATATTTTTGCAACCACTTCGCGGTTTAGAAGTTTCGTGATGGAAAGCTGTCTCCGCAAGTCGCGCTTCAAGTCGTCAACAGAAACGCCGCGATCCTTCAACTGTCTCTGGAATTCGTCTTCCGTGTAAGGGCTTTTCATCTCGGTGAATTTGTCTTCCACTTCACCGTCGCTTGCTTCCAGGTTCAGTTTTTTTGCCCGTTCGAGCAGGATCTCATTGTTGATGAGCTCTTCCAGAACATTTAATTTTAGTGACAGAGCTTCTTCTTGCGAAGGCTCCTGCCCGTCAGGATTCACCCGCGTTCGATAGTATTTGTCGACGTCATCGCGTTTGATTTCTTGCCCGTTCACCACTGCCCACACGTCTGGTGATGGTTGCGTCTTCTGCTTGCAACCCGTGCCCATGGCAAGAGCCATAGCCGCCACGGGGAAGAGCATCGCCGCGCGTGCCAGACCTCTCATGGGACCATGCGTGCGCACAGCCAGGCTGATCTTGGCTTGGGAAGGATTCAAGGTGTGGTGCTCAGGCCGCTTTCTTGACGCGGCCCGCGCGGATGCAGGCCGTGCAAACTCGAATATGCTTTCTGGCGCCATCCACCAACGCGTGGACACGCTTCAGGTTCGGATTCCACCGTCTACGCCTTGTATTGTTCGCATGACTGATCACGTTGCCAAAATGCGGCCCTTTGCTGCAAAGTTCACACTTCAGTGCCATTGTTTTTCCTACTTAGGCTGTCTGTAGCAGCCAGAAATTTGCTCTAGAAGTTGCAATACTGAGCATTTCATTCTAACAGACGACCTATCTCCAGCAAAGCATGCCTTTTTGTCCGCCGGGGCAAAATCTAAATTGTCGAGATCGCGTAAAGCCGAAATGTCAGCTCACCAGGGTAGCGTACGGATTCTCGCAGGCCTCATTCTCGCGTAAGACCACTTTTTAACTCTCTCTCATCCCGCCCCCACGTCCCTCTTAAGCACACTCCGGCAGGGCCATATTCGGCCAAAACACTCCCTTCAAATTTGGGTTTGACCTAAGAGCACTAACAGGTCTTTTCATTTGCGACGGTCAGCGGCTCGAATCGCAGGGCCGAGGTCAGTGGCCATGGGGCAACCTTACACTGGTCCCCAGGCGTCTTAAGTGACGTAGGTCATTATTTTTCAATAGTTTATGGAGGAGGCACCTGTCCTTTAGTGCGGGCTTTTATTTGCCTAAAGCACTATTAGCCCGGCCTCTACACCAATCCACCGATACTCCCAGGTAGGCTAAACTTGTACCTTGAGCCTTCGGCAGGAAGGAACCCGATTGCGGTGCCCAAGCTGACCACAATCTGCCCGTCAATCGCATCGGCCAGAACTATGGCTACGCGGGCTGGAATTGCTGTCCGCTTTGCAGCGGTCCTAGTACTTCTTTTTGTCGGCCTGAGCTGTTCTCCCGCTTACGCAGATGTCGGCGTGCTTCTCAACGAGTCCTTAGATACAAGTTTCGCCAGAATCTCAGGATCCGGCCACAGCGCCGTGTATTTCTCGCGGATATGCGCGGAGACGCCTGTAAAGCTTCGCCTGTGCCACCCAGACGAGCAAGGCTCGGTCATGAGCAACTACACCACACTGGGCGAGGATCAGCCCTTCGAGTGGAACATAGTGCCACTCTCTGTCTATTTATACGGTGTCGAGGATCCGCAGAACCGTCCTCTTTTCAGCTCGCAAAAAATCAAGCGCGCTCTCGAGGAAAGGTACCGCACAAAATTTCTAGCTGGTTACTGTGACAGCGCCACCTGCCGTACGAGCGGCAAAGCCGAGTGGCGCGAGATGGTGGGTGCTACTCTCGAGCGCAGTATCTATATGTTCGTGGTGGAAACATCTATCGAGCAGGACCGCGCGCTCATCGCGGAATTCAATGCTCTACCCAATCAGAATCACTTCAACGGCATCACGAAAAATTGCGCCACATTCTCTCGCCGCGTCCTCAATACCTATTACCCTCACGCGGCCAGAGCCGACTATTTGAACGACTTCGGCTTGATCACCCCGAAAGCCATCGCGCGCTCCTTCACCCACTTTGGCGAACGCCATCCCGAAGCTCATCTTCGCGTTCTGCATTTCGCGCAATTACCTGGAACCATCAAGCGCAGCACGGAGTGCCGCAACGGAACCGAGCAGTTGTATCACTCCAAAAAACTTCTCGTGCCCATGATTCTCTTTGCTGACCACGAACTGCCCTTCATGGCCGCTTCCTATTTGCTCACCGGACGCTTCAACCCTGAGCACGAATTGGAGCAACATCCCAACGCCGAAACGGCGGACATCAAGCAAGAAATTCGAGAAGCAAAGGCAGAGAAGGACATTCCGCGCGAAGAGGAACTTGAAGCGGTTGTTAATCAGGAAAGCGTGCAACTCGTGGGTAGCACCCAGGAATGGAAACAATATCGGGAGGCATTTGGATCGCTTACAAACGATGCCATCAGCCGCGAAGTGATTCCGAACTATGAGTTTCTCGGCCGTCTGTATAAGTATCTGGATCGCGCTGGTACGCTTTCGGTCGATACCAACGGGTCTCTCTGGTTGGATCTTTCGCAAGGCGGCAAGCCGTCGAGGCTGGGACTTAGCGCAAGCAACATCTTTGCATCCGGAAGCGATTCCCAGTGGGCTTATGCGCTTACTCTCGCGCGCGCCGATCACTACCTGAAGAGTCCCAAGCATAGCCGCGAGATCATGCCGGAATTCAAAAACGATTGGGCACTTTTGGAGGCCGCTCGAACCAACAGCACAACTTCCACGTCGGTCAACAGCGGTACGCCTTCCAGTGGCGCGCGCGCCACAGTGGTGTCCTTCAGTCAGATTCAATAAGCCAAGAAGTTAGATGGTCCTGTGAGTACTAAGGCATTCTTCCTACTTCTTTTCACTTCTCCGTACCATTCTTTCTCCTCCATTTTTGCGTAACTTTAGTCTTGTTTCTGTCATCTCTACTGATGTAGTTTCCCTGTCGCGGTGCGGCAAATGCCTTCTTCTTTCCGGGTCTTGTTCCTGGTCTTTTCTTTGGCCCTCGTCTCTGGTGAGGCGAGCTCGAAGCCCCCGGCTACTCCCGCAGGTGCTTCGACCCCTTCATCCGTAATTGTCATCGGTTTTCTCGGCGGCTATGTTCGCCACGATGATCGCGTCCACACCGAAGTTCAACTCATCGAGCGCCTGCGTGAAGAATATGCTTCTAACGTTTTCGTCCAAACATTTGAAAACCACCGCGGAAATGATGCCCATCAAGCAGTGCTTCACCTCTTGGATTCCAACGGTGATGGAAAGCTTTCGCTCGAAGAAAAGCAAAACGCTCGCATCATTATTTTTGGACACAGTTGGGGCGCTTCAGAAACGGTCGAGCTCGCCCGCCAGCTGGAAAAAGACGGCATTCCCGTGGTTCTTACGATTCAGGTCGATAGCGTCTCCAAGAGGGGCGAGAATGACGCCATAATTCCGGGTAACGTCGCGCAGGCCATCAATTTTTACCAGCTCGACGGCATGCTCCATGGCCAGCCTCAAATTCGCGCCGCCAATCCTGAGCGCACTCGCATCCTCGGTAATTTCCGTTCGGACTACAAAACGAAGCCTCTCAGTTGTGGCCAATATCCCTGGTGGGATCGCGTTTTCATGAAGCCTCATATCCAAATTGAATGTGATCCCGCTGTGTGGAACCAGGTCGAAGCGCTCATTCGCTCGAATCTTTCCTTGGAAGCACGGCTGCCATCGCCTGGCGAAATCAAGTCCTCCGACTCTCCCTTTAACTAGGCGACTCACCTTTTAAGAAGCTTCGCTCCCATTCTTGATAACCGCCTCCGCACCCATCCGTCCATACTGGGTGTAGCATCCTCGGCAAGGACGTTTCCGAGGAACTCTATGAAACGCCGCGAATTTCTCATTCGTTCTGCATGCACCGCAGGAGCAGCTTGGCTACATTCCGCCGCGTTTGCCCAGCGCGCGCACGCTTTAACGCTCAAGCCACTTCCGCGCAAATTTAGCGCGTCGGACACCATTACCATTGGCAAGACCGGCATCCAAACCAGCCGCCTTGCCATGGGGACCGGCACCGTCGGCTCCGGCCATCATTCTCATCAGACCGCCCTCGGCGTACAGGGCCTCTCCGATCTTCTCTTAAATGGCTACGACCACGGTCTCCGTTTCTTCGATGCCGCCGACAGCTATGGAAGCCATCCCCACGTTGCTGAGGCCCTCAAGCATGTCCAGCGCGACAAGGTCACGGTCCTCTCCAAAACCTGGGCCAGGGACGCCGCTTCCGCCCGCGCCGATCTCGACCGCTTTCGCCGCGAACTCGGCACCGATCACCTCGACATCTGCCTAATGCACTGCCTCACGGAGCCCGACTGGACCGATCGCTACAAAGGCGTGATGGATGTTCTCTCCGAAGCCAAGGAGAAGGGAATCATTCGCGCTCATGGTTGCTCATGCCATTCCATCGAAGCTCTGCGCGCCGCCACCGATTCTTCCTGGGTCGAAGTCCACTTGGTCCGCATCAATCCTGTCGGCGCCATGATGGATGCCGATCCGGATACGGTTGTAAGTGTAATCAAGGAAATGCGTGCCAAAGGAAAGGGAATCATCGGCATGAAAATTCTCGGCCAGGGCGCTTTACGCGACCGCCAGGACGAAGCCCTGAATTTCGCGCTCGGTCTGAATCTTCTCGACGCCTTCACTATCGGCGCCGAAAGCAAATCAGAGCAAAACGACTTGATTCGCCGTATCGCTGCTGCCTAATAAAATTGCCAAGCAGCGCAAAACAAATCGTCATTCCGCTTGCCCTGAGCGCAGGCGAAGGGAGCGTAGCGAGGGATCTGCTTTTGGTTTTCTGCACACAGCTGGAAAGTGTGCGTGCGTTTTTTCTACGTCTCCAAACCAATCAGCCGCATCAATTCCAGCGCATTGCTTTTCTCCACCACGCCCTCGCGTAACCGGTAATCAAACTTCATCTTCCCGTCCGCCACCTGATCTTCGAAATGCATATTCCGCAAAACGCTCCCCACAGCCGCCGCAATCTCCGTCAAAGCCAAATCATGCGTCGTCACAATCCCAATCGCCCGCCGGTTAAGCAATCCTTGAATCAAACCTTCCGCCCCGATTCGGCGGTCTTTAGAATTTGTTCCCTCCAGCAACTCATCAAACAAAAAAACCATCGGCACCGGCTCATTGGCTGCGTCGAACACTTTTCGGATATGCAGAATCTCCGTAAAAAAGCTCGACCGCCCTTCTTGCAGCGAGTCGGTACTTCGAATTCGCGTTCCAATCCGAAGCGGCGTCAACCGCAACCGCTTTCCGCGAATCGGCGCGCCAGCCATCGCCAGGACGGTATTAATTCCCACCACCCGCAAAAATGTGCTCTTCCCCGACATATTCGATCCGCTCACCAGCAAAACCCGCGTCTCGGCATCGAGCCGCACGCTATTCCTCACGCACTTCTCCGCTGCAATCAGCGGATGTCCCAATTCCTCGCCGTCAAAAAATCCGACTCCTTCTTTCGCGTCCGCGAATTCCGGAAACGGATCAGCCGGATGCTCGTACGAATACGCCGCCAAAGAAAGCAGCGCCTCCATCTCTCCCGTCAGCTCCGCCCATCGCCTCATTTTCGCGCCCCAGCGTCGCCTCCAAGCCTCCGCCGCCAATGCCACCTGCACGCTATAGAGAAACGGCAGCTCCGACATTTTCCCGATCGCGCTGTCGCTCGCATCGATCCAATTCACAATCCGCGCGAATCTCCGAATCGCCGTCGAAGCCGGTTCATTTTCCTGTTTCAGTTCGGCGGCTATCGCCTGCAAACGCGGCGCGGCAAATGGCTCCCGCTTCAACCGTTCCAAAACCTCCGCAAACAGCAACACGCCCTCCGCGTTGCAATCGACTCCCTCCATCACCTCGTGCGCTCGCCGCCTCAACCACACCAGAACGATCGCCTCCACTCCCATCACGCTCAAAAGCGGCCACAGTGTCCCCGTCTCAAACCAATAGACGATTCCCGCCCCTGCCAGAATCGCCAGCAGCGCCGCCACTCCGCGCCAGATTGCGTTCTTCGGCAAAATCGATTCTCCCTCCGCCCACGTGACTAACGTTTCCGGATTCAACCTCGCCCGCAAATCCTCCCCGGTCACCGCCAGGTCCTCGCGCAAATCCAGATTCTCCCGCAGTTCCTCAATCAATTTCTGCCGCTCCAGAATGGCCTCAATCTCCGAACCTTTACTCAACCAACTCGCAAGCTGCCTTTCTCCCATCGGCAATCTCGCCGTCGAAAGCAACTCAAACAGGCACCCGCGCCCAAATAGATCCAAGTCCTCCGCATACACATGGTTCGCATCGCGAAACCGCTCGCCCGTCTGCCCCGTTCCGGCCCAGCGATCCTCCATCCGCGCAATCCCCTTGCGATAGAACTCCGCCGCTGTGTTAGCCCGCTCTTTAGCCCGCAAAACGCGCCCATGCAAAATCGTCAGGAACAAGTAGGCCGCCACTGGCGCTATCAACCAATAAGCCGGCACAAAATGTTTCGCCAGAACGCCCCACGACAGCGCCAATCCCGCCGCAATCACCAGCAGCTTTGCGTATCCCACGCGCAAGTGCACGCGGTCCCTCTCTGCAATCCTCTTCAGGTATTTTTCCAACCTGTTCGAGTACTCCGCTTTTGGCTCAGCCACGTTCCCCCTCAGCGCATCGCTCTCGCCGCCCATCGAGTCTATCTCTTCTCCCCGTCCCAGCGCCCACCCTCATTCGTCGCCTCTCCCTTGTAGGGGCACGGCACGCCGTGCCCTGGGCCTGTTCGCTGTGATTTTGTTGGTTGATGTCAGGAACGGAAAGGATCTTTTGCGGACCTACAACGTTCGCGGGCTCGACGCGCAAGACGCGCTCTCAGAGACCGTTACGGAGACCAAACGAGATTTCAGCACTAATGCAGGAAAATATTTCGCGGACTCCTGCAAAGGGGAACTAGGTCACGACCTCATTCCCCTTCGAACGAAGTTTACTTTTTTTCGCCGTTGCCTCATTACTTCAGATTTTGATCCAGCTCCACTCCTTTGAGTACGGCACGCGGCTCATCCGGTACCCGGACTTCACTCCCGTAACCACATGATCGCTCCAGTTAAATCCGACTCCCGCTTTCGGGTCGTAGAGCCCCGGCTCTTCGGAGAAGCACATGTTCTTCTTTAGAACGGTGTAGTCGCCAAGCGAAAGATAGGGCGGTTGGTGGCCTTCCGAGCCTTCGCCATGCGCCGGGCGGTGGTAAATGAAATCCTGCACTCCCTGCGCCACTTGATATTTGTGAATCTCGTATGCCACGCTTGAGCACGTCGCGCCTTCCTTCTGCAATTCCACTTGCATGTCGCAGGTGTGCTGGCTCACTTCCCAAAGTTTTCGCATGTGCGCATCGAACTCACCCGCATTATCCGCCAGGATAAACATCCGGTAGTTTTCTCCGCCGTGCCCGCCAACGTACGCCCCGCCTTCCACTTGCAGCGGCATGTTGCGCTGGATGCGGTTGAACTGCGGCTGGTTTGGGTGCGGAAAAGCACACAGACGCCCCACGCGGCAGTCGATTCCCACGCTCGACTGCACGCCATGATGCGGAGCGCCATTTGCCAGGTCCAAATCCGAATACAGCTGGTTGTTGATCCAAAATGTGCTGGCAACGCCTACTTCGTAATCCGTTACATCCGTTCCGTGAGTCAAGATGTAATCCCGCGCATAAGCGTGGGCACGGTCAAAATACGTATACGCACGCCGCGTCAGCGCAAGCTCTTCGGGTGTTTTCACTTCGCGCATCTCGAGAAGAGCATCGCTAACGTCCACAAATGTTATTTTCGGTAAACTTTTCTTCGCCGTCGCGAGCTCATCCGCGTACAGCTTTCCGTCAATCCCGATTTTATTTCCTTGCACGCCCTTCGCCTTGATGCCTTCCAGCAGCATCTGGAACAAATCCACGGTCTTTCCTTGCACGACTTTCCCTTGTTCAGGAAATCCTCCCTCGGCGTGCTTCGTATCGAAATATTCCCAGCCGCCTCCGAACCACCAGCCCTTTACCAGGTCGCGGTCCAGCGCCGGATAGAGAAACCACGGGTCCGCATCGTCTTTATTCATGAAGACCACCTGCGGCCGCTCGGTATGCGTGTGCCAGTAGCCCGTCAAATAAATAATGTTGAATTGATCGCGCGCGACAAACGCGTGAATGTCTTTTTGCGCCAAGTGCTCCTTGAAGCGCGCCACCGTCTGCTTGTTCCACTCCAGTGGCAGCCGGTCAACCTTCGCCGGTTCAGGCGGACCTTCCTCGCCGGCCGTCGAGCCCAGCAGCAGTTTTTCGCTCGCGCCGGTGCCGCGGCTCTTGACGATTTCGGCCAGCGATCCGCCCGCTTTTTGGGTCTGCATTCCGTCAATCTTGTCCATGCGGCGAAAAAGGCCGCCGCCCAGCAGCGCAAGACTTCCGCCCTTCAGAACGTCCCGACGATTCCGATTCATTGCTCCTCCGATTATTTTTTCCACCTGCTACGATCAAATAAACTATTTTTGTCCCGTGACTTCGGCCCATTCGCGCTCGCCGCGTTCCAGCAAAGCCGGCAAATCTTCCCGCAGCAAAAATCTCTCGTGGACCAACTTCATAGCCGCCTGGGCGAATTTCCCCATGTACTCGTCGCGCGAAGCGTACCTTTCCGCAGCCGAGAGCCGCGGATCGCCTGTTTTTGCACGCTCGGCCGCGGTCTTGGCGAACGGAATGAACGAACCGTAAAAACTGAGCCGCAAATCGCCAAGCCCGATAGCCGGGTCGCGCAGATTCCACCCAGTGTACGTTGCCAGCGGAACTTGCAATTCCGGCAAACTCACGCCTCCCATGTCGTTTCCGTTGATGTCCGATTGAGGAACAAGCACCACGAACGGCTTGCCAACTTTGGGAGGCTCGATGCTGACGATTCCGTCTTTCCACTGCGGACCAAAATCCAGATGGTACGCGAGACTCACTTCGTGCGGCTTGTTGACTCCGGGGACGTTTGGAAAGGCGGATTTGTTCAGCGGCACAAGAGTGCCGTCCGCGATTTTCGGATAGGCGCTCGCCGGCGGCACCGTTCCGTCCTTCACCCACTGGTCCATGTCCGTGATCAGCGCGCGCCAGTACCATTGGATGGGATTCGGATTGTAGCGTTGCTGCGCATTGGAATCCGGCGAGCCGGGATTGGTTTTCTGCGGGGGAAATGGCGCTGAAAAATGTTGCAAGCCCGCGAGAAAGTAAACGCGCGTGCTGTCGCCAATCTTAGCGTCGCTCAAACCGTCCGGCGAAGTGTGGATCAAGGACGCCGCGCGGCCCCAATATTCGTACGATGTATTGGTCAGAAACAACTTCGGCGCGTTCCTGGATTTTATCGAAGCGTCGAGCAAACCGCCTGTTTCGCCTGTATCTGGATCGGTTTCTGGAAGATCCGTGAAGGGAAACAAATCTGTCGGAAAGAAAATACTGGAGAGTGGCTGAGCGTCGCGCGAAGGCTGTGCAAAACGATGATTGAAGCTGCCTCTGCCCGCTCCAGCAACGTGAGCGATGACGCCATCCATCACTTGCCGGCCTTGCTCGTCGGCGTTGAAATCCTGGTAGAGAAAATGCCGGAGAAAGCGCCCGCTCTGCGAAATGCCGACCGCGTAAACTCGTTTTACAGGCGCCGTGGATTGCGGTTCGTATTTCAAATAGGAGAGAAAATCACGGACTGCCGCGAAGCCAACCCCCGCAACCGCCGGATCTTTTGCCTCGTACACGACTTCATAAACCTTTCCGGCCTGAAAACCACCTTCGAGATGAATGAAATGAGGATCAGCGGCAAGCTTGCCGTCGACGGTGTGAGCAAAACTCCATTGCGAACGCGGAATCGTTTGCCGCTTGCCATCGGGCGCATCGCGCATCGTCAAAACGTTCTTCGTGCTCGCAGGATCATCGACGGGGTAGCTCTTTCCGCCGGTCGATCCGAGGAGGGAATGGCCGAGCGGCATGTCGTCCACTTTTTGCGCGGGCGTAAAATCCGAACGCACCAAGCCGTGAATTTCTTTTTCTCCGGCATCGTGAGCGACTGGAGCGTAGAGCTTGAGGCGATCCCCTTCTTCGGGCACGTCAAACTCCCAGCCGACCCAGGCAACGGTGTAACCCTCGCGCATCAGAAGGCCGTCACCATATTCGCCTTCCGGCGTGGATGGGCTGAAGCCGTTCACAAGGTGCAGAATTCCTTTGCCGCCGCGATTGGAAACCTCGAAAAGCACGGCGTTGTTTCCCTTGTTCATATCCTTCGGTCTCAGCAGATAGAGGTCAGCCGAAAATTCAACTTCGCCTTGTGCGTTACGCGGCGCTTTATCGAGATCGACGATCAGCTTGTTATGAAGATTGTCCGGATTCACCACGAAATAAACGCGGCCGATAATTTTCTCGTAACCGCCCGCCAATCCAAACGCACGGCCATCCAGAACATCGGTGCGCGAAAGAATCTCGACGCGCGTAACATGCGCGTCAGCACCGGCAGTGGCAAACAAAAAGATGACTATCGACAAGAAGCAAGCGGCGCGAGACCGCAAAAGATGCATGGGCAGCCTCCAAAGAGGAGACAGCATACATTACTGTTTGCCAAAACCAATTGCGCTGATACAGATTTTATACATCGGCGTGCGGTCGAACTTCAGCCGAACGACACTGAGTTTAGCGGGGTCGAATGCGGGACACTTGTCTTTGCAAGTCATCTCAAAGCCGGAAAACGGAGCGCGTACGGACTGGAAAACGGCTTCCCAATCCTGGTTGTATGCGGCGTCACTGACTACGTCGAGCTTCGCAAGTTTTTCCTTGAACGGCGGTGGAATGGACATAAAGCGGCTTACGGGAGCGCTGACCGTCACACCGTCAGTAGTGACGAGTTCGATTGTGAAATCAGGCGATTCGCGCTCTTTCTTCTTGGACTTCTCCTCTTCTTTTTTCTTTTCTTCGGCTTTTTTCTTGTCTTTATCTTCGTCCTTTTTCTTGCCAGGCAGCGATACGTCTTCATCAAGCGGCGCCACAGAAAGCTCGAGCGTCGAGTCTGCCGACAAATGCCAATTAGCTGCTGCGCCCGCCGGCAATGTGAGCGTATAAGTCGCAAGAGGCGCGTCCTTGGCGCGATTCCAGCCAAGAAAAACGCCGTTGTAGCCGCGATCGC
>Ga0265354_1000081_pt1 | contig 16402 bp, 10 predicted proteins | sample NZE1metagenome_FD_189074 | JGI IMG/M metagenome (GOLD analysis project Ga0265354, IMG submission 189074) | Rhizosphere microbial communities from Maridalen valley, Oslo, Norway - NZE1 | ecosystem: Host-associated > Plants > Roots > Rhizosphere > Soil | place: Norway: Oslo | collected 2017-09-14 | reverse complement strand
CGCCGATATTGCCGCCCCCCGCGCATGATCCTGTGAAGACGGGAGGCCAACAGTGAGGCGCTCTAACGGATTCGCAGCACTCACGATTTTCGCCTCCGCAATGTTTTGCAGTTTCACAGCGCGTGCCCAAGCTCCCAAAGACAATGATCACACGCTGCAAGCCATGCGGGACGAAATGGCACGCTCGAAAACGCGCCTCGAACTGAAAATCCCCGGCACTCCGCAGCCTCAACGTCCCTATTACGTGGAATACCGGCTGCTTGACCTTGACGTGCGCGAAGTTGTCGCCGAATTTGGCGCGCTCGTCGCCTCCAACCACACGCGCAATCGCTTCATGGACGTGGAAGCGCGTATCGGCGACTACAAACTGGACAGCTCCAATTTCATCAGCGACGACGGTTTCCGCGGCTTTATCGGCCCCACCGGCTCCGTGGGCATCGACCGCGACTACGATTCCCTTCGCCAGGATTTGTGGATCGCTACCGACCAGGCGTTCAAGGAAGCTGTCGAAACATATTCGCGCAAACAGGCCTACTTGAGCAGCCTCGCCCGGCAATCCGATATCGACGACTTTGCGAAAGCCGCGCCGCTGCAGCTCATCGAACCGCTGGTCACGCCTGACTGGAGCAATCGCAACTGGGAGCAGGAAGCGCGCGAAACTTCCGCAACGCTTCGCAACTTTCCGCAAATTTACGAAGCGCGAGTGACCTACTACCTGGTTTATGCCACAGAATACTTGCTCACCAGCGAGGGTACGGAAATCCGCACAAACCGTTGCTTCGCCGCAATCGAGTCGGGCATGAACACGCTGGCCGACGATGGCATGCAGATTAACCACATGTACGCCACGTACGCTCCAAAGCCAGTTGATCTGCCGAGCGTGGACGCCGTTAAAAAAGCGTTGAACGTCACAGGCAGTGAGCTCATGGCTTTGCGCGCCGCACCGCCCGCGCAGGATTACACCGGTCCCGTGCTTTTTGAAGCGCGCGCTGCCGCTCCGCTTCTGGCTCAGGTATTGACACCCGCAATCAATGGCTCTCGACCGCCGGTTTCGTTCACTCCAGTGATGGAACAACTTCTCACTGGGTTGGGAGGAAAGAGCGATTGGGTAGGCCGTATGGGCGCGCGTGTTTTGCCGCCTGGCGTCTCCCTGATCGACGATCCTGGCGCGAAGGAAGCTCACGGAACAGCCTTGCTGGGCTATTACGCCGTGGATGATGAAGGCGTACGCGCGGAGAAAGTCACCATTGTGGATAACGGGAACGCCAAGCAGCTATTGATGTCCCGGCGCCCTGGTCCAGATTCCGATGTATCCAACGGGCACGGCCGCTCAGCATTCATAAACGACGCCAAACCCACCATGAGCAATCTGTTTTTCAAATCGACAGAGACGCTATCTCCAGCTGACTTGAAGAAAAAGTTTCTCGATGAATGCCGTTCGGAAAAATTGCCTTACTGCCTCGTGGTTCGGGAGATGGACAATCCCTCCATCAGCCTGCTTCATCAGGATGATTTCTCGGAATTGCTTGCGAGCTTTGGCGGCGGCGCCGGGACCGGCGACCGTCTGCCGCTCATCGTCTATAAAGTTTATCCCGAAGACGGACGCGAAGAAATGATTCGCGGCGCGCGCATCATCGGCCTGAACACCCGCATGCTGCGGAACCTCGGCGGCATCGGCAACGACGACTTCGTTTACAACTACATGCAAAGCCAGGTATCAGGTTTTGCCGGCACGGCGCTCGGCGCGTTCGGTTCGGCGCAAAACGGCTTGCCCGCTTCGCTTGTGGCCCCGTCGCTGCTCTTCGATGACCTGGAAGTGCGCGGCGCGCGTGGAGAGCCCAAGCGGCTGCCGCTGTTGCCTGCCCCGTCGATGACGGCTGACTGAACTGGATCATAGGCGTTGTGCGGTATTAAGCGCCTGAGAAAACTCGAACCATGAACGACCTGACCCGCCGCGGCTTTATTTTGACTGGCGCAACCGTCGCCGCTTACGGTCTACTCATCGGCGTTCAGCGCGCCTGCCGTTTTGCGCTTGCCGATAATAAACCCGCAAAGGACGATTCCGGTCCCGTGCAAATTGTAAAATTCGGAGACGACGGAACTCGCCAAGGCGTGGAGACCGTACCAAAGGTCGTCAAGAGCGACGCCGATTGGCGCCACTCGCTCAGTTCCGACGAATATGACGTCACGCGCAAAGCAGACACCGAGCGGGCATTCAGCGGCGCGTACTATAAAAATCACGAACTCGGCCTTTATCGTTGTGTCTGCTGCGCAAACGCTCTTTTCAGTTCCGATACGAAATTCGACTCGGGCACGGGCTGGCCGAGCTTTTGGGCGCCCATCGCCAAAGAAAATGTCGTAAGCAAAATAGATTTGAGTTTTGGAATGAGCCGCGACGAAGTAACTTGCGCCCTCTGCGACGCGCATCTGGGCCACGTCTTTGACGACGGTCCCAAACCCACCGGCCTGCGCTATTGTATGAATTCTCTGGCGCTTCGATTCATTCCGCGCGCAAAGTCCTAGCATTCACAATCAAGCATTTCATGCAGGAAAATGGCGGGATTTGGTCGGTTATTGCTTCACTTCGGCGAGCAGGTCTTCGAAGTCGTTGATCGAGACCCGGTCAATCTTGCCGGGGATCGCGAAGTCGAAGGGCTCGCTCGCGTGCGTCACGGAAAGGAGTCCCATTTTTACCGTCTTATCACCGATATGGGCGTAGAGAGATATAGCATCCTTCCAGGTGTCGGGGACGCCAGTGCGGGTGATTTCTCCCTTGATGTGGGTCTTCCCATCCGCCGCACTCTCCGCGCCAACATGAAATATGTACTGTGCCTCGCCCATCCCGTAAACGTACTGGTTGAAGAACCAGTCCATCTTGTGGTTTCCGTCAAGATCCATCCCGTGCGTCATGTGTTTCTCGACGATCGCTTTAAAGTCCTCCGTGGACGCAGCCTTGTTGTCGAACGTTTTGCAATAGTCCTGCATCATTTCCTTGAACGCGCGATCCGGATCCTGCTCGCGTGAATTCATCAGCTGCATGCGCAACATCTGCAGGATGTACGCGCCCTTGGAATAAATCAGGTCCTGGTAGGCACCGGGATCGGTAACAGAAGAACGGATACGCTGGCCCATCCAGATCGGGCCGAGCGCGCCGCGCGCGTGTCCGTAAGCGTCTTTATTGCGAATTTTCTCTTTTTCTTTACGCCATTCGCCCAGAGCTGTCTTCATGCTCTCGCGGTATTGCACGTACAAAATGCCGGAAAAATCAGCGAAGCCTTCCGAGAGCCATTGATCGTGGTAACTCTTCCAGCCGACCCGGTGTCCCCACCACTGATGAGAGCTCTCGTGACCTCGGAAGAAGTCCGTGAGAGCCGTTTCATCTTTGAGGCCGATGCAGTTGCGTTGCGTGGAATCCAGGAAGGAACCAGACCATAGATAGATGAGTCCCGGCCATCCTTGTCCGTAGGAATAGCTGATGGGCAAGCTCGTGATGGAAAGGTGCTTGTAAGGATAGGGGCCGAAGTAGGACGAAAAGACACGAACAGTATTGGCCATCTCCGTTCCCATAGTCTTACCCATCACTGAAGGACTCATGCTTCCGACGGCGCATGCAAGCTGGCCGGATTCAAAAGCACGTTGCAACGAATTTGTGATGTCGTCGCCTTCGCGGTTGGCGTAGATGTCCACCGCAACATCGCCGGCTTTATCGTTGACAACCTTGTAGTCGCCGTAAGCGAAGCCCGCGACAGAAAGGGGAATTTCGCTTTTCCATGTGGTGACGCGAGTGCCGCCTTCAACGGTTTCCCCAGTTTTTCCACCAGTGGCTACAAGGATGGAATTCTTGGGACTGTGAAATGTAATGTCAAAATCGGACCGTGCCGAAAAACTATTCGGTCTTTCGGGATACCAGCCTGTACTTTCGCAGAAATAATTTCCGCTGCCTTCTTTGCGAATGGCGCGCTTTCCTCCATACCGAAATACGAGCGACGCTGGCGTGCCAACGGCAAGCGGCTGCGGGAGAATCACCGCCACATAATCTCCATAGGACTGATTGCGATCTTTTGTTTCTCGCGATTGGTAGAACGGAAGTGCATTGTTGCTGGAATCCTTGACCGATTCGAGGCGCAGATTTGCATCAAGGTCGAAGATGAGTACGCTTTGACCCGCAAGACGTGGCTCAAGCTCCAGACGCGCTGTGGCGTTCAGGTCCGCACCGGACGTGACGGCAGCATCAATTTTGTAGCTGCGAATGATGAAGTCTTCCTTGGCTTGCGGGTCTTTCCACGCGTCGGCGCTCGTGTGGCCTCCCGCGGGGAAACTCATCCAGGTGTCGAATATCTTGAACGGCCCGACGTCCACCCAGCGGCCGACTCTGATGTCTTCAGCGTCCATCGCGTCATCGCGGACTTCCACCCACCCCTTCTCGACTTTCAGATCCGCGAGAAAGTAAGTAGTGCGCGCATGATCCGCCGACAAGATACCTTGTAGCATGCGCGGCATGGACGATTCGCCAAGGTCCTCGCGGTCCTTTTGACGTTTCGCATACGTATCATCGGCGGCGGAAGCCGAAGTTTGCCATTTCACCTGTTTGGCAACTTCGTCCAGCAGGCCATCCGTGAAGCTGAACGTCGCATCGGTGAACTCCACATTGAGTTTGTCCTGCTTTGTAAATAGGTGGAGTTGCTGGGCCTCTAGCGGATTAGGAGGCACCACTTGCAGCCGCCCTTTCCCGTGAAAGACAGCGCCGAAAACGACGCCATTGACTGGCTGGGTGAACTGGATCGTGCCGTCCGTCAGATTAATGTGGACCTGGTCGCGGACGATCTCGACATTCTCTGTGTGGGCCGATTTAGTAGTGTCCATCGATGGAGCAGAAAGCGCATTCCAAACGGTTGCGGCAGCGGTCGGGCTGGCAGGCGCTTGCGCGAGGGTCCACGGCGCGAGTGCACACATCGCTGCAAAAGATAGGACGGCAGTTCGAAGATAAACGGTCATTTGGAGGGCTCCCCGAAGCTGCGTGAAAATACCTTGTCTTGGCTCAGACGGCAAGTGCCAAGAGGAACACGCGTGCGCGAAATGAAAATGCTTCTTCAGGCCCATTCCTCGCCCGATGATGTCGTGGCCGAAAACTGTTTGCACCGAACCATCGCCAAGCAGGGAAACTTGGAGCATTTAAGGTAGTCTAGTCAGACGGTGATGGCGGCTCGGCAAAACGAGGAAGCGCGCGAGAAGCGCAGCGCGGCGCTGCTGAGCGTGGGCGCGGCGGTGGTGCTGCTTTCCTTGAAGGCTTTTCTCGTTCTCCGCACGGGAAGCTTGGGCGTTCTCTCCGAGGCGCTGCACTCCGGGCTCGACCTTCTCGCGGCAATCATCACATTTCTCTCTGTGCGCGTGTCGGATGAACCGGCCGACGAACGACATCCTTATGGCCACGGCAAGTTCGAGAATTTCTCCGCATTTGTTGAGACGGCCCTGCTTCTCCTCACTGCGCTGTACATCATTTACGAAGCGTTTTACCGGCTCTTCTTTCATAGCGTTCATATTCAGCCGAGCATCACCGCCATCCTCGTTTTGCTCGTAGCACTGGCAATCGACGTGACCAGGGCACGCGCTCTTAAGCACGTAGCGTACAAATATTCAAGCGAAGCTCTGGAAGCCGATGCGCTCCATTTCTCGACAGACGTGTGGAGCACCTTGGTGGTCATCGTAGGCATTGGCCTCGTCTGGGCCGGTGAGACGTGGAATCTGCCGTGGCTTGCGTATGCGGACGCTCTCGCAGGCCTTGCCGTTGCGGCCATTATTCTGTGGGTCGGCTCACAGCTCGGCAAACGAACGCTGGATGCCCTGCTGGATGTCGCTCCCAAGGGTTTGCAGCAGGAAATCGCCATGGCCGTTGGACGGATGGACGGAGTGTTGGATGTCGACCGCGTGCGCGTTCGCCGCGCGGGCAATCGACATTTCGTCGATGCAACGGTCAGCGTTGCGCGGACTGCCAGCCTCGAACAAGTGCATGCGCTCAGCGATGCCATCGAGAAGCGCATCGGCGAAATTGTCCCTTCGGACGTTATGGTGCACGCCGAACCCCGCGCGCCGCAGGGTGAACATTTGTTTGAAGCCATTCGCGCCGTAGCGCAGCGCATGGGGTTGGCGATTCACGACGTCACGGCTCTGCAGCAGGCTGGGCAACTTTTTATCGAGTTGCATCTGGAAGTGGACGAAAACTTGAGCTTGCGAGACGCGCATCGGCAAGCCACTGAGCTCGAAGAAGGCATTCGCAAGCTGCGCGACGGGTCAACGGACGTGAACATTCACATCGAGCCGCTCGGCCGCCACATCGCCACGCCCGACGCTGGCGCTGGTGAAATGAAGCTGCTCTCCAGATCGATCGAGGAGTTTCTGAACGGCTTGCCATCGGAATTCGACGAGCTCGTGAATTGCCACGATGTGCGCGTCCGCCAAGTGGAACACCACATTCTCGCTTCTTGCCATTGCACGATGAAGGGCGCACTGCCGATTACGCAAGTCCACGACGTGACGGCCACGCTGGAAGACAGGGTTAAGGCAAAATTTCCCCAAATCTATCGGGTCACGATTCATCCCGAGCCCGTCGAAGAGAAATGATTGGGCAGCCTCTACCGTTGAATGGAATCCAAAGGTTTAGCAGAGCGGGCGAAAACCTGTCCTGCCAGCGCGAGAATCGCTGGAAAGCACACAAGCACATAACGGGGCTCGGGCGTTTCAATCGTTGTAAGAAACGCAGTGCGCAGCAAAATGTAACCAAGAAGCAAAGCGACCGCCAGCCGTAGCGCGTAGCTCTCCCGCGATATTCGCCACGCTCCCCACAATGCAAGCGCGACGTAGGATGCATTCAACAAGAAAAATCCTAGGGTGACGGAAAAGTCGATCGGATCTTCCCGCCATGCGGCTCTGAGCGGGAACAATTGCCCCGAAAAGGGCAGCAGCTCGATGCGCGGCGTAAACCAGATGGTGAACGCTCGCGCGACTGGCAGCCACAGATAGGTTCGCAACGGATGTCGTGCCGTGCGCTCTTGCGCGAGTTGGCCGAAAGCCGCGTCTTCTTCGGGAGTGATTGTAACGTCGTTGTTGTACAGCTCGAGAAGCGCCGCGACTCGATCCTTTTCATCCTGTGTGTCGAAAGCACGCGCCGGGATGTCTTCCAGATTGATCACTTCATCGTCAAGCTTCCATGGAACGAGAAAACAATCTTTCATGCGGAAGAGCCAGGTCTTCTCCCACGCCATGAATCCGCGCGGAACGAATTCTCCGGACATATTCAAATTCTTGGGTGCGAGAAACTGCATTTCATGGAGCGTCACGCCATTCCGGACAGCCCAAGGCGCGAGTGGCAAGGCGCATCCTATTGCGGAGAGCACCACCAGTTGTGCAAAAAAAAGAAAGCGCCGCTTCCTAAGCCAAATAAAAGCAAGCAGAATCCAGGCCACAACTAGTAGAAGAGGAGTCTCGGGTCGAAAGAGCGTTCCCATTCCGACAAGGAATCCGCTCGTGAGCGCGAAAATCGACTCGGCGTGCTTGGCAGCCCACTCAGTTTTAAAGAGTGCCGTCTTGCCGCCGCTCTCGTTCCAAATCATGGCAATCAGTGCCACGAAGGCAGCCGCGGTGAAAAACCACGCGAACACTTCGGTCATCGGAACCGCCGCATAATTCGCCGTGAAGGGGCACAGCGCGGCTATCCACAGTGTCGCTATAAAGACGCGCCGCCAGCTGTCCGGATTGGGCCTAAGCAATGCTAGCAGCGCAGCGAGGCCCGCGGTAAGCAGGCAAGCGCCCATGTCCACCACCGATTGCACCAGCGTAACGCACAGCCGCGCATCCGGCCCCACACGTCCCGTAATCGCATAAATAATGGCCAAAAACGCGGGGTAACCCGGCATCCGCAGATCGACTGGCACCAGTGCCCCATCCACGGTTATGGCGTAAACGTGATGCTGCAGCCAATTCGTTGCCAGTTGTTCATAGAGCGCTGTGTCCGTTGGAGCAAAGGGAAACTTGAATACAAAGAACAGCCGCAGGCAGAGGCCTGCTATCAGTGCGGCGACGGTATGCGAGAAAATTCGCTTCATGAACGCATCGCATCTTACAATAGAGCAGACGGAATCGCGCATACGGTCTAGGCCCGCCCACGGCCGAGTGCCCTGCCAAGCCGCCAGGTTACACGCTTAAAAGTGCGTTTGGTCGTATGCGTTGTTCTAAACATTCATGAAAGAACGCGGACCTATCTTTTACGACGCTCAACGTGCGCGATGGCGCCGCACGCGTCGTGTTATGGAAATCACGGGAGCGCTCCTGACGCTCCTGCTCGCCTATTTTTTTGTGACGATCGTGGTAAGCGTTGAACTTCCGGCCGGTCTGCTGCCGGAAATTAAACCTGCTTTTCACGCCCTGAAAACAGCGGTAAAGAAAAAATCCGTCGCGGGGCGCGAAGGCCGCCACCAGCGCGTGGCCAACATCGGTAAAATCCCAGACACTTACGACCCGCTCCGGGCAGCCTTCTATGTCAGCTGGGACGCCAACAGCCTCGCCTCGCTCAAGAAGCACTACAAAGATCTTGACCTGCTCATCCCAGAGCAATTGCACGCCGTAACTCCAGACGGCGCTCTCACCATCGTGGACTACACGCACAATCAGACGCGACCGGTGAAAGCGACACCCGCGGAAGCGCTCTCCTTGTTAAAAGGAGATGAGCTACACGAGTGGATGAGGTCGCTCAATCCGCCTGTCGAACTACCAATGATGGGCATGCTCGATAACTATGACGGTTACACCTGGCGCATCGACGAGATGGCCGCCCTGCTCGGAAATCCCGCAGCCCGGCGTCTGCTCATTCACGATGTCACGGAATACGCCGTCCTGGCGCACCAGTCCGGTATTGTCGTGGACTTCGAGGAAGTTCCCGAAGCCAGCCAGGTTCACTTCAAACAGTTTGCCGCCGAACTTGCCGCCTCGCTCCACGCCGCCAATCTGAAGCTCATGATTTCTCTCCCCGCGCGTGACGACGATTACGACTACGAATATCTCGGCAAACAGTGTGACGCCATCATCCTCATGAATTACGACCAGCACTGGCTAACGTCGCCGCCAGGCCCAATCGCCGCTCAGGATTGGTTTGTCGAAAATCTTCGCCAGATTCTGGAAGTTGTGCCCGCGCAGAAACTTGTCGTGGGCATCGCCAACTACGCGTACGACTGGGGCGAAACGGGAAAAAAAGGAGTCTGGTCTGGTGCGGAGTTCAGCGTTCAGGAAGCTTTGCTGCACGCTTACGAGTCGGAAACCGACGTCGATTTCGACGAGGCTTCGCTGAATCCTCATTACTCCTATTCCGACGAGCAGAATCACATTCACAGAGTTTGGGTATTGGACGCCGTGACGGCCTACAACCAACTTCGCGCCAGCGAACGCCTTGGTGTGCAGGGCACCGCTCTCTGGCGCATGGGTTCCGCGGATTCTTCTATCTGGCCGATTTGGGACGCCACTCGCCCCGATGACACGGCTCGTCAAAAAATAAAAGATATTCCGCCGGGACCCGATCTGACTTTGGAAGGCAACGGCGACATTTGGCATTTTGCCGACACACCCAAAGCCGGCCGGCGCAGTTTCCTGTATGACGCTGCCACAGATCTCTTCACCGACGAAACCTACGAAGAATTTCCGCTTTCCTACGACATCGATCAAATCGGCGGCACGACGGCAAAAAAAGTCGTCCTATCCTTCGATGATGGTCCGGATCCGCGTTGGACTCCCGAAATCCTCGATGTACTCAAGCAAAAAAAGGCGCCAGCCGTCTTCTTCGTCGTCGGCGAGGCCGCCAACCAGCACCCAGAAATTCTCAAGCGCGCTTTCGCGGAAGGCCACGAAATCGGCAATCACACGTTCACTCATCCTCAGTTTGATCAAATCACCAAGACAGAACTCAGGTGGCAGCTCAATCTCACCCAACGCCTCATCGAGAGCACACTCGGCGCAAAAACCATTCTTTTCCGTCCGCCCTACGGCATCGATCATCAACCTGAATATGCCGAGGAAGTCGCCCTGCTTCCTGTTGCGCAGGATATGGGATACCTGATTGTCGGACAGCGGATTGATCCCGACGATTGGAGCACTCCGGACGGCAAGAATCAGATGCCCGCCGCAAGCATCGTCCAAAATGTTTTGCGTCAGGCCGACAAGGGCAACATCATCTTGCTCCATGACGGCGGCGGTGAGCGCGCGCAAACGGTAGCTGCGCTGCCGCAAATCATTGATGCGCTGCGGGCACGCGGCTATCAGTTCGTGTCTATCGGAGACTTGATCGGGAAAACGCGAGCGGAAGTGATGCTGCCTCTCTCGACGCAAGAAAGGTTCGAGGCACGCGCGGATGGTTTCATTTTCACCATTTTTCAGTGGTTCAGGTTCACCATCGCCACAATTTTCATCGTTGGCATCGTCCTGGTCAGCGCCCGCGCGCTCGTCATCGGCATTCTGGCGTTGATCGAAAAGCTGCGGCCTGATCATGCCGTGATGCCCGTGCCGGAGCCCGCCGTCACCGTGCTGATTCCCGCGCACAACGAAGAAACGGTCGTGGTGCAGACGGTAACCTCAGTGCTTGCCTCCGACGTGAAATCCCTGAGCGTCATCGTTGTCGATGATGGTTCGACTGACAAAACTGGTCCGCTGCTCGACGCTACCTTTGGGAATAACCCGCGCGTTCGCATCATTCATCAGGTTAATCGCGGCAAAGCGGCTTCGCTGCACCGCGCGTTGGCTGAAGCCGGCACTGAAATCGTCGTCACTATCGACGCAGACACGGAAATCGAGCCAGACGCCATCAGCAAACTCTTGCGTCATTTTTCCGATCCAACCGTTGGCGCTGTCGCCGGAAACGTCAAAGTTGGCAATCGCTCGCGATGGCTTACCCGCTGGCAAGCACTTGAATACATCACCAGTCAAAATATGGAGAAGCGCGCCTTCGATCTTCTGAACTGCATTACGGTTGTCCCCGGCGCGCTGGGCGCATGGCGTAAACAGGCCATTGAAGCCGCTGGCGGTATCACGGCGGACACTGTTGCCGAAGACGCGGACTTGACCATCGGGATTCGCCGCTTGGGCTGGCGCATCAGCTATGACGAAGAGGCCATTGCCTGGACTGAAGCTCCGGAAACGGCCGGCGCTCTGATTCGCCAGCGATTTCGCTGGACCTTTGGCACGCTACAATCTTTCTGGAAGCACAGCGATACTCTCTTCCGTCCGAAGCAGGGCACGCTCGGCTGGATTGCGTTGCCGAATATTTTCGTCTTTCAACTCGTGCTGCCGCTGATCTCGCCGGTCATTGACCTAATGTTCTTCGGCTCTCTGCTGCTGTGGGGTCTTGCACAATTCCGCATAACAAAATTGCCGCAACTCTGGACCACCGCGGACGTCGAAAAATCCGTCATTTTTTTCCTCGGCTTCCTGCTGATCGATGTCCTCACCTGCGCTCTCGCATTTGCTCTCGAGAAAAAAGAAGATTGGACTCTGCTTGTCCCTGTCCTTCTCCAGCGTTTTTATTATCGCCAGCTGATGTACGTCGTTCTGTTCCGCTCGGTGAAGGAAGCGGTCAGTGGGCGCCCGGTAGGCTGGCGCGGTGTCGAAACCGAAGCGCCGCCGCCGCGCTCTGTTGCGCCTGCCCTTCGCGGATAACCATGCTCGCTCGCCACGGAGCGCGCTTGCAGCTTATCACCGTTTCCCGACGATAGACGTGATGTAGACTCTCTGGACGTGAGCGCGAAAGAACGCGCAGGTCGTGCTTTGAAAATCCTTTCCTATGAACGGATCACCGGACTATGAGCGCCGAACCACACTTCGCCGTTTATCCAAGCTTGCGAGACCAGCTTGTCCTCATCACCGGTGGAGCGATGGGCATTGGTGCCTCTATCGTTGAGCATTTCGCTTTGCAGGGCTCTCAGGTCGCATTCCTCGACATAAATCAGAAAAACGCAGAGCAACTGGTTGGCGGGCTTTCCGCAAAGTGTCTACACCCTCCCGCTTTCTTGCCTTGTGATTTAACGGATATTCCTAAACTGCGTGAAGCCGTCGCCGACATTGAGGCACGCTACGGGACGATCCGAGTGCTGGTAAACAACGCGGGAAACGACGCTCGCCATTCCATCGAGGAAGTTACTCCTGAATCCTGGGATCGCTCGATGGAAGTGAATCTCAGACACCAGTTCTTCGCAAGTCAGGCCGTCATTCCGTCGATGAAGCGATCGGGCCAGGGATCGATCATTAATATGAGCTCGATCAGCTGGGTAATACCGTCCACGGGGTTGCCTGTATACGTCACTGCGAAAGCGGCGATCGTGGGGCTCACACGCACGCTTGCTCATGAACTAGGGCCGCATAACATTCGCGTTAACTGTGTGCTGCCCGGCGCCATCCTGACCGAACGCCAAAGGCTCTTATGGTTCACGGATGAGTACCGGGCTGTGATCCTGGGCAATCAGGCTCTGAAGAAAATACTCTTGCCGGAAGAAGTCGCCCGCCTCGTGCTCTTTCTGGCCTCCGATGACAGCAGTGCCATCACAAGTCAAAGCTACGTGGTCGATGGTGGTTGGGTATAAGCTCTTTGCATTGCGCGAAGACTCGCGTTTTTTCTTAGACTCCGATGATTTCGCCCGTGTCGTCCACATCTATCGAGATTGCTCGCGACACCTTCGGCAGTCCGGGCATCAGCATGATGTTGCCGCACAGGACCACGATAAATCCTGCTCCAGCCGAGAGGGACGCATCCGTCACGTACAAAGTCCATCCGGTAGGCGCGCCCAAAACCTTAGGATCGTCCGTGAAGGAATATTGCGTTTTTGCAATGCAAACAGGGAGTTTCGCATAACCCCATTCCGAAAACTGTTCGAGCTTAGCTTTGGCTTGATCGCTGAAACTGACTTCTTTTGCGCCGTAAATCTTTCGCGCAACCTTTTGAATTTTTTCTAAAATCGGCTCGACGAGTTCGTATACTGCTCGAACGGTTGGAGCAGGCTGCTTGGCGATCAATTCAACTACTTTTTCGGCCAATTCTTTGGATCCCGGACCGCCCTTCGTGAACGCTTCTGAAAGTGCAGTGGTAGTTCCGTGCTCCGCGCAATATGCTTCCAGCCGTTTCAAGTCCGCATCCGTGTCGTTCGGAAACCGGTTGATTGCGGCGATGGTTGGTACTCCAAAACCCTTCAGGTTATCGATGTGTCGGCCCAGATTCGGTAGTCCTCGTTCCAAATCATCTTCGCCTTGATTTCGGATGCTCTGCACGGTCGTAACGAGAACCGCCGCCGCGGGCGTGATCCCCGATTGCTGCATCACAATATCAAAATATTTTTCAGCTCCGAGGTCAGCCGCAAAGCCCGCTTCATTCACGACGTAATCGGCAAGCCGCAACCCCATCTCTTGAGAAATGACGCTGCTTGTTCCGTGCGCGATGTTTCCGAAAGGTCCTGCGTGCACAAATGCGGGAGTTCCGTCTGTCGTCTGCACCAGATTGGGGAGAATGGCGTCCGCGAGCAGCGCCATCATTCCGCCAGTCGCTTGGAGGTCCCGAGCGCGCACGGGCTTTCCATCGCGCGCTGCACCTATCACAATGGCATCCAGCCGCTGTCGCAAATCCTTCAAATCTTTCGCCAGCGCCACAATCGCCATAATCTCTGAAGCGGCGGTGATCACGAATCCGGTCTTGCGCCCGCCACCATCCTTCTTGCTTTCCAGCGAGACCGCGATCCGCCGCAACGCGCGATCGTTCATATCCATCGTGCGCGGCCACGTAATTCTCTCGGGATCGAGCTTCAACTCGTTCCCGTGAAAAAGATGAGCGTCGATGAGCGCCGCCAGCAGATTGTGCGCCGAAGAGATGGCGTGAAAATCTCCGTGAAAATGAAGATTGATCTTCGCGCTCGGCTCAATCTTGGAGAGCCCTCCACCCGTCGCCCCACCTTTCATCCCAAACACCGGGCCAAGCGAAGGTTCTCGCGAGGTGATGACCACTTTCTGGCCGAGCAGCGCCAGCCCCTGCGTGAGACCGATGGCCGTAACGGTTTTGCCTTCTCCGGAAACAGTCGGCGAGGTCGCCGTGACAAGAATTAATTTCCCGCGTCGCGCATACGCGGGATCGGCAAGCAGCTCCAGGCGAACTTTCGCGCCGTGGGGCCCAACCTGTTCGTAATATTTTTCTGGAATTCCTAATTTGCGCGCAACGTCTTGAATCGGAAGAAGAGTCTTTGTCATGTCCACATCGGATTGTCGTTAGGGATTTTATTTCCGAACCACAGGGTATCACACGGACCCAGGCCACTGGTTACCACAACTGCATCAGATAACGCGCGCCACCTCTCGGTGCATCGAAAAATCTGAAACGTGACGCCTATTCGATATTTCGTAGATTTTCAATCAATACCCGCTTGTTATACGATAGGCGTCTGCGTTAGGAGAACTTCATGGCCATCACTTTCACGCTGAATGGCAAAGCCCAGACGGTGGACGTCAGCCCCGATATGCCACTTTTGTGGGTTTTGCGAGACACCCTGAATATGACCGGGACGAAATTTGGGTGTGGAATGGCTCTGTGCGGAGCCTGCACCGTACATATCAACGGCGAAGCTACGCGCTCTTGCATTACGCCGATATCGAGCGTAAGTGGTAAGAAAATTGTGACGATTGAAGGATTGTCCGCCGACGGCAGCCACCCCGTGCAGGTCGCTTGGATTGAAGAAGACGTTCCGCAGTGCGGCTACTGCCAGTCCGGACAAATTATGTCCGCGGTCGCGCTGCTCGCAAAAAAACCAAAACCCACCGACGCCGATATCGACGATTTCATGAGCGGCAATATTTGCCGCTGTGGAACGTACCAGCGCATCCGCAAAGCCATCCATCGCGCTGCCGGCTCGCCGGCCCAGAAGGCATAAAGGGTCTTCCAGAAGCCGCGTCGCTTGCATTGATGATCTGTTTCAGGAGTGCTTCCACCCTATTCTGTTAGGGATGCCCACGGTCAATATCAGTGTTCGCTTCGCCTCGTCCCTTTATTCGTGCTTTCCAGGAAGTGGCGGAGAAACCCCGGCACTAAGAAGTCCGGGACATCCCCCAGGCCAAACAAAATTCCGTTGGGCAGCGCGATGTAAGACCGGTCTCACGCGGGCGTGACAAACGGTCGACGGTCGTGAGAGATTCGAGTGAACTCTTCAATGATGGAACTCATGCATCCGCACGTTGCGAACGCGCTGGGTATCATTGCGCTTGCGATATGGCTGCATTTATTTTTCGGGCGCGGGTGGTTTTGGCGCATTAGAAAGCTGGATGCGGACGCGTTTGTCGGAAAAGCCCGGACGGAGTGGCCTCGAATTGTAGTGGTAGTGCCGGCGCGGAATGAGGCAGAGACAATCGAAGCGACTGTGACGGGCCTCGTGCGGCAGGACTACTCAGGAGAATTTTCGGTTGTCGTCGTGGACGATCATAGTGACGATGCAACCGCTACTCTCGTCCGGCAAGTGGCCGACCAGAATCACGCGGGCGATCGCGTGAGGGTGACAAGCGCCTCGGCGCTGTCTGAGAGCTGGACTGGAAAATTGTGGGCGCTGAACGAAGGGGTAGCGGCTGACGCGGCAGAGGAGCCTACCTATTATTGGTTTACGGATGCGGACGTAAGTCATGCGCCAGACACGTTGCGCAGGCTCGTGGTGCGCGCTGAGGAGGAGAGGCTGGACCTGGCGTCGCTCATGGTGCTGTTACAGGCGAAGTCATTGCCAGAGCGGGCGCTCATCCCAGCGTTTCTTTATTTTTTTCTGATGCTTTATCCGCCGAAGTGGATTGCGGATGAAGAGCTGAGCACGGCTGGTGCCGCTGGTGGGTGCATCTTAATAAGACGAAAAGCGCTAGAACGAATAGGTGGATTGGCCGCAATCCGCAGCGAAGTTATCGATGATTGCGCACTCGCGAAGGCCGTGAAGCTGAGCGGCGGAAAAGTATGGATGGGACTGACGCGGAAGAGCACGAGTTTACGTGCTTATGGGACTTTCGGAGAGATTCGGGATCTGATTTCGCGCACGGCGTTTACCCAACTGCGTTATTCGACCCTCATCCTGGTGGGGACGTTGGCGGGCATGTTGCTGACCTATGTCGCGCCAGTGATTCTGCTTTTCGCTCGTGATTCAACGGCCCGAATGCTTGGAGTTGTCGCGTGGCTTTTGATGACTCTTTCTTTCCTCCTTACAGTGCGTTTTTATCGGCTTTCGATTGTTTGGGCGCCCCTGTTGCCGCTAATCGCGGTCTTCTACACGTATTCAACATGGCTGTCTGCCGTGCGGTTTTGGCTCGGCAGAGGCGGCTTATGGAAGGGTCGGGCGCAGGCTCCGTGAGACGTTTAGGTCAACGTTAT
>Ga0265354_1000080_pt1 | contig 16422 bp, 14 predicted proteins | sample NZE1metagenome_FD_189074 | JGI IMG/M metagenome (GOLD analysis project Ga0265354, IMG submission 189074) | Rhizosphere microbial communities from Maridalen valley, Oslo, Norway - NZE1 | ecosystem: Host-associated > Plants > Roots > Rhizosphere > Soil | place: Norway: Oslo | collected 2017-09-14 | reverse complement strand
CGCCTATCGTCACCATGCTCAGCGAAAAGGGAAAGAATTTCTGCTGGGGTGGAGGCACAGCGATACGGCGAAGCGTCTTCGATCAATCCGGAATATTGGAAGAATGGCAGCATTCGGTGAGCGATGATTATTCGATGACGCGCGCGCTGGAGCGGGCGAACAAGTCAATTGTCTTTTTGCCGGAATGCCTCGTGCCTTCTTTTGTCGAGACTGATTTAACGGGTCTAATGGAATTCACAAACCGGCAAGTCCTGATCACGCGCGTGTATGCGCAAAAAATGTGGGGGATGGCCGCTGGCACTCACCTGCTCTACTGTCTTTCGCTCGTCATTGGAACTATATTGACGCTTAGCGATTTTCTGGCGACGCGGCCGGCGTTTCACCTAGCGGCGCTTACTTTCTTGCCGGTGTTGCTCTCTATGATCCGGGGGGCGTTGCGAGCCGCAGGCGCCTCGGAAGTGCTGCCGGCACACCGTTCACAAATCGCGGGCCAAGCCTGGATTTATGTGCTGCTAACAGTCTTTATTCCATTTCTATACCTGGTGAATTTCATAAGCTCCCTCTTGACGAGAAAGATACGTTGGCGTGGAATTACCTACGAATTGATTGCGCCCGAACAGACCCGCATTGTCTCGTATTGAAAAGAAAAGAATCTCGGTGTCGGATGCCGGGAAGAGTTTCGCCTCCGAGATTTCCACAGGCAGTTTTCCACAGGCGGAAGCAATCCACAGGCATTGTGCCGACAAATCCTTTAGAGCGGCCAAAGTTTAGGCGTCCGATGCAGGCATGTTTTTGTCCCAAAATGGAGCTCGGCTGTGTGTTTTGTTGTGCAGGATGTGGAGTCAGGGAAAAAATTCGCCTACCGTGCAATTCCTACCCGGGAATGCGAGTACATCACTCCGTATAGCCCAGCTAAGTACTCCTCTTCTGAACGAGTTGTAATTTATGGCCGTTCGGTGCGGAAAATGCATAGATGGAGCGGTTCCGGTTATACAACGCAGGCGAACTGGCAGGGAGCTCCTTCTCGCAGATCGGTGTTGCCTTTCTGAGGGTCCAGGCACCGAGCGCACAGCCCTCTGTATCGGCTTCCTACCTGGCCGCTTGCCTACGCAAATGCAGCTTGCCTCCTGACGGAGGTTCAATCTAAAACTAGCTTCGGTTGTCCTACGAGGCTGCATACTGAGGGGTGCGTGTGAAGCTTATCCGCAGAAGTGAACAGCATCATGCTTTGAACAGTCCCCGCCCGGCAATTCCTCGCGATCACTATTATTTTTATGAAAGGAACACTGGCGTAACTCATTTTCACGTGGAAGCAGGCCCCGACGGGTGCTTCCCCGTGGACCAAGCCGCCGGCCTTCTGGCAATGCACTGCATGGTGAGAGGGCAGACGCCAAACGACTACGTGGTAATGGTCAAGGCGGAAAATGACCTTTTGGAAGGCCTAACTGAAAAGGCGGAAAAACTGCTGCAGGCGGGACATTCCGTCGGCAGTCCCGTGAAGCTCACGCGCCGCGAGGAAGAAGTGCTTGGCGGCGTGATGAAGAGCCTTGCCAATAAGGAAATTGCCGCGACTTTGAATCTTTCCGAACGCACGGTGAAATTTCACGTGTCTTCGCTGCTTGCGAAGTTCCGAGTGCGGGGGCGCATGGAGTTGGTACGCGAAGCCTCGCGCAACACGATTGGGCCAATGCCCATGCCAATGCCGCTCGCCACGAGGGAAGCACGGACGTTTGCGCCGGTCCCGCAGAGTTATAACAACGGCTCTCGCGTCGGCTCCATTGTCCCGCTGGCAAAACGGCAGTTGATGGCTTAGTCCAGAATTAAAGGCAACAACTCAAACAAAGCACGAAGGCCCGGTTCAATTTCATTGAACCGGGCCTTCGTGCTTTTTGTGGATGCGCGGCGTTAATTACTTTTTTGCAGCAGCGTAGTGCTGAGCGGCGGAGTCCCAATTGACGACGTTCCACCAAGCCTTGATGTAATCGGCACGCACGTTCTGATACTTCAGGTAGTAGGCGTGCTCCCAAACGTCGATGCCAAGCACAGCCTTGGCGCCGAGCGAAATGGGCGTGTCTTGATTTGGCGTCGAATCGATGGCCAGCTTGCCGTCCTTGACGAGGAGCCAAGCCCAGCCGGAACCGAAGCGGCCGAGGCCAGCGGCGGCGAATTTTTCCTGGAAGCCGGCGAAGGATCCGAAAGTCGAGGTGATGGCCGCGCCCAGATCGCCTTGGGGTTCACCACCGCCGCCCTTTTTCATCTGCGTCCAGAAGAGCGAATGGTTCCAGTGGCCGCCCGCATTGTTACGGACCGCGCCGCGAATGTTCTCTGGAATGGAGTCGAGATTCTTCAGAAGGTCATCAAGCGTTTTGGCTTGGAGATCGGCGTGACCATCGAGCGCCTTGTTCAGGTTGGTGACGTATGCGCCATGGTGTTTGTCATGGTGAATTTCCATGGTCTTGGCATCAATGTAGGGTTCGAGTGCGTCGAATGAGTAAGGCAACGGTGGGACAGTAAATGGCACGAATTTTTCCTCCACTTTGAGATTTGATGCAAATTCTGACGCGGTGGCGGAGCGCAAAACCACGGAAGCGCCGCTGCCGGCTCCAAGCAATCCCGCACCGACAATCCCGGTATTCACCAGGAAAATTCGGCGATTCATGTGGATCTCCTGCGGCGAGAACGCTGGCCAACCAGGCGACTGTATCATACCGCTCTACAAGCCGACTGTTCCATACCGGCCATTACTGAGACTGAGAGGTCCGTGAGGACGCCCCAAATCGGCAGGTTTCAAGCTGAGAACTCGCCACTTTTCTTAGATGCGCGAAAGCGCCCATTGGGCAGACTCCGCGATTAGCGGCTCGGATGAGGATGAGAGCCTAGTTAGGAGTGAGCAAATTCTTTTGTAGTCGTCCGAGCCACGCGCTGGTGCAGAATTGCCGAGGGCGATGCAGGCGTTGCGTATCAGGCCGCGCCACTTTGTGCGCTTGACCGGGCTTCCCCGAAAGAACGTACGGAATTGATCTTCGTTCATTGCAGCCAGCCACTCGAGTCTCGGCAGGAAGAGCGAGTCTTCTTCGGACTCTTTGGTAGCGGGATCACCCAGCTCACTTGGCTGGCCATTTGAGGGCTGTTGAAAAGTTCTCGGCTGAAACTCCGCCGCCTGTGTGACCGGGGCGCGACGGTTCCACGGGCATACATCCTGACAAATGTCGCACCCGAAGACGTGGCGGCCCATGGGTTCGCGCAACGCTTCGGGAATAGTTCCGCGAAGTTCGATCGTAAGGTAGGAGATGCAGAGGCGTGCATCCATCACATAAGGTTCAACTAGCGCTCCGGTTGGGCAGGCATCGATGCATTTTGTGCAAGAGCCGCAGAGATCTGGTGGAGGCAGCTCAGACGGACCAAGCGTCGGCGGAATATCGAGTGTCGTGAGAATCACGCCGAGAAAAAACCAAGAGCCGAGCTTAGAGTTCAGCAAGAGTGTGTTTTTTCCGAGCCAGCCGAGACCTGCATGCTTAGCGAAGACACGCTCATGTAAAGGACCAGTGTCCGCGTAGATGCGCGCTTCGTACGGCTCGCTGAAGCGTTCGGAGAGGCTGCTGGTGAGGCTTTGGAGCTTCTCCTGGAGCACTTCGTGGTAATCCTGTCCCCAGGCGTAACGAGAAATCCAACCGCGTGGCTCGGAATTCTCTGGAATGAGCGCATTCACAGATCGTGGCGCGGGTGAGTTGTAGTTCAAGACGCAGACGATCACGGTGCGGATGCCGGGCATTACGCTCTGCGGGTCGCGGCGGCGAGGATCGGCGAGATACTTCATCTCGCCAGCGAATCCGCGGGCAAGCCATTCTTGCGTCAGGTTTAGCTCGGGAAACTTTTCCGCGCGCACGATTCCGCAAAGGTCAAACCCGAGAGCGCGTGCCTGTTCGACAATCCACGCGGTGTCGGAGCTGGTATGCACGGCGGTGGCATCAATGGCCATGAAAGAATTGTGCCGCAGGAAGGCTCGCTAAGCGAGCGGCCGAAGCAGAGTTACCGGCGTCTCGCTTAATTGCGGGGCAGATCAGGCAGATTGCTGGAAACTGTTCAGTGCGGCGCTCTCTTCTGTATAGACATCGAAAACGGTATAGAGCTTGGTGAGCTGGAGCAGGTCGTGCACTTTTTTTGTGAGATGAAGAAGCTTTAGCTCGCCGCCGCGGCCCTTCGCCGTGGTGTAGGCACTGACGAGCTCACCGATGCCGGAACTATCGATGTAATCCACGTCTGCAAGATTGAGCACGATGTGGATGCGTTTATCGTCCAACAAACCGCGGATAGTCTTGCGAAGCAGGGCGCTACCTTCGCCCAGCGTGATCTTGCCGCTGAGGTCCACCACGGTAGCGTGAGCAGCATCTCGATGTGTCGCGCGCAGAGGCATGATTTCGTTTAGGCTCCTTGATGCGGAGAAGCGTCCCGGCCACCCTGGCCGTTCGTTCCCGGGTTGTCTTGCAGCGGCAGCTTTTTTGCCATGACGATTTCCGCGCCGCCTGTGCGGCCGGGCACTACGTCGAATTCGTCCATAAACGCGCGCATCAGGAAAATTCCACGACCCGACGTGCTCAAAAGATTTTCTTCGGCCAGCGGATCGGGGACGCTGGCCAGGGTAAAACCGCTGCCTTCATCCAAAACATGAATGATCATCTTATCGCCAGTGAGATCGACGGCCAGATGAATCTTCTTTTCGGGGCGTTCCTGATTGCCGTAGTGAAACGCGTTAATGACGCCCTCGCGCACGCTCATGCCTATCTTATAGCAATCGTCTTCGCCAAAACCCGCAGACTCAGCTACACGAATACACATCTCCTCAGCAAGATTGACGCTTTCGACTTGCGTCTCCAGCGTGATTTCGAGGTGCTTGGGGTCTGTGCCCATGCGTGGCGCCCTTCCAGAGGCTAATTGCACCTAAGAGAGCGCACTTATCGGTAACACAGCGGCTAAACCTAAGTCAATGGAGCACTTGATGTATAGAAGGGGCGTGCGGGTCTAAGGGTGAACCACTAGGTCCGGTAGAATGGCGTGATTAGGCAGCTTACACGCGACTAGGCCCAATAGGAACGATCCAGCGTGCGGTATTGGATGGCTTCACTTAGATGGCGCGGATCGATGTTCTCGGAGGCATCCAGGTCGGCGATTGTTCTGGCGACCTTTAGAATGCGGTCGTGGGCGCGGGCGGAAAGGCCGAGGCGGGTGATGGCGTTCTCCAGAAGCTTTTCGCCCTCGGCGGAGATTGCGCAATGCTTGCGAAGCATCTTGGGCATCATTTGGGCGTTGGCGTAGGTCTTTTTTTCTGTGCGGAAGCGTTCGAGTTGCTTGTCGCGGGCCACGATCACGCGCTGGCGGACGGCCGCTGAATCTTCGGAAGAGGTTGGAGCGCGCAGTTCCTTGTATTTTACGGCGGGCACTTCGATGTGAATGTCGATGCGGTCGAGAAGAGGGCCGGATATTTTGGAGACATAGCGTTGGATCATTGGCGGCGTGCAGTGGCACTCGCGCATGGGATCGCCGAAATAGCCGCAGGGACACGGGTTCATGGCCGCGGCAAGCATAAATCGCGAGGGGAAAGTTACGGAGACGGCTGCGCGAGAGATAGTTACCGCACCATCTTCGAGCGGCTGACGCATGACTTCCAAAACATTGCGCTGAAACTCGGGCAGCTCATCGAGAAAGAGGACGCCATTGTGGCCGAGCGAAACTTCACCGGGACGCGGGACGGCTCCGCCGCCGATCAGACCGGCATCGCTAATGGTGTGGTGCGGAGAACGATAGGGACGCGTACCGACGAGGCCGCGGCTATCTTCGAGAACACCAGCAACACTGTGAATCCGCGTTGTTTCGATGGCTTCATCCAATGTCATCGGAGGCAAAATTGTTGGGATGCGTTTGGCGAGCATAGTCTTGCCGGCACCCGGAGGTCCGATAAATAGAATGTTGTGGCCGCCGGCGCACGCGACTTCGAGCGCGCGCTTCGCTGCTTGCTGGCCGTGTACGTCTCGTAGGTCGACGGAATACTGTGCCGCTTCTGAAAGCATCTGCTTGGCGTCGACAACGACGGGTTGGAAAGATTCCGGTGCATTCACCAAATCCACAGCTTGCGGCAGTGTCTTTAGGGCAAATACGTTGACTCCCTCGACTACGGCTGCCTCGCGCGCGTTTGCCTCGGGAACAGCGAGTGATTTCAGACCACGTTCGCGCGCAGCGAGCGCGGCAGAAAGCGCGCCACGTACGGAGCGAATGCTTCCATCCAGAGACAACTCACCGAGGAACATGCATTCGTTGAGCTGCTTGCCGAAGAAATGCCCCATGCAGCCGACGAGTCCCAGGGCCATGGGGAGATCGAACGCCGAGCCCTCCTTGCGAATGTCGGCTGGAGCGAGATTGATAGTCACGCCCTGGCCGTGAGGGAACTCGAAGCCGCAGTTGCGCAGCGCGGACTTGATGCGTTCGCGGCTTTCCTTGACGGCATTGTCGGGCAGGCCGACGACGTTGAAGTCCTGCATGCGGGCGGAGCCGACGTCGACTTCCACCTCGACGAGGTAAGCGTCGATGCCGTAGACAGAAGCGCTTTGTGTTTTGAAGAGCATACCCAGGCAGGCCTCATACGCCGTGGGCAGCATAAATCAATCAGATACTATACGCCAGAGATAATCTACGGCAGTGCGCGATGTACAGTCTCAGCTAAATCCCAGGACAGGATGCGGTGTATATGGCTCTTCAAGAGACGCAATCTCTTCCGGCGAGAGACGCAGCGAGAGTGCTGCGACCGCATCCGGAAGGTGATGTTGTTTTGTGGCGCCCACAATCGGCGAAGCGATGAAGGATTTGCTGAGCATCCACGCAAGTGCGAGTTGGGCCCGAGGAACGCCACGTTTTTCGGAGAGTTCGCTTAAGCGGTCAACAATTTTGTGGTCCGCGTCTTCCGTCTTCGAGTACAAGGTCTTGCCGAACTGATCCGTCTCGAAACGTTTCGTACTTTCGGCTTGCCATGCGCGAGTGAGGCGGCCACGCGCGAGCGGGCTCCAAGGAATGACGCCAATGCCCTCAGATTGGCAAAGCGGCATCATCTCGCGCTCCTCCTCGCGATAGAGCAGGTTGTAATAATTCTGCATGGAAACGAAACGAGTCCAGCCGTGAACGTCAGAGAGATAGAGGGCCTTGGTGAACTGCCAGGCGTACATGGAGGAAGCACCGATATAGCGCACTTTGCCTGACTTCACGACGTCGTGGAGGGCCTCCAGTGTTTCTTCGATAGGCGTTTCGTAATCCCAGCGATGAGTTTGATAGAGGTCAACGTAATCGGTGCCAAGACGGCGAAGGCTCTGGTCGAGCTCGTAGAAGATCTCTTTGCGGGAGAGGCCACGGCCGTTGGGCTCGTCGCGCATGACGCCGTGGGCTTTGGTGGCAATGACCACGGATTCGCGGCGCGCGTTTGCTTTGAGGAAACGGCCGAGTACCTCTTCACTGGCGCCCGCCGAATAGACGTTGGCGGTGTCAAAGAAATTGATGCCAAGTTCCAGCGACTGACGAAGGAATGGCTGGCTCTCTTCTTCGTTGAGGGCCCAGGCGTGGCTGCCGGGCTTGATTTTGCCAGTCGCCGGCGATCCATAGGTCATGCAGCCAAGACAGATGCGGGAGACTTTCAGGCCGGTCTTGCCGAGGTTGATGTAGTCCATTTTTTCTCCAGAAAGGGTTCTGTGGTACATGTTGCTGTGATTCGCAGAGACATGTGTTGTCAGATTTGCCGTTCCAATTATGCTTTTTCGGGAGACCCGACACCATAGAGGGCCAGGACATCTTTCAGGGTGACGATGCCTTCGAGTTTGTGGATATTGGCGCGGCTGACGACAGGCATTGCATTGATCTGACACGCGCCCATGCGTTCGAGTGCTAGGCTGAGAGAGTGATCGGCGTGGAGATGAGGAAAATCTGCCCCATCCATGAGCTCCCCCAACCGTTTAGACTCCGGACCGGCCGTCGCGGCTTGCTGAAGCTTTCCAAAACTTAGGATGCCGATCAAACCTTGGTTGTCGAGTACGGGCCACGCAGTGGATTCGCTTGAGCGTATGATTTCCAGGGCTTCCTGCACGCTCATGTCCGCCGAAAGAATTTCCTTTGCTGGCCGCATGGCGAGTATCACCTGCCTGTGCCCTTCCTGTTGGCGTGTCTCGGCCGTGGGCAGGTGAATGCCGTCCTGACGTGCCAAGGCTTCGTAGATGGGTTGCTTCTGCAGGCGCGAAGCGATAAAGAGGCTCACGAGATTAGAGATCATCAGGGGAACGATGACCGCATAGTCGCGAGTGATTTCAAAAATCATGACGACAGACGTCATGGGCGCGCGGACGATCCCTGCAAAAACCGTGCCCATTCCAACTAGAGCATAGGCTCCTGGCGTGGCCACATGGTGGGGAAACAGGTTGTGGGCTATGGTGCCAATAGCTCCGCCGAGCATGGCTCCAAGGAATAGGCTGGGACCGAAAATGCCGCCGGCGTTTCCAGAGGCGTAGCTGATGGTGACCGCAAAAAGTTTCAAAACTAAAAGCAATACCATGAGGCGAAGAGCCATGCCTCCGTTCAAGACTGCACCGACGTGCTCGTAACCCACGCCCATAACCTGAGGGACGAACCAGCCCATAAGTCCGACAACTATTCCGCCGATCACGGGCTGGAACGGGACCGTCTTACGTGGGAATCTTAGAAGGCGCTCGCGCATGCCGAGCAAGAGCTTGGTGAAGGCCACCGACACGAGGCCGCCGGCGACACCAAGTACGGCGTAAATGGCGAATTCCCAAGGATTGACGAGCTGGTATTGCGGCACTTTAAAAAGCGGATCGTTGCCCAATAAGAGTCGCAGGACACCCCAGGAAGTGGCAGCTGCGAGGACGACAGAACCCAACACGGGAGCGTGGAGATCGCCTACGATTTCCTCGAGGGCAAACAGTACTGCCGCAAGAGGGGTGTTGAACGCAGCTGCAATGGCCGCAGCTGATGCTACCGGGATGAGGGCCTTCACTTTTTCCGGACGAAGGCCAAGATGGCGGCCCAGGACAGAAGCGATGCCGGCGCCGACCTGCACCGTCGGCCCCTCGCGCCCCAGCGGAATTCCGCTAGCCAGAGTAGCGGAAGTACAAAAGAATTTCCCAAACATCGTGGCCGCAGTGATGCGCCCTTCGCGCGCATAAAGAGCCGCTTTGGTTTGCGGAACGCCGCTGCCGCGCGCGTCAGGGAAATAGCGATACAGCAAATACCCCATGACCAGAGAGCCCACAACTGGAATGAGCACGCGATGCCAGGCAGCTCCGCCGACAGGATAGAGCCGCATGCCGACTCGCTCAGTTAACAGAATGAAAGCGACGGCCATCAGGCCCACCAAGGCGCCGATGAGCAACGTCAGGACAAGGAAGACTTGCTCTTCACGCTCATTGAGCAATGCATTCCACTGGCGCGAAGGGAATTTCCACCAGATCGCATTGGACTGCGGTGAGGCATCCCTCATTTTAGTGCGAGCTCTCCGCGCGGATTACTCTGCCGATGTTCCAGTTTATTCGTTGGCTATCGTTAGACACGTTTGTCACGCACTTCCCTGTTGGCAGTTTTCTTCGGGCTTTTGACGTTACGCTGGCCACGCTCGAGTAGAGCCTCGATTGCACCGACCAGCGCTTCTCCACTGGTGCGCAGCTCACTGATGCGATTCTGTGCGACTTGCTCGAGCAAACGCTCGCCACGCGGTAAAAGAGTGACAAACACACGGCGGCGATCGTCCCGGCTGCGGGTCCTGCGCACGTAACCGTTCGTCTCCAGGCGGTCAACGAGCTCAACGGCGCTGTGGTGTTTTAGCGCGAGCCGCTCGGCAAGCGTCTGAATAGTGGCTTCCCTGTCTTCGGGGAGGCCGCGAATGGCAAGCAGCATCAAGTACTGCTGGGGCTCGAGACCGACGGCGCGAGCCTTGGCGTCCCCTTCGCGCAGAAAATGGCGAATCCGATAACGCAACTCGGCCAGCGCGCGGTACTCGGCGGGAGTGATATCCAGTCTCATAGGTTAAGTATATCGTAGTGCGATATACCTTTCCATGCTGCACAAAGAAACTGGTTACTAGCCTTAATTGTTTATAGGAGCGAAGACGCTTCACAGCGGCTTGCGGAAAGCTTTCTGCGTCTTATAGTGTTCGTACCCCTGCCGTTCGTAGAATTTGTGAGCACGTTCGCGGATCACGTTGGATCGCACGGACACGCTTGGGCAGCCGTGCTTGCGCGCCCAATCTTCGGCCGCTTCCAGAAGCCGCGCGCCCGCGCCGAGGCTGCGTTGGTCTTCGGCAACGATGAGTCCATTTAATTCCGCGCGCGTGCCGACCTCGACAAGGTGCGTAACACTGACGTGCGTCCAGCCAACGACTCCAGCGCCGGGAGATTCCGCAACGAACAAGGCGTTTTGCGATGCGGGCTTTAGTTTGCGCAATCTTTTTGTCATCTCCGCGGCCGTCGTTGGATATCCGAGCTGGCCGGCCAGCTCCGCAAGACGCAGCGCATCGCTGGCTCGCGCCCGGCGAATTACGACGCTTTGTTTTTCAGCTTTGTTGGCCATCTATTAGCCCGCTTTCTTGCGCAACCGTATTTGCACCGCTTCGCTCTTCAGTTCTCGGAGCGCGTCGGCCGCGATCCATCGTGCGGATTTAGAATCCTGTTGCCGAATTCGCTCTGCAGAACGAATTGCTGCCGCGTTGAGCTGTAGATTTCTTTTTCCAATATTGCGCAGCGCCCAATTGACGGCCTTTCTTACGAAATTCCGCTCGTCGTGGGCCTCCCGCTCGATGACCAGAAGAAATCGTTTGAAGCGAGCATCTTGCGCGGATTTGTCTTTGTAGCTCAGATATGCAGCCAGCGAAAATGCCGCGCGCTTCTCGAACTCCGCGCTTCGATTACTCCACTCGTAGACTTTGTCCCAGGCGGAGGCCGCATGCGCGTAAAGATAGCAACAAACTGTGTCGACGACATCCCAGGAGTTGAAATCGCGCACCCATCGTTCCATCTGCGCAGCGGTGATTTTTCCCGATTCGCCGATCAGCGGGGCGAGGATTCTTGCCTCGTGAACACCGGAGGACCAGAGTTCCTCCGCCAGCGCCTGATCTTTCCCTATCTGCCGCGCGAACGCGTGTAACACTGGCGCCGAAATCCCATACGCCTTCGGAACGTTCACGCCGAAATATGCCAGCTGCGCGCGTGCCTTCGGATCGGCATGCTTTTTCAGTTCGCTCAGCACCTCGGCTTTCGTCCACTTTCGAGTGGCTTTAGAGCGGCGCGCAGGGCTAGAACGTTTTGTCGGAATCGAGGAGGATCGTGACCGGTCCTTCATTAACCAGCTCCACGGACATCATCGTCTGAAAGATTCCTGTTGCGACGCAGACACCTAACGCTTGCATCGCTCGCGTGAACTCTTCGTAGAGCGCTTTGGCCATTTCTGGCGGAGCGGCGGAGATGAAGCTTGGCCGGCGCTGCCCGCGCGCGTCGCCGTATAACGTAAATTGCGAAACAACGAGGGCCGCGCCCTTCACGTCCAGGAGCGAGCAGTTCATTTTCCCCTGATCGTCCTCGAAAACGCGCAGATTTGCTACTTTCTCCGCCATGGACGCGGCGATCGCAGGGGTGTCCTCGCGCCCGACTCCGAGCAAAATCATCAGCCCGCTGGCGATTTCTCCCGTGACGCGTCCTTCGACCGTCACGCTCGCGCGGCTCACTCGTTGTACTACGGTTCGCATCTAACTTACCTACTTTGGGGCTTTCTTTGCCGGCTTTCTTGGCAGAGGCAGGGCGACGCAACCGCGCGGCGCCGGCTGACACTTCGGGCAGAAATAGCTGCTCCGCCCCGCAACAATCGCGCGGCGTATTCGTGTGCCGCAGCGGTAGCAGCCCTCGCTTTCTCGGCCGTACGCCCGATGGTGGCGCTGATATTCACCCGGCTGGCCATCGGCGTCAAGAAAATCGGAAATCGAGGAGCCACGCAACACGATTGCCTTTTCCAGGATTTCGCGCAGCACGCGATGCAACCTCGCTGCGTCATTCTTTTTCAACGAAGCACCGAGGCGTGCTGGATGAATCTTCGCGCGCCATAGACTTTCATCCGCATAGATATTCCCCACGCCTCGTAGGAAGCTCTGATCAAGCAGCAAGGCCTTAATCCTTGCGCGGCGGGTTCGCGCTTGTTTGACAAACTCATCAACGCTAATTTCAAGCGGGTCCGCGCCAAACTGCCGCAACTCTTCCGCGAGCGCACCTGCCGACAAATAGGCCAAGCGGCCGAAGCGCCGCGCATCGGTGTAGCGCAGCTCGCGAGCATCGTCGAGCAGGAAGCACGCGTGAGTATGTTTTGCACAAGGTTGTGCAACAGGATTCGGCGCGATCTGCCCGGTCATTCCCAAATGTACGAGCAAGGCTGCAGGGGTCGCATCTCCATTTGCAGCAAGAGAACCAGCACCTTGTACCGCCGAAAGCCGTAGCAGCATGAATTTCCCGTAGCGCTCGACGGCTTCGATCTGCCTGCCCGGAAGATGCTGTTCGAGGGCAGCGGGATCATCAATGAAATCCGTTTTTCCCAGCCGAACGGACAAGATTCGCCGGCCGACAATCGTCCGCCGCAGTCCGCGCGCTACTGTTTCGACCTCAGGAAGTTCTGGCATGAGGGGATCGCAAACAAAATAACACATCCCCTCGCTGAGCCACTCGAATCCTCTAAGATTCGAGTAGCTGGCCTCAATTTCATCAAGTCACTGCTTCTGATAGCTGGGATAAGGCGGAGGCCCGGGGATCACAACTGGATGCGCCTTCAGCGCTTCCAGTGTTACCTGGACGGCGCGTTCGAGTTGTGGATCGTGTCCAGCCGCAACGGATGCCGGATCGTTCTCCACTTCGATGTCCGGCGCAATACCGTGGTTTTCCACCTCGTACTCACTGTGCAAACCAAAGATCGCCACGCGTGGCGACGTTACGCGGCCGCCATCCAGCAGCGGCGGGTAGTTGTAAATGCCAACGAGGCCGCCCCACGTTCGTGTTCCAACTAGCGGCCCCACCTTGTCTTGCTTGAACATCCACGGCAGCGCGTCGCCGCCCGAACCGGACATTTCGTTGATGATCATGGTCTTCGGACCATAAATTTGCGCGAGCGGGGAACAGAATTGTTCCCCTTCCCTCGTAATGTCGCAATTGCGGAGCGGCCGTTTGAGCATGTCGATAATATAGTCCGCGATTTGGCCACCGTGGTTGTAGCGTTCGTCGATGACTGCAGCTTGTTTGCCCACTTGTGCGAAATAATACCGATTGAAATTGACGAAGCCCCCGTTGGCGGTATCGGGTACGTGCACGTAGGCGACTTTGCCGCCGCTCATCTGATCGACTTTGCGGCGATTGTCTTCTTCCCATGCGAAATTGCGCAGATCGAATTCACTGGGTAACGGCACGACAGTGACTTCCCGAGCGTCCTTGCCGTCCGGGCTTGGGCCCACTTTAATTTTAATTTGTGTTCCCGCCGTGTTTTCAAAATAGCTGTAGACGTCGGTCGGCGGGCGCACTTCGCGGCCACCCACTTCCAGCAGATAGTCGCCAACCTTTACGTCGACGCCCGGCTGAGTTAGCGGTGCGCGCAATTCCGGATTCCAATTTTCTCCATTGAAAATACGCGCAAAACGGTAACGCCCGTTTTCTACTTTGTAGTCCGCACCCAGAAGCCCGCCTTTCACCTTCTTCGGCTGTGGCACATCGCCTCCGCCGATGAACATGTGTCCGACGGTAAGTTCACCAAGCATCTCATCGAAAAGATGATTGACGTCAGCACGGCCTCCAGCACCCTTCAAGTACGGCGCATATTTCTTTTCTGCTGCCGCAATATTCAACCCGTGGTGGTTGGGATCGTAGAAGAAGTCACGCTCGATCCGCCAGACCTCGTGGTACATCTGATTCCACTCAGCGCGTGGATCGGTGTAGACCTCCATCGCATCGAGATTCAGCGCGCCATCGCCCGGCTTGGGCACAACTGCCGCGGGCGCAATGAACCATCCGGGCCCCTGACGGTACAACACCTTTTCGCCGTTGGCCGAAACTACAAAACCACCGAGACCTCCGAGGAATGGTTCCGTCTTGCGCGTGCTGAGATCGAACTTCGAAACGGAGACGGGTGTCGGTTCCGTCAGGCTCGGTACGCTTGGGATTTCGCTTAGGAAAAGTATGCCGGTCTTGCCCGCATCCAGGCCGATGTAATTAGCCGCCTTGATTGGCAAAGCCACAATTCTCTGGCCGATTCCGTCCAAGTCGATCGTGACTGTTACTTCGTCTTTTTTGTCGCCCTCTTTTCCTTTGTCCGCGCCCTTCACCGGCTCTTTCGATTTGTCGGCATCCTTGGCTTTATCATCGCCCGCGGCTTTCTCCTCGTCACTCTGGGGTTCGACGGGAGAAGCGTCGCCCTTCTTCAGCACAACCGCGTACACGCTTCTCGATACCGGGTGCTGATAACTGGAAAGATCAAGCCAGCCGATGGAAAGTCCGAGGTCCGTGCTGGCAGTGAAATAAAGCGTCTTGCCGTTTTTATCGAATATCGGATACCGCGCATCACTGGTACCGTCCGTGATTTGCGATTCCTTTCCTGTTTCCAGGGAATAAACAAAAATGTTTCGCATGTGGTTTTCGAGAAACTTGGCATAGGTCAGCCACTTGCTGTCCGGCGACCATGTTTCTGTCATCGTGGAGGATGGATCTTCGTACCTATCCGCAGTCACCTTTACCGGCGTGCCTTTTGCAACGTCCACATACCAGAGATTCAGCCGCTTATCCGTGTAGGCGATTTTCTTGCTGTCCGGAGACCATAGAGGTGCATAAAAAAACGAGGGAGGATTGCCTAAATTGATTTTCTTAACTGCTCCTAAGCCTGTCTGATCGACAATGTGCAACGCGTATTCGCCGGATTCGTCGGAGAAAAACGCGATCGACTTGCCGTCCGGCGACCACGCGGGATCGCGCTCAGCAACTGCCGTCGTTCGCGTGAGGTTTCGTACATCGCCCTTCTCGGCTGGAACTGTCAGGATTTCGCCGCGCGCTTCAAAAACGGCGCGAGCACCTGTTGGCGAAATGGCGGCGTTCTGAATCTGGGCTCCCACCTTTTCATAGTGCGGGCGTGTCGCAGGCAAATCGCCGGATATGTGAATGCTGACCTTGCTGGCTTTCTCGGTTTTCAAATCGAGTGTGTAGATCCCGCCGAACTGCTCATAAACAAGCGCATCCGGCCCGGCGGAAAGCGATTTCACGTCAAGGCCTTTGTTGTCCAGGACCTGCTTCACGTTCTTCGTTTTCGTGTCGTAAGCGAAGATCGTCACAGACCCTTTGCGGTCCGAAAGAAAATAGACGGTATCGCCGATCCAAACAGGTTCATCGTCGTTCGAGTTCTCGCGAGGAATTTTCTCGAGCTGTAAATCGCTCAGCCGGAGCACATAGACGGGTGTCGTTTGGCCGCCGTGATAACGCTTCCATGCGACTTGCCATTTCAGGTTTGGCACATAGGCGATGCGCGTGGCGTCTGGAGAATAGGAAGCCGCCTCACCCCGCCACATCGGCAGCACTTCCGGCACTCCGCCTTCGACCGGGATCGTGTACAAACGGTCAAAGTCTGCGTACGCTTCGCGGTTTGAACTTATCAATACCTTCTTGCCATCGGGCGTCCATCCGACAGCGATGTCGGGATCGGGATGCCAGGTCAGGCGCTTTGGTTCACCGCCATCGGCTGGCATGACATAGGCATCAATGTTGCCATCGTACTGTCCTGTGAACGCGATCCAAGCTCCATCCGGAGAAAACTTAGGCCTGGTCTCGTGGCCACCGGTTGTTAGCTGGCGAGCCTCGCCGCCTGCGCGCGGTACGCTCCACAGGTATCCGCCGTAGGCAAATACGATTTGTGTCTTGCTTATCGTAGGCGCCTGCACCAGCAGGGGAGCTTCGTCCGCCGCGGAAGACCAACTCGCCGTGCACAAAAAGGCCAGCGACACGACCGCTATCATCATCGAGATTCGAAAACGCATCATTCCTCCTGAAGAATGCAGCATAAACTCTTTAGAACGCGCGAATCCTAACTAATCCCGCTACTTCTGAGCACCTGCCGGCGGCGGCCAGAAGCCGGGATCGCTGATGGGACGCTGGTCCATTTTGTCGGCGTACTTTTTTACGGCAGGCCCAATGGCAGAAGCATTCCCAATGAGCACAAAAACTAAGTTATCCAGCGGAAAATGTTTCTCGATGATCTGCTTCGCGATGGCAGGTGTCACCGCGTCCACGCGCGCCTCTAACTGGTTCACCTCGTCGTCGCCGAGACCGTAATACTCATCGACCACGATGCGCCGGGCGAGCTGGCTCGAAGTTTCGA
>Ga0265354_1000079_pt1 | contig 16523 bp, 10 predicted proteins | sample NZE1metagenome_FD_189074 | JGI IMG/M metagenome (GOLD analysis project Ga0265354, IMG submission 189074) | Rhizosphere microbial communities from Maridalen valley, Oslo, Norway - NZE1 | ecosystem: Host-associated > Plants > Roots > Rhizosphere > Soil | place: Norway: Oslo | collected 2017-09-14 | reverse complement strand
TTGGAATAAGACATGCGCGTGCTGGGGGGCCAGCGCACGTCTTGCGGCTCCTGAAATCTCTTGAAAACTTCGAGAAGCGAATAATCATACGGATCTTTATAGTTATAAACTTCGGAGGCTTGCATGTCGTCAAATCCAGCGGTGTGTTCAAGCAGATTGACGATGCGCACCGGATTCGTGGATGCCCAACGGTTTTTGACCGGCACTTCCGGCGCAACATCCTGCAAACGCGCTTCGAGATTGATTTTCCCTTCTTCCTGCAGCTTCAGAAGGGCAAGTGCGACAAACGATTTGCTGATCGAGCCGACGCGAAACTCCGTATCGCAAGTAATATCGCGGCCGGAAGCAATGTCCGCTTTGCCGAATCCGCCGCACCAGAGCAATTCACCATTGGAGACAAGCGCCACACCCGCGCCCGGCAGATGAGCCTTGTCGACAACATCTTTCATCGCCTTTTGAAGCTCGGGAAGCGTCTTGGGATGAGGCAATTCTTCTTCTTGTTGCGCACCTGCGACTGGGGCTAACAGTAGCGCGGCAATGCTCAGACACACTGTGAGCTGGCGACGGGCTGGACGCATGGAAGCTCCTTGAAACAAACGTTTCACTCTTGGGCTCGCATTGTATAACGGCCACAGTGGGCTACAAGCACAATTCCAAAATCATCCGCATGAGAAGCCCGCATGGATTGACGAAGCTACTGCACTCGCATACGATGCCGCCGTCTACTTATCCATTTGTGGCCGTCAACTAGAGGAGCGTCTCGCCGATGAAATATCGCTATTGGGGATTGAGCTGCGCTGCACTCATTTTACTTGGGAATTCGATTTCGTTCGCGCAGCAACCAGGGACGAGCGCACCTCCGGCACCAAAACCGAGCGAGAAAACTGCCGAAGCGCCCAAAGAAGCTGAGAAAAAACCGCCCGCTCCTCCGGAAGATAAGGTGGTGCAGACGAAGCACTCGGCACGCATTGGCGGGCAAGAGATCAAGTACACGGCGACGGCGGGAATGCTCGTGATGAAAGACGAAGAAGGGAAGCCGAAGGCGAGCGTTTTCTATGTGGCTTACACGCGTGATGATGTAAGCGACTTATCGCAGCGGCCGGTGATGTTCACATTTAATGGAGGACCGGGATCGGCTTCTGTGTGGCTGCATCTTGGCGCATTTGGTCCGCGGCGTGTTGAGATGGGTGACGCGGGTTCGTTGCTGCCGCCACCTTATAAATTGGTGGACAACGAGTCGTCGCTGCTGGACGTCACGGACATCGTTTTCATTGACCCCGTTTCGACAGGTTATAGCCGGCCCGCGCCCGGCGAATCGCCGGACCAGTTTCATGGGATTCAGGAAGACGTGCGGTCCGTCGGTGATTTCATACGACTATATGCAACCCGTAATAAGCGTTGGGGCTCACCGAAATTTCTTGCGGGCGAAAGCTACGGAACGACACGGGCGGCTGGGCTATCCGGTTATCTGCAGCAGCGCTATGGAATGTATTTGAACGGAATCATTTTGGTTTCGACGATCCTGAATTTTGCCACGACGGAATTCGATAGCGGAAACGATTTGCCCTACATATTGATTCTGCCCACGTACACGGCAATTGCCTGGTACCACAAGCGATTGCCTCCTGATTTGCAGACGGATTTACGTAAAGCGGTTGAAGAATCGGAGAATTTCGCGAAGGGCGAATATACAACCGCACTGATGGCGGGGGACGGAATGTCGAACGCCCAGCACACGGAAGTCGTGCAGAAGCTTGCGCGCTTAACAGGACTCTCCACGGACTACATCGAGCGCACCAACATGCGCGTGGAAATCGAACGCTTCACGAAGGAACTATTGCGCAGCGAGCGGCGCACGGTGGGACGCATTGATGGCCGATTCACGGGAATTGATAAGGATGCCGCCGGTGAAATGCCGGAGTACGATCCGAGCATCGCGGCCATCATCGGTCCTTACACCGCGACGCTGAATGATTACGTGCGCGGCGATTTGAAATTCGACAGCGATCTGCCGTACGAAGTGCTGACCGGGCGCGTCTATCCCTGGAGCTACAAGCCGTATGAAAATCGTTACGCGGATGTGGGCGAAACGCTGCGCAGCGCCATGACACAGAATCCGTTTCTGCACGTTTTCGTCGCCAAGGGCTATTACGATCTGGCCACGCCGTTTTTCGCGGCGGAATACACGTTTGATCATCTCGGGCTTGATCCTTCCTTACGCGGCCACTTGACCGGGGCCTACTACGAATCCGGGCACATGGTCTATGCCCACATGCCTTCGCTGGCGAAATTGAAGCAAGACACCGCGCAATTTATTCGCGCCAGCTCGGGAACCACTCCGGCGAAATGAAAGGCGTCCTCAAATTTATCGTTTGGCTCAGCGTGGCAATCGCAGGAGCCGGCGCTTTGGCAAAAGTCGCTGTGCACCGCGGCGAGCCGTTGAACGCGACTTGGTTCGTCATTGCGGCTGTGTGTTGCTACATGGTTGCGTATCGTTTCTACTCGGCATTTATCGCGGCGCGCTTGCTGGCCCTGGATGATTCGCGAGCCACGCCTGCTGAGATTCACGACGACGGGCGCGACTTTGTTCCAACTAACAAATGGGTTCTGTTTGGGCATCACTTTGCCGCGATCGCCGGCCCTGGACCGCTTGTCGGGCCAACGCTTGCGGCGCAGTTTGGTTATTTACCGGGCACGCTTTGGCTGATCGTCGGGGCGGCGGTCGCAGGATGCGTTCAGGATTTCATTATTTTGTTTTGCTCGATCCGGCGCGACGGAAAGACTCTCGGCCAGATGGCGCGCGAGGAAGTGAGCGCGCGAGGCGGATTTATCGCGCAGATTGCCGTGCTGGCGATCATGGTGATTCTGCTGGCCGTGGTTGCTCTTGTCGTGGTGAACGCGCTGAAATCTTCGCCGTGGGGTACGTTTACTCTCGCGATGACGATTCCCATCGCGCTGCTGCTGGGCGTTTACTTGCGGTTCATCCGGCCGGGGCGCGTTCTGGAAGCTTCCTTGTTCGGAGTCGTGCTCGTGCTCTTCGCGGTGGTCGCGGGGCAATGGGTGGCGGCGTCGCCATCGTGGGCTCGAGCTTTCACGTTCGGCGGCATTTCCCTGGCTTTCATAATCATCGCGTACGGCTTCGCAGCCGCCGTTCTTCCAGTTTGGTTGCTTCTTGCACCGCGCGATTATCTGAGTGCGTTCATCAAGACCGGAGCCATTTTTTCGCTTGCGGCGGGAATTCTGTTTGTCCGCCCTCACATGATGATGCCGCCGCTTACGCGATTCATTGATGGAAGCGGGCCGGTTTTCGCGGGGAAGATTTTTCCGTTTTGTTTTATCACCATCGCTTGCGGAGCGATCAGTGGATTTCATTCTCTGATTTCCTCGGGCACGACGCCCAAAATGATTCTTCGCGAGAGTCACGCCCGATCGATCGGTTATGGCGCGATGCTGCTGGAGTCTTTTGTCGGAGTGATGGCCATGGTTGCGGCTTGCGCGATGCCGCCGGGAGTCTATTTCGCGATTAACAGCCCGGCGAGCATTGTTGGCGGAACTCCAGAAGCTGCCGCCACTACGATTAGCAGTTGGGGATACCATCTCGACGCACAGACTATGACCAATCTCGCGCACTCCGTTGGCGAGCAGACGCTTCTCAATCGCGCGGGCGGCGCGCCTTCGCTGGCCGTCGGAATGGCGCAGATTTTTTCGAACACCATCGGTGGCGAACGATTGCTGAGCATCTGGTACCACTTCGCGATCATGTTTGAAGCGCTGTTCATTCTTACGGTGCTGGATGCCGGGACGCGCGTCGGCCGCTTCATGGTGCAAGAACTCGGCGGGCGAGCCTGGAAACCACTCGGGCGCACGGGTTGGATGCCGGGGATTTTGATTTCGAGCGCGATCATCGTGGGAATATGGGGCTATTTCCTTTATCAGGGAGTCGTCGATCCGCTGGGTGGAATTAATTCGCTGTGGCCGTTGTTCGGGATTGCCAATCAGCTTCTGGCTGCGGTGGCGCTGGTAGTGGCCACGACGATTTTGTTGAAGATGAAGCGAGTACGGTGGATTTGGGTAACCCTTGTGCCCATGGCGTGGCTGGTCGCGGTCACGATGACCGCGAGCTACCAGAAAATATTTGACGCCAACCCGAATCTCGGTTTTCTTTCAAAGGCGAGTTCTCTAGCCTCGCAAATCGCGGCCGGCCAAATTCCCGTGGCAAAGGTGGCCGAGACGCACCGGCTGATTTTCAATCAGCGGCTGGACGCTGCTGTTACGGGAGTGCTTGCGCTGATGATTCTCGTGCTGCTGTTGGAAGCTCTCGCCCAGTGGTATGCCATTCTGAGCGGGCGCCGTGAAACGCCGTTGCATGAAGCTCCGTATGTCGCTACGCAGTGGGCCAAAGGTTTTACCGGCACGGCTCACGGAGACGATTGATGCAGCGAGCGGCAAAATTCGCCAAAAGATCGCTTCGCCGATTCTGGCGTGGCCTGCGGGAATGGTGTGGCGACGCTGCATACGAACGCTATCTGCGTGCAAGCGGCAGGCAAGATGCGGAGCAACGCACACTCAGCGCGGAAGAGTTTTACGTCGAGCAGATCAACCGCCGCTATTCTCGGCCCAACCGCTGCTGCTGACAGTTCTTGCCTTTCCCCAACTAAACGGCCTAGAATTTCCCGCTAGCACTCAGCCTGCCTACTTTCTACCTGACGGAGGTACATATGGCTCTCGACATGGATAAGCTTCATGAATTTCTTGGAAGAGCGGTGGTCGATTTCGGCGCTACGTTTAACGCAGCACTGATTCGTATCGGAGATAAGCTCGGTTTGTACAAAGGACTCGTGGCGGGCGGTCCGCAAACCCCGGCGGAATTGGCAAAGCGCACCGGAACTGCCGAACGCTACGTTCGAGAGTGGCTGAGCGCGCAAGCCGCCGGCGGCTATGTGACGTACGATCCGTCGGCGGGAAAATTTCATCTCAGCGAAGAACAAGCATTCGCGATGGCCGACGATAACAGTCCCGCGTTCATGCCAGGAGCGTTTCAGGTGGCGCTGTCGGCGATCAAGGCGGAGGAAGCCCTCACCGAAAAATTCAAGACGGGCGAGGGTATGGGCTGGCATGAACATCATGCCGAACTATTCGTCGGCACCGAGAGATTTTTTCGCCCTGGCTATGCTGCAAATCTCATCGCCGCGTGGATTCCAGCGCTCGAGGGCGTGGATGAAAAATTGAAGAGCGGGGCGCGCGTCGCCGATGTGGGCTGCGGATTGGGCGCATCCACGATTCTGATGGCGAAATCGTATCCCAAGTCCGAGTTTTCTGGATTCGATTATCACGACAAATCGATCGAGACCGCCAAACAGCGCGCGCACGACGCGGGCGTGGGCGACCGCATCAAGTTCGAAGTAGCCAGCGCAAAATCGTTTCCCGGCAAAGACTATGACTTTGTGACTTTCTTCGATTGCCTGCACGACATGGGCGATCCCGCGGGCGCATCCGCGCATGTACACGGAAGGCTCAAGAAAGATGGAACATGGATGATCGTCGAGCCATTCGCTGGCGATAAGCTGGAAGACAATCTCAATCCTATCGGACGCGCATTTTACGGAGCTTCCACTCTCTTGTGTACTCCGGCGTCGTTGTCGCAAGAAGTGGGGCTGGCACTCGGCGCACAAGCGGGAGAGAAGCGCCTTCGCGAAGTTGTGACGAGCGGCGGTTTCACGCGATTCCGGCGCGCGACGCAAACGCCGTTCAACCTGGTGTTCGAAGCGCGGCCATAGCTGCCGGCGAGCCAGCTGCGCAAATCAGACTTCTTCTTCGTCTTCGCTGTTCCGTTTGACGATCGTCGTTTTGTGCGTGATCTTCACACTATGAGCGCGGATTCCGGCGATGATTGCGCGGCGCGTTTCGAGAGGAAGCATTTCCGGAGCGAACACGCCGGCATCCTCCCGGCGAAAATACTTGATGAAGAGCGCCGCAACGTGGGCGGTAGCATATGCGACAGGCGTGGTGAAGCGGCCCTGCTGGCGAATCTGATATAGCGTCGGGAACATCGCGTCGGTGCGTATGAGCAGATGCTGATCTTCTTTAGTGCCGCGTTTCACACCACGCACCAGCACCGCCGCCGAAAAACGGGCATTTTGCAGGACTCCCTGACGAATCAACTTAGCGATCGCGCGGGGAGAAGACGTCTGCGGAAATCGCTGCCGCACAATGCCGCGCGACTTCGACAATTTCCCCTGCTTGTACCAGCGGCGTAGCCGGTCAAACTCATTGCCGCCGATTTTCACGTCCATATCGCGCATTGGAATCGCATAAGGCAGCGTCGCCACTTCATCTTGCGCGGCGAGCACGACGTTGGCGTTTCCGATCGGATCGGGAAAACGAAACCTTTCGAGTTCGGCGAAGCGTTTTTCCATGGCGAACTTTCCGTCGCGATAGACGCGCGGGCTGGAAATGGCCTCATCGAACGATACTTCCGGCGACCACTGTGAAATCGGGTCGTCGCTCTCCGTGCTTTCGTACAGGCGAATCTGCACGGAGTGAACTTCGTCCAACATTTCCGCCGCCCTCTTTACCAACAGGTTCGTCAGGCCCGGAGCGGCGCCCGCATTGATCAGCGCCGTCCTGTTTTTTTCTTCAAAGCGCTTCGCGTAGGAGAATTGCTCGGCCTTGAAGGGATTTCGAGTAAGGTGGGAGCTCAAGTCGACATAATGGGCACGCAGACGAAGCGCGGCTCGCATTACAATCTGATTAAATACCGATGCGGAAGCATTGACGATAAGTTGGCAGCCGCGCGCCGCGCGCACAATGCCGAGCATGTTTCTAGCGTTCACTTCAGTGACGGCAATCGTGCTTTTCTTGCCCAAAAAGCGGCGCGCGCGCTCAGGGTCGCGGTCCCCACACCAGACAGTGTGCCCTTGACGCAGGAGAAGTTCTGCCAGAAGGGAACCGGTCGCACCGGCCCCGAGAACGAAGATCCGCATGGCGTGCCAAAAACTCTACCACACTCCCGGGCTGGACTCAGGGAAGGCGTCGCGAGTGCTTGAATTGCACCCCCCAGGTATGCAGCGTAGACTAAACACGAACTCCGATTCCTGCGGCCTACTGGAGAGATAACCCACGGCGCAGGAACGATGCTTCGGCGGCCGCTTTCTTTGGACCTCGGAGCTGAGGGTTCGGGTGGAAACGCCCGGGCCTCCCGAACTTGGAAAGGAGCGATTCGACGGAAAAGTGTGTATTTTCGTCGTGCGCCCGCATCCAAGTAGTCGGATCGGGCGGTTTTGTTTTATAGCCACGGAGAGAAAGTTCGCAGGCGGTTGCATTCATCTAAAAAGCGTGTGATGACCCTCCAAGACAAATTCGGCCGGCAGATCACCGACCTGCGCATTTCGATCACGGACCGCTGCAATTTCCGCTGCGTCTACTGCCGCTCGGCCGACCCTGAAAATTACCGCGACCATGACGAAATCCTGTCTTGGCCGGAGCTGGATCGGCTGGCTCACATTTTTCTGAGCCTCGGCATTCGCAAAATACGCATCACGGGAGGAGAGCCGCTGGTCCGCGCCGGCGTCGAAGATTACATCGCGCGTCTTCACGCTCTCGGCGTCGAAGATCTTTCCATGACCACCAACGGCCATTTGCTGGCGGAACGGTGCGAGCGGCTGCTCCAAGCGGGTCTCCGCCGCATTAACATCAGCCTCGATTCGCTCGACCGAAATAAGTTTGAACGTATCACTCGCACAAAATCGTTTGATGCCGTAATGCATGGCATCGACGTCGCGCAGAAATCGCGGCTGGCACCCGCGAAAGTCAACGCCGTGCTGGTCCGCGGCATCAATGACGACGAAGTGGAAGCCTTCGCAGAATTTGCCCGCGAGCGCGGCGTGATCATGCGTTTCATCGAATTCATGCCGCTGGACGCCGACCGCACCTGGACGCGCCAACACGTGGTGCCCGCCACCGAAGTTTACGAGCGCATTCACGCGCGGTGGCCGCTCGTTCAAATTCCGCACGAGCGCAGCGAAACTGCTCGCAAATACCGCTTCGCCGACGGCGCTCCTGGCGAGATTGGTTTGATCGCGCCGGTGACGCAGCCCTTCTGCGGCCACTGTTCGCGCATTCGCTTGACGGCCGACGGAAAGCTGCGGACCTGCCTCTTTAGCAAAGACGATCACGACTTGCGTACCCTTCTCCGCGAAGGTGCGACGGACGACGATATCGCGAGCTATATCCGTTCTGTGGTCGATGAAAAAGAAGAAGGACACCGCATCAACGCCCCTGATTTCGTGCCCCCTTCCCGTACCATGGTATTTATCGGCGGATAGTAGAACGCTGCCAATGCGGCACATCCCCGCGAACGCATTGCGCTCGACCACAACATGAGTTTGCGTTAGCATCGAATTAAGCAGAGCGGGGAAACACGCAGCAAGGATGGACCTTCCATGGCGGACGAAGACGACGAAGAAGGACAGGACGAAACACCCGAGCCAGAGCCGCGGCTCTTCACTCTTACCGAGGCGGAGCGCGCGCGCCGCGACCTCGAACCTTTTCTCGTGGAAGCCATGGACTGCCGCAAGAAATTGTCCACGCTGGATAATGATCTTTCAGCGGTTTCCGCGCGAATCATGATGATGGGCGGCGTGATCGTCCCCTACGAAAAACTAGCCGCGCTGCGCGTGGAGCATCAACACCTCGCCGAATCTCTTAAGACCTCGCTGAACCGCATTCTCGAAACCGGATGCGTCATTAAGGACCTCGACGTGGGCCTGCTCGATTTTCCAGCCGTAATCGACAATGAAGACGTCTATCTTTGCTGGAAGCTTGGCGAAGACCGCATCCGTTTCTATCACCGGCAGGACGAAGGGTTTGCCGGGCGCAAACCGCTCGATCCGCGCGATCTCGGCCCCGGAGACATCGTGCAGTAGTTTGAGCACCGGCTCGTTGTTCATCTCCGCATTAATTCGCGCTATCGCTAGAACAGCGCTCCCATTGAGCGCTTCGAGAACCGAAAGGACTTTTCGTGTCGTCTCATCCTGAAAACCGCTTGAAAGATTCCGCCAGTCCGTACCTACGTTCCGCGGCGCACCAGCCCATTGACTGGCACGAGTGGGGCGATCCGGCCTTTGCTCGCGCGGAAACCGAAGACAAGCCCATTCTTTTGGATATTGGCGCCGTGTGGTGCCACTGGTGCCACGTCATCGACCGCGAGAGTTATGAGAATTCCGAGATCGCGAAAATTATTAATGAGAATTTTGTCGCAGTGAAAGTGGATCGCGATGAGCGCCCAGACGTCGATGCACGTTATCAATCCGCCGTCAGCGCCATCTCGGGCCAAGGCGGCTGGCCCCTGACCGGCTTCCTGCTCCCAAACGGAAAGCCCTTTTTTGGCGGCACGTATTTCCCGCCGGAAGATCAAATGGGGCGGCCCGGTTTTCGGCGCATTCTGTTGGCCGTGGCGGATTCCTACAAAAATAAAAGAGCCGAGCTTGTTCGCGCGGCGGACCATTTGGCCGATGCGGTCGCGCAAGCAGAAGTGTTTACCGGGGCGCGTGCGGAGTTCGACCCCGCTGTCGTTGATGCGCAAATTACTTCCGTCACGCAGCAATTTGACATCAAGAATGGCGGCTTTGGCCGTGCGCCGAAATTTCCTCACGCCTCGGCGGTTGACCTTGTTCTTGAACGCTACCAGCAAACAAAAGAAAAACATTTGCTGGCGATGATCGAGACGACGCTCGAGAAGATGGCTCGCGGCGGCGTTTACGATCAGCTTGCCGGAGGTTTCCACCGCTACTCCGTGGATGAACGCTGGCTCGTTCCGCACTTCGAGAAAATGAGTTACGACAATTCGGAGCTGTTACGCAATTACTTGCACGGTTGGCAAATGACGCAGAATCCTCTTCTGCGTGAAACGGCGGAAGGCATCATCGGCTGGGTGAACGAAGTCCTGTCCGACCAGGAAAATGGCGGCTTTTATGCCAGCCAGGACGCCGACTATTCGCTCGACGATGACGGAGATTATTTCACTTGGACGCTCGACGAACTGCGAGCCGCGTTGTTGCCGGATGAAGCGCGCGTCATGGAGCTGTACTACGACGTTGAGCCGCACGGCGAAATGCACCACAACCCCGCCAAAAATGTGTTGTGGATCGCGCGTAGCGCAGCCGACATCGCCAAGCAGTTGAGCCTTGATGAAACCTCCGTGCGTCTTATGATCGCCAAAGGCAAAGGGAAGATGCTGGCAGCGCGCCTGCCTCGGCCAACTCCGTTCGTCGATAAGACAATGTACGTTTCGTGGAACGCGATGTTCGTTTCTGCCTATCTGGAAGCCGCGAAAGTGCTCGGCGGATCCGCAGGCGCAAACTGCCGTAAATTTGGGTTGAAAACTCTCGACCGCATGTTGAAGGAAGTGTGGAGCGAATCCCGCGGCTTCGGCCACCGCATCGGCGGACCTGCACTCGATGGCTCACTCGACGATCAAGTTTTCAGCGTGCTGGCTTTGCTGGATGCTTACGAAGCCACGCTCGAGCCGCGCTATTTTGCTGCAGCGGAAAAAACCATGGACCTTGCGATGGCACGCTATGGCGATGCAGAAGGCGGCGGCTTTTTCGACCGGCCTTTCGACGCCGCGCCGATGGGCGGCCTCGATGTTCGCCGCAAGCCGTTCCAGGATTCGCCCACGCCAGGAGCAAATTCTGTCGCGGCGATCGCGTTGATTCGTATGCACGCTTTCACCGGTGACGAACGCTATTACAACTTTGCACAAAAAACCTTCGAAGCTTTCGCGGGAATCGCGCCGCAATATGGGATGTTTGCCGCGACGTATGGTCTCGCCGCTACTCTCTTCTCGCGACATCCGTTCCAGATCGTCATAACGGGGCGCTCCGATGATCCAGTCGCGCAAGCTCTCGAAGCTGCAGCTCACGGTGTCTATCGTTTGGGAAAATCCGTCTTGCGACTCACCCCTGGCGCCTCACTCGTGAATCTCGCGGGAGCACTCAAAGAAACGTTGCCGCATCTACCAGCCGACAAAGCAGTGGCAGTAGTCTGCGCCGGGCAAACCTGCTTACCACCAACCAACGACCCCGTACAATTAGCCGCGCTTCTGGAGAACGGCGCCGCCGGGGCAGCAAGCTCGTAGTCAACTGTCAGCAAGTCCTCGTAGGGGCACGGCACGCCGTGCCCTCCGACCCACTGCATGAATTTTCACAGAATTCTTCTATCGCCAAAAGAAAACGGGCACGAGAAGAAAACCTCGCGCCCGTTCTAGTTCCGTTACGATGTTGTTTACTTCTTCGGCCGCGATTCAGGCGGCACCAAGCCGTTGATCCGGTAATAGACAACGAGTTGCCCGTAGTGTTCCCCGGTGTGCTCGATCAGCCCGTATGCCAGGTCAGAGAGACGAGTCAATGTCGGCCCGCCAGCAGCGACACTTTCGTTCAATCCCTTGTCACCCTTCGCCTTGATTACGTCCGCCCCATCCTGAACACACTTTTTCACGAAAGCCACAATTTGGGCTCTCGTCTGCAAATCATCGAGCTTCGGATCGTCAGAAAAACGAGGCTTCTTTCCTTGCGCGGTGTCCGTGAAGTAATACATGGAAGCGGAAGCGTGAATGAGTTGCGCAAGAAATGTTCGCGAGCCCGGGTTCGGCTTGTAGGTGTACTTATCCTCCGGCATATCCTCGGCGATGGCAATCAGCTTTCTTCCTACATCATTCCACGATTCCAATACGGCTTCCGATGGACTCAGCGCAGGTTTTGGCGGTGCAGCTTTCTTGGCATCCTGCGCCAGAGCCGGCATGGTACCCAGCACCAAGGCCACCAGCAGGGTCCCCCATTTGCTAAAACTCTTCATCTTTTCTCTCCTCATCTTTGCCCGTTCAGGGCTTGTATCTGGACCTGCGTCTGGGCTGTTTCGGGCCAGTCCTGGCAGGTACACACTCTCTGACGGGCCGCGTCGCCAAGCGTTTCTCTGCTTGACCGGCGCAAATCTGACCTATTGGCCCGGTTCATCTTACGCAGGACGTCCCTCCGCGTCATGGAAAATCGCCCCGGTCAGGCATGGTAAGCTTGTAGTTTGCCTCTAGGGGGACCCTCCTTTTGAACTGGACTTGGCTGCTCGTGCGCAGCGTCATTGCGCTAGGTATCTTTGGACTGCTCTTTATCTCTCAGCGATTCTGGTATCGCGCCATTTGGCGTATGACGTCCAACTGGGGAAGCCAGGCACTGCGCGTTGTGGCGCGCCTTATTTACGTAACGCTGCTTCTGCTCAGTATCGCCGTGATGGCGGACGGCTTCCGCATGGGGCACGGCCATGCTATTCCGCGCGCCTCGATGATCACGGTTTTCGCGGGATTATGGTTTTTCAGTGCACTTTTTGGTTATATCGCCGTAAAACTTGTGAGCGGCATCGATAAAATCTGGTCCTGGCTACGAGCGGCATATCATCTCAAAACCAATACAAAGCCTTCCCGTGTTGCTGCTGCTCCGGCAGCGTCAACTCCATATTCTTCTGCGCCGGCCGCGGTGGAACTCATCGCCGATCCCTCGCGCCGTTATTTTTTCAAGACAGCCACCGCGCTCGCCGGTGCTGCTCCCTTTCTTACCGCGGTCTATGGCTTCGCAGCCGAACGGCTGGACTATCAAGTACGCAAAGTCGAAATCCCTCTGCCCAATTTGCCAGCCGGACTTGAAGGCATGAAGATCGTTCAGATCAGCGACATTCACCTGAGCAGCTTCATGCCGCGTCTACAGGTACGCCGAGCCGTCAATATGGCCAACGACCTAGGTGCAGACCTTGCGTTGGTCACAGGAGACTTCATCACCGGAGCGGGCGACCCGATCGCCGATTGCATCGAGGAAGTGAAAGGATTGCGTGCCCCCCTGGGAGTTTGGGGCTGCAACGGCAATCATGAAATTTACGCGCACGCGGAGGATACGGCGCAGCTCCTTTTCGCTCAATCCGGGATGAAATTGCTCCGTCAGGAAAATGCTGAACTCGCGTTCAAGGGTGCGTCGTTCAATCTTATCGGTGTCGATTATCAACGCGAGCGCACCAACGGCGGCCGCAAAGTGCAAATGCTTCAGAATGTGGAACCGCTGGTCCGCCGCGACATGCCCAACATTTTAATGTCGCACAATCCCAACTCTTTTAATCGTGCCGCGGAATTGGGCATCGAGCTGACACTCGCCGGCCACACGCACGGCGGACAGATTCAGGTGGAAATTCTCGACCATCGCCTCAGCCCGGCGCGCTTCATCACGGATTACGTCGCTGGGCTGTACCAGCGTCCGATGTTTGCTCCGGCGCCCAACGATCGTGCCGCCGCACCCGGTTCTGCATCTGAGAAGAGTAAGGGCTCTTCGCTTACCGGCCCGTCATCATCATTGGCATCTATTTACGTAAATCGCGGCCTTGGCACCGTAGGGGCGCCGGTGAGGCTCGGTGTGCCTCCAGAAATCACACTCCTGACTCTCCGCCGGGCCTAGCTCCTCGCCCCCGGCGTCAGTCGGTATTTTTTACCGCACCTTTTTGTCCCGCAAAATAATCGGGAATAAATCCCTCCCATCTTCGGTATCCGCAGCGGTAGTTGCCTACGGGAAATAAGAACGCCGTCGTGATCCTCTCCAGCCTAGCTCCGGTAAGTTCCTTGTTCTCAACTGCGAAGTCATATGCAAAACAATAATCCGTAGTGGAAGTGAACTTGCACTACGGAATCGCTTACCCAGCCAATCAGATGTGAAGTTCATCGCGGTCACTCGCGATGCGTTTCGCTGCATAAATCTCGATTTGGAGGGTAAAGCCATGCGGTATGTGTTTAAGTCGTGGAAATTTTTCCCAGTACTCGCACTTGGGCTCTCTTTGCTTCCGGCTGTAACAAAAGCGCAGCATTACACGCAAACTAACCTCGTTTCCGATCAACCCGGAGTCGCTGCTGTTACCGACCCGAGTTTAGTGAATCCTTGGGGGCTTTCGCGCAGTGCCACAAGTCCCTGGTGGGTTGCCAACAATAACTCCGGAACTTCTACGCTCTACACAGGTGCCGGTGCGATTATTCCGATTAACGGCAATGGAATCGTTACCATTCCTCCTCCGAAAGGTTCTCCCGCGGGCACTGTGTCTACACCGACGGGTACCGTCTTCAACGGCGTCGCAACCGATTTCCTGGTTGGTCCAGGCGCGTCAGCTGCTTTCCTTTTCGTCACCGAAGATGGGACCATTTCTGGATGGGCGGGCGGTCCAGCGGCAATCCTGGAAGTGGACAATTCCGATGGAGGTTCGCCGAGAGGAGCGGTTTATAAGGGCGCTACAACAGCTCTCTGGAATGGAAAGGTTTTCCTGTACGTAACGAATTTCCGCTCTGGAAGAGTGGAAGTCTATGACAGCACCTTCAAGCGTGTAAAGATCTCCGAAGAATTGTTCGATGATGACAGGATTCCGCGCGATTTCGCGCCGTATAACATCCAGAACATCGGCGGAACGCTCTTCGTCACTTACGCCAAGCAGGATGCTGCCAGGCACGATAGCGTGGCAGGCACCGGCCTGGGCTTCGTTGAAATGTACCAACCCGATGGCCAGCATATCGGCCATCTCCAAACGGGGCCTTGGTTGAACGCACCTTGGGGAGTCGTTTGGACGCCTCGCGATTTCGGCACTTTCAGCAACTCCATACTCGTGGGCAACTTCGGGAGCGGCAAGATCGCTGCTTACAATGGGTTCACTCATGAATTCATCGGCTTCGTGCAGAATCCAGACAATTCGATTCTAACCATCGATGGACTTTGGTCACTCACCTTTGGCAACGGCGGGGCCGCTGGTCCATCCACGACCATGTTCTTCTCCGCCGGACCTGACGGAGAAAGCCACGGCTTGTTTGGCACGCTGACCGCCGTCACCACAGACCAGACCGGAGCAGTCGAGTAGCACTTCGCCGCATTTATTTGTTAGAGAATTGTGGTATCCGGCGGCAGAGACTCGTCATCTCTGCCGTCGGTTTCTCTCTTTCGCGGCCTAATAGGCGCTTCACTCGTATCTCCCGCGTTTCCTGCTGGACGAAACAGCGCTCCTGAGTCAAACTTTTCCGGCAACGATCCGTTTGGACGATTGAGGTTCCTCATGGATGAAGCGCCGGAAATCGACCGCATCGTCAACGAATTGAACGACCTTCGCGAGCAGGACGGAGCCGAGCCAGCCAGCGCCGTTCAACTGGATGCGTGGCTCAAAACTCTAATTGCACGTGGCGGAAGCGATCTGCTGCTCGTCGCTGGAGCTCCTGCGTGTATTCGCGCAAAAGGTGTAGTGCAAAAAATCGACGCGCGTCCGCTCGACGGCCCCGAAATCGAAGCGGCGGTGCTCCCCGCTCTCACATCCCACGCGCTTGCGCGCTATCGCCAATCTCAAATTTCGGATTCTTCGTATCGTATCGCCGGGCTCGGCCGCTTCCGCATCAATCTTCATCGCGAACGCGGACGCGCCGCCGCCGCAATTCGTGCTCTGCCGCAAAAGGTTCCTACGCTGCGCGAACTGAATCTTCCTCCTTCCGTGGAAAATCTCGCGCATCTGCCGAGAGGCCTTGTTTTGATCGGTGGTCCAGCCGGTTCTGGCAAATCCACCACGCTCGCCGCATTGATTGACGACATCAACCGCCGCGAAGCACGCCATATCGTCACCATCGAAGATCCCATCGAGTACGAGCACACGCACATTCGAAGCGTCATCGAGCAAGTCGAGATCGGCACCGACGCGCCGGATTTTCCCACGGCTCTTCGCGCGGCTCTTCGTCAGGCGCCGGATGTTCTCGTGGTAGGCGAGATGCGCGACCCGGAAACGATGCGCATTGCCGTCGCCGCCGCCGAAACTGGCCATCTTGTGCTCTCCACGCTGCACACGATTGACGTCGCTACGACCATCTCGCGCATCTCCGATTCTTTTTCCGATGAGCGCCAAAACACCATCCGCCAGGAACTAGCCATGGCCATCGTGGCCGTCCTGACGCAAATCCTCTTGCCCAGCAAAAGCGGCGAGCGTTTTCCTGCCGCCGAGCTTCTAATGATCGGCTACGGCGCGCGCCAGCACATTCGCCGCAACGCGTTGCAGCACCTCCATCAAGAAATCACCATGACTAAGAAAAAAGGTTCCTTCGCTCTCGAAGAATCTCTCGTCCAACTGATCAGCAAAGGCCATATCGACCGCGAAGAAGCGCTCCTCTGCGCCATCCATCCCGATGACCTGGACATTCTCCTTAGAACGGGCAGCCGCGGATAAATCTGTAACAAACGTTTCCTTTCGCCGCGCAGTTCAGGCAAAATACCTGCGCAAAACGAGGGGGGTCTCATGAACCGCAGAAGTCTAGTTGCCACAATTGTGTTCGCAAGTATTTCCTTGGCGCCCGTGGGCAGACACGTCGTCGCCGACGAACAGCCGCTCGCAGGCTTCTCCGCCGAATCTTCACGCGCTGAACGCCAGTGGGAAGAAAAAATGAAAGCCATTCCTGATCCGGAGAAAATCCGCGGCTATTTGCAGAG
>Ga0265354_1000078_pt1 | contig 16530 bp, 15 predicted proteins | sample NZE1metagenome_FD_189074 | JGI IMG/M metagenome (GOLD analysis project Ga0265354, IMG submission 189074) | Rhizosphere microbial communities from Maridalen valley, Oslo, Norway - NZE1 | ecosystem: Host-associated > Plants > Roots > Rhizosphere > Soil | place: Norway: Oslo | collected 2017-09-14 | reverse complement strand
GGAACTAAGGCAATACACCTAGAAATCTAAGGCATGCCCTGTATGGAGACGTTCCCTTACCTGATTAACACTAACTCGCGCAAAGTCCCCGAAGTTGGAACGAAGGAGTCTTCCAAATGCTCAATAATGTCCCAGGCCCATACAGCCGTTTTGTATTTGCAGTTCGCCTCTCAATTCTATTAAGTCTCTCGGCCTGCCTTTTGTTGATAGCCCCGCGATTGTCGGCGCAGGTCACTTCGTCGCCTAATGGCGAGATCTTCGCTGCTCCAGCCGCAACGCAGGTTTTTACGCTCACCGTTTCCTCGGGCACGACTCTCGGAAGCGTCTCCGTTTTGACTCTCGGAGCACCCAATCTCGACTTCGTTTCGGTTGCCTCAGGCACCACCTGCCCTACCCTAACGGCCGGTAAATGCACAGTCGAAGTGCTGTTCCAGCCCACCGTCCCCGGCAGGCGCCAAGGCATGATCGCCGCCTACGACTCAAGCGGCAACGTATTGTTGGTCGTGTCGTTGGACGGCGCAGGCAGCGGACCCATGACCGCCTTTGGCCCAGCTATCATCTCCACGTTCGCAGGCGGTGGCACTGGGGGCGTCGGTGGTCCCGCCACCAGCGCGCAACTGCTCGGCCCCACAAGCATCACCGTCGATGGATTTGGCAATCACTACATCGCCGATCCGAAAGCCAATAAAGTTTATGAGGTCAATACCGCGGGAGTCATCACCACGGTCGCGGGCACCGGCACCGCCGGATTCTCCGGTGATGGCGGACCTGCCACCAGCGCTCAACTAAATGGCCCCATGGCGGTTATCATCGATGGAGCCGGATTTATCTACATCGCAGACACCAACAACAACGTCGTTCGCATGGTCGATAACCACGGGAATATTTCCACCTATGCGGGACAGTTTTATCCAGCTGGCGGCACTCCCCCGGCGGTCTGCGCCGCGGCCACAAACTCCGTTGGTGACGGCTGCCCCGGCAATCAAATGGTGATGAACACTCCCGTGGACATCGTCTTCTGCCACGCGCAAAACCTGCACGTCGCCGACAAGCTCAACAATCGCGTTCGCACCGTCATCCGCGTCACCTATAACACCATCACCCAGGTAGGAAACGGCGTAGCAGGCTACAACGGCGACACCAGCACCACCGGCGTGATGAGCACCACCGCCGAACTGAACGGCCCCACCGGCATGGATATGGACGCCGCCAACTACATCTATGTCGCCGACGCCGGCAATCACACCATTCGCAAAACTTTGCTGAGCGGCACGACTCCCGAAGTCATCTCGACGCTTGTGGGCACTCCCGGCAGCGCTGGCAACTCCGGCGACGGCGGCCTTGCTACCAGCGCTCTCTTGGATAATCCCTTTGGCGTGAAAGTGGATCCTGCCGGCGATCTCTATATCTCGGACACCACGAGCCAGGTCATTCGAAAGTTCAATATTGCTGACGGGAAGATCTCCACCATCGTTGGCACCGCCACTGCCGGCGGCACCGGCAATGGCGGTCCCGCCAGCGCCGCACAACTGAATTCTCCCTTCGGCGTCTTGCTCGACAACAACGGCAATCTCTACATCGCCGACTCACAGAACTCCGTTATTCGCGAAGTCGATGTTGCCGATGCGCCTTCCGTGAGCTTTCCGAATACCACGATGGGTGCGACTAGCCCCGCCCAAGATGTCACTGTGATGAATCTCGGCGACGCGCCATTGACCATCACCGCTATCAGCGCCACGGGTAACTATTCGCTTGGCGGTTCCGACACCTCATGCAGCTTGACAGGCGTGAGTCTCAGCCCCGCGACCAGCTGCGTCCTGGGTATCGAGTTCATTCCGACAACGGGAGGCACCGTCAGCGGCAGCATCGTTCTCGCCGATAACGCGAACCCCACTTCCCAGACCATCGCGCTGAGCGGCACCAGCCCTCTGCCCACTGAGGCTTACACCCTCGCGGCCACAACGTCCGCGGTTTCCATGGCTCCCGGGGGCACCGCCCCGGCGACGCTCACGCTGAACTCCACCAACTACGCCGGCACAGTTTCCTTTGCCCTGGCCGTCACTTCGACGGATGGCACGGCGGCAAACGTAACCGCCACCGCTACTCCGGTCACGCTAACCTCGGGTGGCACGGGTACTTCTACTGTGACCATCACCGCCACCGCAAGCGCCGCGAATCAAAATCTCGCGGCTCCCTGGAATCGCGGCAGCTCAGTGTTATTCTGCGCAATTCTGCTAGGCCTGCCTTTTAGCTTCCGCAGGAAGCGCGCGCTCAGCCTATTGCCTTTGCTACTGGTCGCTATCGGCGCAACTGGCCTTCTCATCGGCTGCGGTTCCTCAAGCCCTCAGCCTCAGCCGCATACGCAAGCCGCACGCACCTACATCGTCACCGCCACCCCGACGGGCGTAGTCTCCCCCGCAGGCTCAGCCACCGTGACTAACCCAACTCCCGTAACCATCACGGTTACAGTCCAATAGCCTTCCGAGGCGATATAGTTTTGTAGGGATACTTGTGATTTCAGGAGCCCCATACGTCGGTTCTACGTGTGGGGCTTTTGACTTTGCTTTTGACTTTTTCCGGTGTTCTTGTGTGCTTCCAGCTCCTAAGTGCTCTTACCAGTCTTCATCCACAAAACCAATCGAGACTTTGTAGTGGCGCAGCATGCTGCGCGTCCACAAGCTAACTGCGCACAAATCATGAGTCACCAATCACAAGTCCCTCTCTGCATTCCCCGAGTATTGATCCCACACCCGTGTTCTTCCCGCCATGCCGAAAAATACTTGTGCTGCCGCGCGCGCGAATTTAAAATTGGTATCCCACCCTGCCTAAGATCATGTGCACAGAACTCGACGCTTTGAAACGCGAGGCGACCCGCACTCTCCGCGAATTGAAGAGAATTCGCCGGTCAAGAGACGTGTCCTTTCAAGAAGACGCCGAACTGAATCGCGTAAAGAACAAAACCATCGACGCCCTCGTTAAGCACTTGCTAGTCGGGCATGACGGAAAACCCTGCCCCGCAGGTGACAGACCCATCGTAAGCGCGCGCGCCCGTCGCTCAAGCCCCACACCACGCTCCCGCAAATCTTAGTCGCAAGCTATCATCCACAAAGTCTCTTGACAAACAATTACCCTCTCTAGTAAAAACTTCGGCCAACCTACCAATCGACCGGCGGGCGGTTTAAAAAAACATTACCCACGCGCTCACCGGTTACGACCCGAACGGTCCGTGGACTGAAAAAAACCGGAGGAACCATGTCCCTTCCTCGGCCCCTTATGTTTGTGTGTAGTTTACTGTCACTCGCTCTTCTTGCGCCCGCGTCATGACCACGAACAACGGCACCGTCTGCTACGACGCCGATTTCGATCCCTATGGCGGCGAACATCCCTACACCAATACCTGCTTGCAGAATTACAAATTCGAGGGTAAGGAACGCGACACCGAAACCGGGAACGACGAATTCGGCGCCCGCTACTACAGCGAGCGCTTTGGCCGCTGGCTCAGCTCCGACTGGTCCTCCGTCCCCGTCGCCGTCCCTTACGCCAATCTCACCAACCCGCAAACCCTCAATCTCTATGCCATGGTCTCCGATGACCCCGAAACCTCCGCCGACCTCGACGGCCACACTGACCAGGCCAGTTACGGGAATTCGGGCGCGGGCGTTCAAACGTGTGCTTCGAGCGGGGCAGGTGCGAGTGGCACCACCGCCTCCGGCTGCGGTAACAACGCCTCCGCTTCGCAGGCGCAAAATCCGTTCAACCCCACCATCACGTATGACAAGAACTTCAGTGCGAAGGACTTGGCGGCAGCTCAGAGCAAAGTGGGAGGAGCCGTTGGCCTCATAAACTCAAAGTGGTCCAAACTGTCAGACCAAGAAAAAGCAACCCTACAAGGCATCAAAGCCATTGACGTGAGCGGAACGGCAGCACGCTCGTATGTGCAGGAAAGCACAGGGAAGCTCACACTGACTCAGGACTACGTGTCCAAGTCCAGCACCGCTTGGCTTGCTTCAGCTGTAGGCCACGACAGTGAGCACGTTGCCCTCTACAACTCAGGAGGCATTGGAGCCAGTCGAGGCATACCTGCGGAAGTGAAGGCAATGCAGTTTCAGTTGCGAGTGGGAACGACGTTTGGGCTGAGTGCGACCGAGACGAAATACCTGCAAGGGCTGATTCAGAATCCGTCACAACTCCAGCAGTACATCAACACGCCTCCGTAGAGGTGAGGGCCGACGTGTCGGCAGCTTTGGAAAAAAGATCAGGAGGACAGAAAATGAAATCGTCGGTACTTCTCTCAAGAGTGAGAGCAGCGATGCTCGTGTTTGGTTTCTTCTTAGTCGTGTCTGCCTTATCTACGGCGCAATCAGCGAAGAACGAGGAACCGATGCTTACCGCAACCCTAACCTCTGACAAAACAGATTACTCGCTGGCCAGCGACATCCGTTTGGACGTTCGCGTTACGAACGCGGGCAAATCGCCACTGACCGTTTTCGGTGAACTTCTGTGGGGACACGCGGGGGGCCTGGTGCTGCGCATCACCGATACGTCCAACAGGGAGGTCCCGGCGAAGGCGCTGGACGATGACATGGTTGTCCCGTCAACCCTGGAGGATCGGAACTCGTTTGTTGTGCTGAGTCCGAATCATTATCTGGGTAGAACCAGGGTTGAACATCTGAGCGAGCTTGTGGAGAAGCCCGGAACCTACTTCATTCAGGTTGAGTACATAAGCCCGGTGCCACGCGAGTTTGGCCAGGGCCCGGACTTCTGGAGCCGAGAGAAACCACCGGTCTGGTCTAACAAAATCGAGGTGCATGTAACCGGCAAATAGAAAGGCCGCAATGGTAAAGCCCGGACTACTGTTTCTCATGCTGGGCATCGGAGCCTTCGCAGTCTCACAATGGGCTGAGACTTCCAGCGCAGCTCGGCCTGTCGCTGTCGTCATCCGAACGGACCACGAGAAGTACTCGCTCGCGGACACAGTGAAGTTGGATGTCTCGCTTCAAAACACCAGTGATGCGACGGTCTACGTGGACAGAAGGATCTTCTGTTGCGGAATCGGAAGCGGCCTCGAACTGCAAGTTCGCGATGCACAGGGCAAGCGTGTTCCGCTACACACCATTGAGGAAATAATGCCTCCGCCGAAGGAGGGGGACACGTCGATCCTCGTTCCCCTTGACAGCGGATTTTTCTACGGAACGTGGCTCGATCTTCCAGTAAAAAATGCCTTCCCAATTGGTGGTGCGTGGACGCAGGAGCACCTGGCGTCGGCTATCAAACAGATTGAGAAGCAACCTAGATTTACGATTCCAGTGAAAGACTTGTCTCCCGTGGATACGTCCATCAGTTGCGAATCGTACACTGATCCTCAGCGAAAAGGAGGTGAGAAACAGGGGCGTTCGTTTCTGTGAGTTGGCGCAAGAGACGAACCAGAATCAAACCCAAGCGAATCAACCACCGGCCCCGGACAAACCGCCTTCATGGGATCCAAAGAAGCCACTGCCAGACAGTCCGGATAAACTAGGCCCTGACTGGAAGCCTGATCCGCAGCACGATCCAGGCGGCAAAAGTGGTGACAAACGGTACGTCAATCCTGACGGTGACAAAGTGGACTGGCATAAGGGCGATCCGAATGGAAAAAGCTATTGGGACAAGCATGATCACTGGCACTGGGTGCCCGGCGGCGAAAAGGAAAAATGGCACTACGAACCTGGGGACAAGATCAAAAGCACAGCCGTTAAAGCTGCCATCGTGACTGCGATTATCGTCTATGTCATTGTTAGCGAGGGTTCTAGAGTGTTTCCGCCAAGAAATCTTGTTCCAGTTTGGTAAGGACACGTAGTCCATGTCAATGATCCGGGATCAGCTTACAGGTGGGCTCACAAGCTTACGAAGCTACTCGGAATCAAACAATTTACAACCGGTGCGAAATGACATTTGAAGAACTAGAAGAAAAATTACCAAACGGATTTCACGACGCCGAGATCCGAACGATGAGCATGGATTTCGTAAACCGTTCCATCGTAATAGGCATGAACCTGCATGCCAGTATGCCCGGTGATCTTGATCCTGAGCGCTACCGCCCCGGAACGCTACGGGTCCTGTCGCCTTATCTGTTCTTCATTGAACCTCCCGATCCTCGCTACCATTTCGTTCCGAATGGTAGACCTATCAATGCCACCGGTAATTTGGTGAAAGTTGGAAAGGACGCAGCAGTCGATCGCCTGTTGGCAGTTCTCCCTCCGAACTCCACTCCATATCTTTTTTTCCTCGACGACTGGAACTCCTGCTTGTATCTGGCGGGTGGGGGTGTCGAATTTTCCTGGGACGACGGTGGGGCATTCTAGAGAACGGGAGAAAGTGGGGGGTAGCCCCTGTTCCTGCCGGTTAAGGCCGAGCGCCGCAGAGCGCCGGGAAGCGCGGTGCCTGCGGCACCGGGATGGGGGTGACACGTCACCCCTGGAAGGGTGCTGCACAGCAACTTTGGTTGCTGTATAGGAACCAGAAGGAAATCAGAGACTTACAAAATCTCCGGCGCTGTAGAGCGCCGCACGGTTCCTATACGGGAACTTGTTGAAAACAAAGGACGGGTGGCCCGGACGTAAAATTCTGGAACGAACCTGGGTGCCCCGCACGTCGGTTCTACGTGCGGGGCTTTTGACTTTTCCACGCATCTCCACAGCCATATCATGTTAGTAAGCCCCCACCGAGCCCCTTAAATTCCTTCGACTTCCACCAGCCCCGTTCTAATACCAACTCAATAATCCAGAATACTATTGGCAATCGGTAACTACTACTGCTACTATGCTCCATGTTCCGCCTTTACCCTGAGCCTCGAAGGGCACGCCCGACCCTTCCCGCAAAATCCGTACCCATTCCTTCTTCCTCTGACCTCTGTGAACTCTGTGTCTCTGCGTTTAGCTCTCCGAATGTTGATACTCTTGACGCCGCGTCAAGCATAAGTCCTTTGTCTGCCACTCTTACAAAAAACACCAAGGGTGGGGGTACTTCCCAAGGGTGGGCAAAGAACTCCAATCGCAATCACCCCGTCCTCAACTCTCAACTTCCTGCCCTGTTTACCATGCTTGCCGTGAGCCCCGAACGGAGCCTCGAAGGGCGCTTAGTCCGAGGGTCAGCTTTCAACCGTTTTTTCCCTAACTCCCATGGAATCACATCTTTCGCATACCCCCATCCCTTAACCCCCATCGAATCATATTCTTGCAAAAACAGGTGGGTGGGGGTCCCCTCTGCCCCGAACCGTGGGCGAGGGGCCTCATGTCTCTGCGTGACACACAGGAATCCCCGCAACTCCAATCTCATCAGACGTTTACTTCATGACTTCCATAGGCCCCCCGGGTGGGGAGGTAGATCCGCCACTCTTCTCTGCGCAACCTCAGCGCACTCTGCGTCTCTGCGTTATCTTTATTCCGTCTCGGCTTTCGACTTTCAACTGCTTGCCCTGAGCCTCGAAGGGTCGATTGCTCGCCCAGAGCGCCGAGACGAAGGGTCAACCGTCAGCCCCCAGCTCCACTCCCAGGAGGCTACACAACGCCCATTCGCCAAAAATGCTAAAATAGTCTCGTACTTAGGGGGCGACTCGGTTTCGACGGAAGCTGTCGCGGCCCGAAGGCATGCCGGGACCCACCTGCCCGTAACTTGGTGGAAACTAGAAATGCCAACAACAACTTGGCACTTGCTGCTTAATTAATTAAGCGCACGCTTCCCCGGGCTTCGCTCATGGGCCCGGTCAGAGGCGTCACACTGTGAGCTGGCCTTAGCCTTTCGGTCCGTAAGGCTCGGGCGAGAACCATCGGACTAGTTGGTTGCGCATCTTGCTCATTCCAAGCGCCGCCGGCGAACGCGCGATCAGCCCGCAAGGGCCGGGTCGCACACCGAATTGAGATAAGCATGTAGGCTTCGTGTCGTAGCGCTTTTCGGACGGGGGTTCGACTCCCCCCGCCTCCACCATTCTTTCGCGATTCATTCTTCGCGTAAAAATTCTTCGGCTTTCCAACAGTTCGTTACTGCATTGCAATGCGTCGAGCATTAGCGCAGTTATTTATCTGCCCAATTTTTTCTGCGAGAAAATTTCTTCCGCAAGAATATGACAAACAAAACCAGAACAGTTGGTAGCGTTCGACATGCGTCAGCGTCTCAGCTGTGCGATAGCGTTCTGAACTGGTATTTCTCCTTGCCCCTGCGAGCACCGCGCAGCGATAGTCCGAAGAGAAAATTGTCTCCCTCTTGCTCCTCAATGCATCGAAGGTGAACTGGGAAATTGCGTGTTGCTCGAGACTGCGAGCCGGACTAGGATGTTTTCCCCCGCAACGCCGTTTACCTAAATGCGAGGACAGGGAGGCTGCCTTGAAGCTCAGCTACGGACCTAGCCGCGCATTTCTTTTGGCCGCGGGCTTTTTATGCGGAGCAGCAACGACCCTCGCGCAAACCGACACGCCACAAAGTTCGAGCACGCCAGGCCAAGCTATACCCGGAACACAAGGAGTGAGTCCATTCGCTGGCAGCGTGCCAGCGAAGCTGGTTCCGGGAGTCCTATCGCTTTCCTTGCAAGATGCCATCGACCGCGGCTTGAAGCAAAATCTCGGGGCGCTCCTATCGAGTGCAGAAATTGGTTCGGCACGCGGCCAGCGATGGGAGCAATTGAGCGCTCTGCTGCCGCACCTGACAGCGTCGCCTTATGTGTCGGACTCGAAAATCAATCTAGCTGAGCTTGGCATTACAAGTCTTGGCGGTAACGCGATACCGCCAGCTGATGGCCCCTTTTCCTATTTTGACGCGCGCATATCGGTCACCCAATCTCTGTTTGATTGGAAATCCATCAACGCCGCGCGCTCCGCCAGTCAGAGTTTGAAATCCGCCGAATATTCGTTCAAAGACGCGCGTGATCTCGTGGTGCTGGCCGTCGGTTACACGTACTTGCAAGCCATCGCCGACGAAGCGCGCATCGAAACGGCGGAAGCGCAGGTGAAGACGGCGCAGGCGCTGTTCGATCAGGCGAACGACCAGGTGAATGCCGGCACTTCGCCGGCCATCGATGGGCTGCGCGCAAAGGTCGAACTCCAGACTCGCCAGCAGCAGTTAATTCAGGCGAAAAACAACCTTGCGATCCAAAAGCTGACCGTGGCTCGCGTGATCGGCTTGGCTCCCGGGCAGGAAGTTGAATTCACGGATAAGTCGCCCTACCAGCCCTTCAACAGCATCACTATAGAAGAGGCCCTGAAACGCGCCTACGGTGCGCGTTCCGATTACCTGGCGGCCATGACCGATGTGCGCGCAGCTGAATTCTCCCGGAAAGCTGCTGTCGCCGGATATCTTCCGTCGCTTGCCTTCAACGCAGACGTTGGCACGGCAGGGTCTCATCCTTCCACTGCAACGCAAGTTTTCGATGTACGCGGAACGCTTTCGATTCCAATCTTTACGGGAAACAGCGTTCACGGTGACATTTTACAGGCCGATGCGCGGCTCCAACAGACCCGCGAGCGGCTGGACAATTTGCGCGCGCAAATCGATTCTGACATTCGCACGGCGCTACTGAATCTACAATCGTCGGCGGAGCTGGTGAACGTGGCGCGCAGCAACATCGATTTGGCGGAGGAGACTTTGCTCCAATCGCGCGATCGTTTCAGTGCGGGCGTCACCGATACAGTGGAAGTGGTGCAATCGCAAGAGGCGGTCGCGAGCGCGCACGAACAGTACATTTCGAGTCTTTACAGCTATAATTTTGCAAAAATCTCCATGGCCCGGGCTCTTGGACTCGCGGAGCAGGGCGTCAAAGAATATTTCAAAGGACAATGAACATGGCGGACGAGAATCCACCGCGCTCGGTGAGTGAAGCAGACAAAGAATCCCCAGCCGACCCGTCGCCACTGACGGGCAGTAGATATACGCCCCCGGCACGCAAAAACGCCAAAACCCGAAGAAACATTGTGATTTTGATTGTCGTCTTGGTGGTACTTGTCGGGGGCGTGTTTTTGTGGCGCTATCTCAGCAGCTATGAGTCGACGGACGACGCACAGGCGGATGTCCATCTGTACCCGGTCAGCGCACGAGTTTCCGGCTATGTGGTGAAGGTCAACGTCGACGACAACCAATGGGTTGAGAAAGGCACCGTTCTGGTCGAGATCGACCCGAAAGATTACGAGGTTGCAGTAGCGCAGGCGCAAGCCAATCTGGGCAACGCCGAGGCGACGGCTCAATCGCTGAATATCACTGTGCCAATCACTTCGGTGAACAGTTCGAGCCAACTGAAGTCCACAGCGTCTGACATCACAAACACTAACGCCGGAATTATTGCCGCGCAGAGGCAGTTAGGGGCCGCGCAAGCACAAGTGGAGGAAGCTCGCGCCAACGACGTGAAGGTGCAAGACGATCTGAAACGCTACAAATTATTGGTGGACAAGAAAGAAGTCGCCGAGCAGGTTTACGATCAGGCGGTGGCCGTGGCCAAATCCAGCACCGCTGCTGTGGCGGCGGCGCTCGCCAATGAGTCCGCTGCGCAGCAATTCATTGAGCAAGCGCAGAGCCGCCAGGTGCAAGCGGAGGCCAATCATCAATACGCCGAGACTGGACCGCAACAGGTGTCGTCGTCGAAGGCTCGCGCGCGCGCCGCCATTGCGGACGTCGAGGAAAAGCGCGCGTTGCTCGAACAGGCCCAGCTGAACCTCGGATACACCAAAATTGTCGCGCCGGTCTCTGGTGAAGTGAACAAATCAGTCGTCGTCGGGCTGAATGTTCAAGCCGGGCAGCAATTGCTCACTGTCGTGCCTCTCGACGAAGTGTGGATCACCGCCAATTTCAAAGAAACGCAGCTCAGGCATATGCGTGTGGGCCAGAAAGCGGATATTCATATCGATTCCAGTGGGCGAACTCTGAAAGGACACGTGGACAGCATTGCGGGAGCAACGGGCCCGCTCTTCAGTTTGCTGCCACCGGAAAACGCTACCGGCAATTACGTGAAAATTGTCCAGAGGATACCTGTAAAAATCGTTCTCGAGCCGGGAGAAAATCGTGAGCGCCAGCTTCGGCCGGGCATGAACGTCGTGCCCGACGTTTACCTCCAATGAGCACCGCCGCTATCACCTTCGACCAGGATGTCTGGAAGCCCAAATTCAATCCCTGGCTGATTGCCGTTGTGGTAGCGCTGGCGGCGTTCATGGAAGTTCTAGACACCAGCATCGCCAACGTAGCCTTGCCCTACATGGCCGGCAATCTGGCCGCGAGCAACGACCAGAGCACGTGGGTCCTCACGTCTTATCTCGTATCAAACGCCATCATTCTCCCGATCAGTGGTTGGTTCGCGAACACCTTCGGACGAAAGCGTTTTTTCATGTCCTGCTTGGCGATCTTTACGGTGAGTTCCCTGCTTTGCGGCTTCGCGCCGAGTCTCGGGTTTCTGCTTTTCTTCCGTGTGCTGCAAGGCGCGGGCGGCGGGGGACTTCAGCCAATGGCTCAAGCCATCCTCGCCGACACTTTTCCGCCTCATCAGCGCGGCTTGGCCTTTGCCCTGTACGGCATTACCGCGATCACGGCGCCCACAATCGGTCCAACCCTGGGCGGCTGGATCACGTTTAACTATTCCTGGCGTTGGATTTTCTTTATTAACATCCCGGTCGGGATTATCACCTGGTTTCTGGTGCGCCGTGTCGTTGAAGATCCGCCCTATATAGCGCGGCTCAAGTCCGCTGGCATCAAGCTGGACTACATCGGCATCGCCCTGCTAGCTCTCGGCATCGGCGCGCTGCAGATCTTGCTCGACAAGGGCCAGGAAGACGATTGGTTCGGCTCGCGGTTCATCACGACGCTCATCATTGTCGCCGCCGTCTGCCTCATCTCCCTGGTGATCTGGGAGTGGCATCATAAAGCACCGATCATCGACGTCCACATGTTCAAGAGTTTCAACTTCGCGAGTGCCAGCCTGATGTTGTTCGCCCTGGGCCTCTTGTTGTTCAGCAGCCTGGTCCTGATGCCACAATTCCTGCAAACCCTTGTCGGCTACACTTCGCAACTCGCCGGCTTTGCGCTTTCCGCCGGAGGACTCGTCTTACTTTTTCAAACGCCCATCGTGGGTCAACTGACGACGAAGATCCAGGCGCGCTATCTGATTGCCTTCGGCTGGCTGGCCTTGTCGGTCGCCATGTACTACTCCACGCAGCGCATCGACCTGCAGATCAGCTTCAAGGCCGCCACTTTGCTGCGCATCGCTCAGGTCATTGGTTTGGGATTCCTATTCACTCCGATTACGCTGGTCGCCTACATCGGTATTGCACCGGAAAAAAACAACGCCGTCGCCGGGATCGCCAACTTCATGCGCAATATAGGGAGCAGCGTAGGAACCTCGATGGTTACCACGCTGGTTGCGCGCCGCGCGCAGCTCCATCAAGCCCGGCTGGTGGAATACGCGCGGCCCGACAATCCCAATTTTCAGAATTCGGCAAATGGCCTTGCCCAGCATTTGGCGCATTCGGGTATTGGCGCGCATGAAGCTTACGCGCGGGCCGTCGCCACGATTTACCAGGGATTGCAAGCGCAGGCCACGACCTTGGCCTACATCGACATCTTTATGGTTCTATGTGTGATCTCTGGGATCATGTTCTTCCTCGCATTTCTTCTGAAGAAGAATGATCCAGGCGGCGGCAGAGTTTTGGCAGAATAAGCGAAATGTGCTCATTTGCAGTAGGATTCTATTTGAATGCGAGCGGGTTCAAGGGACCGAGATGATCAGAATACTTACGGTTGAACGGGAATATGGAAGCGGCGGCGGCGAAATCTCGCAACTGCTTGCCAAGCAATTGGGCTGGAAGCTGTGGGATCAGGACCTGACGGAGGAGATCGCCAGGCTGGCACATTGCCCCAAGGACATCGTCCAGGTTCGCGAGGAACGCACCGATCCACTCTACTATCGGCTTTTTAAATCCTTTCTGCGCGGGAGTTACGAAGGAAGCCTGAATGCGCACAAGCTGAACGTCGTCGACAGCGAAAGTATTTTGAAGATTACCGAGCGTGTCGTTCAACACGCCGCGAAAACCGGTAATTGCGTCATCGTAGGAAGGGGCTCGCAGCATTTCCTCAGGAACCGCCAGGACACGCTCCGCGTCTTTCTCTACGCTTCCAGGGAAGATAAAGTACGACGTCTTATAGCGCGCGGCAAAACGCAAAAGGAAGCAGAGGAACGCGTAGACAGCGTCGATCACGAACGTGTGGAGTTCATCCAGAAATATTTTGGCGTCGACTGGCCCGACCGCACCGCATACCACGCGATGATCAATACGGCGACCGGCGATCAGTGCGTCGCGCACATGATCCTGGATTTAATGAAAACGCTCGATGCAAAAACCGCCTGCGCACCCGCCCCGGTGGCCGGCTGACTCTGACGCGGGCGTTCCCCCTGCTATTGCGCCCCTGGAACCCCCCCGTCTTCCTCGGCCCAACGCTCCCAAATTGCATCAAAATAGATAAGCCTTGGGGCGGCTCCCTACCCTGCCCAAACCGGACCATTGGGGCTTTGTTTTTCAACTCTCATTGACCTTCGAAAGGACTCTATATCTATGAAACGGCTGCTCTTAGTCAGCTTCGTGCTGTTCCTGTTCGCAGTGCCGTCGCGCGCCCAGTCCTCCGCCGACGCTTCCATTGGCTACTCCTATTTTCACTTGGGAGGCGGCGCAGACCTCAGCCAGAATGGTCTTAGCGGGTCAATCGCCTATAAACCTATCCCTTTTCTGGGCATCGTTGGAGACTTTGGCGGCTACTACGCCTCCCCCGGAGGCGTTTCGTTGAACACGTACACATTTCTTTTCGGCCCGCGAATCATTCTGCACAACCCTACGAAGATCACTCCGTTTTTTCAGTTCCTGGCAGGTGCCGGGCATATAACGGTTGGCAACGGCGGCGGCTCCAATACCAACTTCGCGTATAGCGTTGGTGGCGGCGTGGATTTTAGCGTTCTGCCCCACCTCGCGCTGCGCCCGCAACTCGATTATGTCGGTCTGCACAGTTCCGGAGGCACGGCCGACTGCACGCGTGTTTCGCTGAGCGCCGTAGTTCGCTTCTGACGCCGCAATACACAGAGCGATCGAAAGTATCGGAACTGCAGCGTCAACGGTAGGGTCGAATTTCTTCGACCCTCCCAATTTCTTTACGCAACCCGCATTCCACTTTGTAATCAGAGGTTACACTTTAGCCGCAAACGCACGAAGCGTCGCCGCGCTCAGCTGAGAGGCGGACTGTTCATCAAGATAAATCGTCGTATTCGCATGCGAGCGCAGGGCTGAAGCGGGTGCCATCGGGCCGATCTCTCCCTCGAAGCAAAGCTTCACAGCCGGCGCCTTCCGCGCATCTGGGACGACAGCAAGAATCTCTTGGGCTTTCAGGGTCTGTCGCACGGACATGGAAATCGCCTGCCGCGGAACTTTCGAGATATCCGCGAACCAGCCCTCGCCCACTTGTTGACGCCGGCAAGCTTCGTCAAGGTCGACGATCAGATAGGGCTCATCGGTCTCGAAATCCGCGGGAGGATCGTTAAAAGCGAGGTGCCCGTTCTCCCCGATGCCCACAAACGCAATATCAATCGGCGCGGCGCTCAGGCTCTCACCAATTCGCAGCACGGCTTCGCGCGCATCATCGTCGCTGTCGCCATTGAGCAGGTGATACTTCGCGATCCCCGTTTTGTGAACGAAATTCTTGAGCAGATAGTTGCGAAAGCTGGCTGGGTGAGTGATGGGCAGTCCGATGTACTCATCGAGATGAAACATTTCGACGCGCTGCCAATCAATATCTTTGCGCCGAGTCAGCGCATCCAAAAACTCCAACTGCGATGCTCCGGTTGCAGCTACGATGCGCGCCTGCCCGCGATCGAGAATGGCTTGGCGTAGAGCAACACCCGCTTGCTCAGCCGCAGCTGACCCTAGGGCAGGCTTTTCTTCGAATACTCTGATGATCAATGCGCGTTCTCCTTTGCAGTCAGGAAAATCACTTCTAACGAATGGCTTCGCCGTTTTCTCAATCGGGTCCGCTGTTTGAGCCTACATCATAACCGCAGTTTTTTGCATATCCTATGGCTGAAGAGACGAGAGATCTGGACGAGACCGCGTAAGACTGCTCGAAAAAATCTTAAAGTAATGAGCGAAAGTGTCCGAAACATGACATTACTTCGCCCTCTTACTGGCTAGTGTGGTTCCTGCGCAGTACCTCCCTCCGCGAAGGAGTTTCCTCAGCTCGAATTCGTGCCTTCGAAATAGCCGGCTGCAAATCGAAGCTAGTCTGAACGCAAAGGAGAAATAAACAATGTCATCTAAAAAAGTAGGAGTGTTTGGAATTTACTCGACGCGTATTGCGGTCGAAAACGCTACGGACGAACTGGTCAAGGCCGGCTTCCCCGTTACCGATGTTTCCGTCCTTTTGCCTGAGAGTCTCGGCGTGCCCAAGGAAATGGGCACGGAAAAGGCCACGAAAGCTCCGGAAGGTACAGCCGCAGGCGTGGCGACCGGAGGCGTGATTGGCGGAACTCTAGGAGTCCTTCTCGGCGTTGGTCTTCTGGCAATTCCGGGTCTTGGCCCATTCATCGCAGCGGGTCCGATCATGGCAGGATTGGCCGGATTGGGCGTTGGCGGAGCAGTCGGGGGCTTCACCGGAGCATTGATCGGCATGGGCATCCCGGAATTCGAAGCCAAGCGCTACGAAGGCCGCTTGCAAAAGGGCGGAATCCTTCTCTCCGTGCATTGCGATACATCCGGAGAAATCATGCGCGCTAAAGAAGTTCTGAAGGCCACGGGCGCGGAGCATGTTTCCTCGACAGGCGAAGCCTCCGTTGATAACAAGCAAGCGGATCGCGAAATGGCCACCAAGGGAACGACCGGTTCGTATTAATCCGATTAGCCCAATCGGAGGGAGTCGAATTTCGGCTTCCTCCTTTTCTTTCTGAAGACAATTCCGAAAATCGTACAAGCATTGAGCTGCGCATCGAAGACGCAGTAACTATGAAACTTGAAACAAAGGATGGAAGCTATGAGGCACAGTAATTGGTCCAACAAATACACGACATTCGCCGTGGGAATTGGCGTGGGCGCGCTTCTTGCCCTGCTTTTTGCGCCAGCTTCGGGAGAGGAGACGCGCGACTATGTCTCCAACGGAATGAAAAAGGGGATTGATGATGCGGCATCGACCGGAAGGCGCTGGAAGCGCCGCGCACAAGAGAGCGTCGACGACGTGAAATCCACCGTGGCTGGCGCCGTGGAAGCCGGCCAGGAAGCTTACCGCTCCAGCCGAGACGTTTAAATCTTTCAGCGGCCAGTGGTGTGTTAGGGTGCCGCGAACTTCTTGAAGTGTGTTTGCATCTAAGATTAGAGGAGACCAACTTTGAAAGCTGACAAAGCAGAAGCCACAGCGCATTCTACGGGTCCAATCTCTCGTGAAGATCTGGTCGAGCTGCTCAATGAAGATCTTGCGGGCGAATACCAAGCCATCATCTCTTACGTCATCTACTCGCAAGTTTTGAAAGGCGCTGAGTACATGAATATCGCCGGA
>Ga0265354_1000077_pt1 | contig 16530 bp, 12 predicted proteins | sample NZE1metagenome_FD_189074 | JGI IMG/M metagenome (GOLD analysis project Ga0265354, IMG submission 189074) | Rhizosphere microbial communities from Maridalen valley, Oslo, Norway - NZE1 | ecosystem: Host-associated > Plants > Roots > Rhizosphere > Soil | place: Norway: Oslo | collected 2017-09-14 | reverse complement strand
CGATCCGAACCGCTTACACCCGTGACTTGCTGTGCCGTTGCCATGTTACGAATTCTCCTTTTGATGAAATGGAATTCAACGAATGAAATTCGGCTGTGAAGTTGGAATGATGAAATTTGAATGTGTGAAGTTAAATTGCTGGCTTGACGAAACTACGGCGCAATCCGCAGACCCAAACCGTACCCGGCAGCCGTTGTCGCGATGTCACCCATGCGCTTGAGGCCCAGTCTGACCCCGCTCTGCGGTACGTACAAAATGTCATTTGCCATCAAGACGGGATCCTGCAGTTGGCCTTTCATTATCTTGCTCAGATCGACGGGAATTTCTTCTCTTCCCTCTACATTCGTCGATTTCCGAACGATGATAGCGCTGCCGAGCTTGGCGGTAGACAACGTTCCTTCGACCAAAGCGATCGCCTTAAGTACGCTGAGCCCGCCCCGGGGATCTTGCACGGCAAATGCGCCAGGCTTTGTAACAGCACCGACAACATAAACGATGGACGTGCCTGAGACTGTGATTTGATCCCCGGGACGCACTAAAACGTTTGCATCCCGGTTATTCGTAGACATCAGCGTCGCGATGTCCACGGTTTCAGAACTCCCGTTCGAGCCGCCCGGTGTAGCCGATTTCTGGTCTGAAGCCCCGTTCGGGCCACCACCTGCCGCCTGTTTCTGATCCGCAGAGCCATGCGTAATTGTTATCGTTTGGCCGGCGTTGGGGGCCAAACCGCCGCTCATCGAAAGAACGTCAACCAACCTGGTCGGCCGCTCAATCGGATAAATACCCGGCCGAGCCACGGGACCCGACACCGTAACGTTCTGGGTCATGCCGCGCTCGATGAAAACGGTTACGTAAGGATCCTTCAGAATGTCTTGCTTCTTTAATTCCTCCGCAAGGTGGCCGGAAAAATCAAAAGTAGTGAGGCCATCCGCATGAATTGGCTTCGAAAGCAGCGGAATCTTTACATCCCCCGACTCGCTGACCTGATAGCGTCCGCTTACATCATCTTCTTCCGCTATTCGAATGTTGATGATATCGCCCACTCCGATCATGTAGCCGCCATACAGCTTCGAGCCGTCAGCATCCATCTGCTGAGCCGCCGCCGGTGGGGGCGCCCCGGCGCTCTGTATGCCCTGTACTCTCTGTTGCGCGTGAGCGACAGAAGCGACTGCGAATGAGCAAATGCCGGACACAACTAGAAGTCGTTTGGTGTTCATATACATATATTCCTTTCGCACATCCAAATTGTTTCGCACGGCCAAGACGTTCTGTGGGGCCTATTGATTGAGCAGGACAATGAAGCAAATCTTCATAAGATTATTTGCCAGTTGTAGGGGACGGGCTTGCCCGTCCCACTCTCCAACTCAGCGTAAGGAGGAACAAATAATTAAGCGGGAATTGTCCGGTAATATCGATACGCGCTGCCATACCCTTCGCAGTCGACAGCTATATCCACTCCATTCAAAACGACACCAAGTATTTGAGGTTGCACGTCGCCCAGGATATTCATCGTCCAGCCTAGAGCGCGTCGCGTAGTTGTGCTGGCTCGAGCAACCACCACGATGCCGTCCGCGTGCGCCGACAACCACCGCGCTTCCGCAAAAGGAATTACAGGAGGCGAGTCAATCACAATGTAGTCAAATCTGTTTTTCAGTCTGTCGAGAAGCTTCGTCATGGAGTCCGACGTCATCTTGTCGATCGCATCGGGAATGGCGCCCCCCGATCCGAGCACCGTCAGACTAGGAATCTCCATTGGCGTATTGTTCAGGTCATCCACGAGTTCGGGCTTCATCAGAGCATCCTGCAATCCGATTTCGCGCTTCAGCCCATAGGTATTCGTGATAACGGGATGGCGCAAATCAGCGTCAATGAGGCAGGTCTTATAGTGTTTCGAAAGCGCGGCCGCCAAATTTGTAGCAACCGTCGTCTTTCCTTCTCCGGGAAAGCCGGATGTAACCAGAAGCGTCTTTACCGGGAGGTCCTTCAATTGGGCGGAAACGCGGACTGCAGTTTCCAGTGATCGAATCGCCTCAGCTTCCGGCGAATTGGGCTTTTCTTTCAGGAATTGCAGAACCGGGACGCTAAAGCCAGCAATCTGATTTTTCCTGAAAATCCGATTCCCGTTCCCAATTCCCCCTCGCCAATTTCTTTCGCTTTCGGGAAGCAGTCCCAAAGGCGACATCCCCGAGAAGCGCTCAACATCCGCTAGCGTGGAAATTTTGTCGTCCATACCTTCTGACACAAATGCCAGCACCACGCCGCCAATCATTCCCAGAAGAAGTCCTGCCCCTAGAATTTGAAAGCGATGCGGGCCAGAAGGACGGTATGGGATGCGAGCATCTCCTAGGACTCGAATGTTGTTCGCCGCAAGCGATCCCGATACGGCCAGTTCTTTAATGCGCGACGAGGTCGAAATGTAAAGGTTAGACTGCGCTTGCGCCTCGCGTCTCATCAGGTCAAATCGCACCGCATCCGCGTTCGACGAATCCAGCTGAGACTTAAGATCGTGCAGTGACTTCCGAAGCAAATCTTCACGCACCTTGGCAGACTTGTAGGAACTCTTGATTTGCTCCACGATCCGCGCGCGTTCTGCATTGAGTTGTGTGTTCAGCTCCTCCGTCTGCTGTTGCAGTTTCCGGACTTGCGGATTATTGCTCCCATATACGGCCAGTGCCTGCGCTAGCGCCGCGCGGCTATCCACTCTCTTTTGCGTCAGTTCCTGAATCAGAGGGCTGTCCTTCATTTGCGGCAGCACATCATAGTGATTCTCTTCGATCTGCCGTACGTTGGATTCCTGCTGAAGCCGGTCGCCTATACTCTGTGTCAATTGCTGATTGAGCTGTGACACGCGCACTGCCACAGGATTGGAAGACATTGCCTGTCCCATGGAGTCACCGGTAGAGTCTCCGGATTGCGGAAGAGAGCCCGCCAGTTCCGCGCCTTCATGTGTAGTTTGGAAATCGGAAAGCGCTCTGTTGCCCCGATCAACCGAGTTTTTAAGATCCGTCAACTCGGGCGCAAGAGATTCCGCGGCCTTCAGTGTTGAATCGTATTTACTTCGGTGCGCGTCATCGAGATATAGACGAACCAGGTCGTTCACAACCACAGTAGACAATCGTGCATCGCGGCTTTCAAACGACACCTCCACCAAGCGGCTGTTCTTCACTTGATTGACAAGCAGCCCCGTTCGAAACGTCTTCACCAACCCGTCAATTCGTTCTTCCTCGGAGGCCTCCTTCGAAGAACCTGTCCATACAACTTTCACGCGGTTAATCGCTCGCGAAATGAGACCGGGAGAGTAAAACGTCGTGTTGTGGTCCAGGTTCAAATCCCGGATCACCTTAATGGCAAGATAATCGCTGCGTAGAATTTCGCTCTGTGTATCGAGATAATCCTGCTGCGTCGGAGTAATCGGCGAGCTGTCGCGCAGTGCAACGCTTTCACTGACTACAGGAGAGATTTCCAGAGTAGCAGTCGATTGATAAGAAGTATGTAGCGATAACACAACGAGCAGAACAATCGCTTCGAGACCCAGTAAAAACGCAAGCGAAGGCTTCCAGTGGCGCCGGACAATTCTCTGAATATGATGCCATTCCACTCCCTGGTTTTCCGTCTCGTCCAGGTGCGAAACATTCACGTAGCGCGGAGGATTCTCAATAATTACGTCTTTCGGGATACGCGTAAGCTTGTTTGAACTTGCCATTTTTCTCTCCTGCCTCAATTACCTTGAATCGACTGGTCCTGCTGATAATGGCCTTTTATTCTTCGTTTAGACTTTGTTCGAGATGTGCTGACCCAACGGAGTTGCCAACTGCATGCGTTTCTGTTTCAAATGATCCCAAATGAAGCCCCACGAATCCGAATAATCCCAGGCACGCTAAAAGTGGAAGCCAGGACCCAACATGGCCCCACATGGCCGCGATGGAAAACATCGCCAGAACTATTGTCGAGACTCCGGAAACGATCAGAATCTGCGGCACGCTCCAGCCACGACGAATGAGAAGATCGTAAAAATGTCGCCGGTCGCCAGAAAACGGTGACCTGCGAGCGCGCAATCTCCGAATCACAGCCGCCACTCCATCGGCCAGCGGCAACCCAACAAACAGCAGAGGAATTACGATCGAGCGCTCTGGCGAACCGCTAACTGCGGAATCGCTTCGCACCCAATCCAAAGCAAGAAACGCAAGAGCTGCTCCCAGCAAGGTACTTCCGGAATCTCCGATAAAGATTTGAGCGGGAGGCCGGTTGTACAAGAACATCGCAGCGCATACGGCCGCAAGAGACCACGCGAGTCCTGACGCAAACCCGAGTGGTCGTCCGGAAAACAGAACAATGAATCCGATACTCGCAATACCGCTTACGGTAAGCGCCAGACCGTCCATTCCATCCAGCATATTCATGGAGTTAATCACAAACGTTAGAAACGCCACCGTCGCCAAAAAATCTAGGTATGGATTGGAAAACCATTGAAGTTTCCAGCCCAGGAGCCAAAGCGCGGCTCCACAACCAAAATCCACGGCAAGCCGCAGGTAGGGAGAAGTACCTCTTAAATCGTCAAGCAGGCCAATCCCCCATACGGCTCCCAGTATCAGCATCACTGCTACCACCGGCCGTGCGTCGTGAATGCCAAACACCGCGCTCACCAGAACGCCCGCCATCAATGCAACTCCTCCCAGCCGGGGAATCGGAGCCGAATGTATTTTCAATTCGCCCGGCATGTCGTACCAGCGATTGCTTATCGCGACGGCACAAACGACCGGCGCCAAGAGAGCACAAAACGTGAAACTCGCCATCGCCAGTAAAATATTCGCAATCATGAGGTCTGGGCCCAATGCAAGAGTCAATCGCCGACGGAATAACTTGGCGCGGACAAAATCTGCGCGGATTCAGTTTCAGCGACAGAGGAAAGAGCAGGATTTAACCCTTCATGTATCGACGCTGCGACAAACTGCATCTCTTCTTCCGAAAGCCGCGTGAAGAACGGAATTGCCAAACACGTTTTCGACACACTTTCCGTGACCCGCAAATCGCTTGTCTGCGAATATCCCAGTTCTTGAAAATACGGTTGGCTGTGGATTGGCGGAAAATAAATCTGGCTTGCGATTCCCACGCCAGCCAGATGAGCGCGAAGCGCGTCTCTCTTTTCCTCGGCGAAGGGCCCAGTGGTACGAATCACGAATACGAACCAGCTTCTCTTGCTGTGTGCCGGCGTTTCAGGAAGTTTCAAGGAATCGTGCGAACCCAATAAATTGAGATACCCGTCGGCCACCAGGGCGCGTTTTGCGAGCAAATCATCGATCCGCTCTAGTTGCGCAAGTCCGATTGCAGCCTGTATATCGCTTAGCCTGTAGTTGTAGCCGAGGCAAACGTGCTTGAGCCAGCGGCCATCCGCATCGCGTCCCTGATTCCGCAAACTCCTGCAAAGCTCCGCGATCACCGCGTCATCTGTTACGACCATGCCGCCTTCGCCCGTGGTCATTTGTTTGTTTGGATAGAATGCAAACACGGCCGCCTTGCCGAAAGTTCCAACGCGCTTTCCATGGAACTCGGCACCAATTGCTTCGCACGCATCTTCCAGAATCGCGAGCCCATACTCCGCAGCGATCTCGCCAATGGCTTCCATATCCACCGGAAGACCAAAAACGTGAACCGGTAAAATCGCCTTTACGATTCTGCCCGATTCCCTGCTGACTACTTCTCCGCCGCGTCGGCGAATGCATTTGTCGCGCAGATATTCTCGAATCAAGTTCGCGTCTAGATTCAAGCTTTCACGGTCAATATCAAGCAATCGCGGATATACATCTTCGTAGAGCAGGCAATTTACGGATGCCACAAAACTGAAAGAAGTCGTAATGACTTCCGCTTCTTTTCCCAAACCTAGCGCGCGCACGCACATATGTAGTCCGGAAGTCCCGCTGTTGCACGCGATCGCGTACTTGGTGCCCGCGTAGGCTGCGAACTTCTCTTCAAATTCCGCCAGCACCGGGCCAAGGCTCAAATGATTGCTGCGCAAGACCCGCGTGACGTATTCGATTTCGCGATCGCCGATATCGGGCGAAGAGAGTGGAATTTTCACGAGGGCATCTCCACCAAATGCGCTTCGGAGCTATAGTCTTGAATCTCTAGACGGGGAATCTGCCCCGCGGCAAAGGTTGGCATCAGCCCATCGATATACTCGATCAATCCGTCATGATCCTTCGTTTTCAGAAAATCGTCGAACCTTTCCACTGCCCCCACGATGTCGATCGGGGCCGGATTTGTTCCTTTCAGCACGAACAAAAGCGGATTCTCCGTCCCGTGCGGCCGTTCCCAGGATTCCCAGAGCTCTTCATGCACTTTTTCACCGTCTCGAAGACCGATGAATTCAATCGGCAGTTCTTCTTCGGGCATAAAGCCTGCGAAGAGACTGAGCGTTCGAGCCAATTGATAAATGTTGATCGGCTCCCCCATATCGAAAATGTACGTCTCGCCGTGTTTGCCGCGTGACGCCGCGCAAAGAATCAAGTACACCGCTTCGGGGATGCTCATGAAGTAGCGCGTCGCTTGCGGATCGGTCACTCGGATGGGGCCGCCCTTCTTGATCTGTTCGTTGAACAATCTCAGAACGCTTCCGGTGCTGCCCGCCACATTCCCAAATCGCACGTTAAGAAACCGGGATCGGTGCTTTTCGCCTAGTTGCTTAACGGTCATTTCCGCGAATTTCTTGGAAAGCCCCATGTAGCAGCGTGGGTTCACGGACTTGTCCGTCGAAATGTTTACAAACCTCTGAGCCCCAATTTCCAGCGCCAGGCTTGCAATCACGCGCGTTCCCAGTACGTTATTTCGGATTGCTTCGTAAGGGTGCAGTTGCATCATTCCGACGTGCTTGAAAGCCGCGGCGTGAAACACCAGTTCCGGGCGCTCGCGCTGAAAAATTACGCGCATCAAGCTTTCATCGGTGATATCCGCTAGACATGGATGCGTTTTGACATCCGGGTATTTCTCGGAAATGGTCAGATGGCTGTAAAACAAACTGTTTTCTGATTTGTCCACTAAGATCAGCCGCCGCGGTCCAGCCGCCGCGATTTGCAGACACAGCTCGGATCCGATGGAGCCTCCCGCACCTGTTACCAAAACTGTTTTTCCTGCGAGAAGCGTCCGCGTCAAAGCGGGATCAGGCGTGATGCGGTCCCGCTGTAACACATCCTCGATCTGCACACGTTGCAAGTCCCGTAAAGACACATTCCCATCGACCAACTCTCTGAGCGTAGGTAGAGTTCGTATTGGCACCTCGCAGTTTTTGCAAACCGCGAGAATGCGCCTCATTTGGACCCGCGTTAGGCTTGGAATACAGATTAAAATTTCCGTGGCCTGATGAGTAGAAACCGCTTGTTTCAGCCGCGTTAGATCTCCAACGACAGGTATCCCGCAAATGTTGCTGCCGATCTTGTTGCGATCGTCATCGATCAACGCAACAGGCCGAATTCCAGAATCCGGGTTCATGGAGAGTTGACGCAGAATGGAGGCCCCCCCATCACCAGCGCCGATGATAATCGCCTTTTTCGATGCGAGATTCGGCCGCGACACTTCGCTTTCGTACATGCGCAAGCTAAAGTGAACGGCTCCAAGTGCGAGGCCGCAAAGAGTTGCGTCTAGCACGAAGAACGCGAATGGCGCGGAGGCTCTTGGCGTCACCAAATGGGAAGCCATGACGAGCATGACCCCGCTCAAAAACATGGCCCCATTAAGCCCGACAAGCTCTCGTATGCCGGCATAGCGTAAAGATCCCTTGAACACGCCAAAATACCAAAGCGTCAGGCCTTTGATAGCCACCACAAGCAAAATGAACTCGGGAATTCTGGCAACTCCCAACGGGAGAGCCGTATATCTCAAAACTATTCGTAGGGCAGCCCAATAAGCGAGAAAAACAACCGCGAGATCCAAAAGAACAATTGAGTATCTCGAGATAACTGAAGAAAAGGTCCATGAACTTGCCGTAGTCGCACGCCCGGCGACTGTGGACGATTCGGTAGCAGCCTTAGTTCCTGCAGGCAAGGCAAATGTGTGGCTCATTTTTTATCCTTGGGAATCAATCGATGCGAAAAACTACCTAAACGACCTGGACGCCATAACCTTGCAGTTGGATGATGAGGGACTTCTGTATCGCGTCGATAGACACGACGAGACCGTTTTTGCTTCCGAGACCCACTAGAATTCCTTCAATGCCCCGAAGAGCTCCATCCGTAACGCGTATGCGCTGCCCAACTTGCAAGTAAGGGTGCGAGGCATGTGGTATTCGATTCCGGAGCAGGAGTCGTACCCCATCTAATTCGCCATCGGGTATTTGCGCTGCTCCTCGTCCGTTGCCGACGAAGCCGATAACGCCCACTTTCCGAAGAATCTGGGTTTTCTGAGTGGAGAAGTGCGGGGCCCGGACAAATAGGTATCCGGGAAATAGCGGAAAATCAATCAACTTCTTCCGATCGGTCCATTGCCTAAACTGCTGAACCGTCGGGAGATAAGACTCAAAGCCATCTGCATTGATTTGATCGCAGACTACTCTCTCGTGTCGGGATTTCGTTCGTACCGCATACCAGGGTTCTTGGGCTTGAACCGCGGAAATACCATCCGATTTCAGACATGCTGCTTGAGTCGCCATGTGCGTAGGGCTCCGCCATTTTCACTCCCAGGGGGCATTGGGAAGATAAGTCGAAAAACAATCTTGCCCCACCAGTGCAAAATTTAACGTTCGGGGCAGCCTTAGATAACCATAGGGGTTTTTGAAAAAATATCAGGTGAAACCCTGAGGGAATGCCCGCGCATCATGTAGTGCTCTTTTGTACAGACTGATGCTACTGGAGACCAGCTCTTGGCCGGACGAACTTAGTTTGTATCGAAGAATATTAAGCAGAAAGCAGAAACGATCTTCTACCAACTCTCACCGAAGCGAGCTACTGGAGATTCCGTATGGCTCAGTGGACACTCCTCTCGTAGCCTGATTTCGCACTTCGATTTTCGATTTTTGGCGTTCGACTATCTGGAAGAATAGGAGCCAAACATGCGGATAGCCCAAATTGCCCCTTTGTATGAGAGCGTACCACCGCACTTCTATGGCGGAACCGAACGTGTAGTCTCGTATTTAACCGAAGAGCTGGTTCGCCAAGGACATGACGTAACCCTCTTCGCAAGCGGCGACTCTGTGACCAAAGCGACTCTCGTCGCACCGTGCGAAAGGTCTCTTCGACTCAGTCCAGATTGCACGGATCCGCTCGCTCACCACGCCATCTTGTACGATGAAGTTTTATTGCGCAAAGATGACTTCGACATTTTGCATTTTCACACCGACTACGCCCATTTTCCAATTAGCAAAAATCTGGAACTCCCAGTAGTAACAACCGTACACGGACGTCTGGACATCCCTGACCTCCTCCCGCTCTATCGGCATTTTTCGCAAATGCCTGTTGTTTCCATTTCAATGGCTCAGCGAGAGCCCCTTGAAGAAGTCAATTGGGTCGGCAATGTCTACCACGGCTTGCCCGCCGAACTTCATCCTCTTTGTAATAAACCCAGCGATTACTTGGCATTCCTCGGCCGCATCTCGCCTGAAAAACGGCCTGACAGGGCCATTCGCATCGCAGTGCGCGCGGGAATGAAATTGAAGATTGCAGCCAAGATCGACAAGGTCGATCGTGAGTACTTTGACTCCCAGATTAAGCCCCTGCTCAAGCGCCCCGGCATCGAATACATTGGAGAAATTAGCGAGAGCGAAAAGAGTTCGTTCCTCGGCGACGCGCTAGCATACTTATTTCCCATCGACTGGCCAGAGCCCTTTGGACTCACCATGATCGAAGCCATGGCTTGCGGCACACCGACAATTGCCTTCAATTGCGGATCAGTCCCTGAAATTATCGAAGATGGTGTGACAGGCTATATCGTGGAATCAGAAGAGGAGGCTGTCCGTGCGCTTGGGCGTCTTCACCTTTTGCAGCGCGAAACTTGCCGCGAAGAGTTTGAAACGAGATTCAGTGCGCGCCGTATGGCAGAAGACTATCTTGCGATCTACCGAAGCCTGGCAAAAAATAACAGTCGTCCTGCGAGACGAACTACTTCGGAGTCGGACATATTGCTAGTCCCATGAATCCCTCAAATAGAGCCGGCGACGTATTAGCAGTCGACAACGAATATTATGTTCGCGCTACCTCCGGGTTGGCGGATCATCGCACGCGTGTATTGAAGTACGGCGATACCTTTGGCGTGTTCAATCGATACGGAGACATTGAAGCACTGGGTTCACTTCAATTTGGGCTATTTCATTCAGAAAGCCGGCATCTATCGCGAATGGTTCTTCGCGTGAACGACCAGCCTTCTCAACTCCTGGGCTCGACGGTCCGGCAAGACAACGCCTTACTTGCCGTGGATCTAACCAACCTGGACGAAACCAACGGTCAAGAAGGAGGCTTTCCACGCGGAACTCTGCACATCTTCCGCTCCAGCGTTTTGGATCATGCCAGTTGTCATCAGCTTGTGCGGCTCATCAATTACGGCTCGGAAGAGATTCAGATTTCACTCACTTTGCAATTTGACGCTGATTTCGTGGACATTTTTGAGGTACGCGGCGCGAAGCGAGAAAAGCGCGGCGAAAAACTGCCAGCGCAAATAAATGAACAGGAAGTTCTGCTGGGATACCGGGGATTGGACAACGTAGAGAGACGGACGCGAATTTATTTCTGGAAGGTTCCAGAGTCACTCGCAAGCAACGTAGCAAGGTTCATGTTCAAGCTTGAACCTAAAATCGAACAAAGTTTGGTGGTCGATATTTTCTGCGAGCGCAAGAACTTGAATCCAACGCCTAGGCTGGAAACGCCTTCCATCCTGGGCCACCCGTCTTTGTATTCAAAAACTCTTCGCCAGACTCGCCTTACCACATCGAGCGACCGCCTCAACTCCTGGATCAATCGTTCGGAATCCGATCTGCGGATGCTCACTGAGGGGAACCCCGAGGGTGATTACCCGTACGCCGGAGTGCCGTGGTTTAGCACGGTGTTCGGACGCGACGGGATTATTACAGCGATGGAGTGTTTGTGGATCGATCCGCGTATGGCACGGGGCGTACTGAGCTATCTGGCGGAGACGCAAGCAACGGAAGAAAATGCGATGCAGGACGCAGAGCCGGGAAAAATTATTCATGAAATCCGGCGAGGAGAGATGGCCATTCTCGGCGAAGTGCCCTTTGCGCGGTATTACGGAAGCGTGGATGCCACTCCCCTCTTTGTGATGCTTGCCGGGGAATATTTCCGTAGGACGAATGACCTGGATTTTGTGAAGCGAATCTGGCCAAACGTTGAAGAGGCGCTGGGCTGGATTGAGCGATACGGCGATGCCGACGGCGACGGGTACGTCGAATATCAGCAGAAATCGGAACGCGGACTTTTGCAGCAAGGCTGGAAGGATTCCAACGATTCGATTTTTCACGCAAATGGAAAGATTGCGGAGCCGCCGATTGCGCTGTGTGAGGTACAAGGCTATGTGTTTGCCGCGAAGCAAGCGGCCGCCCAGCTCTGCGCGGCTCTGGGGTTTGCTGACCGCAGCGAAAGACTCTCGAAGGAAGCCGACACTTTGAAAGAGCGCTTCAATAAAGATTTTTGGTGCGAAGAATTGGGAACGTTCGCGCTGGCGCTGGACGGCCGCAAGCAACCATGCCGGGTAAGCACTTCCAATGCTGGGCACGCGCTTTTTTCCAGCATTGCCACCGAGGAACACGCGAAAGCGGTGTGCGACACGCTTTTAAGTGCTTCCCTTTTCTCCGGGTGGGGGGTGCGGACCGTCAGTGCGGCGGAGAAGCGCTACAACCCGATGTCCTATCACAACGGTTCCGTTTGGCCTCACGACAATGCACTAATCGGCGCGGGATTTGCACGGTATGGCCTGCAGGAGAAAGCTCTCCAGACCTTAGTTGCGATGTATGACGCTAGCTCGGAAGTGGATTTGCACCGGCTGCCGGAGTTGTATTGCGGTTTTCATCGGCGCGGAGACGCGGGGGGAGCGCCTGTACTTTATCCAGTGGCGTGTGCTCCGCAGGCTTGGGCAGCGGGAGCGGTCTACATGTTGTTGAGCGCATGCCTGGGAATGAAGATCGACGCTTGCGAGAGGTTCGTCCAGTTTGAGAATCCGCAGCTTCCGACGGGAGTTTCCGAGTTGGAGATTCGTGGGTTGCAGGTGGCAGATGCTAGTGCCGATCTGTTGATTCGGAGGCACTCGCGGGGCATTGATGTGGAAGTGCTTGAGAAGCGTGGGCAGCTTGAGGTTTCTAAGAGGATTTGAGTGGTGACCGGTGACTGATGATTAGTGACAGTTGTCTCGAGCAGACTTGGCTTTAGAGATTGACGATTTTCAATCCAGAGAGAACGGTTTCAACCGTAGTGAGCAAATCGGCTGCCGCTGAGGTTTTGAGAACGTAAGCGGACGCGCCAAGGTCCATCGCTTGTTGCACTACATCAAAGGAAGATTCATCGCTCAGGAGAATTATTTTAGCTTCAGGAACAAAATCGCGAATTCGCCGGACGGTGTCGAGTCCATTTACGGTTGGGAGTCCGATGTCCATCAGGATCAAATCCGGTTCCAGTTCCACCGCTTTCTGAAACGCTTCCGATCCGTCGGAAGCCTCGCCGACGATTCGTAGTCCGGGCTTTGTGCGGAGCATTACAGAAACGAAACGACGCCAGGGTTCAAAGTCGTCCACAACAAGAACACGGATTGTCGAAGGTTTCATAAAGTCTCCTACTGTTCGGGCTTCCATCGAAGCACTCCGCAGCGCTGATTAACCCTTCGAAGGGTACGAATTAAGGTGGATTCTGTCGTTGCTTGGAGACATCTTCGTGGTTGCTCGGGAGCAATGAACGTGGGAAGTGAGTAGTGGGTCGTGAGTAGTGAGTGGCGAGTGGACACAGCGCGTCTTCTCACTTAGATCAGGGATATAAATGGTAGACTCGGTTGGTCGCGCAAATGAAACGGCGTTCCGCTCGGATCACGGCGCGGCTCAAGTTCCCGCAGAGCGCCACTCGTTTGCAGAACAGTGCGGAGAATCCTTTCATCCGATTGCACCGATGATTCTACGAGTAGGGTATGACATCCATTTTGAGATTCCGGCCCCTGTAGCTATGGTGGCATTGCTAAACGTACATCCGTCTCGGGTCGCGGATTTGCGCGCTCCCGACGAGGTGCACTCCGCGCCTGCGCTGCAAATGGAAAATTTCGTAGATAGCTTTGGGAATCGGTGCACTCGCTTCGTTGCGCCAAAGGGCGAGCTTCGCTTAAGCAACTCAACTCTAATCCATGACTCCGGCGAGGCAGATCTCATAAGCCCTGATGCGCGCGGGATTCCCGTTCAGGAATTGCCGCCGGATATCCTGCGATATCTATATAACAGTCGCTACTGCGAAGTGGACAGATTCTCGACAATTGCATTAGAGCTGTTTGGCTCGGTGCCTCCCGGATGGTCGCGGGTGCAGGCAGTTTGCGATTGGGTCCACGCAAAAGTTAGCTTCGGATATCAATATGCCCGGCCTACGAAGACTGCTTTGGACGTGTTCACGGAGCGCTTCGGAGTCTGCCGGGATTTTCAGCATCTTGCGGTCACTCTTTGTCGCGCGCTCAATATTCCCGCGCGCTATGTAACAGGATACTTGCCCGACATTGATGTGCCGGCCTCACCGTCTCTTCCAGACTTCAGCGCGTGGTTTGAGGCGTATCTGGAAGATCGCTGGTGGACCTTTGATGCCAGGCATAACCAGCAGCGGGTTGGACGGGTGTTGATAGCGACAGGCCGTGACGCCTCAGACGTTGCCATCACGACCTCTTTTGGAATCGCGAACCTCACACAGTTCACCGTGATAACGGAACAATTATCGCAGGACCAGGCGGCCGGTGTTGACGACGTGTCGCGCTAATCCTCGCCTCACATCTCCGCCCGGGCATAGCGGACAATTCCCCCGCTCGCTTGCAGCGGTTCTTCTCGTTCTTTTCCTCCAGCGGGTAGGTGCTACGGAAGTTCCTAAAGATTGACGCCCTTCGTTTTTTGTCCGACACCTACTAGTTTCTTGAGCCCGGAAGGGGAAACAGTACAGCTTTATGTGTATTGCTATCTGTGCTCCATAAGACCAGCCTGAGAGAGTCTCGGAGGTTTTTTGATATGGCTTTATGGACTGTGACCTGCACTGACTGCCACTCGAGCATCGAACATTCTCAAATCGTGCAAAACAACTTGTCCGAATTGTTTTTTCCTACCAAGCCGGATGTTCTCACCGGCTCCACGATCAAGTGTCCACAATGCCGCACTGTTGTTTCGTATATCCGAACCGACCTTCGCTATATTTCGGATTAACAAGAGAATTTGAGGCTTAAGACTGAGGGAAATTAGCGCAGCTGCCACGCGATTCGGGACCAGCTCCTTCTCGCAATTGAATCAAGGGACTGACGTGTCCCGCCAGTACTGCCTTATGCCGTGGCAGCTTTTGTTTTAGCGCCCTGGGTATTTAAACGCTGGAAAACAGGCAGATTGACTTCTATTGTTGTACCTGAGGCACCGGAGCGAATATCAAATTCTCCGCGCAAATCCCGTATGCGCTCGCGCATTCCAGCGATACCAACTCCAATTAGTTGCCTTCCGGACCGGAACTGGTTCAACTTTTCGGCAGGTATTCCGCGACCGTCGTCGCGGATTACTATTTTGATTTGCTTGTTGTCTTCCGCAAGCCGGATTTCCGCCACGCGACTCTCGGAATGACGATGAATGTTCGCAAGACCCTGTTGAACTATGCGGAACACAGCCGTTTCGACTTCTGCGGGCATTCGCCGCAGATCCTCAGGAATGTCCAAGTCCACTCGAATCCCACTACGCCGAGCAAAACCCTCCACGTAGGAAAGTATTGCGGAGCGTAGTCCCATTTCATCCAGTAAAGGAGGGTGTAACAAATACGAGATCGTTCTGATTTCAGACGAGCAACGGTCAGCCATGTTCCAAGTATCTTGAATTCTAGACTTCTCCGTATTCGTAAACTCAGGACTATCGCGCATAGCGCTGAGGTTCATTTGAATGGCCGCAAGATACTGTCCGGCGCTGTCGTGAAGCTCGCGAGCGATGTGCCTGCGTTCCTCATCTTGAGTTGTCATTAGTCTTGCGGTGAGATTTTGTAATTGGGAGGTGCGGGCCTCCACTGCTGTCTCCAACTCGGCGTGGGACTTCTCCATCTCTTCTTGGATTTTACGTGTCTCGGTCACGTCGCGACTTAAGCTGGCGAAACATAGGATCTTGCCGCCCTCGCGATGCACGGGAAATACAGTAACGTCGATTATGTGCAGTTCGCCCATTATCTCGGCTGTGAGGTCACCGTGAAAAGCTTTTTCTGCCGCAACGCTATTGATTTGACGTTGGAATTGTTCATCACCAAAAATAATCGCGGGGGTATTTCCTAATAGCAGCTCGTCAGGAATTCCAAACAGCTCCCGATGAGCCGCGTTTTGTTCGATTATCTTCCAGCTTGGGTCCAGAATTCTAATCGCATCGGCGGACCTGCCGATGATCTCGGCACACAACCGCAGCCGTTCTTCCCTGAGGTGTCTTTCGATCGCGATACCTGCCAGCCGAGTAGCCACCCCAATTAGTTGGTAATGATGAGCACTTGGGGTACCCGGATGCAGAGAATAAATCGCGAGGGTGGCGATTACTGTGCCGTCTGCGTCACATATGGGAGTAGACCAGCAAGCTTTCAGTCCGAGGCTTTTTGTCATGGAGCGAAATCCATCGGACCAACGCTCATCTAGCTCAATGCTTTCGCTTATGACCGGTTGTTTCTGATACGCGGCTAAGCCGCAAGGAGCAACGCAGGGGTAAACCAGAACGTCGTCCAAATCCCCGTTATATTTGGACGGGAGGCTCGGTGCAGAAGCGGGCCGAATCCGGTGTTCAACATCAATGAACGTTACGGAGCATCGTATGTCTTCCGCCTGTTGCTCGACGTAGCGGGAAATTGCGTCAAGTACTGAGACCAGAGGCCGCCCAGTGGCGATCATCTCCAAGGCTGTGGCTTGAAATCTGAGAATATTCTCAACAGTCGACATTAATTGCCCGTTACCGATCCCGTTACCGGTGGAAAAGAGGGGGCCATCGACTTGTTGTTCGTTTGCTGCCGAGGCATGGAGACATTTCTGCGACCCTGGACCATCATTTTTGCTAGGAAACTGGCTAGGGATGGAGGACATATGGCACCTTTCAGTCCGACGGTAATCTCTCTCGTGTCAACGGAAATACCAGCGGGCGGCTTTCATGCGCACTGGACGCGGCAGCTGGTTGTCACGGGAAAAGGACCGCCAACGATCTGACCTTGGACCAGCGACGCCATCTCGCTGTTACATACGAAGCATTCGAGTCGGTTGTTCTTGGGATCGCCCGCCAGACCAATGTGTAGAATCATTTTCGCGGCACACTGCGGACACTCAATCCGCATGCTGTATTGCGAAACGCGATTAGGTTCTGATTCCGTTCCAGACATCAAA
>Ga0265354_1000075_pt1 | contig 16656 bp, 13 predicted proteins | sample NZE1metagenome_FD_189074 | JGI IMG/M metagenome (GOLD analysis project Ga0265354, IMG submission 189074) | Rhizosphere microbial communities from Maridalen valley, Oslo, Norway - NZE1 | ecosystem: Host-associated > Plants > Roots > Rhizosphere > Soil | place: Norway: Oslo | collected 2017-09-14 | reverse complement strand
CAGAATCTGCGTGCCGGCAAAGACATGAATGCCGCGGAAGCAGAGGGCGGAATCAGCGAGAATTGCATCCATCATCTCATCCAGAATTTCCTCGTCAACGCCGAAAGGAGCTGGACGTCCGCCCATACGCATCGCACCGCCTTCGGCTTCGGCTGCGGGATTGACGCGGATGGCGACATTGGCGCGAACGCCTAAACGGCGGCCAATCCCCGAGACCCGCTTGGCCTCGACGAGAGATTCGAGATGAATCTCACCAATGCCGTTGGAAAGAACCAGTTCAAGCTCGGCAGGACTCTTGCCCGGGCCTGCAAACAAGATGTCTTGCGGTTCGCAGCCAGCCTGCATCGCCAGTTGGAACTCGCCGGCGGAAGCGACCTCAAGCCCACAGCGGCGCGAGAGGAAATGACGAATGACCGAGAGATTCGGATTGGCCTTCACGGAATAGGAAATCGAGAACCGGCGTGGAAGCGCATGGCGGAGCGCACCCAACTTTCGGTCGATAACACCCCAGTCATAGATAAACGCTGGTGTGCCGTATTTGTCCGCAAGATTCCGAATGCCAACGCCACCAACGAACAACTCGCCATTGGATTCGCCGAAGTATTTCTTCGCGAGAACTAGTGCGGGGTCACTCATCAAAGTCCTTCGCGGCGGCGAAGCGCGGGATAGTCCACTTTGCCGCTGCTGGTCTTGGGCATTTCGGCCAAAACTTCAATGAACTTCGGAACCATATACCGGGGCATTTTCTCAGCGCATGCAGCAAGGAGAGCCTCAGTATCCAGCGAATCGCCGTCACACGCGATGACGAAAGCTTTTACTACCTGACCCAGAACATCGTCCGGGATGCCGATCACAGCCGCGCCGCGCAGCTTGCCGGTCTGAAACAGAACTTCCTCAACTTCCGTTGGGCTTATGCGGAAGCCGGAAGACTTGATCATTGTGTCGCGGCGGCCAATGAAATAGAGAAATCCGTCTTCGTCGGTCTTAACCAAGTCGCCCGAGTAGCAGACTCGTTCGCAGTCGCCGAGTTCGGTCCGCAAGAGAGGATTGGGCCGTAGAGCCCGCGCGGTGTCCTCGGGCCGGTTCCAATAGCCGAGCGAAACGGTTGGGCCCCGATGCACGAGTTCGCCGGGCTCGCCAGGCTTGCAGATTTCGCCTTTGTCATTGAGAACGAGGATCTCGGTATCGGGAATGGCCTTGCCCATGGAAGTGGGCCTGCGGTCGAGTTCTTCCGGTGGAAGGTATGTGGAGCGAAACGCTTCGGTGAGGCCATACATCAAGAAAATCTTTGTAGTGGGCAGAAGTTCGCGCAAAACTTTCAGGACCGCCTGGGGCATGGCGCCACCGGTGTTGGTGATGTAGCGCAGGTTGGTCATTGGTTGTTTGCTCAGCGTTGAGTTTGGTTGGGTGATCAAACTCCACAACGTGGGTACGCCAGCTAGTCCGGTGATGCGTTCCTTGAGAAGGACCTGCACAATTTCGCGCGCGAACATGAAGTTTATCAGGACCAGCGTGCCGCCTTTTTCGAATGCAGTCATGAGCTGATTCATTCCGGCGTCGAAGCTGAATGGGAGAACCGCGAGGATTCTTTCGGTTTCGGTGATTCCCAGATAGGTGGAAACGATGCGGCTTCCGGCGACGACATTGGCGTGGCTGAGCATCACGCCTTTGGGCTTGCCGGTAGATCCGGACGTGTACAGTATGGCGGCCAGATCCTTTTCGATGCTGGATTCTTTCCAGACGGCCGGCGACGGGGCGGCGCATGAGTCGTCGAACTGATAGACGGGCAGTCGTAGATCGGGAAGGACACCCGTGCCTGCGACGATGAGGAATTCGAGAGACGGAATTTGGGGAAGCACTTCCAGGAGAGCTTGGACTTTCGCGGGAGTAGTGATCAGCGCCTTCATTCCGCAATCGCGCGCGATATGCATGACCTGCTCGGGATGCAGCAGCGCGTTGATCGGAACGTAGACGGCCTCGCTTTGGGAAACGCCAAAAATCGAGATCACTTGCGGCACAGACGCTTCCAGATAGATGCCAACGCGTTCGCCGCGCTTGACGCCGAAGGTGCGAAGCGAAGTCGCCAAGCCGGCAGTTCGGGCGCCTACATCGCGATAAGTCAGTCTTTGCTCGCCGTGAACCAAGGCTTCTTTTTCGGGAGTTCGCCTAACGCTGTCTCTCAAGAGGTGCCAGATCAAGAAATCCATTTTTCTCTTTCCATTCTACAATTTTTAAGGAACTAGGGCCGCCTTGCAGATATTGTCAGGCGCGCGACAAAACTGACAAACTACCTAATGCTCGCGGATTGCTTTATGTCGACGAACGAGACAACGGCCGCCAGAGATTGGAAATTCTCTGGAGAAAGCTCTTCGTCACTCACGTGGATTGAAAATTCGGCTTCGAGAAAATGGACGAGTTCAAGGATTCCCAAGGAATCAAGGAGTCCCGTTTCGAGCCATTTGTCCTCCAGTTTTACGCCGCTTTTCCGCGCGAGGGGAAATTGCCTCAAGACGAAATCGCGGACGCGGTCTTCTACTGTTTGCGCTTGCGCCATCTGCTCTCCTTACGGTCTAACAACCTAGCTATCGCGTTCGCCCTGCATGACGAACCAATTGTGCTCGAAGTCGTTTCTGGAAATCGTGCTGCTTGCTGCGAGGGCAACGACAATCGGCGCGCCTTCGCGACGTTTAAAACCAGCCCGCTCGAAAAGGTTGTTCCAGGGATGCGCGGCCCCAGCGTTCAGGCTAACAGTACATGCACCCTGATCTTTCAGTCGCCCAACGGCCCCGAAGAGAAGCCTCGCGATCACGCCCGGTTCTTCCACGGAGCAGAGATCGACAATGCGGGCGTCGTCTGTGCCTGGGGCGCACACCACATAACCCATGAGTTTGCCGCGACGTCGTGCCGTCAAAATCTCATGGCGGGCAACTGGGTTTGCAAGATAGCGCCAATTCATGTACTCCGCGCTCCGCAGAGTCCGAACGCCAATGTTTGCGGAAATTTCTTGATCTAGCAGGGAAAAATCGGGACCGCAAGGGCTCTCTTGAATGCCAAGTTCACATATGCGTTTGTCACCCCGCCAGCCGCGACGCGCAATCAAGGGATTCGCAATCAAGCCCAAGCCGCGCGCAAGAGACTTTGAGCGCACGATAGGGAGGATCTTTTGTTCCACGCGCAAGGGTTTGGCCCATCGGACGAACTCGCCGCTATGCTCCATGCCAAGTCTCTTGTAGATCGCCATCATGCTTCGGCTCGGGAAGTCATATATAAATTCGAAGGGCGGCTCCTGCAGAGCAGTGAGACAAGCGCGCTGCAATTGAAGCGACGGCCCAAGACTTCGGTACTGCTCATCGATGCAAAAGTCACCAAGGACGAACCCCCGCCTTTCGCGTCCGCTAAAGGACAATCTTCGAGGATAGGCGGCAGCTGAACCGATAATCCGCTGAGTAGCATTTTCAATGGCAACCCAGACGCGGGCGGGCCCGTGAACGCCTTCTCGATACAGCCACTTAAACCTCGCCGAACCCGATTGCGATGGGAGGTGCCGACTGAGCAAGTTCTCCAAAGCTTCGGAATCCGAATCCAAGTCTGCGGGACGAATCTGTATATCCATAATGACTGTCTAAATATCTATCATCGAGCGACTCCCACAGATTCTGCGTATATTGTGAACAACACTGCACGACGTCGCAGCACACACATAGCTGGGCGAGTCGTAAACAGCAACTTGTGTGCCAGATCGGATATCCGCAGTTCATATTAAATTCAAGAAAGATAAGGCTTTATGTCGATTCTAAGGGGTTCAAAACGGGTTTTGGAGCTAGTCGTAGGTCCTGCCCTACCTGATGCCTCCGGTGTGTGCCAAAAGAAGGAAAAGCTTTTCCGTGGCACCCAGCTGCGTGGACGACCCATCTGTGACCCGGTCGGCACCCCGAGCGAAATAATAAACTAATGAATTCAAAGGAGTTAAGCAAGAACCGAGGTATTGGCGCCCAGGGCGGCGACAAATACCACCGATGAGAGTCGACCCTAAGACTTGTAAAATCAATTAGTTAGGTACCGTACGAATGGGTTTACGTCACCTGAACAATTTGGCCCGCTAAGTGCACCTCCTTACCGTGTTCGAGGGACCTTGTCCAATAAACCACTCGGCAAAATCGCTAGCGCGTCGCTGCTAGGTTAGGGCAATCCGATTCTGAATCGTCTTTCACATATGCCGAAACTGCAAGGTTCCAAATAAGGGTCCCATTAGTCTAGTGAGCGTCTCATGTTGAGAATTGGCGGCCAAAAAGTTCCGACGCCTTTGCTGTTGCTGTTGGCGATCGATTGCTTCCTTATAGCGTTCGGCTTGTTTCTCGCGTCAGTCTTGCGCTTCACCGTTGCCAACTACGGGCCAGTTTTCCATTACCTCCTTAGTTGGCAGACGTTTTTCCGCTTCGTGGTGGTCATACTTGTGTGTGAAGTCTCACTCTATTTCAACGATCTCTACGACTTCCGTCTTATGAAAACGCCCAGCGAGATGCTGGTCCGCTTGCTGCAGGCTTTTGGTATCGCTTGTCTCGCGCTGGCAGTTTTCTACTACGTACAGCCGGACCTCGGACTTGGCCGAGGGATTGCGGCGCTTGGGGCGCCGATAATCGTTGCGCTGACTTTGGGTTGGCGGCTATTGATGTCCCAGGAACCCCATACCCTGGGAGCTCCGGAGCGCGTGCTCATCATGGGCACAGGCCCGACTGGTATATCGCTGGCGCGGGACATTATTGCGCGCCCTGAATTGCAATTGAAGGTCGTGGGCTTCCTTGACGAAAAGGGAGAAAACATTGGGAAGTCGCTTGTCAACCCGGGGATTATTGGCGCGGCGGCAAACGTGGAAGAGATCGCTCAGCTCGAGAAAATAGATCATGTCGTGATATCGCTGCTGGAGCGCCGCGGCATGATGCCGGTGCGTCAACTGCTCCATTTAAAATTCGCCGGCGTAAAAGTCGAGGACGCGCATAGCTTTTATGAGCGCATAACGGGACGAATCATTCTGGAGCGACTGTCTCCGAGCTGGCTGATTCTGTCCGACGGATTTCGCAAATCCACGCTGTTGATTGTGGCAAAACGGGCGATTGATGTGTTTTTGTCGCTTATCGCCCTCGTTTTCTGTTTGCCAATTTTCGCTGTCGCTGCCGCGGCGGTTTGGCTGGAGTCCGGGGGGCCGGTGCTCTTTCGGCAAGAACGGACAGGGCTAAACGGAAAGCCTTTTGAGATGCTGAAATTCCGCTCGATGTATAAAGACGCGGAAGCGGCCGGTCCACAATGGGCAGCCACCGGCGACCACCGCATCACACGGGTGGGAAAGTGGATTCGAAAATTCCGAGTAGACGAATTGCCTCAAGTGATTAATGTTCTGCGAGGCCAGATGAGTGTGGTTGGCCCGCGTCCGGAGCGTCCGGAATTTGTGTCGATGTTGGAAGAACAGATTCCCTTTTATGGGCTGCGTCACTTTGTGCGTCCAGGCATCACCGGTTGGGCGCAAGTGAAATACCAATACGGCGCGAGCGTCGAAGAGACGAAGACTAAGTTGGAGTACGACTTGTTTTACATCAAGCACCTGTCTGTGATGCTCGACTTTGCCGTTTTGTTTGAGACGGCGAAAGTGATGCTGTCCGGACGAGGCGCCAAGTAGCGTTCTGATATGGACAAAATTCAAGCAGGCCGAGCTGAGACGCGTAGCTCCAAAAGGAATTTGAGAGACCGTGTGTTGCTCGCAAGCTGGATTGCGCTGTACTCCCTATTGCTTTTGGGGTTTGGCATATTGAAGAGGTTCGAAGGCGCGAGAGAACGAAGCAAGGCTGGCGCGGCGGCTTGATGAAGAATCGAATCGCCATCTAGAAGTAGATCCGGTGGCTCTCTCGGGGCTGTAATGCTTGGCACCTGGATGAGGATGAGCTATATTCCTCTGATCCATTGCAAGCAAACTCTCAGGGAACTCTCATTGCGCCGACTTTGTAAACGGAACTGTTTTTTGGGGCACACTAAAAGGAGAAAATCGTGGCGACACGCCGTTTGATGAAGGCCGCGGAGAATGGTTTGAGGGGAGTAGCCTTTCTTCTAATCGTTACGCCGGCGATTTGCGCGCAAAATCCCGCCGCGCCAGCAGCCAAGACCGAAGTTTCCAACCCTTCGCCCAACACTCAGAGTGATACAACGGCCGCCCCAAAACTGCCGACGGACTACCGAATCGGTGCCGAGGATGAACTTACGATCTCGGTGTGGCATGAACCCGAGCTTTCCCAAGCCGTTGTAGTGCGGCCCGACGGCCTGATCACTATCCCTTTGCTGAACGAACTGAAGGTGTTGGGGCTGACGACGGATGAGTTGCAGGCGCTGTTAACGGAAAAACTCAAAACTCTGGTGAACGACCCGCAAGTAACGGTGATCGTAAAGGCAGTACACAGCCGTAAAGTGTTCGCTATGGGAAACGTGGCAAAACAAGGAGCCTATCCCCTAGGTGGAAAGAAGACGGTGCTTGAGTTGATTGCGGAGGCGGGAGGGCTAGGACCTTTCGCGAAGACGCGCTCGATTTATATTCTTCGCAAAACAAACGGAAACGAGACACGGATTCCGTTTAACTACAAGAAGGCGCTTTCCGGCAAGAGCGACAATCCGGAACTGCTTCCAGGCGACATTGTGGTTGTACCCTAAAGACCGTGATGTTCGCTGAGGGCCAAACCCGCGAGAGAAGGATGTAGCAGGATGCAAAACGCAAGACGCCAGCATTTCTGGTTGCAGGTGATTGTGCTTGCTTTGTTGGGGTTTTTGCCGGCCGCACTAGTGGCACAGGACCCTAATCAACAGCAGCAGGGCAATCCCCCAGCGCAAAATCCGCCGACTACTCAAGAAGAGCCGCCGCCCCCCCCCGCTCCAGCCACGCCTGCAGCAACAGGACCAACTCCTCTGGATACTCAGATCCATCCGGCCGGCCAAGCGGTACCTTGGTTAGGGAGCTCTTCTCCTCTGCGGTGGGGAGATTTCTCAATTTCCAATTTTACGTACAATTTCGTCGTAGATCATTTCCAGCCATTCGGAGGCGGCCCATCCGAAGATATGAACCTGAATATCTTTCGGACTTCGCTTGTGTTCGAGCATTATTTCGGTAAGCAACATCTATTGCTCCAATACAATCCACAACTAGCTATTCTCAACGGAGACGTTGCTGGAAACGCTGGCATGGACAATCAGATCGCGCTAGGGACAACATTTCTATTGACCCCCAGATTCAGTTTCGTAGTGAAGGACGCATTCATACAGATGAATGCAAGGCAGCTGTATCCACCGGACTATCTCGCGGTGGATGGCCTAGGTGGCAACGTGATTCAAAACAATTTTCTACAGAACGCCGGCAGTTACATCGCGAACACAATTACAGGGATCGGAGTTTACCAGTGGACTCCGCGAGATACCTTGACATTTTCTTCCTCGTATAAATACGCTCACGCTACCGGAGACGACAACCCTAACAACAATGCTCTTGTACAGACTGGAAGCGATTTTGCAGAGTCGGTGGCATTCACGCATCGCCTAACCTCGCGTCAAAGCATTGGAGCGCTCTACACGCTGGAGCTGCTCCATCAATCAGAGAATGTGGCTATTCCCGGTAACTCATATTTCAATACGGTCGCCGGTTTCTACGCAATCCAGGTCGCCGAGTTGTGGGCCGTCCGAGGCGAATTTGGAGGAAACTTCGCTACGTATCCGGATAAAACTCCGCCGCTGAACACACTGGCTGGTGGAGTGTCCATTGTAAAAAATTTTAAAAATGACAGGGGAAATTTTGCGTTGGGTTATACTCGCGGGCGCACGGAGAACAACTTCCTTACGGCCAGCATCGGCGATTTGCTTCAGGCCACGTACTCCCAGCACTTGTTCAAGCGTTTAGTCTGGAATAGCGGCGCTGGTTACTACCGACAAATGGGCGCGGATCCACGAGATGTTGGAAAATTTGTACATACGGCGCTTAATTATGAAATCATCCCAAACTTCTTCCTGTCCGGACAATACGCATATCTTTTCCAGAGGGCAAACACGCCGGACTTGCTTTCCGGTGAAAGAAACACGTTCATTCTGGGTTTAAAATGGGAGCCGCGTCAGCTCCAAGCACACTAGACTCGGCCTATTGATGGTTGCCCCAATTCCCGGCATCTGGGGAAGCTTCCTAATCCAGTCCAGGCGACGTTTTAGGGGAAGCCCAGTTCGGATCTCATGTCACTCCATGCCTTCTTACCGCCATCAGACACCTCCCTCAGCAGATCGACTAGTATTGGGCCTAGGCAGCAGGGGAAAGTCCGGAACTATGGAATTGATTTCCCTTAGACACAGAAGCAATCAAACAGACCCCCAGTAGAACGCCTACTCCTCGTTAAGGACATTGTTTTCAATTATTTATAGACATAGTATATGGGTACCGGTACCCTGTTTTTTGGCATTCGAAGTGCTTCTTACCTACACGCAACAAGTTTTTGGCACGTGAAACGAAGGAGGCCTGCTTCTCGTGGGCTCAATGGAAAACAATAATTTGCCTGGACCGCATCCAGATGAAGGCCTGCAGTTGGGGATGTATTGGGAAATCGCTGTTCGCCGCAAATGGTGGATCTTACTGAGCGTCATAGGTCTTTCTGTATGTGCAACGGTATTTGCGCAGCGGCTGCCAGACATGTACAAGGCAGAAACGGTAATTCAGGTCGACTCCGCCCAAGTTACTACTCCAATTGTGACGCCGATCAACAATGGCGACATCGCGGGCCGACTCGCGACGCTTCAGCAACAGGTGCTCTCACCGACCCGCCTGAAGAAGTTGGTTGAGGCGGAAGGGCTCTATCCGGAGCCGAGCGGCAAGAAAACCGAAGATCAGGTGATTCACGGCGTACAAAAAGCGATTGTTGTGGATGTCGGAGCACCCGGCGCAGGAAAGCTAAGCACTTTTCGAATTGCATACAGCAGTCAGCGCAGAACTGAAGTAGCCCGGGTGGCGAATCATTTGGCGCAGATGTTCATCGAGGAAAACGTCGCAGCGCGCATCACTTCGGCGGAGGACACGACGCAGTTCCTTCAAGAGCAGATGGACGAGACAAAACACGAGTTGGATCTGAAAGACACCGAATTAGGTGCGATCAAGTCGAGAAATATCGATGAACTCCCTGAGTCCAAGCCGTATCACATGGAAGCATTGGCAAATTTGCGGACGCAGGTGCAGGCGATTCAAGACAAACTGCAGCAGGACCAGAGAGAAAAGGGCGTTGTGCAATCAATGATGATGTCGGGCGACGATGCCCCGACGGTGGATGTGGGCACCGGCGCAGCGGGGGAAAGCGGGAATCCGTACGACGCACAGATTTCAAAGCTAGAAACCAAGTTGTCGGAACTTAGGTCTCGCTACGGACCAGGCCATCCCGACGTGCGTCGCACGGTGGATGAATTGAACCGGCTGAAAGCGAAAGCCGCAGCGGAAGCAAAGGACAACCCGAGCGAACCAGCGGAAGTTCAGCAACCTGCGGTGCAGGTACAAAAGAAGCGGCGAAACCCTGTGCTCGAAGCACAACTGGCTGCGCTCGACCAGGACATTCAAGACCAAACCAGATTGTTGCAACCGCTGCAAGCCCAAATGGCCATGCACGAAAGCAAACTGCAGCAGATTCCGGCGTTCGAACAGCGAATCGCAAGACTGCAGCAAGATTACGATGCCTTGAAAGCGCAGTACGCGGGCTTGCGCGAGAAAGAGAAAACGGCGGAGATTTCACACGCTCTGGAAGTGCACCAGAAGGGCGAGAAGTTTGAGGTTCTGGATTCAGCTGTGACGCCGCTCCAGCCAGCCTCACCGAACCGGGTGCTAATCAGCCTTGCAGGGCTGTTCGGCGGTTTGTTCGCTGGCATTGCGCTGGCCGCTGCTGCGGAAATGAATGATGAGTCTGTGCGGTCTGAGAGTGAGGCTGCACGGATTTTCGGAAAGCCAATACTCAGCGGAATTCCGCAGATCGTATCCGCCGGCGAGAAGCGCGCATGGAGAGTGCGCGCGGTTGGCGTCGTTACCGGAACCGTAGTTGGAGCCGCGACGGCCGGTGTGCTGCTTTCGATCGTGGCGAGAGGACTTTTCTAGATGTATCTGTCCTATTACGACCTAAAGGAAGAGCCGTTTCGGCTGACGCCCGATCCGCACTTCCTGCACCTTTCGGCGCCTCATCAGGCAGCGTTAACCGTGTTGCTCGAGGGCATCTTGTACCGTAAGGGTTTGGTGATGGTGACCGGGCCGATCGGCACGGGAAAAACCACGCTCGTCCACACCGCTCTGAAAATGTTGACGGACGTCTCCAAACAGAAAATGCCCATTAAGAGCGCGCTTATGTTTAATCCGACGCTGACGCGCGATGAGTTCCTGGAAATGATGCTCGAGGATTTCGAGATATCGTGTCCTTCGACCAGCAAGCCGCGCCGCCTGATAGCGCTGCAGCAAATGCTGTTGGAAACGCAGAGGCGCGGCGGAACGGCCGTGCTGTTCATCGACGAGGCGCATTTGCTCAGCTCCGAACTCCTGGAAGAGATTCGCCTGCTCGGCAATGCGGACACACACCAGGAAAAACTTCTGCAGATTGTGCTGAGTGGGCAGCCAGAGTTGGTCGCGGTAATGAACAGGCGCGAACTCAGCGCTCTCCAGCAGCGGATCGCTGCTCGAGCGAGCCTGCGGCCGTTGAGGCTGCCGGAGGTTTGTTCCTACGTCGCCGAAAGACTGCATTTCGCCGGCCTGCAGGCAGTTAGTCCATTCTCTCCCGCCGCTCTGGAACAGATTCTTCACTTTTCGACCGGTGTTCCGCGACTGATTAACTTGATCTGCGACGCTTGTCTTACGCTCGGCTTTAAAACTTCGCGGAAGACGATCCAACCGGACATCGTCGAGGAAGTAGCTGTGTCATTGGGTCTGATTCCGGAAGTACCAGAGTTTGTGGAGAAAGAGAAAAAACCCATTCTTCCCAGTAATGCCGATAACATTCCCACTGCGCCGAAATCGATTGTTGATACGTTAATTGAATCCATGAAACAAAATCGCACCGCGGTGATGAGGTAGCCGAAGATGAGCAAGTTTTTCGACCAGAGCGTCCGATCGAGGGAAGTGGCCTCGCCTTTCGAGGAAGTCAGCCAGCCAGAACCGCAAAAACGGCCGGAGGTCGTGCCCGCCGTGCAACCGGCAGCGGCAGTCATCGAGGCTTCGCCACTTGATGAGTGCCGGAAACTGGAGATTTCGCTGTCCAGCTTACTGCAATCTAAATTTCAAGGCAGCGATTCACTCGAGCCTGTCCAGGAGTCATATCGCGCACTTCGCACGCGGCTACTTCGCATGCGATCCGCGCAAGGACTGCGCTCGATCGTGATCACCAGCGCCGTGCAAGGCGAGGGCAAAACCATGACGTCCCTGAATCTCGCTATGTGCTGTGCGCAGCTTCACGATATGCGCGTGCTTCTAGTGGATACGGATATTCGGAGCCATGGTTTGACGCGGCTCATCGGCATGCCAGAAGGTCCGGGGCTTTCCGAGGTTCTCGCGGGGACATGCGCGGCCGAGAAGGCAATTCTTTCGACCGACCTACCGAATTTGCATATTTTGCCGGGCGGAACGCCCACTATACCACCGGCGGAACTACTGGCCAGCCGGCGTTTTCAGGAATTCGTAGAATGGTCTACGGAAAACTTCAAGTTGGTGCTCTTCGACGCACCGCCTGTCCTGAATCTTGCCGATGTTGAAATTGTTACGGCGGGTTGTGATGGTGTGTTGATGGTAGTTCGCGCGCAGAAAACGCGAAGGGACGTGCTGCAAAAATCCGCTGGACAGATCGATGCCAAGAAACTTCTTGGAGTCGTGTACAACGGCGCTGAAGGAGCACATCACCACTACACATATGCTTATCAAGAGGCCGAGAAGTAAGAAAAAGATGCCAGGTTGTTTAGGAAGGCCGCATCTCTTTTGCGGAGTCAAAGGCGAGCCAGACTCTTATGTTTCCTAACTTGAAGCTTAAAATTTTCCTTCGCGGCAGCCATCAAAACCGGCTGGCAAAAAGTGTTGGAATCGACGAGACCGTTCTCAGCAAGATTATTCACGGTTATCGCCAGCCGACAGCTGCGCAGAAAAAGCTCCTGGCAGATTTCCTAGAAGCCGACGAAGCTTGGCTCTTCGAGCAGTTCGAGGTGCCAGCTCCCCGAACGGAAGAAATAGAGATCGCCGCAGCCAAAGGGCCGAGCCAAAATGGCGACGATTGAAAGTTCTGCAGTGTTACATCAAACAGAGGATCCGCTGGGAGATAGGAGTTCTCTTAAAATTCATCCACTGACTCCAGAGATCGAAATTCAGTGGGAAGAATTCGTTCGCGCGCATCCGAATGGCTCTTTCTTCCATCAAGTGGGCTGGAAGAAAGTGATGCAGGCAACCTACGGTTATCAGCCTCGCTATTTTTATTCCGAGCGTGAAGGGCGAATCACGGGAATCGCGCCTTCTTTTTTGATATCCAACTTGATGATGGGCCGTTGTTTGATGTCGCTTCCTTTCGCCGTGTACGGCGGTGTATGCGCTTCCGACGCGGAGAGTGAAGCGGCGCTCGTGGGGCATCTCGAGCGAATCTCGCAACAGGAGGGCGCCGAGTATCTGGAAATCCGCAATCGCACAGGCGAGATTTTGCCGGGATATCACGCGAATCCGCGATATGCGACGTTTACGCTTCCGTTGGTTAGCAATACGGAAATTCTATACAAGGCACTTCCGAAAGACATTCGATATATGATTCGCAAAGGCGAGAAAGCCGGTCTGACGGTAAAGCGCGGCGCGGAACTGCTGGATCAGTTTTATCGCCTTATGACGGTCAATCTGCGGCGGCTTGGCACGCCCGCGTTTCCACGAGCGCTCTTCGAAAATCTGCTTCGCGAATATCCGTCACAGGTAGAAGTCACCGTTGTCTATTCCGGAGACAAAGCAGTTTCCGCAGGCATGTCCTTCTTCTTTCGAGACTGGATACAGCCGTATTACGTCGGTTCGCTAGATGAGGCCAAAGGTCTGGCGGCGAATAACTTTTTGTGGTGGGAGATGATGAAGCTTGGCGCGGAAAAGGGCTGTGCGATCTTCGATTTCGGGAGAAGCAAAAAAGATTCCGGTAATTTCGATTTTAAGAAAAAATGGAATCCACAAATCGATACGCTGAGCTACCAAGTCCGGCTGGTTCGCGGCAAGAAAGTGCCGAATTTCTCACCTACCAACTCGAAGTTTCAGATGGCGACCAATGCCTGGAAAAAAATGCCGCTGGGACTGACTCGAGCGCTCGGCCCATATGTTGTTCGATGGTTTCCGTGAGACCCGCGAAGGCCGGGTGAATGAGCATTTCTAGTGTCTTGTTCCTGATACTTAGACAAAATGAGCTTACAAATCCAAGAAGAGGCTGGGGAAGTCGTGAAGACGGCCTCTCGCGATTTCGCGGAAAAGGGGCTGGGGCGCCTGCGCGTGCTCCACGTGATACCTCGGCTTGGATTGGGTGGGACCGAAAAAGGCGTCTTGAAAGTGATTCGCGGGCTGGGCGAGGATGAATTCGCTCACCAAATCTGTGCGGTAAGGGGAATTGACGAGGAATTTGCTAAACAGGAAAGCATCCAGCCTCCGCCGTACTCGGCGGATTCATCGAGAAATGGTTTTCAGTTTCCTTTGTTTCGGCTGAAGAGAATCATGCAAGAATTTCGGCCGCACATCGTTCATTCGCGGAACTTCGGGGCGCTCGAGGCTATCCCCGCTGCGCGGCTCGCAGGCGTACCCGTCGCCATACACAGCGAACATGGTTATGAACTGGAAATTCTGCGTGGCTTGCCGGCGAGGCGGCGGATTCTTTGCCGCTGTTTCTATGGAATGGCCGACGCGGTGTTTACGGTGACTGACGATCTTCGCAAATACCACGCGGCGCAGTCCTGGCTACCTGCGAACCGATTCCAGGTACTTTACAACGGAGTGGACACGGAAAAGTTTGCACCCAATCCTCTTTCGGCCCCCCGTACGCGGAGTGAGTTCGGGATTCCGGGCGGAAGATTCCTGATTGGAAGCGTTGGCCGGCTCGTGCCCATCAAGGACCAGAAAACTCTGCTTCGTGCAGCCGAGGTGCTCCTCCGCAATGGAGTCGACGTGCACGTCTTGCTCGCAGGTGCAGGTCCGGAAATGCACAACCTGCAGAAACATGTTGCTGAATCGAGTAGCTTGGCCGGAAGAGTAACGTTCCCAGGGGCTTCCAATCGCGTACCGGAGTTGCTTAATGCGATGGACACCTTCGTTTTGCCGTCCATTTGCGAGGGGATGTCGAATACGATTTTAGAGGCGATGGCTTGCGGAGTGCCTGCCATTGTGACGCGCACCGGAGGTAATCCGGAACTGATCGCAGAAGGCCGCTCCGGTTGTCTCTTTCCGGCGGGCAACGTCGAGATGCTCTCGACGCTGCTCTCTCGGCTTGCGGAGAGCAGCGCAACCCGGCACGAATTCGGAGTTTCGGCGCGGCGGCGCGCCGTTGAACACTTCAGTCTCGCTAGCATGATGCAGGGCTATCAGGAAATGTATACGCAGCTCGCCTCGCGCAAGGGCCTAAGGAAAGGAAACTAGAGACAGGCTATGTGCGGAATTTGCGGCATTTTCGAGTACGAACGGCGGACGGACATTCCGGCTGATCTCGTTCACCGCATGAATCAGACGATGATTCACCGAGGCCCGGACGATGGCGGCGTTTTTGTCGGTCCGGGAATCGGGCTCGGTCATCGGCGGCTCAGTATCATCGACCTCGCAGGCGGCCACCAGCCGATGTCCAACGAAGACGGCACGATTTGGGTGCTGCTGAACGGCGAGATCTACAATTACCCCGAACTGCGTGCGGAACTTTTGCAACGCGGCCACAAGTTCGTAACAAAGTCTGACACGGAAGCCGTCGTTCACCTCTATGAAGAATATGGCCACGAGTGCTTTGCGAAGCTGCGAGGCATGTTCTCGATAGCAATCTGGGATTCGAAGAACCGCAAAGTCATTCTGGCTCGCGACCGGGTTGGGAAGAAACCGCTGTTCTACGCCGCGGACGGCGTGCGCATTCTCTTTGGTTCCGAGCTAAAAGCGCTGCTGGCAGGCGGCTCGTTGTCGCGCGAGATGGATGAGCAAGCGCTCTCGGATTATTTCTCGTTTGGATACATTCCCGCGCCCAAAACAATCTACCGATCTGTTCGCAAAGTGATGCCGGGGCACTATCTGGTGGCATCCGCGAACGGCGTGCAAGAGACGCGTTACTGGGATTTGTCTTTCAGCCGCATCGAAGAGAGAACTGAAGAGGATTGGGGCGAGCGCCTACGTCACGAATTGTGCGAAGCCACGCGCATGCGCTTGATGAGCGACGTTCCGCTCGGCGCATTTTTGAGCGGCGGCATCGATTCATCCGCCGTAGTGGCGATGATGAGCCACCTGATGAAGCGTGCCGTCACCACGTGCTCCATTGGCTTCAACGAAGAGAAATACAATGAAGCAGAGTACGCCCTCCAAGTGTCGAGGTTGTTTTCCACCGATCACCATGTTGAGACGGTGGAACCAAATGCGGTAGAGATTGTCGATAAGCTCGCATGGCATTTCGACGAGCCGTTCGCGGATTCCTCCGCGGTGCCAACCTATTACGTTTCCAAGATTGCTCGGCAGTTCGTCACAGTGGCACTTGGAGGGGACGGCGGCGACGAAAGTTTCGCGGGTTACCGACGGTATAAGCTGGACTATTACGAAAATCAGTTGCGAAATCGGGTTCCGGCTGGCCTGCGACGTTCTATCTTTGGGCCTCTGGGCCGCTGGTATCCGCCGCTTGCCTGGGCCCCCCGCGTATTCCGGGCAAAGTCGACGTTTCAAAGTCTCTCTCGCTCGCCGCTTGAAGGGTACTTCAATTCCATCTCCTATTTTCGGCCCGACGATAAAGCACGGCTGTTTACGCCCGATTTCCGGGCCCGCTTAGGTAACTACGAATCGATCGACGTTTTTCGCGAATACTACGATCGCGCGGACACGGAAGATCCGCTCTCGAAGATCCAATATGTGGACATCAAGACCTATCTTACCGACGACATTTTGACGAAAGTGGATCGCGCAAGCATGGCGGTGTCGCTCGAGGTGCGGGCTCCAATGCTGGACCATAAATTCCTCGAGTTGGCGGCGTCAATGCCCAGCAACCTGAAACTGCGTAATGGTACCGGTAAATACATGCTGAAAAAGGCGCTGGAGCCGACGCTTCCTGCGGAGATCCTGTACCGCCAGAAACAAGGATTTGCGATTCCGCTCGGTGACTGGTTCAAGCGGGAACTCAAGGAAATGGCGCACCACGTAATTCTGGAAACTGACGACGGGATTCTAGATCGAGGTTTCCTTGGCACTATTTGGGATCAACACCAGAAGGGTTATTACGATCGGTCGGCATTGCTTTGGGCGACGTTGATGTTCCGAAAATGGCAAGCGACATTTTGCGAATAGATCAAAGGATGGCATGAGCGGAATTTGCGGCATTTGCGAGGTAGACCGGGAGTTTAGCGCGAGCAACGTCGTGCCCATGCTCGATGCAATGGCCCTTTCCGATGAATCCGAACGCGACGCGT
>Ga0265354_1000074_pt1 | contig 16680 bp, 7 predicted proteins | sample NZE1metagenome_FD_189074 | JGI IMG/M metagenome (GOLD analysis project Ga0265354, IMG submission 189074) | Rhizosphere microbial communities from Maridalen valley, Oslo, Norway - NZE1 | ecosystem: Host-associated > Plants > Roots > Rhizosphere > Soil | place: Norway: Oslo | collected 2017-09-14 | reverse complement strand
CGCTCAACGGTTTGACGCTGACTTGATCATCCGCGACGACCTTTTGCAGCGTGCTGAGTACATATTCAGGCGAATCCTCCGGAAGCACGCGGCAGTTCACCGTGGCGGCAGCGAGTTGCGGCAGCGCGTTGATAGCGTGGCCGCCTTCGAGCATTGTGGCGACGCAAGTGGTGCGCAGAGTGGAGTTCCAAGCTGGCGAAGCCGCAGCGACTTTCTCCATCGCTTCTTGCGAACCGGAAGGGACCTTTGCGAGGTCGTCCTTGATCGGGCCGGTTTCGATTTTTGACATTTGCTGGAAGTAAGCCGCAGTGACTTCATTGGTTTTCAGAGGGAAGCCGAATTCGCCGAGACGAGTTAGTGCTCCAGCAAGGTGATAAATGGCGTTGTCGTGAACCGGCATCGAGCTGTGGCCGCCTTTATTGCGCACCTCGAACCGGAAATTGAGCACGTACTTTTCGCTGACCTGTAGATCGTTCGAGATCTTTTTGCCTTTGGATTCCTCGCCCCAGCCGCCTTCGTTAAGTGCCAGGTCCGCCTCGATCAAATCGCGGTGATTTTTCAATAGCCAATCGACGCCGTTATATGGACCGCCGCCTTCTTCATCGGCGGTGAGAGCGACGATGATGTCGCGGTCGGGCTTGAAGCCTTCTCTTTTGTACTGGATGAGATTGGCGATCCAGACTGCCGCTTGGGCCTTGTCGTCACCGGTGCCGCGGCCGTAAAAGAAGCCATCCTTCTCGATGAACTGAAATGGATCGGTGCTCCAATCTTCGCGCTTGGCTTCGACAACGTCGATGTGGGCCAGCAACAAAATGGGTTTTTGCGCACCGGTGCCGTGATAGCGAACGACCAGATTGGCTTTTTTAGGGATTGCGCCGCCAACAAAAATGTCGGCGTCAGGGAACCCGGCAGCTTTCAGACGCGCGACGGCTATTTCTACTACCGGCGTGGTCGCGCCCGTCGTAAAGCCGGACTGAACCTCAATGAATTGCTTGTAGATGTCGTGCGCGAGTTGTTTTTCGGAGTCCGGGCGTGTGGTTTGAGCGTTCGCCGAAGCGGCGCAGAAAAAGCCGAGGAATAGGCATACGCAAGTGACCCAGTTTTTTGTGTTTTGCATGGGAGGATTCTTGCATGGCGAGCCCCATCGCGCAACTTTGCGAATCCAGTTGTGGTCGTAGTAGTCCTATGTCGACTAGCTAAAAGAAGTATTCGGACACAAAAAAACTGCAAGCTGCGAAGCCGAACTCGTTCTAAGGACGTGACCGCGGGCAACCCGGCGTCTCGAGAGCTAGCTCTAATGAGGTAACAAACGAGAGTGAGAACGCTGTTTGTCGAGGAACAGCGCCAATCGCTCTTAAGACGGTCCTCCATTCCCCGGGTCGCGAAGAATAACTGCCGAGGCAATTTCACGAAACTAGAGGTGTCGACAATGACCAGCTCAAAGTCCGGCTCGACCGCACTCGTTTCTTTCCCGCACGAAAATCGCAAGACCTGGCGTTTTTGTGTTTGCTTGGTGGCCGCGTTTTTACTCTCTTCTGCCGCGTCTTCCGCACAGACCGCATTGCATGCGCCAGGATGGGTCGTAATCACCATTAGTGATTATCGAACGCTGCACGCGAAGGCGTACCCGCCGGACCGCGAGCCGGAAGGGCCGCCGGTAGACGCGACGCTGACTCGCGTCGATTACGATTTGCATATCGATGGCGACCTCGCGGCGGGCCGCGCAAGCCTCACCGTCGACGTATTGAAAGATGGCTGGGTCCGTGTCCCGATTCCGGCTGGGCTCCTCGTGCGCGAAGCAAAACTCGACGGCAAGCTGGTCTCGCTAGTGCCTGGCGTGGCTGGAAAGGGCAGCAACCAACTCTCGGCGCTTCTCTCGCGGCCGGGACGGGCCGTGTTGCTGCTCGACATCGCGTTGCCCGTCGTATCTACGGCCGGGGAAGAGAGCATCTCCCTTCCTTCGACCGCCTCAGGCGTTACGCGCGCCTCGGTTCGTCTTCCCAGGCAGGGCGTTGAGCTTAAGTTGACTGGCGGACTCTTGGCGGAGAAATCCGAGCCCGGCGCGGAAAGCAAATGGCTGGCCTACGCGCGCGGTAACGAGCCGCTCACGTTTACATGGAAAAGAAAAACCGAGGATCACCGCAGCATGCAACCATTGCGCCTGCGAGGATCGCTGACGGAATTGACCGGGCTCGGCGAAGACACGACGACGGTGGTCGCCGAAGTCAACATTGAAGTAACCCAAGGCGCCGCGCGAGAAGTGCGCATTTCGCTGCCGGACAAAGTGACGGTCAATCAAGTGGCGGGCGCAATGGTCGCGGATTGGGAAATGAAAAATGGGCAGCTTGCCGTGACGTTCCTGGAACCGGTCGAGCAAAACGCCAAATTCATCGTGAGCGGAGAGACGCGCAGCCCGCGCGACGGTCAGATCGAGATTCCACTGCTTCGCCTGCTGAATACGGAACGCGACACAGGCGGCGTGGCCGTCGAAGTCCTCGGCGCCGGAGAGATCAAGGAGTTCAAGTCCGAAGGTCTCGAAAACGCCGACGCGACGGACCTGGGCGAAATCGTGTCGAGCCGCCAATCGACTTCACTTTCCGCTTTCCGCTATCGCGCAGGAGACGCGAAGACGGCGCGATCGCTGACGGTGAACGTGGCGCGCTACACTCCGCAAGCCGTGCTGATGGCCAATGTCGCCGAGGCGCGTTACAACGTCCTGATCACCAATGAAGGAAAGTTGCTAGTACAGGCGCGCTACGCCGTGCGGAATAACCAGCGCAACTTCCTGAAGATTACTCTGCCAACAGGCGCAACCCTTTGGAGTGCATCGTTGGCGGGAAAGCCGGTTCGTCCCGGGCAATCGCCCGACGGCAGCGTGCTGCTACCGCTGGAAAAAGCCCACGCCGGCGAAGATTCCCCGGAGTTCGCGGTCGAGATCCTCTATGTCAGCCGTGGCACTGCGTGGAACGACAAGGGACAATTTAAACTCGCGCTGCCCGCGCTGGACTTGCCGGTATCGCGAACAGGGTTGCTCGTCTTCCATCCGCCGCTTCTTAAGGTGACCTCAGAGACGGGGTCATTCCGCGCGGAGGTGTACGCGGACCCGATTTCTGCCGCGCTAAATCCTCCACCAGTATCTCCACCACCGCCCCCTGCGTCCTTCTCGTTAGCCAGTCCGGCGGCCGGCGCCGCTATGGCTGGAAGGGAGATTGGTGCCCTCACGCAGAACAGCGAAGTTGTCGATCTGCCTGCAACGCAAAGGCTGGTTGACGATTTTCGTGCAACCTTGCAAGGAGGGAAGGCCGCGGGAATTCTTCCCATCAAAGTCGACTTCGAAGGTCTAGGGCCCTCTCTATTTCTTGTTTCCGAACTCACGGGCGAAAACCAATCTCCAAGCACGGATCTGAATTATCAGCGTGAGAAAAGGGCAGGTGGGCGATGAAAAAAATCATAGCGGCAGTTGCATTTCTGATGAGCGTCCCCGCATTCGCGCAAGACAAGATCACCCCTCCCGTTCCGCAAGCAGGGAACGTGACGCTGCCTCTCGAGGAGTACAACCGGCTTCTCGAACTGGCGAACAAGTCGCCACGAAGAGTGGAAACCGCGCCCCTGCCTTACACGATCAAGCGCGGAGACCTGAAAATGCGCGTCGCCAATGAAACGGTTCTAGGCACCGTTCAGTTGCAAGGCGAAACATTCAACAAGGGCGAAACAAAAGTGGCGCTCACTTCCGGAATGACGATTCTGGATACGCGCCAGGAAGGCAAAGGCCTGCCGCTCGAGCAAGAAGGTGGCACACAAACGGCGATCCTCGCCGGTCCAGCAGAGTTTTCCGTGGTGCTCGACGCAGGCCTGCCACTAAACATAGAAACGGGCCGCGCGTCCTTCACCTTGCCCGTGCCGTCGGCGGGCAGCGTGCGGCTGATACTCGAAGTTCCCGGCGATCACACCAACGTGAAACTCAATCCGGGACTAATCACGAGCCGAGAGTCTGCGAATGGGAATACCACGATCGAAGCGACACTCGTCCCAGGGCAGCCAGCGAATATCTGGTGGGCGACGCGAGAAGTAGTTGCGCCTGTCGTCCCGCGCGAGGTGCGCTTTCTTTCCAACGTGAAAACACTCGTTTCTGTAAGTGAAGCGGAGATTCGGCTGGCCGTGCTCGCCGACATCAACGTGATTCAGGGAGAACCTACGCAATTCCAGGTCGAGGTTCCCGCAGGTTATGAAGTGACGGGAGCTTCCGGCGCATCCGTGGATTCAAGCGATGTGCAATCGGGAGTCCTGACTTTGAAGGTGAATGCACCCGCGCAGCGAAATCACCAGTTCCTGATCTCGATGGCAAAGGCGGTCGGCGCGACGAAGACGGATGTTCCGTTCCTCAGCGTGAAAAATTCACAACGCGAAACAGGTGAAGTGCTCGTCGAAGGTGTCGGCACAATGGAACTGACGGCGACAGAGGGCGGTAGCCTGAAGCGCATGGACATCAAGGAGACGAATCCTTACTTACGCGCCCTTGCGCGATCTCCCTTGCAGGCGGCGTTTCGCTATCACCGGCAACCGACGGAGAATCCCAGCCTCGCGCTGGAATGGACCCGATTTCCTGATAGCAGTGTGCTCGCCGCGATTGCAGAACGAGCGGTTGTGACTACACTCGTGACTACGGAAGGGAGATCGCTGACCGAAGTGAAATTGACCGTAAAAAATATGGTTCAGCCATTTCTGAAAGTGGAATTACCGGCAGGAGCGAGCATCGTGACCGCGGAAGTCGCTGGAGAAAAAGTAAAGCCGGTAGAAGGCGCAGATGGCCAGCGCGTGCCCCTGTTGCGACCAGGGTTCCGGCCTGTAGGTTCTTACGAAGTTTCTTTCGTGTTCATGCATTCCGGCACTCCCTTTGCGAAAAAAGGCGGATCAGAGATTTCATTGCCAAAAATGGACGTTCCCATCGCCGTTCTGCAATGGGAGGTGTTTTTGCCCGAGCAATACAAAGTGAAGGACTTTGGCGGCGACGCTTTGGCTGCGAATCTGTTGCCGCCTTCATTCGTGGGAGCAGATGCTGGCGCAAACACATTGGGCGCGTTCCAGGCGGTTGTCGGTGGTAGCGCGGGCGACCGCATTGAACCGCTTCAGCTTATGCCAGGGCAAATCGGAGGTTACATCGTAGACGCGACCGGAGCGACGGTCGCGAACGCGCAAGTGAGCGTCACGCAATTGGATACCGGAGTCGTGCGAACTGCCACGACCGATTACTCCGGCCGATGGATTGTTTCGAGCATGCCTTCGGGAAGGGTGAAAATCACCGCTGCCTTGCCGGGCTTCAGAAGCCTCGTCCGCAATCTCAACTACGATGCGAACAACCCCACTTCGTACAGTCTTGCGCTACAGGTTGGGAGCGCGGCGGAAACGATCGAAGTGCAGAGCAATGCACAGATGCTTGAAACGCTGCCACTCGAGCGCGATTCGAAAAAGAAGGATGCCCTCGCTTCCAACTCAGCCTCAAACAATGTCCTAAATCTACAACGGCGCGTGTCCGGCGTACTGCCTGTCCGGGTCGACGTGCCGCGAGCAGGCAGCTCTTACAGCTTTGTCCGTCCGCTTGTGCTGGACGAAGAAACGAAACTCACGTTCACCTATAAGACCAAATAAGCACCGCTGTCGCTAGCGGAAGGCTTCTGATTTGAACTGGCCAGGGGATTCTCCTCTGGCCAGTTCCGTTTTGGCCCATTCCACTGCTGGATGAACGCGAGCCATCTACAATCTCCCTGCGTCACGGGAACTAAGTCTGGCGTTCAAAGGAATTTAGAGTGAGCGGGAAACGCAAAGAGATTTGAGGAAACTCCAATAGGCCTAGAAGTCGTCTAAGTCCTCAGACGCAGAGGCAAAATAGAAGGCTTTTCGCGGCGGCGGGGCGTACATTTATTTCAGGCGAGGGAAGAGGCAGACCGATATGAAGGCAATCCCGGGCATTTTAATTGGCTTGCTGATTTGTTTGTTTTTTGTAGTGATGCGGGTGGCTGCCCAGCCTCTGCAGGAAGCTCCGCCCGCTCAAAATCCCTCCGCGGCACAAAGCACGAATCCTGCGCAAACATCGGGGCGTGGCGGCGAAAGGCGTCCGGGAGTTTTCGGGAAGCTGACAGCGGTTCATGGTCAGTCCATCGAGATAACGAAGCAGGACGGAAGTGTGGTAACCGTCAAGATCAGCGGGAGCACGCAATTCCGGAAAGAGCGGGAATCTGCGAAGCTTAGCGATTTCAAAGTCGGGGATACGGTATTTGTGCGTGGCGAGGAAAACGCGGATCACACTTGGACCGCGGAAATGATCGGCGAGCGCCCCAACGGCGGCTTTGGTGGGGGTGCAGGTGCTGGCGCGGGAGGCGGACGCGGTGCTGGTCAAGGCGGCCCCGGAGGCGGTGGACCTGGCGGAGGACGGCCAACGGGTGTGCTAGGGCAGGATTATGTTTTTGGGGAAGTGAAAGCGATTGAGGCGCCGAAGCTGACGATTCTCCGGCCCGACAACGTGACGCAAACGGTCGAGCTAAATGAAGAGACTTCCTTACGAAAGGGCCGCGACAGCATTACTATGGCAGACATTCAAGCGGGCGATCGCATCATGGTGCGCGGCGGAATGGCGAACAATGCGTTTCAGCCGAAGTCGGTAATGGTCATCGGGCCGGAACAATGGAAGCGAATGCAGGAGGCGGGCATGGCTGGTGGTGCACCGCCCGCGAATCCGCCTAAAGATAACAACCAGCCGCAGAAACCGCCGGAGCCGCCCAATTGAGATTGTTTGTTCGGATTTTTGTTTTTCTGGGTCTGGTGACCTGCGTCGTGGCAAATTTGCGCGCTCAGGAGACTCCCGCGCCCGCGCAAAGTGCTCCGGCTGCGCCGCAGACAAATGCGCCACCCGCGCCACCGACGACTTATAAGATCACCGGCAGCATACACAGCGGCAAGACACCTTTGCCCGGCGTAACACTTACCGCTTCAAACACGCTGACAGGGAAGAAGTACACTGCCGCCACAATTTCAGACGGCAGCTTTGCACTAAACGGGCTGCCGCGCGGGCGATACGTGTTGCGCGCCGAGTTCATGGGTTTTGCGGCGCAGACTCAGGAAGTAGTTCTTAATCCTGAAAACCCTTCCGGCAAAGCGTATTTGGAGTTGATCCTCGCGTCGCGGCAGCAAGAGCAGACGGAGCAGCGCACGGCGGCGGCCGCGAATGTTGGTCGTGGCTTCCAAAGCTTGTCGATGGACTCCACGGAAGCGGCTTCAACAGCCGGGGAATCCGGTCTTGCCGCCGGCGCTGGACAGAATCCGAGTGCGAATGATTTAGCGGGCCTGCCGCTCAACGGGGCCGGAGCGGACGCGCCGACCGAATCGGTGAGCATCAGCGGTGTGCAGGGACGCACGCAAGATTTTGGTCAAGGCAACGAAGGTGAATTGCAAGACCGCATTCAGGAATTCCGCGACCGCGCGCAGCAGAATGGACTCGGCGGTTTTGGAGGAGGCGGTGGAGGTGGATTTGGAGGCGGTCCAGGTGGCGGAGGCGGCGGAGGTCCGATCGCGTTCGGCCGAATGGGACGCGGTTTCAATGTGAATCAGCCGCACGGCAATGTTTATTTTTATGATGATACTTCCGGATTGGATGCGCGGCCTTTTTCGCTGAGTGGGGAACCGCTTCAAAAGGCAGACTACAACCAGCTGCACTTTGGAGCGTACGTCGGTGGACCGCTGAATATTCCGAAAATCTTCAATGGTGGCAACAAGACATTTTTCTTCGGAGGGTGGAGCGGCACGCGCGGGAGTTCGCCGTCGGACGTTTTGTCGACTGTTCCTACGATGGCCGAACGAGGAGGCAATTTCTCCGCGCTGACCACGCCGATCTACAATCCAGCGACAGGACAACAATTCGATTTTAACGGGCAGCTAAATACGATTGACCCAGCTCTGATCACGCCCCAAGCGCAATCTCTCTTGCAGTACATCCCTTTGCCAAACTTGCCGGGCGCGACGCAGAACTTTCATGAAATAACTTCCGCGGAAAGCAATTCGGACACCGTGAGCCTGCGGCTTATCCACAATTTTGGCCCGGTGCCAGCCCAGGGGAGTCGGACTCCCGGTGGCGGCGGGCGCGGCGGCGGAGGAGGTGGAGGTCGTCGCAGGTCGCAGAACAACCTCAATTTGGGCATGAACTGGACCAAGACAAATACTGAAATCGTCGGAGCGTTTCCTTCGCTGGCTGGCGGAACAAGTACGCAAGGTTTGAATGCCAATGCAGGATGGGTTTACGGCAAAGGTCACGCAACGAACAACCTGCGCTTCACTTATAACCACAATCATGTTTCGACAACCAACTTGTACTCGAACGTAACGGATGTTGCCGGCCTTGCGCAAATCGGCGGTGTCTCCACAAATCCATTTGATTGGGGCATTCCGGGAATTAACTTCACTTCTTTTTCCGGTTTGAGCGATACGATGCCGCGCCGCGAACTCGACCAGACCTACACTGCGTCTGACACCGTTATTTGGAATCGCGGCAAACACAACTGGCGATTTGGAGGCGACTACCGCCGGATTTTGCAGAGCTTTCACGCGGCAAGAAACGCGGAAGGCACGTTTACGTTTACAGGTTTTGCTACCGGGCTGTATGTGGACGGTGTTCAACAGCAAGGCACGGGTATCGATCTCGCGGATTTCCTTCTTGGTCTGCCCCAACAAAGCAGCGTTCAGTTCGGTACGAACACTTATAATTTTCGCGCGAACTCATTTGATTTTTTCGCGCAGGATGATTGGCGGATTCGCTCGAACCTGACTCTTCTCCTCGGCTTTCGCTACGAATACCAGGGACCGTTCACGGAAGCGGACAACCACATCGTCAACTTGGATGTCTCACCGGGTTTTACAGCAGCTGTTCCGGTTCAGCCCGGTCAGTTCGTTCCGAGCTTCGGCGTTGCTTCGAATTCGCTGGTCAATCCGGATCGCAACAACTATGCGCCTCGTATTGGGCTTGCCTGGAAGCCCATGAAGAATACGGTAGTCCGCGCCGGTTATGGCCTCAACTACAATCTCGCGCAGTACACCGCGGTGATTCAGAATTTTGCGTTTCAGCCGCCATTCGCGGAGACATCCACGAACGTGGGGACCACTTCGAATTTTCTCAATCTCTCAAATGCTTTTCCGACTGTCGCGCCCGGAACCGTCACGAATAATTATGCTATCGATCCAAACTACAAGCTCGCTTACGTCCAGCTCTGGAATGTGGACATCCAGCGCGATTTGGGTGGCGGCTTTCTGATGAATATTGATTACAACGGATCGAAAGGAACTAGGCTCGACACAGAGAGAGCCATTCTTATTCCGGGCGGGTCGCAGCCTTTCATTTACGAATCCTCCGCAGCGGACTCGGCTTTCAATGCGGGCTCGATTCGTTTTCGCAAGCGGCTGGCGAAAGGCATCGGACTGACGGCGACATATATTTACTCGAAATCGATCGACGACGCTTCTTCCATTGGCGGTGGCGGCGTAGTCGTTGCGCAGAATCCCCTGGACATTGCCGCCGATCGAGGGCTATCGAGTTTCGACCAGCGCCAAAAGTTTACGGGCACTTGGACTTACGATCTGCCGTTCGGGGAGAACAGGCGATTTTTGCAGAAAGGATTTGTGTCACACATTCTCGCGGGCTGGCAGTACAGCGGAGATTTTACGGTGGCCAGCGGTCTGCCGTATACAATTCGAGTCCTGGGAGGGACGGTCGACATCGAACGTGGCGTCAGCGGGTCCTTGCGCGCGAACGTCGTGCCTGGCGAATTGCAGCGCATCAGCGATCCGACGACCAAAGAGTGGTTCAACACTGCAGCCTTTTGCCAGCCGGAAACCACGACAAACAATCCTGCGGCGACGTGCGTGAATGCCGCCGATTCAACGTATGGCGATGCTGGTCGCAACATTTTCGAAGGGCCGGGCCAAGTGATCGTGGATATGTCGCTGAACAAGACGATCACGATCAAAGAGTACCGGTCGCTCGACCTCCGGATTACGGCGAATAATATTTTTAACACGGTGAACTTCACTTCTTTGGGCACCGTCGTAAACTCGACGACGTTTGGTGAAGTCACTGGCGCAGGAACCATGAGGCGCGTGACGGTGCAGGCGAGGTTCCGGTTTTGAGGGAGAAGGCTATGGTTGCCACACGAAGAAAAATCGCGGCCCTTGCGTGTGCTAGTTTGCTTTTGCAGTTTGGTGTTCCCTCGTTCGCGCAGCAAGCCCAGCCACAGCCGCCGGCAGATGCTCAGGCCCAGACCAAACCGCCAGCCTCTTCCATCCGAGTTACTTCCGAATTGGTTCTGGCGAATGTGGTGGTGCGCGACAAAAAGGGAAATCTCATTCGCGATTTGAAGAAGGAAGATTTCACGCTGTTTGAAGATGGCAAGAAACAACAGATTTCGACTTTCGATTTTGAAAATGTGGATCAGCTGGAAACAGCCGGTGGCGCCGAAAAGACAGTCACCGGCGAAACGCCGGAAACGGCGGGACCCGCCGGCGTGCTGAAAAAGAGCGACGCGCCAGTGATAAACGCGCGGGACCGGCGCGTGATCGTTCTGTTTTTCGATTTTTCCGCCATGGAGCCCGATCAGATAGACCGCTGCGTCGACTCAGCCAAGAAATACATAAATGGCCAGATGCGGCCCGCTGATATCGTCGCGCTGGTTTCGCTTTCGACAAACATGCGCGTCGATCTGGATTTCACGGACGACAAACCAAAGATACTCTCCGTTTTGAGTTCGTACGCTTCCGGCTCAGGGGAGGGTTTTGCAATGGGTGATACCGGGAGTTCGGAAGGGGCAGCTGAAACGGGCGGCTCGTTCACGCCAGATGACACGGATTACAACACGTTCAGCGCGGACTGGAAGCTGCTCGCGCTGCAATCCACGATGCAAGCGCTGGGAAAAATTGAGCAGAAAAAATCGCTGATTTATTTCAGTAACGGGATCAGCCAGACGGGTTCGGACAACCAGTCGGCGCTGCGTGCGGCGACGGCAGCGGCAGTGAAAAACAATGTTTCGATTTATCCCGTGGATGTACGCGGCTTGCAGGCATTCCCTCCTGGCGGCGAAGCCCAGAGCGCCAGCTTGCATGGACAATCCGCGTATAACGGAAACGCGGTATTGAACGATCTCAGTGGTAACGCCGCATCGCAAGAAACCTTATCTACGCTGGCTGCGGACACGGGCGGCAAGGCGTTCTTCGATTCCAACGATTTCAGCGGCGTGTTTACGCAGGTGCAGAAAGATAGCTCCGCGTATTACGTGCTGGGGTTCACGAGCACGAATCCGCTAAAAGATGGCCATTATCGTCGTCTTAAGGTGGTGGTGAATCGCGCCGACGTGAAGCTCGAATTCCGTCCGGGATACTACTCGGGCAGAGACTACCAACATTTAAATCGCGCGGATCGCGAGGCGCAGTTGGAGGACGAACTCTCAGCCGATCTACCGCAGACGGATGTCCCGCTCTACGCGGGCACGGCGTACTTCCGTCAAGATGAATCGCATTATTACCTTTCGGTTTCACTTGTGATACCGGGCTCGCAAATTCCGTTCGTGCAGGAGAAAGACAAAGACAACGCGACCGTCGATATTATTGGTGAAGTACGCCTCGACGGAAAAGGCAAAGTCCCGGTCGGACAGTTGCGCGATACGGTGAAACTGGCCGTCGACAGCACGCAGCAAGTGCGCCGGAAGAACGTGCAGTACAACACAGGGTTTATCCTCGCTCCGGGGAACTATCATCTGAAGTTTATCGTTCGCGAAAATCAAACCGGGCGCATGGGATCGTTTGAGACGGATGTGCAGGTTCCAGACCTGCGCAAAGTGCCCCTGCGAATGAGTTCGGTGGTGCTGAGCAGTTTGCGGGCTCCGGTTACGAGCACGTCGAAGAAGAAGGTTGCGAATCCTCTGATTCAAGACCAGACGCAGCTGGTGCCGAATGTGACGCATGTGTTTACGCGCGATCAGCATTTGTACTTGCAGTATGAGATTTATGAGGCGGCGCGAGGAAAAGTTGCAGTCGCTGCAGTCGCGACGCCTGCTGCTTCGCCACAGTCAGGAAACGTTGCCGCCGCGCCTGCTTCCGCCCCGCAAACTCGCGAGTCGATTCACGTTTTGACTAGCATTGAATTTTTGCAGGGCAACGTGAAAATTTACGAATCGAAGCAGGTGGCCGCGACCGAGGTTACGGTTCCGGACAGAAAGGCAGTCGTTTTTCAGATCGATCTGCCGCTGCAAGCCTTGAAGCCCGGGCTCTATGTTTGTCAGGTAAACGTGATTGACGACGTTGCAGGGAACTTCGCGTTTCCCCGATGGCCGATCTTGGTAAAGGATGCGACCCCGGCAGCTGCTCCTGCCACACAGAGTTCCTCAAGCTCCGGACAGTGAGCCGCTTGAGACTCATCCCTACTGAGTCCCGCATAATATTGCGCGCAACGATTTGGAGTGCGGCGGCTCTGCTGCCGCTTTTTCGAATAACTAGGAAGACCGTCCGAATTCTCCGGATAGATGCCTACGCAGGGCTGCGTGTTTGGTGAGTCGCCAAACCGCAAAGAAGAGCACAGCCAAGAGTGGCTGTGCTACTGTGGGCCGCAAGACACCAAGCCGGGGGAGCCAAAATGAAAATCAGTGCGGGGATCGGAACACTTTGCATCGCGTCCGTGCTTTTCCTGGGGATAGTGGAAAGCCTTCGCAAACATGGGGCCCATCAGGAAGAAAATGTTTCGTCCCTCGAAATCGTCCATGCGGCCCCGACGCTGGAACGAATCCCCGCGGATCCTGCCTCCACCTTGCTGGCCGCTACTCCGCCACTCGGCTGGAATAGTTGGGACGGCTACGGAACGACGGTCAACGAAGAGCAAGTGAAAGCTAACGCCAAATGGTTCGCGGAACATTTAAAGCCCACGGGATGGCAATACGTCGTAGTCGATATGGAATGGTTCGTGACCAATCCAACGCCCGAGGGAAATTCAAAGACTTCTCTCTATAGTCTGGACGCCAACGGCCGGTACACACCCGCGTTGAACCGATTTCCCAGCGCCGCAAATGAGAAGGGCTTCAAACCGTTGGGGGATTACATTCACTCGCTCGGTTTGAAATTCGGCATACACATCTTGCGCGGCATTCCGAAGAAAGCAGTCGAAGCCAATCTTCCCATTGCTGGTTCGAACTTACACGCCGCGGATGCCGCCGACGCTTCCGAATCATGCCCGTGGAATCCAGACAATTATGGAATCGATGCCGCCAAGCCCGGAGCTCAACCCTATTACGATTCTATTTTTTCCATGTACGCCAGTTGGGGCGTTGATGTTGTCAAGGTAGATTGCATCAGCAGCCGTCCATATCGCGGAGATGAAATTCGGCTCATCAGCAATGCCATCGCGAAAACAGGCCGGCCGATGGCCCTGAGCCTTTCGCCCGGGCCCGCGCCCATCGAAAAAATCGAAGAGATGCGTAAGTATTCCCAAATGTGGCGCGTCTCAAATGATATCTGGGACCTTTGGCACAGCGATGTTGAATACCCCCAAGGTCTGGGAGATCAATTTCCCAATGCGATACGTTGGGCTGGGCGCTCGCAACGAGGACACTGGCCTGATCTCGATATGCTGCCGCTAGGCTATCTTGGCCCCGCGCCCGGTTGGGGGCAGCCACGGCTCACAAGGCTATCCCACGGCGAGCAGCGCACCCTCATGACGCTCTGGTCCATCTTCCCCTCGCCGCTGATGATTGGCGGCGACTTGACGAAGGCCGATGAGTGGACGCTTTCTCTGCTCACGAATCGCGAAGTGCTTGAAGTGGATCAGCACTCCAAAGCCAATCATGTGGCGATTTCCTCGGATAAACGGGCAATCTGGCTGGCCGAGTCAGCGAGTAAAGGCACTTACTATCTGGCTGTCTTCAACCGCGGCGAAGCCAAGGATGAGTTTCGATACTCTTGGAAAGAACTAGGATTGTCCCAGAATTCTTACGCGACGAGAGACCTCTGGGAGCACAAAGACCTGGGAACCGCCACGGAATTGCTCGTTACCTTGCAGCCGCACGAAAGCGTTCTGTATAAACTCCAACCCGCAGGCGGAAGACCCTAGGGAAGTGACTTGAGCATTGCGCCGTGCATTACGAATCTTTCAACGACAGTTCGCCAGGCTAAGGGCCGAGCGAACTCCTACAGAATGTTTTGCTTCTTCAACTCTTTCACCACCAGCTTGACGACGCCGTCGATTACTTTTTGCGCGTTCTTCGGATTGAAGGATTCGCTGGTGCCGGTCCAGATAAGTTCTTCGTTTGGCGGGGCGGCAGAATAGAAATTGGTTTCTATGCGGACGGTCGTGTCTTCACGCAGATAACCGGGAGAATACACCTGGTGATAGAGCGTGCCGTAATACCCGTAAAACGAGCCGTAATAGGGATAGGGCACCGCGTAGCTTTGACCAGGGACGTGGGTAATCGTTTTGTCGACTTTGACGAGCCGCGAAACAAGGACAGCGTCAATCTTGAAATCGCGGATCTGCCCCATCAAATATTCCCGTTCAATTTCGCCGGACTGCGGCCTGAAAAAAATCGTGTTACCGGGGATTGCCTCAAGGCCGTCACCGGTAATGGCAGCCGAAAGATCGTCTTCAAAATCGGCGCGAACTTCCGGATTCTCGCTCATGCCAATCACGAGAACGCGATGGGGTTTCTGACCCGAATAGGTGGGGCTTTTCCAACTCACCAAGAGTTTCTGGCCCCTCGCGCTTGCAATGGGCAGAAGGTACAAGCCACAAAACGCCACTGAGCAGACCAAAGCGGCGGCGAGCAAAATTTGAATTGATCTAAGCTTTATCAATGTGTGTCGTTCCGTCACTAGCTTAGCCCCGCGGCATAAATACCGCAACGGACAAGCCCGGCGTCAAAACGGCAGATTGCTCGCACCTTTCAATTTCGTCGCCGGTTTATCGTTGGGGCGTTGGATATGGCATTTCAGGAATTTCGCTACCTCTTTAATGTATATTAACCTCGACAGACTAGGGCCAGCGGAGGTGTGTCCCGGTAACTGGCTTGAAATGTTTCGGCTGCGAATGCTTATAGGTTTAGGTGTGTGCCGCCGCATAGGGAGGGTGTGAGCAGAATTCGATCACACGCCTGGAACTAGAATCACGACGGCCTCGCGATGGCAGGTGAATCAGCTTGGAGAAGTTAGGCAAATACCTGATTCAGAGAGAACTTGGGCGGGGAGCCGGAGGTGTCGTTTATCGTGCTCGCGATCCCATCATCAATCGTCTCGTCGCACTGAAGACGATCACTACCGGTCTGGCCGAATACCCCGATTTGCTCCAACGTTTTTATCAAGAGGCTCAATCGGCGGGCGGCTTGCAGCATCCAAATATCGTCACGATTTACGACCTCGGGGACGCCGACGGGATTCCCTATATCGCGATGGAGTTGCTGGAGGGTGAGAGCCTGGATCAGCTCATCAGCCGACGGGCAGCCTTGCCTGTTCCATTGAAACTTACTTACGCTTTGCAAGCCTGCCGCGCGCTGGATTACGCGCACAAACGCGGAATTATCCATCGCGATATCAAGCCCGATAACGTGATGCTCACCCGAGATGGCACGGTGAAGGTCGTGGACTTCGGCATCGCCCGCGTCCTGGAAACTTCAAAAACGCAGACCGGTATGCTGCTCGGTACTTTTGCCTATATGTCTCCCGAGCAGTATCACGGCGAGCATGCGGATGCGCGCTCGGATATTTGGTCGTTCGGAGTTCTTTTGTATGAGTTGCTGGCATACCAAAGACCATTCCGGGGAGCGACTCCAGCGAGCCTGATGCATAGTATTTGCCAGCAGGAACCGGCCCCGTTGCAAGAGACGATCCCCGACTGCCCCGCGGCTCTTGAAAAAGTTATTCAAAGAGTTCTGCGTAAATCGCCTGACGAGCGTTACCAGTCGATGGAAGAAGTCCTTCTTGACCTGGATCCGATCTGCAAGGGTTTGCAGGCAGAGTCCGTCGCCGCGTTGGTTGTCCAGGCCCGCACCTTGTCGGAACAGGGTGACTATGCGCAATCCCGTGATTTGCTGCGCCAAGCCCTCCAAATCGATTCAACGAACACACAAGCCAGGAATCTTCTGGATAAGGCTAATACCGAGCTGAGACGCATTCTTATTCGGCCTAAACTGCAACAACAAATTGAAAAGGGGCAAGAGCTACTTGCCGAAGGAAAAATCCAAGAAGCAAGGATGGAGGCAGAGGTTGTCTTGCAGTTGGATTCCACCTTTGAGCCAGGCCAAGAGCTACTAAAGCGTGTCCACCAAGAGATGGACCGCGCTCGCCAAATCACGGAATGGATTGACGCCGCCGAGCAACGTCTAGCCCAAGGCCTCCTGGAAGAAGCCGAGGAGCTGCTGGCTAAAGTCCTGGAGGCTGACTCCACAAACGAGCAGGCAAAAGCGCTTCAGCTTCAGGTGACTAACGAAAAAGCAGAGCGCCAGAGGCGAGCCCAATTCTTCGAGAAAATGCAACAGGCGCGCGGTTTGTGGACGCAGCAGAATTATGCGGAATGCATTCAGCTTCTCGTCGATTTGCGGAAAGACTTTCCCGATGATGACGAGATTCCCCGGCTCTTGGAAACCGCCCAGGAAGATCAGGCGAACCAGAAAA
>Ga0265354_1000072_pt1 | contig 16825 bp, 12 predicted proteins | sample NZE1metagenome_FD_189074 | JGI IMG/M metagenome (GOLD analysis project Ga0265354, IMG submission 189074) | Rhizosphere microbial communities from Maridalen valley, Oslo, Norway - NZE1 | ecosystem: Host-associated > Plants > Roots > Rhizosphere > Soil | place: Norway: Oslo | collected 2017-09-14 | reverse complement strand
GTGCTTGGACAAATCGAGCGCGTCTGCCGCTTCTACTCTCCGTACCAAATAACATCACCTGGGCCTGACGCACGGCTTCTCCATGCTCTTCGGTCACTCTGCCGGTAATTACGGCTTGCGGATGCAGTCGGAAAATCACGTGTTCGGAATCGAGCCCGCTCCCTACAGCGATGCCTGATGAGTAGAACCCATGCTGGTTGAATCCTTCCAATACATACCCTCGCGCTGTGGCAGAGAGCATGTACTTCCCAATATTGACACCTTGAAAGACAAACCTCCCGTCATCCCCTGACGTAGTCTTTGTTTGCTCGGTCCCTTCAGAAATAGATACTTCCGCGTTCGTCACCGGCGCACCGGTCGCCGCATCAACGACAATGCCGACAATGCGATAATTGAGCGGAGCTTGCTGCGCCGCACCGGCCGGAACCGCGGCGAGTAGTAGTCCAAAGAAAAAAAACAGCATCATCATTGCCGTTGCACCTGTAGCTCCTGCATCTCAACTCGCAGATTTGTTTCGTCTCCGGGTTGCAGAATCACTGAGCTCGCATGTCCTATGTACTTTTCCATCGCTGCGGGATTGCGGAATTCCAGATCCTGCGCATCCTTCACCGCGATAACCCGGTAACTGCCGGGTGGAAGTCTATCCAGCAAGAACATGCCGGTGCCGTTTGCTTGCATCAGGAGAGACCGCTTCGGATATTCATCCGAGTAAACCACCACACTTGCGGCTGCAGTCTGTCCGATTCCGGCTATTGTGACGTTCAATCGCGCACCGTCATTTCGCAGCGTCGCGTCGATTGGTGGTAGCGCAACTCCCGGCGTAACTGTCAGGTCGTCACGCAGCAAATCGATGTTCCCGCACCGGAGTGCGACTATATATCCCGGAAAATTTGGCGTTGCCTCCACAGTATAGGTTCCAGGGGGGATGTCTTCGATTCTTGCCGGTTTCACTCGTTCACCTTCTCTTGTTGGGGCCATGATTGCGCGCGAGTATTGCTGAAATTCCATGTAAATCAACCGCACCGTGACCCGATGCAGATTATTTGTCCCATCTGGAGGGATTTCATCGCGCACTTGAACTCCAAGTGAGTTTCCGAGCCCTAGCGGAAGGACCACGCCGGTCAGGTCGGAATTCAAGTGGATTATCTGCACTGCGCTCCGTGGAGGCCTGTTTTCTTCCGTCACAGATTCGCTCGGAGCTTGCGCCGTGGCTGACAGCATGTAGGTCCCCGCGGGCACTCCAAGGATTTGGAATTCTCCGCTCTTTCGATCGATGCGCACGGTCTGCTGCACGAGATCGCCCGTCGTATTCATCAGTGTGAGGTTGAATCCGCTATCCGAGTTGACGCCACGCACCACACCCGTAACTTCGAACAGTTTCTGCCGTTTCATGGCTTGCGTAATGTGCACCTGGGTACCGGCCCGCACGTCCATCGCCGTTGCTGACTCCGCATCGGCCACCCCAGGGTAGAATTGAGCCCCGTACCCTTCCTCTGTTTGTTTTTTCCGGCTCAGTCTGTCGTAGGTGATCCAGCCACCGCGGTTCGTGGGAACAAACAATAAGTTGTATTCCCCAGGGGCCAGCTCTGCGATGCGAAAATTTCCTTCGTCATCCGTAACGGTATCACGCGTGTTTTGGAGACGTCTCCGGCCATCTTCAATTTGCCATCGTTGCGCTCGCACAGTGATTGCTTCGACCGGTTCGCCGTTTTCATTCTTCACTTCGCCGTAGATGATCCCTTCCGGCGTCAATTTCAATGCCACTTCCTCATTTGACGGTACTTCTCGCATGGAGTTCATCCACGCGTTCCCGTGTCCCAATTGTTGATCGCTGAAAAACCCCGGCTTGCTTACTACCAAGAAATATCGGCCCCGTGGCAGGTTCTTGAATACAAACGTCCCATTTGCCCCCGAAAATTGAGTCTTCCCCGGAGGGGCTTGCATTTGGACAAGAGCACCACTGATGGGTTCCCCAGTGGCGGCATTGAGTACAATCCCGCCCAGTTCGAAACTATTTGTTTCTGTCTGTCGTCCTGTTGCCAATGGCAAACACAATAGCCATGCTACGAATGTGCACGAAATTGTGAAGGCAGGGATTTTGCGTAACATCTGTTGACCTGAACCCGAATCTTACCTGTACTCGCCAGCGTATAGCCACTGCTTCAATATCACCCAAGGTTATGCTCCGCTAGATGCTCTCTGCGCACGGGTAGTTGTATCCGCTCCTGTTCTATTTCCTTCTTCCACTTTTCCTTCCCCTTGTTTATTGACAGGAGTGGTTGCATAATCCCTGTCAGTAACTAAGGGGAGCCGCATTGACTAAGCCGACTGATCTTGTGCAAGGCACTCTCGATCTGCTCATCCTCAAGACGATTGCGCTTGAGCCCATGCACGGCTGGGCCATTGCTCAGCGCATTCGCCATGTTTCCAAAAACGTCTTGCAGGTGAATCAAGGCGCACTTTATCCCGCGCTGCACCGGCTCGAGCAGCAAGCATGGATTCAGGCTAAGTGGGGAGAATCGGAAAACAATCGGCGAGCAAAATATTATTCCCTCACGCGAGCCGGCCAGAAATACCTCAAGTCCGAAGAATCCAATTGGGAACGCCTCTCATCGGCGATTGGGCTCGTCTTGAAGACCGTCTGAGGAGGAACTCGCCATGCGGTGGCTACAAAACTTATCTAACTGGCTGCGTTCTTTGACGCAAAGAAATACGGTCGAGCAGGAACTCGGCTCTGAACTGCGCTTTCATATTGAGCGCCAAGTCGAAGAAAATCTTGCGGCCGGAATGTCCGCACAAGAGGCGCGTCGCGCTGCAGTGCGCGAATTCGGGAGCGTGGAGCAAGTGAAGGAAGATTGCCGCGACACGCGTCGTGTAAATTATTTGGAGAACTGGTTGAACGATGTGCGTTTCGGACTTCGCATGTTGCGCAAGAGCCCCAGTTTTACATTTTTCGCCGTCGCTGTTCTCGCTCTCGGAATTGCCGCGAACTCTGCCATTTTCAGTATTGCAGATAACGTCCTCATCCGGCCTCTTCCGTATCGCGATACGAACCGGCTTGTCATGGTATGGGAAGACGCCTCGGCATATGACTTCCCGAAAAATACTCCGGCCCCCGGGAATTTCAATGATTGGAAGGCGCGAAACCAAGTCTTCGAAGATGTGGCGGCGATTGCGAATGCTTCTTTGAATCTCACCGGAGACGGCAATCCCGAAGACCTGATTGGAAAGCGAGTTACGGCGAATCTGTTTTCGGTACTGGGCGTAACTCCGGCGCTCGGCCGCGACTTCCGCGCTGAAGATGACCTTCCAGGTTCGCCCCATGTAGCGATTCTCAGTCATGGTCTGTGGCTGAGGCGATTTGGAGGTGATCCACAGATCGTTGGGAAGGAAATTACGCTGAACTTCGAGAAGTGCACGGTCGTTGGCGTAATGAAAAGCGGCGTGCAATTTCCCGATCGCGAAACGGAAATATGGGTTCCTACGCGCTTTACCACGGAGCAGCTGACCAATCACGGGAATCATTTTCTGCAAGTTGTCGCCAGGCTCAAACCCGGCGTGCCGCTCAAGACCGCAAATGCCAATCTCGCCACCATTGCGGCACAGTTGGAGAAAGAGGATCCTGAATCGAACGCCAAAGTCGGCGCATTTGCAGTACCGCTTCGTGACGAGCTTGCAGGAGATGTTCGCCCGGCCATCCTCATGCTCGTCGGCGCGGTGTGTTTTGTGCTGCTCATTGCCTGCGCCAACGTCGCAAATCTTCTGCTCTCCCGCGCGACTGGGCGTCGCCGCGAACTCGCCATGCGCCTTGCTCTCGGCGCGACCCGTGGCCGCGTGATCCAGCAGATGCTGACGGAAAGCATCTTGCTTTCTCTCTTCGCCGGCGCAGTGGGGCTGCTTCTCTCCGTCTGGGGAACAAAGTTTCTCGCTACTTTGATTCCCGCTGGCATCGCTCCTATGTCAGGAAGCGGCGTCGACGGCCGCGTTCTTCTCTTCACGCTCGTTATTTCTCTCTCGACCGGAATCCTTTTCGGGATCATTCCCGCTTCCCGCGTTTCACAGTTTCATCTCACGTACTCATTGAAGCAAGGAGGCGGACAAAGCGGCGTCGGGTCGGGCGGCCATCGGCTGCGCGATGCACTCGTCGTTTGTGAAGTAGCCCTCGCTATTGTCTTGCTCGCCGGGGCTGCGCTGCTGATTCGAAGCCTGCAGAATCTCTACCATCTCGATCCGGGCTTTCGCGCTGATCACGTGCTCGTGATGCGCACACCTCTGCCGCGCCAAAAGTACGAAGCGTTCGCTCCAAGGACGTCTTTCTACAATCAAGTTCTCGCCAAAGTGGAAGCTATTCCCGGTGTCGTTTCTGCTGGTTACACGACATGGGTTCCGCTGACGAATTACGGCGGCGCAACGGGCATCACTATCGAGGGAAAACCAGAGCCCGCGCCGGGAAATGTTCTGATTCCCAATACGCGCATCATCAGCCTGGACTACATGAAGACGCTTCGAATGAAGTTGGTTGAGGGCCGCGCCATCGAACCGCGCGACAGCGCGGGCACTCCTCCTGTTGCGCTCATTAACCAAACGATGGCGAGGAATTATTGGTCGGGAGAAAACCCTATCGGCAAGAATTTCAAAGTTGGCGAGTACAAGGAAAAGGTTCCGTGGATTACGGTGATTGGAATCGTCGGCGACGTTCACCAAGCCGGTCTCGACGCTCCGGCGAGGGCAGAAATGTATTTGCCCTATCAGCAGCAGGACTTTGGCTACGAGCCGGAGTATCTCGCGGTGCTAACTTCCGGCGATCCAATGGCGCTCGCGGAAATCGTGCGTCAGCAAATCTGGTCAGTCGATAAAGAACAGCCCGTTGCTGGGGTGATGCCGCTCGAAGATCTCGTCGACGAGAATCTTTCCTCGCGCCGGATGCAAGCTTCGTTGCTCAGCGGATTTGCGGGACTGGCGCTGTTGCTTGTCACGCTCGGAATCTATGCGGTGCTCTCGTTCGCAGTGACGCAACGCACGCAGGAGATTGGTGTTCGCGTGGCGTTGGGCGCGCAGCCTGGCCAAGTGTTACGCATGATCTTTTCTCAGGGCCTCAAATTATTTTTGATCGGCGCCGCGATCGGATTGGCCTGTGCTATCGCTCTATCGCGCGCCCTCGTGCACTTACTCTACGGGGTGAGCGCGTATGATCCTGTATCGTTCGCAGTTGTGACGATTCTTTTGGCCGTCGTCGCTCTGCTGGCTTGCTATATTCCCGCGCGTCGCGCCACGCGCGTGGATCCACTTGTTGCACTGCGCTATGAGTGAGCGCGAAAAAGCCTGCCCTTCAAATTAGGAACCGGCGACTTGGGTGCCGATATTGCCGCGGAGGCCGAGGGCGTCGGCTTCCTCGCGCATCGCGGAAATGCAAAAGCCTATGTGCTCTTCAAGGGGGATGCCTAGCTCTTCCGCGCCTTTGCGGACATCTTCGCGGCTCACGCCTTTGGCGAAGGCTTTGTCTTTCAAACGGCGCTTTACGGAGTCGACTTCAAGATCGAGGATGCTTTTCGACGGGCGCACGTAGGAGCAGGCGGTGAGGAATCCGGCAAGCTCGTCGCAGGCGAAAAGCGTGTGCTCCAGAGGCGACTGCCGCGCGACCCCCGAATAATCCGCATGCGAAAGAATTGCGCGCACGATTTCTTCGGAGTAACCGCGCTCGCGCAGAATTTTCGCGCCTTCCGCAGGATGACCGGCGTCGGCGGCGTGTTCGTTGTTGGGCCAGCGCTCGTAATCGAAGTCGTGGAGCAGCGCAGCGAGGCCCCAAGCTTCTTCATCGGCACCTTGCTTGCGCGCATAAGCTCGGACGCAGGCTTCGACGGCCAGCATGTGCTTGCGCAAGCTCTCCGATTCTGTAAATTCGCACAGCAACTTCCAGGCATCGAGGCGTGTGGGCATGCGTTTCTCCAGGTTGCGAAGGCAGTAGTGTATCGCAGGAAGTAATTCTGGCGCCCTTTTACTCACAGCTTCCCGTCGCACGCGTCTTCTTAGGGCGTCCTACGCTAAGGAATGTAACCGGACTTCGAGTTCGAATAATTAAGGAATGCCAGCTCGGCTGCGAACTGGCATCTCCGGATTGCTGCTCCGCCCGAAACAGTTTCGTCAGATGCGCTTCGGACGCGTTAGCTGAGGCGTCCCTTATTGATTTGTTCCTCCGGAACCGCCCGTCGGAGGAGAGTCTTGCTGGACTTCTTTCTCGGCTTGATTCGCCTCTTGTTGTTGTTTTTGCAAGTCGGCGACGGCGGCAGGATCCGGAGCAGCTGTGCCGTCAGGATTCTTTTGGGGATCGGCGGCCGGTCCCGTGGGAATACCGTCCTTACCTTGTTGTTGAGCAAGTGACTGCAAGCCGGTGTCGAGTTGCTCAGCGAATTGGTTGTGCATGTCCTGAAGGTCGGCGACCTGGATGCGCGGATTCGATCCGCCTGCGCAGTCCGTCTTCTGGCTGCTGACAACATTCACCGCGAGGGTGTTGTTCTGGTCGGGGGTGGTTTCGGTGCGCATAAGGACGTCACCGGGGCTGAGAGTGCACGGCTGATCGTTCGCGGTTACATCAAGGCTCGTCGTGACGACGAAGACGCGAAGGTTGGGGTCGAGAGCTGCGGGGACGTCGTCGGTGCTCGTCGTAGGCGGCTGCGAATCGGGCGCAGGGGCGGCACCGGACGCCGACGTCTGCTCAGCAGCGGCTTGCTGGGCGGCGAGCTGGCGCTGCACTTCCTGTGAGATCAGTTCCTTCACTTCAGGAGTCAACGTGACCTGGGCGTCGGCCGTTTGTTGCGGCTGAGACGCTCCCGCCTGGTATTGAGCCTGTGCGGCGGCGTTTGCGTTGGCCGCCGCTGCGTTAGCATTTGCTGCTGCGGCATTAGCGTTGGCGGCTGCTTGAGCCTGAGCCGCATAAGCGGCCTGGAGGTTCTGTGCGATCAGGTAGTCGGTCAGCCAAAACGCAGCCGAAGGATAAACGGGATAGGGCGCGAAATAATAGCCGTAGGATCGATACCACGGAGAGCCGTACCAGCCCCAACCTGTATATACGATTGGCGGGCCCCAGGGACGGTAACCCCACCCATAAAATGCGGGACGATAGTAGTAGGGCGGAACGTAGCGGTAATAGGTAGCGCCGCGGTAAGGATAGCCGCGATAGACAGCGACGGTCGTGTGGCCGCCATAGACGTAAGTGCGGCGCATGTAGGTTGCGCCACCTGTTTGATATGTCCGCTCAGCATACCCGCGATTGGGACCCGTGGTAACGACTCGACCATTTATCTGACCGTTGGGGCCGCGATATACGGTAGTGATTTGGCGCTGGCCGCCGGGGCCACGGAAAACCGTGGTGCCATTGGTAGTTTGAATTGTTCGGACGCCACCCTGTGGATTGTAGCGGGCCACAGTGCCGCGATTTGTCACCACACTATCCAGCCTGCCGGTTTTGTTGTATTGGAGAGTGTTCCCGTTCTGCGTTCTTACCGTCTTGCCGCCATCCGGGCGATTCACTTGACCACCAGCTGCGGGCCTGCCGCCTCCTTGCTGGCCGGGTTTATAGCCATTTTGAGTAGTGCCACCCGGTCTGCCACCATTTTGAGGGGTGCCATTGGACGGAGCAGGTCTGCCACCTGCTTGCTGTCCAGGCTTGTAGCCGCCCTGGGGAGTGCCCCCGGGTTTGGCGCCGTTCTGAGGGACGCCATTGGAAGGAGCTGGTTTGCCGCCAGCTTGCTGCCCAGGCTTGTAGCTACCTTGAGGAGTGCCCCCGGGTTTGCCGCCATTTTGAGGAGTTCCATTGGAAGGAGCTGGCTTGCCGCCAGCTTGCTGTCCAGGCTTGTAGCCGCCCTGAGGAGTGCCACCGGGCTTGGTGCCGTTTTGAGGAGCGCCATTGGAAGGAGCCGGCTTGCCGCCCCCTTGCTGCCCAGGTTTGTAGCCGCCTTGGGGAGTGCCACCTGGTTTGCTGCCGTTCTGAGGAGTGCCATTGGAAGGAGCGGGCTTGCCACCACCTTGCTGCCCGGGTTTGTAGCCACCCTGGGGAGCGCCACCCGACGGCGCAGGTTTAGTACCGCTCGTGGGCCTACCTTGGTTTGCAGGTGATTGCTGTGTTCCAGCGGGTCGTTGCGGCGGGGGAGAACTCTTCTTCGGAGGAGGGGGAGGGTTCTTTTTTTCTTCGGACTGCGCCGAGAGAAGCAGCGGACAGGTGAAAAGTAAAAACAGCGCCAAGATATATTTGGCCGCGCGATGGAATGCCTTGCTGGAAATCATGCTATCTCCTCTGAAACGGCTCAACCTCTTATGATGCCTTCCAATGCTGGAACAGCCGCATTGAGAAATTTTGCTAACGCTGGAGACGGGATTGGAAGTTTTAGCGCAAGGGCTTTTTTTCCCTCACAGCCAGTACTGCCAGATCACGCGAACACAGTCTAACTTCCGAAAATTGAACGAGAAATGAACCGCGTCTCCACGGCATTGGCCTTCTGAACACGGACTACGCTATTCCGGTCGGCCAGCTTCAATTCATTGGCAAGGAGCAAAATCTTCTTTCAAATTATACCAGCTGCCGTGCAATGCATACCCCGAATTGAGCAAAGAGGTTTACGTCGTGAACGTCATGTTTCTCCCGAGGCGTGGACCAAAGGAAGAGAAGAAAAAATCTACTTGCCGAGGATAACGCCGACGCCCGACAGCACCAATTCCAATTTTGCAGGCGGGAGCTTCCCAACGCGAGCCGTCAGAAACGATTTGTCAACAGTGACGATTTGGGAGACATTAGCCACCGAATCCTTGGCCAGCCCCGTGAGACGCGCAGAGAGACGCGCGTTTCCGGGCGCCAAGCTCCACTTCAGGTTGCTGGTCAGCGGAACGCATACGACCGTGGAAATTCGGCTACGGTTTAGAGCGCCACATTGGATGACAACCACGGGCCTTCGAAACCCCGGGCCGGAGCCTGCGGGAGCGGGCAGGTCCGCCCACCAAATCTCGCCTTGCGAGATTACCACTCGCTTCGCTCAAGAGTCCGGCGAGCAGCTGACGAAATAAAAGAGTCTGCCTGGTCGCCAATTTCGGCACAGGCGATGTCCATCGCCTCGGTTACTTTGTCGGGCGTGTGGCGCGCTAAATATTCCTTCAACGCATCGCTGAACAAACGACTCCGCGACCGTTTTGTTCGTCTCGCGAGGCGCTCCGCACTTTCGAAGACATCATCGGGAATGGAAATCGCCGTTTTCATACCAAAAGTATAACCATTCACTGTGCAAGAGGCAAGTTACTGTTTGTTGGAATGAGATCCGGGAGCGATCGAGGAACTCTGGAAGCGAGCGCCTATTTAGGTTTAGAGATGAGCAGGTCGAATTCATCGAGCGAGCGGGGCCAGTCTTCGCGGAGGAGGCGGGAGAGAGCGCGGTCGGCGAGGAGTTTGCCGCTGGTTTGACAGGTGGGGCAGTAGTTGGTTTCGTTGCTGGCGTAACGGATGCGTTGGATTTTGCTACCGCAGCGTGGGCAATGTTGCTTGTAGCGGCCGTGGACAGCCATACCTTCGCGGAACGCGGTGACTTTTTCTGGAAATTTGTCGGCAGCGTCGCTTCGGAGACGATCCGTCCACTGCGTAAGGCTGAAGCGGATAGCTTCGTAGAGGCGCTTGATTTCTGGGACGGAGAGTTTTTGCGTTAGCGCAAGAGGCGAGAGCTTGGCCTCCCAGAGGATTTCGTCGGAGTAGGCGTTGCCGATGCCGCTAAAGAGGCGAGGGTCGGTGAGCGCACGCTTAAGCGTGTGGTTCGCGGAGAGAAGCACGGCGGTGAATTGCTCGGGAGTGGAGTCGAGTACTTCGAGGCCGCCGGGATCGAGAGAGTTTAGACCGGCTTCGCCAGAGACGACGTGAAGTGAGGCTCGCTTTTTGGAGCCAGCTTCGGTCCAAAGTAGAGAGCCGTTGGAAAAATCGAAGGCGGCTAGACCGCGTGGCGGGGAAACTTTGACGCGACCAGGCTTAGCGTCGAGCGGATGCCAATGAAGGCGTCCTGCGATCATCAGGTGAAGGATTAGCCAGAGGTCGTCTTCGAGGCCGATGCAGATGCGCTTACCGAGGCGGCGGAGTTGGAGGACTTTTTTGCCGGAAGCGTCGGCGATTGGCGGGTTTGCGGAGCGAAGGAGGAAAGGGCTGACGATTCGCACGGCTTCGAGTGTTTGGCCAAGGATGCGGGTTTCGAGGGCTTCGATGTAAACGGTGATGTCTGGGAGTTCGGGCATGCGGCCTGTTCGTTTGTGTGCCGACTTGGGACAGGTGACATCGTACAACGTCGGGGCTGCGCTGGGGATAGGAGGGAGCTTGCAAGAAAGGAAAAAATAGCACAGCCAGGATTGGCTGTGCCACCTGGAGAGGCCGCACAAAAGGATTGATGCTTGGCAGCGAAGCACACAATAGATTGTGGAAGAGCGTAGAAATTGGCGGAGACTGGCCGAAGGTACAGCGAAAATTTTTCGTAGAGACGCGCCAAGAAAAACTGCATATACAAAAATAGTTCAAAAATACTCTTGACAGAAAATGGCCAATCGCACGATACTCCCGTCGCGCCAGTTTTCTGCCTTCCCCTGAACGACGTTCCGGGGTTCCCCCCACTATCCGCACGCCGCACAAAGTCAGCGAGGAGTACCGGTGTCTGTGCAAATAGAAAAAGAAACGATCAGTACGTTCGAAATGGATAGGGAAGTCATTCGCTGTAAGACATGTGGTCTCGTCCAATACCGGACGCGCACAGGAAACTGTCGCCGATGTGTGCGCGCCTTGCCCCAGCGTCTGGAGTTCCTGATACCTCCACCGGCACCTCCGGAGGAAACAGTCGCTGAGCCCACGTCCGAAAAGTTCGCCAACCAGCAGACGGTCGAGAATATCGGCCAGCGCATTCGCCAGTTGCGCGAATCGCGCGCGATGACCCAGAGCCAGCTGCAGTCGCGCTCAAAGGTCTCGCGGTCTTACTTGTCCCGCATCGAGAGCGGCCAGATGACGCCGAGCCTCGGCACTTTGGAGAAGATCTCCGAAGCGCTGAATGTGGGCCTGAACCGTTTCTTTATCCCGGAATCCGACGGCGAAGCGCTGCTCGAGGATCCGTTCATCCAGGGATTGCGGCCGTTCCTGCGCCAATTGGACTGGGAACAATGGCAGTCCATTCTGAAGAGGTTGCAGGCGATCAGCGATCACGTCCATGCAGTGCCGGTTACTCTCCGCCCTATCGGTAATCCGGCGCGGATGCCGCAGCCCGCGTCGGCAAATGGCAACGGCAATGGTCACAACGGACATATCGGTGCCGGCCATTCGAATGGGCATGCGCATACGCATTCCCATGGGCAGCCGCAGGGCTATGTGTTGCGGCGACCTGGCACGGGACCCATATTTCAACGGCCTGTAGCACGGTAAGTTTTTTCGTTTTTAAACCAGAGCACAAATTGGCGCGGTGTGACTTTGAGAGGTCACACCGCGCTTTTTTTGTGCGTTTCCTTGCGGCCGGCCATCGGAACAATTGGACTTGTACGGTAACCGCTGCCGGTACCTAGTCCTCTTGTGACCAGCATCATGTAGCGAATTGAATTCTTTATCGTAAGATTATTGTCCAATAATCAGTGCTTGCTTGGGATGTTAGACTGCCATGACCTTAGGTTGCCGCAATAAAGCTTGGTTCGGGTCCGCGCTAGCCGGCTCAGAAGTAGCGGGTACAGGAGGTCAGCGTGTGTGATCGCTACGCGTGGTGTCGTCTTATGCTTCGAATCATCGCGAATGTTGGACGCATCCCCTGCTTGCTGCTGATCCTGCTGGGTGTGTCTGTCCCCGCCCGGTCCCAGACTCAAACCGTGCTGTACAGCTTCGGCAGCACGCCCACCGACGGCTACTCCCCCGCGGGAGGCTTGATAGTAGACAGTTCGGGCAACCTGTTTGGGACCACAGCCGAAGGCTCTGGTACTCTCTGCGACCTTGCTGAGGTTTATGGTTGTGGCATCGTCTACGAGTTAGTGAAATCGTCAAGCGGCTACACAGAAAAAGTGCTTTACAGTTTCGGGAGCAGCTCACCTGACAGTGACGGCGCAAGCCCACTAGCGGGCTTGATCATGGACGCTGCAGGCAACCTCTACGGAACCACGATCTACGGTGGCTCCTCCAATTGCCTCATTGACCTTGGCATTGACGGCTGCGGGACCATATTCGAGCTCGTCAAGTCCTCCACGGGTTACACCGAGAATGTGCTTTACGCCTTCACTGGGTTCAATGGTGCATATCCTCTTGCAGGTCTGCTGATGGATTCGTCTGGCAATCTCTATGGCACGACTAGCAATGGAGGTACCTACGGGTACGGCGTGGTATTTGAGTTGGTCAACTCATCAGGCACTTACGCGGAAACTACGCTATACAACTTCGGGGGTTCTCCCACCGATGGCACGGATCCCGTGGCGGGTCTGCTGATGGACGCGACAGGCAACTTGTATGGAACCACGAGTGAGGACCGTGGTCCATTCGCGTGCGGCCTGTCCTCTTGTGGGACGGTTTTTGAGTTGGTCAAAACCTCCGTTGGTTATAACGAACATGTGCTCTACCAGTTCACTGGCGCCGACGGAGCAAACCCGCAAGCGGGGCTGATCATGGACGCCTCGGGCAACCTCTATGGTACGACTAGCAGTGGAGGTGCTTACGGGTTCGGAACGGTATTCGAGCTAATAAACTCTTCGGGAAGCTATACGGAAAAGGTGCTGTACAGTTTCGGAGGCACTGCCGCCGACGGCACCGACCCTGTCGCGAATCTCCTCGTGGATGCCTCCGGCAATCTGTACGGCACTACGAAAATGGGTGGCTCGACAACGGCATGCGGTGGCTTCGGGTGCGGGACGGTGTTCGAACTGGTCAATTCCTCGGGAAGCTATGCGGAGCGTCTGTTACACAGTTTCAGCGGTGGGAGCGATGGCTCCAGCCCAGCGGCTGCGCTGGTCATGGACAGCAGCGGCAACCTCTATAGTACGACCGACGTGGGGGGCTCGAGCTTGCAACTCGGGACCGTTTTCACCATCAATCCGACTGCGGCGGCAGCGGATGCAACGCTTTCGACCACGAGCCTCACCTTCAGCAATCAACTGATAAACACGTCCAGCCCCGCGCAAACCATCACCGTGACGAACATCGGAAAAGCCAACTTGACCTTTGGGCCGAATGCAGTGACGCTTTCGGGCGGGCAGCCGACGGATTTTGCGATTAGCGCAGACCTATGCAGCGGCACGAGTGTGGCACCGAGCGCGAGTTGCGCGGTGAGCATCATGTTTACTCCCGCGATTGCGGCCACGGATATAGCCACACTCACTTTTTTCGACAATTCCGTGACCAGCTTGCAGGCAGCGAACCTGACCGGCATCGGCGTGCTCGCTAACTCTCCGGTGGTTGCGCTTTCGCCCCCGAACCTGACGTTTTCCGCACAAATGGCGGCGACGAGTAGCTCCCCGCAAACGATAACGCTGACGAACACCGGCAGCGCTGCGCTTAACATCATCAGTATTTATTCCACCACCACAAACTTCAATCAGATGAATAACTGCGGCTCGAGCGTGGCCGCAGGGGCGAGCTGTGTCGTCAGCGTGAGCTTTACGCCGACCACGGGAGGCCCGTTGACCGGTATTATTTCGATCAACGACAACGCCTCGGGAAACTCCCAGGGCGTCAACCTTTCTGGCACCGGCGAGGATTTCATCATGGGTCTCGCAGCGGGCGCGCCGCAGTCCGCCACGATCTCAGCGGGAGGGAATGCTAGCTATTCATTGAGCGTCACGCCGACAGGCGGATTCAGTCAGACTCTGACGTTCGGATGTACTGGCGCGCCTTTGCTGGCGACTTGCTCCGTTTCTCCGTCTCCGGTGACGCTTGATGGCACGCACGCAGTTTCCTTGACGGTGAGTGTGACGACGACGGCGGGGACGTTGATCGCTGGGCGCGTCTGGAAGACTCCCTCCGGCCTGCCCGGGACAGGTCTTGTATGCCTTTATGCGCTAGTGAGTCTCCTCGCGCTCTGGCTGGCAGCACGGAATGGCAAAACTTTCCGCTTGCGCCTTGCGTGCCTGAGCATGCTCCTGGTGGCAGGTCTGATGTGCTGTTCCTGCGGCGGAGGTTCAAGCTCTCCCCAGGGTTTTCCCGGCACTCCCTCTGGTAGTTACACGCTCACCGTGACAGCGACATCGGGCAACTTGAGCAACTCGACTGAATTGACTCTGATTGTCAAATAACGCACGATTCTTCCGCCGAAAGGCAGAATCACCGTAAATATTCGCGCGACCGATCCGCTGAATCTTAGCTCAGCTCGCGGAGCCACGATTTTGGAAACTACGCGCTATGGAAGTCCGCTGGGTTGGACGGATCTGTCAGTCGCGGACGACGGAGACTTTGGCGGCGGGGACTTCGAGGCGCATCAGGCGATGATTCGCATCGAGATAGAGGTCGACTTCGAGGTCGGCGGTGCTGACGCGGAAGCCTTCGTAGGATTTGCCATCGAGCGTGGCGGCGCCGGTGGATTCGGCGGTGATGGTGCCGGGCATGAGCTCTTGGGGGATGAAAACAGGGAACGTTTGCGGGCCGCGTTTGGACCAATCATATACGCGCGCGAGGACGGCGTACTGGTGATAAAGGTTATTGTCGAGGACGGCGATGATCGGAGTTCCGAACGTGAAGGTCTGATCGAAGGGATGAGCGCCCTGCATTTGCAGCGTCATTTTTGCGATACCGTTGGCGAAGAGAATGTTGGCGCTGTTGGTCTTCTCCGCTTGTGACGTCCATTCATAGCTGACGGGAGCACCATCGGGCAGAAGTGTCAGTGAGCCAGAGACCTTGCTGGCAGGGCTTTGCGATGGCTTGATGTCCGCGATGCCTTTGGCGAGCCAGCCGCCGGCGGCTGGCGTGATTTCGAATTCTTCGTGGCCAACGGTCTGTCCTTCGAGCTTAATGGTGAGCTTGCCTTTGTCTTGAGAGAAGACGGAAGCACCCGGCGCTGCGGAGTTCTTTTTTTGATCGGCCAGACCTGCGACGGTGCACGCGAGAATCAGAGCGACGCCCAGGGAGAGAGAGAATTTGGGCCAAGGACCAGAAAGTTTTTTATTCATAAAAAAATCCCCCTCGCAGCAGCCTGCGAAGCAATACATAAAATTAGCGGAGAAAGAATCTCCGATGCCTATTCTAACGAAGGCTAGTCAAGAATTTGGTTTTTCGACGACGAGATGTGCTTCGCTGCCACCTGCCACCACAATGCCGCGGCCGAGGATTTCCGCAACGACTTGGGGGGGATCGCCAGAGCTGTCCACACGATGATCCGCCAGCTGATACGAGGGAAGCCGTTGCGCATGGAGTGCGCGAAAGCTGGTTTCATCGCGAAAAAGGGGGCGCCCGGTCATAGTCATACAGCGAGAAAGTAGAAGCTCGATCGGCGAATCAAGCCACAGAACAGGAACTCCAGCATTTCGCAGAAATTCTGGGCAGCCGGGCTGAGCGTACGTGCCGCCGCCGAGCGCAAGGACAGTGGCCTCTTTTAGTTCGGATGCGCGGCCCAGGACGGCGCGCAGTTGGTCCGCTTCAATCTGGCGGAAAGACTGTTCGCCAAAGCGTTCGAATATCTGAGGGATGGCAAGCCCGGCGGATTGTTCGATGCGTTCATCCAGATCGACGAAATGCCATGCGAGCTGCCGTGCGAGAAGAGTGCCGACAGTGGTCTTGCCGGAACCCATGAAACCGGCAAGGCAAATAACTTGGGCGCGTGCGGAAGCGCCGCGCAAAGGGGGCGATTGAGTCACTGGTTTGTGCAGAGAGCAGCCAGAAAGGGCACGCTCTGTCTGTGCGCGACCAATTAATCGCGCTTCATGATGCGGATTGTACCACTGTAGGAGGAAAGTTCGACTTTCGCGAGGCCCTGGCCGACGGTGCCGAACAAGCCATGGGTCCACTTGGAAGCGATGTGCTTTACGCCGTGGGAATCAGGCTTGAGAAAGGCGACCGCTTGATTATCGACGACGCCGGTGGCTGTCTGCGCCTTCAAGTCAAAAGAATCGGTACTGGAGAAACGTACTTCCACAAGGCCTCTGCCGCTCTTCATGGAATAAAGGCCCGTGCGGACGAAGTCTCCATCGAAGAGAACATTTCCCGTCGTGGTCATCAGGTTGACGTTATTCAGCTGAGGCTGAAGTATCTGCGCGTTCCCGCCGATGGAGCTGAAATCAAGCTTGCCCGCGCACTGAGTACAGACAAGCGAACCGCTGGTGGTCTTTACAATAATGTAGCCCGAAACTTCTTTGAGATGGACGTCGCCGGCATAGCTTTCGAGCTTCATGTCGCCTACGACCTGCTCAACGTAGATGAGGCCAGTTTCGGTCTTGAGCTGAAGTTCGGTTTCTTCCGGAACGGTGAGCTGCAGATCGGCTTCGAGTTCCAAAGGCCGAGCCGTTGCGTCCAGGACGTTGGCAGTAACGTCGATTCGGTCTCCCACTTGCTCGATATCAAAACCAATCTTGTTGGAAGTTTGCGTGCCGACGATATTCACTTCGGCATTCTTCCAGGATTTGACTTCGATACGGCCATTGGCCACGTTGTGAATCACGACGACCGGCCGTCCCGAGACGCTGAACTGTTTTTCAATGCGCTGTCCGGTGCCAGCGGCGCGTGCAGGCGCCGCGCTCCAGAGAAAAAGCCCGGCGCTCAAAACCGGCAAGATGCTCTTCTTCGCCCAAGTAAGCGGCCCCGCCACGGTGATCTCCATCATTCCAAGGCACATGTCAGTTTATGCTCCTTCCGCGCTCGATCATCGCGGAC
>Ga0265354_1000071_pt1 | contig 16863 bp, 15 predicted proteins | sample NZE1metagenome_FD_189074 | JGI IMG/M metagenome (GOLD analysis project Ga0265354, IMG submission 189074) | Rhizosphere microbial communities from Maridalen valley, Oslo, Norway - NZE1 | ecosystem: Host-associated > Plants > Roots > Rhizosphere > Soil | place: Norway: Oslo | collected 2017-09-14 | reverse complement strand
CCATTCCTTATCTGTTCGTTCTTCCAACACCACGGACACCGCGTCACCCACATCTTTCCCGATCGCTTTGCGTATATCCGTCTTCACTGGCAGCTTATGCGTTCCGTCGCCCATCGCCATAAACGAACTCCGAAACGGATGACCGTCGATTTTGCCACTGACCTTCACCAACCCGCGCGTCCCAAAAAACTTGACCGAACCAGGCCAGATCACATACGTCCACCCACCTTTAGCTTTGCTTTTCAGCAATTTTGCTCTGAATTTTTTGTTCAGCACCATCTCCTCACCCTCCCTTCAACGAATCCCTGAGACCTAATTCGTCCTCGCGCATCCAACGGGCCGAGGTATTCCATGAGATCCGACATCATCCCCGGCGCTTTCTTCCCCGACTATGAGCTTTCCGACCACACGAGCAAACGTCGCAAGCTCTCCGATCTCCAAGGCCCGCATCCCATGGTCCTAGTCCTAAGCCGCGGAGGCTTCTGCCCCAAAGACCGCCGCCAAGCCGAACTCCTCGTGCAACTTCATCGCGAACTCGAAGTCTCCTACTGTCGCCTAGTAACCATCAGCACCGACAACATCACCGAAACAAACGAATACCGCACCGGCGTCGGCGCCCACTGGCCTTTCCTCTCCGATGCAGGCCGCACCGTCCAAAAAGAACTCGACATCGCCGAATACACCGACCCTCTCCACAATCCCATGATTCCCCACGTGATCGTCCTAGAGCCCGGCCTCGTCGTCTACAAAATCTACAACGGCTATTGGTTCCTCGGCCGCCCCACTATGGAAGATCTTCGCCAGGACCTCCGCACCGTCACCAAAAAATGCCGCCCCGACTGGGACATCACCACTCCCGAACTCAAAGCCGCCTGGCAACAAGACCGCAAAGACCTCTTCTATCCATACGGCAAGACGTATGTCCAAACTCTCGGCGAACAGGACTGAATCAAGATTAAAGCTGCAGGCTCCGGTTCTAAATCTGAAAGTGGTTTACCGGATCCTCCAGTAGGGGAGGGGCTAGCCCCTCCCGATTGGCCCGCCACCGAAAGAGGAGCCTTAATGCATTCCACGCCCCAAAGTATTAAACTCACCCAAGCGCACCCGCGCGTTCCTCGCAGTCCCCTTTCAATGCTGCCAGGAGGGTAACCCTATGCCTCTCGTTGTCCGCCGCCTTTCCATCGCCAGAAAACTTTTGATGGTTGCTGCCTGCCTTCTCTCCTGCGCCTGGCTTCAAGTCTCTCCAGCTCTAGCGCAACACGTCGGCCACCCTGGCGGTGGCGGACAGTTCAGAACTGGCGGCCATATAGGCGCACCGCACGTAGTCTCCCCACCAGCTTCACGCGCAATTTTCTTCCGCCCCCCGACCGGGCTTCAGGGACGTCCCTTTTTCATTTTCCGCCAACCTTTCTTCAATCCCGCGCCATTTCTCTGGTCCTGGCAAGCTTTCAACTCTTCTTGGTGGCTCTACTGCGGCCCGATCTGGGGCTGGTATTCCGGCTGCGGCGATTTCTTGTCTTCTGCACCTATTACCGAACACTATCTCGCCCCGCCCCTCACCTATGCGAGTCCTGTTTACATCTATAGCCTGTATGGGCAGCCTCTAGTACAGATCTGTCTGAAGGACGGCACCGTCTACAACGTGAACGACTACTGGTTCGTCGACGAGCAGATACATTTCACCATGCTTGATGAGAGCGGCAGGAGGTCAGTCGAGCAGGTCGTCGCCTTCGACGATTTGGACGTACAGAAAACCATCGATGTGAATTCGCGCCGCGGATTCCGAGTCGTGATGCGCAGCGAGCCCATCGAGCAGTATTTGCGAGATCACCCAGATCTCACGCCGCCGCTCCTCGAGCCTCGTCAAAAAAACTAACCGTATTCGCCGGACTGTTCGTTTCTCGGGCGAGAGAACGAATAGCATCAAAGCACGCTAAGAAACCGCGCGTCAGTGTGCCGATGGCAGAGCGTAATACCCCTGACTGGTGCGCGCCGTCAGCTTTTTATCGGTAAGATGAACCTCTATGTGGTGATACTCGTCTCGCTTCTGGTCCAGAGGTAAAGCGAACGAGATTTCGTAATAAGCCTGCGTGTCCGCGAGGCACTCTTTCATGGATCCCGTAATATCATTGCTGTTGGTAAGCGCCAGCCCGCCGCTCTGGGTCGCAATCACTTGCAAAGCTAAGTTGCCCCATTCCGCCTGGCTAGGTTTGGTGAGCCCTTTGGTGTAGGCCTCCCAGCGGAAGGCGCGTCCGCCGAAGTCGGCGCTGCCTAGTGGATCGACGCTGTAAAGGGTGACCTGGCCTTGCCGAAACATAGTCGAGAGCTTCACCACGTTGTTGAAGATCCCTTGCTCTTGCTTTGCGTCCATCTGTTCCGCCACGCCTGGGCCAGAGAGGGTCGGCCAGCCTGGCGAAATCCACAGAATAATCTTGCGTCCTGGCCGGGCCGCCTCGCGTGACCCGAGCTCAAACAGAGCCTTCATGGATATCTGCAGGCGCTCGACGTCGCTATAGATTCCCCCCGCGCGACGAATCGTATGTAAGCCGAGGTTGTACTGAGCCAGCGCGGCGCTGAGTGCGTTGCCATCACTCGAGAATTCTTCTTGAACCTTGATCCCGTCATCCGTAAGGAACGCGAGAGCCATCGGATGGACGAGGTGCCCCGCATCGGCCTTTAGAAATTTGTCGATCTCCGAACGTTCGTAGGCGATGTTCGCAAGACCGGTGTTCACGTCGTCGATCACGAGCACCACCTCGATAGGCGCCTCGCGGCCACGCACTGCGTCAAACGTCAGAATGGTCTGAGGGACTTTATTATCCAGCACAGTGAAGTCTTCTTGTTGAAGACCGCTGACTGGCGGCCCGGACTTTGCAGTCACGACAACGTCAAGAAACATCGCGCTATTGTCGGGCTGCGCTGGCGCGGTTGATTCTTGGGCTGAGACTGTCATCACACAAAACATAGGGACGAGAAAGAAAACGCCAAGACGTGCGTTAATGAACATCAGAATCCTCCGTCCGACCAAGAACCGGCGGCTCTCTGTTGAAACGCTTCGCTGATTTGAATCATTGAGGCCCTACTTGGATAGACGTTAGAGGAGCTCGTTGAGTTACGATTTGTGTGCTCAGCTGTGCGGATAATCTGCGACGAACCTGCCGCTCAGAGAACTGCCACTCGTTCCAAGAAATCGTTGCTAAACGGAAAGACAGAAGCTAGATTCTCCTCACTCGCAATCCGCATTTTTGGCCGTTCGCAACTATCTGCCAATCGCTGCATGAAAAGAGAATAGAAATGCGACACACCAACCGGCAACTGATGTGGCATGGCATGTTTTTGTTTCTTATCGGTCTGCTAACTGGTTTCGCCGAGCAGCATTTCGCGAACGTACGCATGGGACTTGCTGCGCACCTGGAAGGTGTTATGAACGGTATCTTCCTGCTTGCGCTTGGAGCAGCCTGGAACGAAGTGCGGCTGTCGCCCCGGCTAAAGGCTATCGCCTATTGGACCGCGCTTTACGGCACCTATGTAAATTGGCTCGCAACGACGCTTGCGGCAGCCTTTGGTACTGCCGCACTTTCCCCAATTACAGGTGTAGGCCATCATGGACAATCGTGGCAGGAAACGCTTGTGACGGTTGGGTTCGTCAGTGTTGGCATAGCGATCATTGCTTCGTCGCTGTTTGTACTCTGGGGCCTTCGAGCCAAAGCAATCGCCTGAGTTCGCCAAGTGAAAACCAGCCCGTTCCTTATTTCCGGCTCGCCCGCTTTTGCCGGTGCTGCCCGGCGCGTGTTCCCAGAGGATATCTTGACGGCGCGCCACTGTTGTAATGTACTGAGTCTCTCCAATGCCGACGCCCCTGCTCGATATCGAAAACGAATTTCGTGCAGTTCTTGCACCTGATTCCGTTCACGCGGCCACTGCAGCTGACGCAGTTTGCGGCGTTCATCCTCGGCTCGTTCTCGAACCCGCCAATGAACAACAACTCGCCGCCGTCCTACGTCTGGCGAATGATGCGAATTTCGCTGTGATTCCTCGCGGAGGCGGCACAAAACTTTCCTGGGGCAATGCGCCCGCGCGCGCCGACATCATTCTTTCCACCGCGCGCCTCGACAAGATCATCGAACACGCCTGGGCTGATCTCACCGTTAACGTCGAAGCCGGTTGCACCATCCAAAAATTGCAAAACGCGCTCGCTCAGCACGGCCAGCGCCTCGCCCTTGATCCTCTCTGGCCCGCGCAAGCAACCATCGGCGGCGTGCTCTCGACAAATGACAGCGGCTCGCTGCGTCTTCGCTTCGGCGCGCTCCGCGACTTGATCATCGGCGTCACCCTCGCACTTCCCGATGGCACTCTCGCTTCCAGCGGTGGCAAAGTCGTAAAAAATGTCGCCGGCTACGATCTCCCAAAGCTCATCACCGGTGCTCTTGGCACACTCGCGGTGATCACGCGCGCCGTCTTCCGTCTCCACCCGCTCCCGCAAAACGCGAAGACGCTTTCCATCACCGGCTGCAATCTCGAAGAGATGCAACGCCTCGTCCTCACCATCCTAGATTCCAAACTCGCTCACACGGCTCTCCAAGCGCGGATCGCACAAGATGCCGAGCCGGTCATAGACATTCTCTTCGAGGGCACGGAAGCAGGAATCGCCGCGCAGGAAACCCAGTTGCGAGAACTTGCTCGTCCCGCGACATCGATCGGGGCAGCATCCACAGTCTGGGCAGCGTCGCAAGAACTATGGAACTCCGCGAATTCCACCCAAGTGGCCGTGGCAAAAATCATCACGCTCCCAGCCTCGATCGCGCGTACCGTCGAGACCGTACAACGCGCGGCAAGCTCTCGCAGCGCGCACTGGACATTAACGATGCAAGCCACTGGCATCGGCTGGCTGCGATTGGAAGCCACGCCAGAAAATCTCCATGCGGCGCTCTCGGATCTTCGTTTCGAGCTCGAACACGCGGGCGGCTCGCTCGCTGCATTCCATCATCCCGCGGATATGCAAAGCATTGACGCCTGGGGCACACCCGGCGATGCTCTTCCGCTCATGCGCGCTGTAAAAAAACAATTCGATCCAAAAAACACGCTGAATGACGCCCGCTTTGTGGGAGGCATTTGATCAAGGAGCATTCGTCCATGAAAGCATTCCGTATTGTTTTTCCTCTGATTGCTATTTTGTTGATACCTGCTTCAAGCCGCGTTTCCGCGCAATCTACCGCCGCCGATTCTCACCCCGAGGTGCGCACACTCAAAATCACAATTCTCTCGACCCTGCTCGCCGACGATGGTATCGGCGAATGGGGTTTTGCCGCACTGGTCGAAGCCGATGGTCACAAAATCCTTTTCGACACTGGCGCTCGCCCCAACACCGTTCTCGAGAATGCCCGCGAACTGAAAATCGATCTCAGCGACGTTCAAGACGTAATCCTCAGCCACTTTCATGACGACCACACCACCGGCCTCATGACACTGCGCCGCGAATTTTCCAAATCGAATCCGAAAGCGCTCTCTCGCGTTCACGTTGCACAAGGCATTTTCCTCGAACGCCGCGGCCACAATCCCAATCCCATGATCCAGATGAAAAAAGACTACGAAGCCACAGGCGGCGTCTTTATCATCCACGATAAACCCGAAGAACTTTTTCCCGGCATCTGGCTCAGTGGCCCCGTTCCACGCATCTACCCCGAAAAGAATTATCCGGCGGGCACGGAAGTCAACACAGGAACGGCATGGGTGGAAGACACCGTGCCCGACGATCAGTCTCTCGTCTTCAACACTTCGCGCGGCCTGGTCTTGCTCTCCGGATGCGGCCATTCCGGCGTCATCAATACACTCCAGTACGCCCGCGGTTTTCTGCGTCCAGCTCCGGTGGACGCCGCTATCGGAGGCTTCCATCTGTTCGCCGCCACCGACCAACAACTCGCCTGGACCGCCTCGAAATTGAAGGAATACCAAACCGCGCGCATTCTAGGCGCGCACTGTACCGGAATCGAAAGCGTCTACCGCCTCCGCGAACTTCTCGGTCTCACTCGCCAAACCTGCCTCGTGGGAACCATCGGCGCCGTATATGACCTCAACACCGGAATCCAGACTGGCCCCATCGCGCGATAATTTTCAACCGAGGCTTGTAGGGGCGCAATTCATTGCGCCCCTTTAGGCAACGCTGACGAGGTGCACTCATGACTTCCGTACTTGCTTCGAAGCATCTTGAAAAATTCGCGCTGCGCTGGGTTGCTTGCTATTTGTTTCTGCTGGCTGTCGGAATTCTGTCTTCAGCTCAATCGCCCCCTGTCACGCCGCCGCCCGTCGAGCACAACAATCCTGCCGTTCTCCTCGAAACTCTCTCGTGGGACGAAGCCGAACACATTCTCACTCCCGACACCGTCGTCGTCATCGCCCTCGGCGCCGGATCCAAAGAACACGGTCATCACCTCCAGCTAAACAACGATTTCCTCATGGCCGAGTACCTAAAAAAACGCGTCCTCTCCGCCGCGCCGCAAAACATCGTCATCGCTCCCACCATCAACTACAGTTTCTATCCCGCCTTCCTCGAATATCCCGGTTCCACTTCCCTGAGTATCGATACCGCTCGCGCGATGTTCACCGACATTATTCATTCCCTCGCGCACTACGGCCCGCGCCGCTTCTACATCCTCAACACGGGTATCTCCACGCTCAGGCCTCTCGCACAAGCCACTGCCGATCTCGCAAAGGACGGCATCGTCCTCCGCTACACCGACCTCACCAAAGACGATCCCATCGAAAAAAAACTCCGCCAGTCCGGCGGTACCCACGCCGACGAAATCGAAACCTCGATGATGCTCTACATCGCCCCCGAATCCGTCCGAATGAATAAAGCCGCTCGCGATCTCAGCCCCAATCAGCCAGGAGGCCTAACTCGTGACCCACAAGGAAAAGGCACTTATTCACCGACAGGCGCTTGGGGCGATCCAACTCTAGCCACACGCGAAAAAGGCCAAGCCATCGTCGAGTCGCTCGTCGTCACAATCCTTAAAGACATCGAAGATCTCCGCCAAACCGCTTCGCCGCCGGCCAAATGATTTTCCTCCTCTGCGCGACTCTGTGTTCTCTGAGTTATCTTTTCTCTTTCTTTTCTTCCTCTTTCTCCCCGCAATCGCTGTTTGCCAGCAACACCGCCATTCAGTTATGTTCACGAGTGACAATGAGCAGCGTTCTTTCATGACTACCGTTCCCGAAACCAATCCTTTGCCAAGTGCCTTCGACGCGCACCATCCGCCTTCCAAACAAATTATCGAAAACTGCGTCCACTGCGGTTTCTGCTTGCCCGTCTGTCCGACTTACGTTCTCTGGAACGAAGAAATGGATTCCCCGCGCGGCCGCATCTACCTCATGAAACTCGCCAGCGAGGGCAACGCGAGTATGAATCCACAGTGGGTCAGCCACTTCGACTCCTGCCTCGGCTGCATGGCCTGCATGACCGCCTGCCCCTCCGGCGTCGACTACGGAAAACTCATCGAAGCCACTCGCGCGCAAATCGAACGCCATCATCCACGCTCTTTCATGGAGAAACTTCATCGCCGTTTTCTCTTCGCAGTTTTCACGCGGCCGGACCGTCTGCGCCTGTTGCGCTGGCCGCTGCTGGCCTACCAAAAGTCTGGTCTGCAATCGCTTGTTCGTGGCGTCGGTATCCTGAAGCTTTTTCCAAAGCGCCTGCAATCCATGGAATCGCTGATGCCTAAGCTCGGACCAAACGAGCGCGTCCCCGAAGTCACGCCAGCGCAAGGCACGCAACGCCGCCGCGTCGGCCTCCTTCTAGGCTGTGTACAACGCGAGTTCTTTCCCGAAGTGAACGCAGCGACCGCGAGAGTCCTGGTCGCCGAAGGATGTGAAGTCGTGGCGCCGAAAGATCAACCGTGTTGCGGCGCGCTAATGGTTCATGCAGGCGAAGAGACAGGAGCTCTGGCGCTCGCCAGAAAAACGATCGACGCATTCGAGCGCGCCAATGTCGACACCATCGTCACCAACGCCGCGGGCTGCGGTTCCAATGTAAAAGAATACGGCCATTTGCTTCGCGACGATCCGAACTACGCCGATCGAGCCAAAGCCTTCGCTGCAAAATGCAAGGACATCACCGAAGTTCTCACCGAGCTGCCGCCACGCGCCACAAGAAATCCCCTGCGGATGCGAGTAGCGTTCCACGACTCCTGCCACCTTCAGCATGCCCAAGGCGTCCGCTCGCAACCCCGCCAATTGCTGGCAAATATTCCCGGCCTCGAACTCGCCGAAATTCCAGAAGCCGCCATCTGCTGCGGCTCCGCGGGCATTTACAATCTCGTTCAGCCCGACGCTGCCAACACGCTCGGTGATCGCAAAGCCCAATTAATCGCTCCGCTTAACGCCGAGGTTGTAGCCACCGGCAATCCCGGCTGCCTACTCCAACTTCAATCCTCGCTAGCCCGCCAAGGCCATCCAGTTCCAGTAGTCCACACCATCCAACTAGTCGATGCCTCGATCCGCGGCAAGCCGTTGTAGGGGCACGGCATGCCGTGCCCGCCTTGGGTTCGCGCAACACTCACAAAAATTCCCGCCGCGTTCTTGTTACGCAGCTTTCCTGCTCCACGCCCCCAGAATCGCCCCCATCAAACAAAACCCAACCAGTGGATAAAACTCATTGATCGCAAACAACTGCATCGGCCGCATCTCGTACATATACGTAGTGAATGTCACCGGCCCCACAAATCCAATCCACAAAAGTATCCCCAGCGCCGCCCCGCGCGCCGCCGTATTGGCACTTCTCCAAATGCAAATCTGCGCCAAAACAAACGCAATCAGCAGATTCAAAACAAACGTAATGATGTAAGGCAGAATTGGATTCAAGCCTTGCGCCTTGTCCGCGGTCATCTGTTCCAATGCCATCCACGGTTTAGCAAACAAGGCCGCATACCACAAAGCCCCGAGTATCCAATACGCCAGGGCCGAAACAAATACGGCCGCGTAATTCGTCTTCATCGCTCGCCTCTCATTCCCATCTCTATCTCAAGAGCCCTCACCGATATCCGCGAACAAAGAAATAAATGGTCATCGCCGCTCCCACCAAAATCACAAACGCGCGAATCCACGACTGCGGCAATTTCTGTGCATAGTGCGCGCTGGAAAACCCTCCAATTAACGACCCCGCGGTCATCACCAGCGCCTGCGGCCAAAATATCGCCCGCGTAATGATAAACGTTACTGCTGCCACTCCGTTGATCACGCCGCCCAGCAACACCTTCAGTTTATTCATCGCGTGAATGTCCGTCATGCCCATCGCAGCGAGCATCGCCAGATTCATAATCCCGATCCCGCCGCCAAAATATCCACCGTACACAGCGACCAGCAACTCAAAAATGGACGCGCCCGCGACCGCGGCATTGTTCGAATCGTGTGAGATCCCCGCTGAAATCCGTCCCGTAAGGTGTTTGCCAAACGCAAACAACAGCGTCGCTCCAAGCAAAAGCCACGGTAAAACTTTCAAGAACGTCTGCGCCGGCGTCTTGATCAAGAGAATCGCGCCAGCCAACCCGCCAATCACGCTCGTAACGATCAGCGGAATCATCACGCGCCGCGGAATGTTCAGCTTCATCCGGTAAGCGCCGCCGCTCGCCGTCGTTCCCACCCAAAGCGCCAGCGTGTTGGTAGCGTTAGCCGGTACCGGCGGCACGCCTGTAAACAAAAGCGCCGGAAACGCCACAAAGCTGCCGCCGCCGGCGACAGCGTTAATCGCTCCACCAATCGCCCCAGCGAAAAATAGGAATATGGCGTTGTGTAAGTTCAAGCCAACCTTTTATCACGATTCCCGCTCCCCACTCCAGCACGAGATCCTCGCGTCCCTCTTCTATTCCGCCAAGCCGCAGAAAGAACTGTGGCACCCTCCGCCGCGTATAAGTCATTTCTTGACAACGCGCGCCGGGCCGTATATGAACGGTGCGATTTATCAACCTTCTGCCACTGGATACCTGGCTCGCACCCTTAGCGGGCCACAGGGGGTATTCAAGAGGAAGGAATCACAACTCAGGTAAAAGTGTGTTTTGCGGCCGCTGGGACGGGCGTTCGTGTGCGCCCTAACAACAGGTATCGTGCGGACCGCGCTTCAACAGGAGGAAGCATGGCCAGTCAGGCAAATGTAATCGGAGCGGGCGGAGCTGGAAGCGACAGTATTCCGAAGGTAATTCTCGCCTCCGCAGTTGGAACGATGATCGAGTGGTATGACTTTTACATCTTTGGCAGCCTCGCCGCCGTTCTCTCCCCTAAATTTTATCCCGCCGGCAACGACACGATCGCACTCATCGCGTATCTCTCGACGTTTGCCGTCGGCTTCCTCGTTCGCCCTTTTGGCGCGCTCTTTTTTGGACGCATCGGTGACCTTGTCGGTCGCAAATACGCGTTCATCGTCACCCTCACGATTATGGGCGGCGCAACAGCCCTCATCGGTTTTCTTCCTACATTCGCTACTGCCGGCTGGTTCGCGCCGATTGCTCTTCTCCTCATCCGCGTCCTGCAAGGCCTGGCGCTTGGCGGCGAATACGGTGGCGCAACTGTGTATGTCGCGGAACACGTCCCTGACGGCAAGCGCGGCTTCTACACCAGCTTCATTCAAATCACGGCGACTCTCGGCCTTTTCGTCTCGCTGATCGTCATTCTCGTGACGCAGCAGCTCCTGTCTCCCGACGACTTCAAGGCCTGGGGCTGGCGCATTCCCTTCCTCATCTCCATCGTTCTAGTCACCGTCTCCCTCTACATTCGATTGAAGATGAAAGAATCTCCGATCTTCGCTCAAATCAAAAGCGCGGGCATGACTTCCACGCAGCCGCTCACAGACGCCTTTGGAAAATGGGAAAATCTCAAACGCGTGCTAATTTCTCTCTTTGGCGCCACTGCCGGACAAGGCGTTGTCTGGTACACCGGCCAATTCTACGCGCTCTTCTATCTCCAGACCGTGCTCAAGGTAAATGGCAAAACTTCCAACATCATCGTGGCCATCGCTCTCCTCTGCGCCATGCCTTTCTTTACGCTCTTCGGTTATCTTTCCGATAAGTTCGGCCGTAAATGGCTCATGATGCTGGCCTGTTTGCTCGCGGTCGTGACGTATATTCCGATCTACAAAGCGATGACCGTGGCGGCGGGAAACAATATCGTCACGGTGAAATCGACGAAGAACAAGGTAACCGGCGCGATTGGCTTGACGCCCATGACCACCGACGCCAACGGAGCGCTGGTGGCGGCGAAGGAAGCGCCTAGTCCAAACGTCCCGTTGCTCGTGCTCCTGGTGTTTATCCAGGTGATTTACGTTTGCATGATCTACGGACCCATTGCTGCATATCTCGTGGAGGCCTTCCCGGCCAAGATTCGCTACACGTCTCTCTCATTGCCCTACCACATAGGCAACGGCGTCTTTGGAGGCTTGGTGCCGCTCATCGGTCTATCTGTATGCGCGGCTACCGGCAACATTTATGCCGGTCTCTACTACCCCATGATTGTGGCCAGTATCACGCTCGTCTTGGGAAGCATCTTGCTCAAGGAAACTTACGGGCACAAGATCTGGGACGAAGTCGGCGGCATGAAGTAGCGCGTCCGGCCATCTACATAGCCACGAGGCGTGAATTGACTCGCGTGCCTGCGTGGGCGCATCATTTTTGGCGGGCAAGCTCATTTCCTTCGTGAAATGAGCTTGCCCGAACCAATCCGTTCCTCGTTTTAGTGTTACATCCGAAATCGAACATGCAAGGGGAGTTGTCGCCGTGGCCAAAGCTCGCCAGAAAACAAAAGCGAAGGCATCGAACAGCAAAAGCAAACTTACCGAAGCGCAGATTGCCGTTCACTGGAAAGAAGAAGAGTACTTCTACCCTTCCAAAAAATTTATCGCTCAAGCTAATCTCGTTGATCCCGCTTTCGTAAAAAAATTCAGCGAGAAACATTTCCCGGAATGTTTCGACATCTACGCCAAGCTGCTCGATTGGGACAAGCCCTGGCGCAAGACGCTCGACACCTCCAATCCTCCCTTCTGGAAATGGTTCGTGGGCGGAAAACTCAACGCCTGCTACAACTGCGTCGACCGCCATCTCGCCAAACACAAAAATAAAGCGGCTTTGATTTTCGTCCCCGAGCCGGAAAACGAATCTGCGACTGTTATCACCTATCAAGAACTCTACAAGCGCGTGAACGAAGTGGCCGCCATGCTGCGCGATTTTGCCGGACTCAAAACCGGCGACCGCGTCACCATTCACATGCCGATGATTCCCGAGCTGCCCATCACCATGCTCGCGTGCGCTCGCCTCGGTGTCGTCCACTCGGTGGTGTTCGGCGGCTTCAGCGGAGAAGCCTGCGGCCTGCGCGCGGCCGATTCCGGCAGTCGCGTCTTAATTTACGCGGATGGATACCACCGGAATGGCAAATGGGTCGATCACAAGCCCAGCGCCGATATCGCCGTCGCGACCGCAAAAAAAGAAGGCCAGCACATCGACAAAGTTCTCTTCTGGCGCCGCTATGCCGAACACTACCGCTCCGAATCCCCGATGATCATGGACCGCGACTACTTTGTGGATGACGTTCTCAAGGATTACCGCGGCCAGATCGTCGAGCCCGTCTCGCAAGACGCCGAAGCTCCGCTGTTTCTCATGTACACAAGCGGTACCACCGGCAAACCCAAAGGTTGCCAGCACCGCACCGGAGGCTATCTCGCTTACGCCGCGGGCACTTCAAAGTATTACCAGGACATTCATCCCGAGGACGTTTACTGGTGTATGGCCGACATCGGCTGGATCACCGGTCACTCGTACATCGTTTATGGCCCCCTCGCCCTCGCGGCCACCAGCGTTCTCTACGAAGGCGTGCCGCAATTCCCCGATGCCGCGCGCCCCTGGCGCATCGCCGAGCGCCTCGACGTCAATATTTTTCACACCTCTCCGACCGCCATTCGTATGTTGCGCAAAGCCGGCGGCGACGAACCGAAAAAATACAACTACCACTTCAAGCACATGACCACCGTCGGCGAGCCGATCGAGCCGGAAGTCTGGCGCTGGTATTACGAAACCGTAGGCAAAGGCGAAGCCGTCATTGTGGACACGTGGTGGCAAACAGAAACGGGCGGCTTCCTCTGCAGTACGAAACCCGCGCTCGATCCCATGAAGCCCGGAAGCGCCGGCCCCGCGGTGCTCGGGATATATCCCGTCATCTGGGATGAGAACGGAGAAGAGATCAAACCCGGGACCGGCAGAGCCGGAAACATTTGCATCCGCAATCCGTGGCCGGGAATCATGCAAACGATTTGGGGCAGTTCGGATCGCTTCGTCAATCAGTACTACAAAAAATACTGCAAAAATCCCAAGAGCAAAGACTGGCGCGATTGGCCTTACTACGCCGCCGACGGCGCCGTTCTTCCCGCGGACGGCTACTACCGTATCCTCGGCCGCGTCGACGATGTCATTAACGTCGCCGGACACCGTCTCGGCACTAAGGAAGTTGAATCCGCATGTCTCAGCATCACCGAAATCGCCGAAGCTGCCGTGGTTCCCGTCGTCGACGAAATCAAAGGGCGCGTACCTGAGGTCTACATTTCGCTGAAGCCCGGCGTTCCTTCGAACAAAGCCATCCAGGACAAAGTAATCTCCACCATCGAAACTATCATCGGCAAAATCGCGCGGCCTAAACGCATTCACATCGTCCCGGACATGCCCAAAACCCGCTCCGGCAAAATCATGCGCCGCGTGCTGGCCGCGATTTCCAATCACATGGACACCGGCGATATCACCACGCTCGCCAATCCCGACATCGTCGCGCAAATTCGCGAGCTGGTGCAGGGGCGCAACACCGGCCCTCTTCAAGAAGGCCCCGAAGACATAAAGTTGTTCGGAGAAGAAAAGTAGCCGTATCGCTCAACACTCTGTAGGGGCGGGGTTCACCCCGTCCGCTTCAACAATCGCAATACTAACGAACGAACTCAAGGAGCCGAAAATGCCCGAAATCCCAAGAAGAGAATTCCTAAAAGCTGCGGCAAGAACCGCAGCCGCGACAAGCCTCCTCGCTTCGAGCGCTTTTGAACTACACGCCAATCCGCTCGGCCTCCCTATTGGTTGCCAAACCTGGCCAGTAAGAGAAGGCATCGCCAAAGATTTCCCCGGGACAATTAAGGAGCTCGTTTCTGCCGGCTTTCAAACGATCGAACTCTGCTCGCCTGTCGGCTACGACGACTCCGGCTTCGGCGGCCTGGCCAAGTACAAAGGCTCCGAGCTCAAAAAGATGCTGAACGATTGGGGAGTTACCTGCATCAGCTCGCACTTCGGTATGGAAGAGCTTCGGAAAGATCAGGCCGGGCGAATTGCGTGGGCACAAGATCTGGGCCTCCAACAGATGCTAGTCGCCAGCCTCGACGGTCCCAAAAATCCAACCATGGATGACGTGAAACGCGCCGCCGACGAATACAACAAAATGGGCGAAAAAGCTGCCGCAGCGGGAATCCGCCAGGGTCTTCACAACGAAAACTTCGAAACGTCGATGGTTGACGGCAAGCGGACCTACGATGTGTTGATCGGTCTTCTCAATCCCAAATTCGTCAATTTCCAGTTCCAGGTCTCCACTATCAGCGAGGGCTTCGACGCTGCTGAATATTTCATGAAATATCCCGGCCGCTTTTTCTCCATGCACGTCCAAGGCTGGTCCGCTACAACGAAGAAAATTGTCCCCGTGGGACAAGGCACTCTCGACTGGAAGAAAATCTTCTCAGCTGCCAAAACAGGCGGCTTAAAGAACTATTTCGTAGAAATGAATTTAGACCTAATGAGAGCCAGCGTGCCCTACCTGCGCAATCTTCAGGTGTAGCGGAAGAGTTCGCCGGCTTGCTAGAAAGCCTCGCCGACCCCCAGGCCAAACGTGTGCCCATAAAGGCCCTGGGCGATGTCGGCACGCAGATTCACGTGATATTTTTTGCTTAATTCGAAGCGCAGACCGCCGCCACCGCTAGGTAGGAAGTGGCTGTTCTCCCCTTGCTGCGCCAATTGATTTCCGCCAGGGATAACGCCGCCGAGGCCGCCAAATACTACCAGGCCGAACCTCCACGGCAAGACCAAACGATATTCCGCTTGAGTCGCCATGCTGTAGCGAGTGAAATAGTGCCCCGCCGTATACCCTCGCAATTCGTTGCTCGTGCCGTATATGCAGTTGCCATAGAAGGGAGGATTTCCGGCAGTGCCACAAAAATACGCGTCATAGGCCAGGACTTGGTTTTTGCTTAGACTCCAATATTTGTCGAACTGAGTTCGGTAGGATTGGAAAGAATATTTGCTACCCAAATCCTGGGAAAAGAAATCTGCTGTAAAAGTAAACTGTGTTCCGCTCAGCGGATAGAAGTGATTGGGGCGAGTATCTCGCGTGAGCTTCGCGCCGATGGACCTGAGGGCCGTTTGGAGCCCGACTTCCGGGGGGATCGGAAAATTGACGTCATTATTTGGGCGGACCGTAATAAATGAATTGCCTGAGATGAATCGTGGGCCAGCGAAAAATTTCCAGAAAAGGCGGCGAAGGAATTCCCCAAAGAACGCTTCGCCCGTTTGTTCGAGAGGTAGCTTAACGCCGGGTGCAATTTCATCGGCGTATATATTGTAATTCACATTTCCGTGGGCATAGCCAGAGGTAACCTCATAAGTGTTCTCTTTGAAGAAGAACTGTCCGCCCACGACGAATCCACGGCTGCCGTTGTTTGTAATGAGTCCAGCCCCACCGATTGTGGAAGGCGGAGAAACCTTGTCGTTCTTGTTCAACGGGAAGATATAGCCAAGTATGGGGGTGATCCCAGTTCCGATGGCTGGACTGGAAAGGGGAAGTGGTGCGACCACAATTCCATCGGGTATGGAGAACTTCTTCTTTTTTTTGGGCTGCGGCTCTGGCTGCGCAGGCGGAGTTGTTTGTTGGGACTGGTCAACCGCCTGCGGTGGAGTAGGTTTGACCTCTTGATCCAAGACTGCCGCCGGGGGTTCTATTTTTTCTGGCCCTTGGGCGAATGCCGACGCGCCCAAGAAAGACCCTAAGCAACAGATTATAAAGAGGTTAATCAGGGCCGAAATGCAAACCTTCGAGATGCGACAGCCCCCACGCAACCCCGATTGGCAGATCCTTTTTCGCATATGGGTGGGCATACCCTAGCAGAGGACAAAATCCTAGATACTGGTAAGATTGACAGGTACCCTCCTCCGTCGAGCTCGCACCAAAATTCTACATTTTTCCGCAAATTGGCCGCGCACGCTCCCATCCTGGCCGCCAGGAAGTGCCTTTACCAGCAAAGAACGGCGCTGCGGAAAATTAACTCCAGGCAACTCAGGATACCGAACAAATTGGGGTAAATGGCGGTTTCGTTCTGAGGCGGTAGGATCCTGTTATGCAATTCGCAACAAACGTTTCATCCGGCGGGCGACAATAACAATCCCGCTAGTCTAGGCTAGAAACCATGATCCCCGACCGCCGTGGTTTCAGGTTTGCGTTTAATGCCAATGCCGAAGTCGCACCGGAGGGCTCACCGAGCGCCACTGTCTCCGTTCGAGCCACGGAAATCAGCCTTCATGGTTGTTATCTTGAGTCGCCCTCGCCCTTCGCCGAGCTATCGCCTGTCTTCGTGAAAATCTTCTATGCAGACGCATACTTCGAGGCCAAGGGCACGGTGGTTTACGTCAAACCAGCCGAGGGAATGGGCGTGGAGTTTCGCGATCTAAAGCCACACTGCCGGCTCGTTCTACAGAAATGGATTCTCGCCGCGCTGCGCAAACAATCGAAACCAGAGTAGTATTCCGTCCCATCACTTCTGTAATGGATTTCACGTTCTTGTTGCGCAATTTCGTAAACGAATGGACGCGTCGCGGT
>Ga0265354_1000070_pt1 | contig 16952 bp, 16 predicted proteins | sample NZE1metagenome_FD_189074 | JGI IMG/M metagenome (GOLD analysis project Ga0265354, IMG submission 189074) | Rhizosphere microbial communities from Maridalen valley, Oslo, Norway - NZE1 | ecosystem: Host-associated > Plants > Roots > Rhizosphere > Soil | place: Norway: Oslo | collected 2017-09-14 | reverse complement strand
ATTTATCTGGCTATTAAGAAGGCGGAACAGCAAGAATTGAAGCAACTTTCTTGGTGGAAGCAGCTTTGGGAAAGAATTTGTGACTATTCAATTTAAAGATGAGAAGGGTGGTGGCCAGACAATTCCAATTAAAAATGATGTAGTGGAAATTATACTTGAACTTAAAGGTAAAAGATTTTGGTTTCTCTATTACTCTGATGGAGATAGGTGGGAAGTTACTAAGTGGTTGATCTATGACTCTCTGTGAGCTGTGTGGGCGGCAGAAAGCTGTCTTTAAGATAACTATCCAAACTATTCTTAATTCGCAGCATGTACCCTACGGGAAAACCAAAATGTTTGGAATTTGTAAGGACTGCCTGCCATTTGAAATTGTAAGAGAAACAACTGAGACTGTAGTTATAACTAAGAAGAGGAAAACTACTGAGCCTCTGTAGGTTGAAACTTCCCATCTTTATCAATAGTACCCTTCTGCCGTGTTCCGTCCTGTCCAACTAGTGTAATAGTCGTTCCTTGAATGGCTGCTGCTAACTGTCGAGCGGCCATTTGTTCACTCATTCCAAGAGGTTGGCCCCCCGCTAGATTAATAAGTGTTCTTGCTACCGTGGGATTTGTTGTAGCTCTTGCAAGAGCGGAAAATCCTAACTCAGCACTAGCTACCGCTGCCCCACTCTCCACACTTCTAGTAGAAAGTCCAATTAAGGCTGGAACTATTCCTAAACCAGCTCTGACTGCTGTAACTTTAGGTAACCAAGACCCATTAGGTTTAGCTTGAGTAAGCGCTATAGTTTTAAATAGCTGATTGATGTTGCTTTGTCCTTCACTATTGAAAAGAAGTTTATTTGAATTTACCATCTTAGGATCATTAAATGAATTCTGCACACTTTTGATGTTAAGAACTGGATTTCCTTGGGCGTCTAATGATTCGCCACTTGACCAAGCTGATTGAAGACGGGCCGCCGCTAGATCTTTCTTAGTTGCTGTAGCTTTACCAAGTGACAATTCTCCAGTAGGGCCTGTTGTGCCCTTACCAGCTTTAAAGTTAATCTCCCCAGCGGTTAAAGCACGTTGAAGCGCCTGAGAATCTGCTAAAGTAGCCTCGACTTGTGGGAGTGGGCTATTTGCATTATCTACAATATTTCTAAGAGTAGGAACTGTAGCGCCTTCAGGAGAAAAGACTTGATTTCTTTCTTCAACTGTAGCTTTAGCTGCCTTCCACCCTTTCATGGCGTCTTTTCCTGGGGTGTCCCAAGCAGGGATTCCAGCTTCTATGTCATTGTTCATAGAGTGGAAAAGAGCTTTATTAAGACGTTGAGTAGGTGTTAGATTTACATCGGTTTGAGAAAAAGAAGTGTTATTACCAAAATCCTGCTTTCTATCCCAGGCTTCTCCAAAACTTATTGGATCTGATCTAAGAAGTTTACCTGTTTGAGGGTCAAACTGTGCATTAGTGGCACTAAGTAACTGTTGAGCTGTTCGGTAACCCGCTGCCTCATCATTTGTAGGTGGGAGAGTTGATTGATCTATCCCTTTTACATATTTATTTGCTGTTTCAAGTGTCTCAGTTAGTGGAATAGGGCCTTTAACAGTTGTACCTACACCAGCTGGAATAGGAAGACCAAGTCCTTGATAAGTAGCTTGAATCTGGGGAGAAACTATTTGTTGAGGAGCGCCCTCCGCTATAACCCTAGCACTTTGAGCTTGAGCATTAGATTTATCTAAATAGGCGTCCCACGCATTTCCAAGATCCGTCTGAACTGTTCTACTTAACATCTCTGGATCAGTTACAGTTGAAACTGCACGACCTGAAAGTTGAGAAGCCTTCTCAGCTACCATTTGCTTTCCTATAGTCGCGCTATTTTGAATGTTAGCTTCTTTAGTCCCAGGAGTAAAAAGATCCTCAAGTACCCCAGGAACACGCCCATTAAGAGAAAGTGCTCGAAGAGTACGCCCCAGTGGAGTTGCGCCTACTTCAGGACTAGAAAGAGCTTGAGAAACTGTTGGTTGGAGTCTCTTGAGTTGTTCAAGGGTAGGTGAAACTACTTTGTTCCCAAATGTTCTTAAACCTGCACCTATTATACGGCCCCCAACTTCCGTTCCAGCTAGTTGAGAAGCAGCATCTCCAGCATCTTCAGAAAAACTTGGGGGTGGCCCACCTTGAAGATAATTTTGTAGATGATTTAAAAGTGCATCAACACCAAAGTAAGTTCCAGCCCCTACTGCCGCCCCAACCCCAGCTTTTGCCCAAGGAGGGCCAGGAGTTGCGGAAGCTGCTGCATTAGCATTTGCAATTGCTGGAGCAAAGGAAGCTAAAGGTTTTCCAACTCCTGTAAGTCTTGCGACTATACCACTTGGAGAATCTCCACTTGGGGCTGGGTAGCCTAAAGGTGCAGCAGTTTGGGGAATTCCAGGACCATTAGAGGGACCTTGCGGAGCTTTTGGAACTGGCATTCCTGGATGCCAACCACTACCATCATTAGCTACATAACCAGTTTGTGGGGAAAAAGTCAGTGGAACTTGCACTTGAGCCTGTGCTCTAGTTTTAAATTGTTGAAAATCTGAATCTGAAAGCTGACCAAAAGTTGGATCAACTCTAGATAGAGTAGCCCTCTGTGTAGAAAGATCTAACTTCTGAAAGTCAGGATCTGCTAAGAGTGAGTTTATGTCTCCTGGCATCTTATTGAGTACTCCCAAATCCATGTTTCTGAAGAAGTTGATCTACCAAGGGATTTGGCTGGGCTGTTGCTCCTGGAGGAACTTGTGGTACTGATACAGGCTGCGGACCCCCCGGCTCCTGTATATTTGCCTTACTGTGTGGATACTTATCAAGTCCAACTTGCGCCCTAAGTGCAGCTTGTTGTCCGGGACTCATTCCACTAGTTTCCCCATTAAAAACTTCATTAAGTGTATCTACATAGTTTCCCCTATTAAGCTTATTTCCGGCATTCACACCAGGACCTAAGTTACTACTCATCCCGTAGGCGTTCTGCATAGCTTGGATTCGTGGCTGAGAAAGTCTATTTGTTGCTCCCCCAAGCATGGAATTTGTAGCCTGAATCAAGTTTTCTTGAATCGCTGGTTTTTCTTTAGATGCAAAAACGTAGGGATCAGAACCAGGTACCATTGTAGCTTGTGTATAGTTTTGATCTAAATTATTTGTAAATGCGTCCATTCGTGGGATAACACCTATCGCTGAACCAAGACCTTGGAAGAATGACTTTTGTTTATCTGAAATTGGAATTACTCCAGCAGCAGAAGCTACTTCCTGTACAATTGCTTGCTGACTCTTAGGAAGTTTACTTATATCTTCCCTACTGACAGTTCCATTTGCTACACCTTTTGTGTAAGGGGTCGGATCAAAGTCTCCCTGATCTGGTTTAATCTTTAAGTTAGCAATTGCAAGTCGGTTTTCATTTTCTAATTTAGATCTAAGTGCTTCTGCATCTTCTCTTTGTTTTCCAACAGCGAGTGCCCTATCATTGTTAGCTTTATCAATCGCAGTTTGTCTAGCTTCATCAGCCGCCTTAGTTGCAAGTTGTCGTTGTTCCATTGCAGCTTGGGTTGCTGTACTTTCAGCATTCTTTCTATCTATTTCTGGTTGCTGTTGAACTTGTGCCCGCTGCGCCTGCATTGCATCCCACTGAGAAGCTGGATAGAAAGGAACTTGGACATCTGGATTAGTTCCATCTCCAGTTCCTGGAATAGTCTGCATTGCTGGAACTCCGACTGAGCCTGGAGGCGGTTGAAACACCTGCCCACCTGGAATTGGTTGACCACTCTGTTGAGAACCTGTAGCTATCTGCTGTTGATCTTTAAGCTGTTGGAGCTTTTGAAACGCGGCGGCAGCCTTTGAAGTTGCATCAAGTCTCTGATTCTCTATCCCATGTTGCTTAACAAGTTCAGCAAGTGTATCAGCCCGACTCTTAGCCTCACTTTCTTGATAGTCTTGTTGCTGTTTAGCTCGAACAGCTTCTTGGGCCGCTCGCATGTTTTCGGCACGACGAGCCTGAGCTATTTTAAGTCCTTCTAAGATTCCATCTACTTGTGCTTGGGCCATTGGAATCTACTCCTTAACCAAAAAGACTAGCTAATACAGAACCTAATCCACCAAAAAGACCACTAAGACCGCCCCCAGTCTCTTGATTTTGTTGTGTAGTTGAAGTTGAGTTAACATTTGTATTCTGACTACCACTCTCACTTGTATTCCCAGTCTGAGAGGTTGTTCCGGTTTGAGAAGTTTGCCCCGTAGTTGTACCAGTTGTTGTTCCACCAGTGGCTTGAGTTTTTGGAGCACCAGCTAAGTAAGAAGTTCCGGCCCCCAGGTTCTGTAAGGTCAGCTGTTGTTGAAGAAGTGGGAGACTTTCATCTAAACTTGTTATCTGTCCAGTTCGCTGTGCTGTAGTTTGGGCCGCCACAGCTCCTGAAACTGGGGAGGTTGAAAGACCTTTAGCGGCAAGTTCTGCCTGCTGTGCCTGTCCTGTGGCATTCGAGTTTTGATTTATCTGTGCAATTTGCTGACTCTGGTAGGGGGCAAGGTTTGTAGGTTGAGCTATAGCTCCGTAAGCTCCAGCTAAATTAGTTGAGAGATTAGTTGCCCCCGATGTTGCGTAACCACCTGTTGAAGTTCCAGTAGTTGTACCTGCTTGTTGTTGAGCTTGGGTTCCCTGTATTTGGCTTAGGGTAGAAAGAAGACTTTGAATCTGTTGATCTGTAAGAGTTCCTGTAGTTGAGGAACCTGTAGTTGTAGAGTTAGTTGTAGTTGGGGTTGGAAAAAGGCCGGCTAAACCCCCGAGACCAACTAGACCTGCTTGCCCAGCATCTGAATTAAAAAATGATGAAAGTCCGCTTGGTGCTGTTGACACTTTTTATCCCCTACCGTCGAATGTAGTAACCAGTTGCCCGACTTGTGGTTGTCACAGATTGTGTAGTGCCATCCCCATTAAGTATAGTTGTAGCTGTACCGTCACAAGGGTGCCAAACTCCACCAGTTAAAATTCCAGGAGTTTCAGTAAGAACTTCCTGCCCGCTCGAATCTCCAGGTACACCAAAAACCCATTGAGTTCCTATCCAAAGCAGTAAATGTTGATAATCTGTTACCCAATAGTAAAGTCCATAGTCGTTGACCGCTGGAGTTGGAAGACTAGCCAGAGTTCCCTGCATCCAGTCTGAAAGTCCAATATTATTAATTGAACGATAGGGAACTCCACCAGCTAGGAGTGAGCTATGAACAGTGGGACCAAAGTTGTTACCCTCTATAACTATACCTGTACAAGTTGCAAGTTGAATACCGTAAAGAGCTACAGGTGTAAAGTCATCGTCCCCTAAATAGTTACCCTTTATGACACAGCCATCTGTGTTAAAGACATCAAGTTCATCTCCCGCCGGGGTCTGAACATTGTTGTAGTGAAGTTGGTTTCCCTCTATTAGAACTTGAAGGGCACGTCCAAATCCGTTACCACTTTGGTCATCAATGATAATAACCCCAGTTCCTTTATTGTTTCTAACTGCATTACCAAGAATCGAGCATCTATCTGCCGCGTCGAGATAGATCCCCGTTGCATTAGTGAGAACGTTGTTATTTGCAAAGATGTTGGAAGTGCAACGTGTCCCATAGATTCCACTAGCCCCATTGTAGTTACAGTGATTTCCAATTATAACATGATCGCCAACATGACCAAAAGTACTTACTACTGTTATACCGGGACCTGTTTTAGTAGAAGCAAAAATAGCTGTAAAGGTTGTACTTGTAATTGCACTAACTACCACATACTCAAGGTTACTTGTATCGGAGTTAGCTACAACTTGTGTAGAACCAACCTTGATGTTAGTCATAGCGGCAGGTGTAACAGTCTGCTGACCAGTTGCAACGTTAGCTGAAATTGTAGTTGAAACAGTTAAACAAGTTGGAAGTAGATAGATACCATTTCGTCCATTAGAAAAAATCCTGTTATTTATAATGTTAATTTCATCAGCCTGAAAACATCCATTGGCATTAGTTAGACGAATACCATCCCCTGAACCACCATAGATAAGGCAGTCTTGGACTGTTGTGTAAGCTGAATTAGTGAGAGCTAGGCAAGCACCAAAGTTAGGGGATTGATTGGCTGCATTTCCTAGAAGTGTCACACCGAAGATGTGCCCATACATCCCATTTCCAGGATAAGTCCCACTTGTGAAAGCTGAGCCATCAAAACTAAGAAGGTCAGTTTGAGTGGAAGCTTTAAGCATTAGCCCGCCGCCGCCAAAGACCCAGTAGTCGTTGGAAGTTATGGAGACTTGGGTTGTTACAAAAGTATAACCTGGAGGAAGCCAGAGGTAGCCAAGAGCGGCGGCAGTGACCACAGCAGCAGAGTCGTCAGTTACACCATCTCCAATTCCTCCAAAGTCTAGAGGAGATTTAAGACCATGAGTTGAAGGTGTGGTAGTTGTCTTATTAAGAAAACTTAATCTAGAGGGGGTCGTGGCAGCCTGAAGTTGTTTTAGTGTAACTAAATCCTGTGGATCAGTTGCATCTCCAGCATTCTTTGTTTGCCGCCCGTGGAGATTGGCAGTCTGAACAGCCAGGATGTTGACCCGTGCGTTTTGGAGATTCTGGTTCACTGAGCCTCCTCAGGAGCTGGTAAAGTGACCCACTCACTATCAGAGTCGCGCCCACTCTTCATAACTAGAAGCCTAACATAAAAACGGTAGAAACTAAAAGTTGAACTTGCAGTTGGCCCCAGCTCAATCCTAACTATCTGGCCGCCTGCCACTTGTCCAAGTCCAATTTCATAAGTTTGTTCAATTCCATTCACAACTTGAAAACTGCTAGGTATAACCTGATTATCGTTAAATCTAACTATATAAGGTAGTGACAGAAGAGCATTTTCAGAACTTGCTGTATCAAGAGCTAGAAGTCTAACTTCTAACTTCTTTACACGACCGTAACGAAAGAGTTCTTCAGGCCCAACTTGATCGTATTGGCGAGCAATTGGAAGTACTTGAACTATATCTGGTTTACCAATTTCATAAACCTCAAATGGACCGCCAGCTAAAGTCCCACCAAAGTCTACACCGAAAGCGTCGGTTTTAAAGAAATAGAAGAAAGTTTGCTTCGACCCGTTAAAAGTAACAGAGGTTTGAGAAATACCGTCTACTATTGGTGTAAAGACAACAGAGTTTCCAAGTGTATCAAGAACAAAAGGCTGAACCCTAACTCGTTTCTTACAAGGAGTACCAAGGTTAGAGGGGAGGATTAGTCGGTAGTCAACTAAATCTGGAAGAACCTCTATGTCGTCAGACTGAGGATCGAGAATAGACCAAAGTTCAAAAGGGCTACCACTAGAGAAAGTGCCTGAAAAATCTACCCCTATTTGGTCTGTTGTGAAGTAGTACTCTGATGTTTCTTTACCGGTATATTGATATGAATTAGTCGGGAGTGGAGTTCCATCCATAATAGGTGTAAAGGTAACAGCACCACCCCGCGGGTCTAGAACAAACCTCCACTTCCGAAGGTGCTTCCTAGAGGTAGTCCCAAAATTTGTTACTGGGACTGTATAGAATTTAAGAGGTTTTGGAAAGGTTTCCACTAGACTGGAGTTCCAATCTCATAAACTTCAAAGGGGCCCCCCGTCAGAGTGCCCCCAAAGTCTGTTCCAATTGTATCAACTGTAAAGTAGTGGAAGAAGGTTTGTTTACCGTTTGATCCAACAAAGGTAGTAGGAGTACCAGAATTGCCATCTATGATGGGGGTAAAGACCACATTGTTTCCAAGGGTGTCAAGTACGAATGGCCACTCTCCAAGGCGCTTGCGGCTGGCAGAACCAAGGTTTGAAGGTTTGATTAAGTAAAATTCGATTCGTTCAGGAAGAACATCTATCTCATCTTTAGTAGGGGGGATGATAGCATAGACTTCAAAAGGTCCACTTCCAACTAAAGTGCCGCCCCAATCCACACCAACCTCATCAACTGTAAAGTAACGAATATAGGTAGATTTACCAGTACCTGTAAAGGTGGTTGTTGAAAGTGAAGATCCATCCACTATAGGAGTGAATACTACGTTATTTCCAAGCGGATCAATCATAAAACTAAATTTACGGACGTGTTTTCTAGCTGAAGTTCCGAAATTGTTAGGAAGAATTAGTTGATACTCAATAGCATCGGGTAGAACTTCCATGTCCTCAGGATCAGGTTTTAGGATATCCCAAAGTTCAAAGGCGGTTGAGCTAGAAAAGGTCCCTGAGAAGTCTACCCCCACTTGATCGGCAGTAAAGTAGGCTGCAACTGTTTCTTTACCAGTAAAGTTGTATGTAGTTGTAGATCCACTGGAGCCATCTATAATGGGAGTGAAAGTAACAGAGCCACCCCGCGGATCAAGTACAAAGCGCCACTTTCGGAAGTGCTTTCTGGCCATTGTCCCAAAGTTTGTCACAGGGATTGTATAGAACTTAATTGGTTCTGGAAATTTTTCCATATACTGTTGTGGTTGAACCCCAAAGAATTCAAACGGCCCTCCGTAGATTAGAAATTCCCAATCTACTGCAATTTCATCTGTTAGAGACTGGTAGTCAAAACTCTGTTTACGATTTGAACTAACTAAAAGTGCCGGCTGAGGAGTTCCATCTAAGACAGGAATGAAAGAAGCACTTCCCCCAAGTGTATCTATCATGAATGGAATAGTTGGAATTCGTTTTCGTCCTGTAGTTCCGAAGTTCTCGGGAAGTAGATGAGTGTGGGTAAGCTGGGGTGGCCGAGTGTCGAAGTAGAAGGTTATGTCATCTATTGTTAAATTACTAAAGGAACCATAGAGTTGAAATTGGAAGGTCTTAAGAAGTGGTACATAGGCTGAGACATCTAAGAGTGTCTCTACCAAGGCACTTGTATTTACTGAGCCTATAGTTGTTAAAGTCCCTGTATCATCTATAATACCAACTACTAAAAGTTGGCCGCCTGTATTAGCCCGCACATTCAGTGTGTAGGCATCTTTACGCTGTTTAGGCGTTCCACCATCAAAGACGGGAGAGAGGATATTTACTAACTGATTAGTTGTACCATCTATCTGAAGAGAACTTTGTTGGTCCAGAAGTCGAAGCCGTTTATCCCCCGCAAAGAACCCTAAGATTCCCCCATCTTGGGTTGAACAAATGGCAAGACAATCTCCTTTTCCGATAGAGAAATTCCTCCAGTAGTTTCTGGTAGAATCCAGAACTTCAATTCTGGATTGTCCTGTAATTGAACACCACAACTTGTTCCGCGCAAGGCACACAGGAAATCTAATAGATCCTGGCGTGATTTGAACATCAACGCTATATCCATAAGCTGTGATTCCTCTATAGAGACGATCTGTTGTAAGTACTGTAATGTTTACACAATTCCCATTTCCATCAATTGAACGCCAACCATCCGCCGCCAGGTAGAAGACTTGACCACTAGAGAAAGTGGCATCAAAGGTTATTGGTGGGTACTTACAACCAAGCGACTGGTAGTAAATGTCTACTGTCCCATCAGGAAGGGTAATAAAGGTACCTGTCAGAAGATAGACATCTCGACTAGTTCCAACTAAAACAGAATTGTTAGAAATCCGCCGCGCCCAGAGGTAGAGTTCAGCCTGTCCACAAGTCCGTACCCCGAGAGTTACATCTACTAGATCTGGATCATTTATATCCGATGGATACATGAACTGAGAAGTAAAATAGAACCATCGCCCTTCAATAGGTCCTATGATGTCGTAGATGTTGTCTGTTATGCCTGTAGAATTAACTGTAACTAGATTTAAATTAGCTGTTATATCAATTGTTTGAACCGTCGTGTCAGTTGTTGCCCAGTACTGAGGAGTGGAGAAGCTACCTTTCTCGAAGACAAGAATTCGATACCACTGTTCTAAGTTATTACCAATAGCAAAAATCCAGATTTGATCTACTTGAGCCTCAAGTCCAGTTATATCTGGTAAGACTTGTATCGTGTTGTTGTTAGGGTAGAGAGTGCCAGAGGCTACAGAAAGTTGACTAAGTCCTATGTAGGCACCTCCATTTGAATTAACATTCATCTGAGCAAATTGGTAACCAGAACTATTTTGACCTATTTGAAAATTAGAAGAGACACCATTATTTATAGATCCAGTAATGTTAGAACCTGGAAGTCCAGCCGCTGTCATTGCTACAGATAGGTATATAGCTGGAATGTTAAAATTAGCGTTACCAATAATTGTAATTCTACACCCATAAACTGAACTCCATCCAGCATTTGAACTACCCACCCTAGTGAAGTTCTGGCGAGGCATTACTAAAGAAAACTGAGCTTGACTTGAGATACCTCCAGGGTTTGTATAAGTAAAAGTAAAGTAATCGGAAACAACATCTCCGCCGGAGTCCGGGGCGGCAAGCAAGACGTCGAAAGTAATTGCATTTATCGACCCTAACAGATTGGCACCAGCCGATGTATTTTCAAAATAAAGAAGAAAATAATCTGTAGGATCAGCTACATAAGGAATAGACTGAGAAAGACTATTAGAGGCCACAAACTGTGTTGTATCAACAGGAAGTGCCGGACTACTTTGCGTATAAGATTGCCAAATCCAAGTTAGTGTAGTTGCATCGGGTTGGACCCCTGAAAATGTATTACCTGAAAGACTACTTGTAGTTCCTTTAACTTGAACAGAACCTGTAGAGTTAAAAACATTACAATAAAGATAACCATCAACCTCAGCAAGTCCAACTCCAGGCGGGGTAGTGAGTCCAAGAGGATAAGTAAGTTGATTTGGACTATCGTCCTTGATTCTAGTTACACCTGAACAAGCAAGTACCCAAAAGTAAGCAGTTGCGAATGCCGCATTAGAAGTAGAACCCCCAGTTCCTACTGTTTCTCTATAGCTACTAGCAGCATCGGTTCTAAAGATGTTTCCAGCGATATCTGCTACAAAATCATAACGAATTTGCTGTAAAACAAAAGAGGCAATTGTATGTGCATTAGCGGCGTAGACAGCCCCAACAGTTGCTGTGCCGCCCACTAGCGACAAAGCCCCAGTTTTATCAAGTTCCAAGTTGTCCATTTGGAGTAGACAACCTTTTGGCGCATTGACAGAATCAGCCGAAGGTTGCCAGCCGCCGGCAAAGCTGTTCCATGTGAAAGAATCGGGCACTTGAGTCCTTTAGTACTCGTAAATAGCCAATATAATGGAGGAGTTAGAAGGGGGAGTAGTAAACGTTATAGTGGTGGGTCCAGGACCTCCCGAGACTATAAAACCAGAGAATTGAAGAATTGTATTAACGTAAACAAAGATGATACTTGTAGCGGGAATCTGAGAGAGAATAAATGCAGTAGTTGAACCATCACCTGTAAAGAAGTCTTGTTTATAACGAAGGGCTGTTTCCCCAGTAGAAACTCCAAAATCAGAGAGCGATTGGCGAAGGTAGATTTCCTCAGTGTAGGTCACTTAGTTTCTCCGACCGGTGTATTATGATTAGTAAGCCAAATTAAAATCATCAATATCCTTCGTCCACTGAAACTCCAAATTGCCCAATTGGTAGAACCGGCTCACCCGGAAAGTAGTTAGAACTCACAATCTCGTTCATTACTAACTTCCTCGGTTTCCCATAAAGATCATCAAGTAACTCGTAGAACTCAAGTTTAAGTTGATCCCACTTCTTTCCAAAGTAGGCCTGAAGCTTTACGTTGCTACCCGGTCCATCAATCCCATAGGCACGCTTGGCTACATAAGCCTTTAGAAGTTGCCTCTTGATGTAAGGGGGAAGAACAAAAGTCGCATTATCTGTAGCACGGTAGAATTCAACTATAACACAGTTAGGAATGTCAGTAGTCCAAAGAGCCGAACCTGCCGCCAGATCCACGTTAGGTGTCGGGAAAAGCTGAATTTGGTTCTGCCCCACATTGTTGTAAATGTACCAGAAAGGCTGCGAGACTTGGGGGGCGGATTGGAAAACTTCCCTGAAGTTTCGCTGTGGCAGCGGGTCAAGTTTCCACCCAAGCCAGGTTACTCTTCTTATTGAGAGAACGTAGTCTGGAAGTGTGTAGTTTGAAGTTAAATTGACTATTGTAGGGGAATAGCGATCGACAAAGAGGGGGCGCTCAGAGGAGATCTCGTTTTCCCCCTGACTATAGAAACGACTTAGATCGGAACTAGTAAAGAGGGGCACCTAACTCCACTGTTGAGCCATAGCATCAGCTATTCCACTAAAAAATCTACTACGGTCTTTCCATCTATCTATACTTGGCGGAGCCTTATGGATTGAATGATCTCTCATCCACTTTGGCATAATCCTAGTTGGCTCAAGTTTTGGTAAATCTTTAAGCCACAAACAAATAGTTTTACACTCCATTTCTTCAAATTGCCAAGGATGGATTATTTGAGTGGGTTTACAAATCTGAGAACTAATCAGTGAAACTGGATTTTCTAAACAAATTCTAGGAATAGGGGCATTAAGTAGAAAACGTACAAAATCAAGACTTTCCTCAATTAGTTTATTTCCTTTATTTTTAAACCATCTAGCTCCTGAGACCGCTAAATGTGTACAAGGTGGGTGTGCTATCATTAGATCAAATTTAGTTAAATCTAGCCCCTTAACATCACATTGTAAATGCGGCCCAGTAGATTCAGTAGGTAAAAAATCACAAGAAATTGCATTATGCCCTTTACGTAAAAAAGCATCTCTAACTACACCACTAAATTCACAAGCAACTAAGACTCGCATTTTAAACCCTCAAAAGCAGATCTGCCGCCGCCAAACGAACACACCGATCCTTGTACTTAGGAAGATCCCTTCTGTACTCCGCCCAGTAGGGTTGCGACTTACTCATTTCCTCAGCACTTTCTAAAAGGTCCGCAGTTGCATAGAACTCTAAAAGAGGTTGCATATCTGTAGAAACTAGAGGAACCGAGGAGTCGGAAGAAAGGGTCGGGGCGGCGGCCCAGTACCAAAGGGTGAATTGTTCATTAACGATTATAGGTAAAACAGGGGCAACTGCTATGTACTGTAAGGAGTGGGGGGCCCAAAATTGACAATCCCCATTCCACATTTCCCAATCTCTTCGTAGTCTGTCGAAATCCCTTAAAGAAACATCGTCCCTAAGCCAGAAAGCGGTTGATTGATTATAAATCGCTGTCGTCCCTAAGTAGTCAGTTACTCCAAGAGAAACAAAGTCGTAGTAGTTTGCATTTGCAACTTGACTTACTGTGGCACTCTTAGTTATGCAGCGGGCTTTGGCCGCCACTTCGTTGTAGGCGTCCTGAAGTGCATCATTGATAGAGTTGTCGTCATAGAAAGTGATACCTGAGTCACTTAGGTTCGATCTAACGTTAGTTCTAAGCTGAGCGAGTGTCAAGGTGTCACAAGTTGGTAAGTATCCTCTTTAAAGGCTTTCCCAACTTCCCCTTCATAACCTACTATTGGTTTTCCAGTTCCCTTAGTGGCTCGTGTTACAGTATTAAAGAATTGACTCCCAGGTTCTGCTATCGACTGGCAGTCTTCAAAGCCAAGAGTTCCAAGCAGAAGGTGGAGTTCCTGAGGGATCATTGCACAAACGTGGTAGTCGGAAGGGTAGAGCTGCCGCCCGTAAAGAGTCTTTTCCCAGAACTCCCGACGACCTTGGAAGTTGTCAACGAAGAGTTTAGCACAAATTTCAAAGTTAGGATAGGAGATGTAAACTTGGCCACCCACCTGAAGTACCCGTGCAAACTCTTGGAAAATCCAGCCGTGAAACCTTTTCTGGATATGTTCAACTGTGTGGAAAAAGTAGATCTCCTCCACAGAGCCTTCCTCGTAGGGGAGCGGCGCGGCACAGAAGTTTAACAGAAGATCAGGTTTACAGGACTCTTCACAGTCAATTGAAACTGTTCCTTCGATTTTTGAAGTGCCTGAGCCGACGTTAAGTTTCATTTAAGTTAGTATCCAATACCATATAACCATGTGTATCTTGTAAATGATTATCTTTTTCTAAAGCAGTTTGAAACTCTTCAAAGCAAATAGGACATATATAATCAAATTTTGTCACCTTAAGCCCCCTTCACCATCTTCAAATAGTTGTCCCCGCGCTCACCAGTAGGCTCTTTCTTATCACAATCGGGATTCATAGCTCGAAAGTACTCAGCGTAAGCTTCCCGATTGATAGTTCCAATAGTTTCGGGCCAAAGAATGTGAGAACACTCAAGTTCACAATTGACCCGTATAGTTAGATCTGGGTTAGCCATTCTAGCTTTAACACAGAAGTAAATGTCCTCTGTGTTGTTTATCCCTGTAACAAAGTAAGGAGGGGGCATTGTCTTAAAGACAGAAGTTTTAATAAGACAACAAGAGAAACCCACTGCCCCTACATCTTCAATTCCTTTAGTTGGCATTTCCTCAAGAGGATAAAGACCGCGCGGATCTTCAGGGCGGCCCACAAAGCACATGTACTGGAAAGGATAACCACGAATGCAGACTTTTCCTGCCGCCACGTCCGCCTCGCACTCCAGAAGAAGCTTAAGTGCATTGTTAGGAGGAACTAGAACATCGTCATCCAAGAAAAGAAGGTAATCGGCTTCGCACTCAAGTGCTACCTTAGCCGCCATATTTCTGCAACGGTCTATTGACATGCGACTTGGATTACTCAAAATGAAGTCAATTTCAGGGTATGAACGACCTAATCTAAACCAAAACTGTATATGGTTTGTATAGGCAGGATATTGGATTTCTGTCAAACTGTTAGTACATACAACAATTCGCATCCTTTTCTTAACTTTTTCAGGATTTAGTTCAGTTGAGGATAAAGGTGTCGGTTCCATTGGAAGTTTCCTTAAAAGAGGTGTGCCGGTCTTATTTTAGCCCTAGATCCGGCAGAAGGGCATTTTCCACCCCAGTAAGGCCTAGTCAACCTACCAGAATGAAAACTCGTTACATACATCGTACAAAAGCGCGATAGCCAATTGCAGTGAAGGTTTGAGTCGCAGCAGTTAGGGAGGTAGAGGAAGCCTGAGTTGCAATTGAGTCAAGCATGAGGATTTGGTAAGCAGCACCAGCTACAGAACCAAAACCTGTGGTAGCTGAAACTGTCGAACCAGTCCAAGAAGCACCGATGATAGAAGGAGTGAAAGTATTAAAAACGTTGTTAACTGTGTCGATTGAAAGTGCGTAAGCAATAGAAGAGGAAGAGGCGGAAGAAGCCCAAGTGGCATTCGATGCACTTCGAGTCCCCACTAGCACAAGTGCGTAGGGACAAATCCCGTGAATTACAACTTCACCCAGTTGATTTGGGTTAATAGTTGGACTCACACAAACCCCATAGAAGAAGAGTCCAGCGGAAGGCGACCCCGCTGTGCTAGGTAGCACAACTTGGAGACCGTCCTGATAGCCAACAGCAAAACCGTCGCCGCCAGTTGTCGGCTGGGCGGTAGTAGAAAGATTGAGAATTACAGGTTGTCCACGACTAATCGTGGCAGTGCTTTCAGCACTCTGAACAGAAGCGATCATACGCTCCGGTCGATTATTCTCGGCAAGTCCCATTTTCATTGCAGTTTTCTCCTCTCTTTCCTCTACTTAGCTGGAGTAGGTTCTGGCAATCTTACCAAGAACACCCTGTTTGCGTCGATTGTTGATAGTTACGTTGCCCATCCAACCCAGGTGACCAATTCGAAAGTCGCCATTGATGGGTTTAACGAACCATTTGCCGTTCTCATCTTTGAGAGGCTCAAAGTCCCGGTCAGGATGGTAACGGATTTTGAAGAACTTCGAATTTACGAAGAAAGCAGAACCATAGGTAAGTGTGGTTGGATCTACCACACCGCCCGTTTCTGTGCCAGGCGCCCCTGTGTAGACATCAGGGATTTTGTCATCCATGATGATCTTTGCATTGAAGAACTTCTTTCCTACGAAGGGGTAGCCAGAATCCAGAGCGTCGGGAGCCGCTTTGTAGATAGAGAAGTAGGCGTGAATGAAAAGCTGATAAGTGTTCTGATCCACAATTACGTGAGTGGGAGAACCGCCAGTGCCTAAGGAACAGAGATTGTACATGTTCTCAAGTTCAAGGATAAAGGCACTGTAGGTTGTTGCTGCACTTGTAACTGAGTGGTTGCGCCACCAAGTGTTTGTATACTCTGAGAGGTTCCCAACTGTTAGAGCTGTGCCGCTGGCTCCGCTTGTATTGTAAGAAACCAACTTCGGAAGAGGTTCAATTGCATAGGCGTTGGTGGCGGTGGAAATCTTAGGAACAGTGATCGCACCACCATTCTGATAGTTCCCCCACGCGAAAGCTTGCGCCCAAGCTTCCTGGATTCCCATCTCGCTTTGTTTGATCCGACTCTTAACTAAGTCGATGATCTTCTTTTCATTTTGGATCACCTCCTTCATGTTGTAAGAGATAGGACTTGCCATCTGGCGCCACTCAAATTGTGCCTGAGTAATGCCATCTGTGGGGGTTGTAGAAAGTGTATCGTAACCAGAGTACCAATCCGCTGGAGCAAGACCGTACATCAAGTCTTCAGCAAAATAGGTTCCCCCACCTTCAGCACTCTCATACGCATCTGATTTCATCAGTTCATAGAGAAGTGAGTTAGTGGACCCGATGTTATCGGTAAGAGTCTTTCGATAGTTGGCTAAAGAGAGACTAAAGACCGAGTCGAGGTAGGTTGTAATGTTTGCAGGGGCAGTAAGTTGCCCAAAAGTTAGAGCCACAAGCTATTTCCTTTTTTAATTTGCACTCTTCCCAGCCTGCTCAATTGCAGATTGAACAGACTCTAGAAGAGACATTTGCCTATTGGGATGCACAGCAGCTTCACCAACTTTTGGTGAACTACCTGCAGCGGATGCTAACCTTGCAGGCGCATCAATGCGATTTTTTGCTATTTTCTTTACTTGGTCGAGAGTTTTCTTAGTTAGGGAAACTCCTTCTTCAGCCGCCGCGACGACCAGAAGTCTCTCTAAATAAGCTTTCATGGTTTGACCAGGACGGACCGGGATTTCATCTATTAGTAAGTTAATTTTAGAGGT
>Ga0265354_1000069_pt1 | contig 17263 bp, 16 predicted proteins | sample NZE1metagenome_FD_189074 | JGI IMG/M metagenome (GOLD analysis project Ga0265354, IMG submission 189074) | Rhizosphere microbial communities from Maridalen valley, Oslo, Norway - NZE1 | ecosystem: Host-associated > Plants > Roots > Rhizosphere > Soil | place: Norway: Oslo | collected 2017-09-14 | reverse complement strand
TGCCGTTGCCGCAGTGCAAATCTCGGAGCTGGTCGCCCCGAGCCGTATCTTTAGATTTCCTCATCGCACGCCAAAACTCGAAGGCGTGATTTTGCGTCGCGGCCGAATTGTTCCGGTCTGCGACGTGGCTGAAAAACTCCTGGGCAAGGGCCTTACTTCGCGCCGCTTCTATCTGATTGCCGTGCGCCATTACGGTGATAAATCCGAGTGGGTCGCGCTACCCGTGACCGGCGATTGCGAATTGATTGCGGCCGAAATGACCGATGCAGGAGAGGCAGACGCACCTCACGTCGCCGGCTGGATTTCACACAATGGCGAAGTGATCGAAGTCCTAAATTTGGATGCCCTCACACCAGGCGCGGAAGAATTGTCTGCCGCTAGCGCGCCAGCTGCCATAGTGGAGGCCACGCTGTGACGCTTCCGGGACGCGGGCCAAAAATTCTGCTGATCGATAGCAATGTGTACTTCGCAAAGCGGCTTGGAGACGCGTTGAAACGCGAGGGCTTCGAAGTCGTTTCGAGTACACAAGCTGCCTATGCGCTGACAACTATCGAGTACGACGTTCCCTCCGCGATTCTTTGTTCGACGAACATGCGCGAGATGGGAGCTCTCGACATTGCCAAAATTATTCACGCGGATCCGAAGAATGCCGCTCTCCAAATCATCGCCTTGGGCGACGGCAGCCAGCGCGCGTTGATGGAAGCATTCCAGGCGGGCTGCGACGATTACATCGACCGGCAAACCGCGCCAGCAGCTATCGCCGCGCACGTTAAAAGCATCATCGTCAGCAAGTCGGAGGGGTTTCAACCGACGCAAATGCTGGCGCAATCGGACACCAGCCTTAGCGGCAGCCTGACGCACCACGACCTCACCGGCGTCATGCAAATGCTCGGCCACGCACACCAAACCGGCGCGTTGCATATCAATGCGGGCGAGACTGATGCCGTGCTTTTTTTTGACGCGGGAGAAATCACCCACGCGGAATGCGGTAGCCTCTTCGGCGATGAGGCGGTGATCCACATTCTCAAGGGTTGCGTGCAAGGCGGCGCCGGCGTTTACAAATTTGCTTATGGGACCACTTCATCGCAGCGCACCGTGCTGCGGTCGGCGACCGATCTGATGCTCGACGCCATGCGCGAGTTCGATGAGGGAGAACGCGACATGGCGGACAAGGAGGCGCGATGAGCGAGGCGATGACTGTTCCACCGCTGAATGAAACGGAAACGAAGCGCACACCAACGGTTTATTTCATCGATGACAGCGCAACCATGCGCGAGGTCATCAAAATTGCGTTCCGCCGCGAGAGCATCAACGTGATTACCTGTGCGGATGCCGCGTCCGCACTCGCCCAGTTTGAACAGAACAAGCCAGACGTCGTAATCACCGACGTGATCATGCCGGATCAAGATGGCTATTCCGTTTGCAGCCAGATTAAGCAGCATCCGGAATACGGTGGCGTTCCCGTGGTGCTCATGTCCGGTGTGGTGAATAAGAGCGTTGCGGACAAGGCTGTTGCGGTGAAGGCCGACGAATTGATTCGCAAGCCTTTTCAGCCGCAAGAATTGATTGGACGCGTTAAGAGTTTGCTCGAGCCCAAGCGTGCTGCGGATGCGCCACCTATCGAACGACCCGCGACGCCGAACGCTCTCAACAGTTTATTTGCACCGCCGCTTCCGCCTGCGGCTCAACGCCCCACCGCTCCGCCGTCTAACACCGGGGACCAGCGCGTTCCGGAATCCATCTGGCCTCGCGCGCTTGCCGAAGCGTTCACCGGACCTCGGCCAGGCGATGGTGCAGTTTCTCAACAAAATTTGCAGCACGCCGGATCGCCTTCCGGCAAGCCCGCCCCGACCGCCGCTGACATACAAAAGCTGCGCTCAGAAATCGCTCGGCTCGATCTTCTTGTCAAGAAACTGCAGACCGAAATGCAGATCGAGCGGCAATACACGCAGGCGCTGGAGCTCCAAATTCAAACACTTACAAGAGTGGATTAGATTCGAGCAGTGTGTCGATCCATTCGGTTGTTTTGTCGATTCGTAAAGTTGACGGTGGGAAGTTAATTGGCTAACTTCCCTCTTTGCTCTTCAGGTTTCCATTCGCTGGGACGGGGGCTTTCATGAATGGCAAGAGCAGCAGTTCCATTTCGCGGCGCGAGTTTGCGCGGCGTGCGGCCATCGTTTCTGCCGCGACGATAGTTCCCACCAGTGCGCTGGCTGTGCCTCCGCCAAGCGCCGTGCCTCCCACGACGCAAACACTGGACTCGCCATCCCTTTCTGCCGAGGGCAAAGCAGAAGCCGAAGCACGGTATCAGGCAATTCTTGCAGCTTACGGGGCGCGTTTTTCTGAAACGCAAAAAGCCGATCTGCGCCGTCTCTCTTACGAAGCCCAAGAGCCTCTTGACCGTCTGCGCGCGTATTCGATCGCAAATGGCGATGGTCCGGCGCTCTATTTGAAGCCACTCATGGAGAGAGAAAAGAAGCCCGAAGCCGTAGCCGCTCATCACCCAGAAGGCCAAGCCGCAGCGAAACCTTGAGGGAACCCTCCGATGCCCGCTGAAGAGATCTTTTATTTGCCACTAAGCGAACTTGCCAAGCGAATCGAGACCAAGAAGCTCTCGCCTGTCGAGTTGACACAACTTTATCTCGACCGCAGTGCGAAGCTCGGCCCACGGTTTAACGCCTACGCGCGCTTGATGCCGGAAGCCGCACTCGAACAAGCAAGCGCCGCTGAAAAAGAGATTCAGCGCGGGCACTATCGCGGCCCTTTGCACGGCATTCCCTACGCCGCAAAAGATCTCTTGGCCGTGAAGGGAGTCCCAACGACGTGGGGCGCGAAGCCGTACGCCGATCAAATCTTCGACTTCGACGCTACAGTGATTGAACATTTGAACCGCGTCGGCGCCATTCTCATCGGCAAAGCGTCCATGATCGAGTTGGCGGGAGGAATGGGTTACCGCTATGCCTCCGCATCTTTGCAGGGTGCGACGAAAAATCCGTGGGACACAAAATGCTGGACGTGCGGATCTTCGTCCGGCTCCGGCGCGATTGTTGCCGCAGGCCTCGCAGCCTTTGCCATTGGAACCGAAACTTGGGGTTCGATTATTTGCCCTTCGGCGTTTTGCGGCGTCAGCGGCTTGAGGCCCACTTACGGGCGTGTCAGCCGTTACGGCGTGATGGCTCTTGCGCCTTCTATGGACAAAATTGGTCCTCTTGCGCGCAGCGCGGAAGACTGCGCCCGTGTTTTCGCCGCAATTGCCGGGCACGACCCGAAAGATCGCAGCACAGTGCCGATCGATAAAGGGGCTTTCACTTATTCCCCGTCCCTGGACCTCAAAGCGCGGCCAATACGTGTTGGCTGGCTGACGAACGCATGGACGAAGCTGGACGCCGGAGTAGCGAAGGCTCTCCTTGCGGCCGAAAAGGTTGTGCGCAAGTATTTCGGAAGCGTGAGATCGGCGACGCTTCCCGATGGGCCGATAGAGGACGCAGCTAACGTCATCGTTGCGGCGGAGAGCGCGGCATCATTTCGAACGTTGATTCGTTCTGGCCGCGTCAGTGAATTGGCTGATCCTACCGGCCAAATCGCCGGCTACGTGAACGAACAATATTCAGCCGCCGACTATTTGCGCGCGCTTAGCTTCCGTGAAATGTTGCAGAAAAAGATGGAAGCAGTGTTTGACTCGTTTGATGTGCTCGTGACGGCCGCTCAGCCTGTTCCAGCCACGCTTCTTGAAGCTAATCTGGAAACTGATATCTCTTATCCGGATCCACTCGGCGCCATCGGCAATTTATGCGGGCTTCCAGCTTTATCCGTTCCCTGTGGCTTCACCGAAAATAATCTGCCAGTGGGACTGCAATTCGTGGCGCGGGCGGGTGACGACTTTGCCGTGATTCAAGCGGCGCGAACCTTCCAGCTTCACACCGACTGGCATCGCAAACATCCAAAGATTGTTTGATTTCACGCAGACAATGTGAGCGGGACGCGCAGCCTAGCTGCTGCGCGAGACGTTGAGGGCCTCTCGCACCGCGCGCAATATGCTGCCGCGGCTGAAAGGTTTAGTAAGGAGTAGCATACTCGCGTCGGCCTGCGTAGTTTCCGCCGCGGTCTGTTCGCTGTAGCCGGACATGTAGACGACGCCAATTCCCGAATGCTGATGTTGCAGCCGCCGCGACAATTCTCTGCCGGTCATTCCCGGCATAACCATATCGGTCACCAGCAGGTCGATGGCTGTCTTGTGTTCGACTGCAAGTCGAAGCGCTTCAGCACCATTGTGCGCTTCAATAACGGTATATCCGCCGGATTCCAGAAATTCGCGCGCCACTTCGCGCACATCTTGTTCGTCTTCCGCAAGCAAAATGGTTTCCGTACCACGCGGCGCTTCCGCAAAAGGAAGAGGCACGCTGCCTTTGTCTTCAGGCTGGTCCACGCGCGGAAGATAAATCTTGAAAGACGTTCCTTTTCCCACTTCGCTATACACCCAGACGAAACCGCCGCTCTGCTTTACAACGCCGTAAACTGTCGCGAGACCAAGACCCGTCCCCTTGCCGGGTTCTTTCGTCGTAAAGAAAGGCTCGAATATGTGGGCCTGCGTCTCCGCGTCCATTCCTGTTCCGGTGTCGGACACCGCGAGCAACACGTAACGCCCAGCCTTAACGATCGGATGAGTCGTGTTGTACGTGCGATCGAGTTCGGCATTAGAAGTTTCGATCAGCAGACGGCCACCTGTTGGCATGGCATCGCGCGCATTCACCGCTAAATTCATGATGATCTGTTCCATCTGGCTCGCATCTGCGCGAATCTTACCCAAATCCTGTGCCATGCGAATGCTCAACTCGACGTCTTCGCCAATCAGTCGCGGCAAAAGCTTGCCCATATCCTCCACCACGCCGTTCAGATTCATCACGCGAGGCTGGAGAACCTGCATTCGGCTGAAGGCGAGGAGTTGCTTTGTCAGCGCTGCGGCGCGGTCCGCCGCCCGATCGATCTGCGAAATTTTTCGCGACATACCGTCAGCCGGAGGCAATTCATTCATCAAAAGTTCGGTATGTCCCTTGATGACCATCAAAAGATTATTGAAATCGTGCGCCACGCCACCCGCAAGGCGCCCGACAGCTTCCATCTTTTGCGCCTGCCGGAGCTGCTGCTCCAGAAGATGGCGCTCGCTGATGTCCTGCGCCACGACCAGGCGTACTCTCCGACCGGCATACTCGAATTGGTGGGAAATCAACTCGACTTCAAAAACTTTTCCATCCTTTTTTCGGTGCTTACAGATCCCTTGATAAGGAACGGCCGTGCCACTTTTTTCAGGGCGCACATCCAGAGTGGCGCTCTTTTCTTCCGGCCGGACGTCCAACATCGTCATGCCGCTAAATTCTTCCGCTGCAAAGCCATACTGCCTCACCGCGGCATCGTTCACCTGGATAAACTGCATGGTTTCGTCGTCCACGACCCATGTCGGGAGGGGGTTGTGCGAAAAAAGAAGCCGAAAGACGGACTCGCTCTTGCGCAAATCTTCTTCGGAACGGCGTCGCTCAATCGCCAGCGCAATGTGTCCGCCGACAGAATCAAGAAATTCAAGATCGCGCATGTCGTAAGCACTTTCGCTCTGATAGTGCTGCACAACCAGAACGCCGATGGTCGCTCGTGGCGTTTTCAGCGGCACTCCCAACCATGCAGGCGACGCCGATCCAACCAGTTCAACTTCTCCTTGCTGCGCAAGACGGTCAAACTCGGATTGCGGAATCAGCATGGCGCTGCCCGTGCGAAAAACAAAAGCGGTGCAACTTCGCCCGACTTTTTGGGGCGGTGGTGCCACATCAAACTGATCTACAAAAAAGGGAAAGTAAAAAGTATCTTCGTTGGGGTCGTGGAGGGCGACGAAGCAATTCTCGGCGTATAGAACTTTTTTCAGCGCTTGATGTATACCGTCGAGCAGTTGGTCCAGATTGGAGGTCTGATTTAATGCGTGGACGACTTCCGAAATAACCTGGCCCTCGACTTCCAAGCGATGCACTGCCGTCACGTCCAAAAAGCTTGCTACTAAGCCGTCAACAGACGAATTCTTCAGACAGCTGCTAATCGTCGCTTCAAACCAGCGCCATTCTCCCGACTTGCTTCGAAGGCGGCAGCGCCCTTTCTGGACGCCTTTGGGAATTTCCGTGAGCCCTCGAAGTCGATCCTGAAACTCGTTTAAGTCGTCGGGGTGCACGAATTCTGCGAGATTCCTGCCAACCAGCTCATCGGGAAGCACGCCAAGGGCACGCGTGGATCCCGCATTGGCATGCAGCACGACTCCGTCCGCGCTGAGAATGGTCAGTAGTTCGTGGGCGCAATCCAGCAGTGTGGCGAGTTGCTCCGGCGTGGCCGCTAAACTTGGTTCTAGAGAAGGACGCTGTGACATAGGATCGCTGCTAGCGAAAACGTTTTCGTACCCCAAGGTACCGCGGTGGATACGAACTCCTCCGCCTTACGATCGCATTCTAGAACAACCTTCTGGGTATGGATTGACGAAACGACTTTATCATATCGGATTCGTGGCGTCTGGCGACTATCTAGGACAGGTTGTGTGGCCAAAATATGACTGTACCGAAGTACAGGTTAGCCGCTTAAGCCGGCCAGCAAACTCGGCAAGGTTTTTCCTCAGAGAAGAGCGTGCTACCCTCCTTTCGCTTCTGGCCATTTCCTGCTGTCTTGATGCTTCGGATTCTGGAAACTTATCAATCGATCTTAGGAGGCGATGTGCAAACGCACGACATTTGGAAAGACATGTTCGTTATGGGTCTTCCTGTGCTTGAGAAAATCATTCGGCCGATCATCGTTTATATGTTCTTGGTGGTGGGTCTCAGGCTCTCTGGGAAACGAGAACTCGTACAGCTCAATCCGTTCGACCTCGTCGTTTTGCTGACGCTTTCAAACACCGTGCAAAACGCGATCATCGGCGATGATAACAGTGTTTCCGGTGGCTTGATCGGCGCCACTTCCCTGCTCATCATCAACTATCTCGTGGTTCGTTTTCTCTATAGCCACAGCAAGCTCGAGGAGGTCGTGGAAGGCCGAGCAGACGTCCTGATCGAAAAGGGAAAAGTGAAAGCTGACAGGTTAAAGAAGGAGCTGATCACCATGCCGCAGCTCGAGGCCGCGGCAAGGAGGCAAGGATTTGAGTTCATCGAAGACGTCGAAAGATGCATTCTCGAGCCCAGCGGCACACTTTCTTTCGTCGGGAAAAAACCCGCGACCGAGGACGTCCGGCACCAGGAATTGCTTACCCGTCTGGAAAAGCTGATGGAAGAAGTTTCTAGGCTGAGAGGTTCGCAACCACCCGCGCGCGCCTAGGCCTCGCGCGATAAAATGGTCCATTGTTAGTGAAGTAGAAAGGCACTCAGCGCAAACGCGACGCCAGCTCCTCCGATCAACATGCCCGCGATCCAGTATCCGCGTCGCTTCGTCAGTAGCGTCATCGAACAGATCACCAAGCCAACTTCGATCAATCCCTCTCCGCCATCAAAACGGTCCGCGCGCCGGCTGATGTGGTCGCGTTCCTTTTCCAGTTCCTTGGCCTTGTCGCTGATGTCTTCCTTGTCTCCCTCGTATCGTTCCACTTCTTTCTTGTATTTCTCGTGCAAGGCTTCTGCTTTTTCCTTGTCGGCTGGGGCCAGCGCGCTAAGCATGTCCGCGATGCCTTGCACCTCGTGCAAGCGAATATTTTTCGCCTGGTAGTATGCCCATTGATCCGTAGCCTGCGATTGCAGCAGCAACTCTTCCGTGTGAGCGCGATGGCCAAGCAGCGTGACCGCCGCCACAAGCACGGCAAGGGTGGAAATCGTGACCGAAACCGGGATCAGGAACGGATTGTCTCCGCGCTCTTCAGGCGCTTCTGGCAGTTCAATACCCTCAGGCATTGTTCGGACTCTCCTTTGAGAACTAAGTTGTCGATTCTACTGCCATGGCCTTTAAGGAATCTCGAGCGGCGGCAATTGTCCGCGAAATATCTTCGGCCGTATGTGTCGCGGAGACAAACGCCGCTTCAAACTGCGACGGGGCAAGAAAAACCCCGCGATCCAGCATCTCACGGAAAAATCGCGCGTAACGTTTTGTATCGGACTGTTTTGCGTCCCGGTAGTTTCGCACTGGTTGTTCTGTAAAAAAGAGAGTCGCAAGAGATCCCGTCGCATTGACTCGACCAGGAATTCCCGTTTCGGCCAGCGCCTCGCGCAGCCCTGCCACGAGCCTCTGAGATTGTTCGTGGAGGCCTTCGTAAAGTCCGTCGCGAGTAAGTTGCTTAAGAGTTGCAATGCCGGCCCGCATCGCCAAAGGATTACCGGCAAGTGTTCCCGCCTGATAGACGGTCCCAAGCGGCGCCACATGATTCATGAGTTCTGCGCTCCCGCCGTACGCCGCAACAGGCAAACCTCCGCCAATAATTTTCCCGAGCGTAGTCAAATCACCTTGCACTCCAGCAAGCTCCTGAGCCGCCCCGTAGTGCATCCGAAATCCGGTAATCACTTCGTCCACGATGAGCAGCGCGCCGTTACGCCTGGTAATGTCTCGCAACCCTTTTAGAAATCCCGGCACTGGCTCGACAACGCCCATGTTCGCAGCGATCGGCTCGATGATCACGGCCGCGATTGTATTCTTGCGTTGGGAGAAGAGCCGCTCGACCGCTTCCAAATCGTTGTAAGGCGCGTTCAAGGTCAAAGCAGCAAGCGCTTGCGGAACACCCGGGCATTCCGCGATTCCCAAGGTGGCAAGCCCCGACCCAGCTTGCGAAAGAAAACTGTCCGCGTGGCCGTGGTAGCAGCCCTCAAACTTCACAATAAAATCGCGTTTGGTCACTCCACGCGCCAGCCGCACAGCACTCATCGTCGCTTCCGTGCCGCTCGATACGAATCGAATCTTCTCGATCGAAGGAATCCCCTGAGTGATTAATGTCGCGAGCTCGACTTCCAGTTCTGTCGTCGCGCCATAACTCGTTCCGCGTTGCGCCTGGTCCGCAATGGCTTCCGTCACCGCGGGATTTGCGTGCCCCAGCAGCATGGCCCCCCACGAGCAAACGTAGTCGAGCAATTCGTTGCCGTCGGCATCATAAAGAAATTGCCCACTGCCACGTTCGATGATCAGCGGCTCGCCCCCCACGGAACGAAACGCCCGCACCGGGCTATTTACGCCACCAACGAGGATCTTTTCCGCGCGCTCGAAAATCTCACGCGAACGCGGCCGTTCGACCTTCGATTTTGTAGGTGTCACGCTCATAAAATCTCAACCCAAACTATCACGCCTTCAGCCATCGCGCCGCGTCCTTGGCGTGGTACGTCAAAATAATGTCTGCTCCCGCCCGCCGAATTCCCGTCAAGATTTCCAGTACAACTCGCTTCTCGTCCAGCCATCCCTTTTGCGCGGCAGCTTTGACCATCGCGTACTCACCGCTCACGTTATATGCCCCGACCGGCACGTCAAACGCATCCCGCACACGCCGAATCACGTCCAAATACGGCAGCGCGGGCTTCACCATCACCATGTCCGCGCCCTCCTCCAAATCCAGCGCGACCTCTTTCAACGCCTCGCGAGCGTTCGCGGGATCCATCTGATAGCCACGACGATCGCCAAATTGCGGCGCCGAATCCGCAGCCTCACGAAAAGGCCCATAAAATCCCGAGCAATATTTTGCAGCATACGCAAGAATCGCGATGTCTAGGAATTTGTGCTCATCGAGCGCCTCCCGAATCGCTGCCACGCGCCCGTCCATCATGTCCGAGGGCGCGACAATATCCGCGCCGGCCCTCGCATGCGACAATGCCTGCGCCGCAAGAATCGGCAGCGTCGCATCGTTTGCCACATCTCCATTTTCGATTACGCCGCAATGCCCGTGATCCGTGTATTCGCACAGGCAAACATCTGTGATGACCAACAATTTCAGTTTCGCTTTTCGGATCGCCTCAATCGCTCTCTGAACCACGCCCTGCGCCGAAGTCGAAATCGTCCCGCGCGCATCCTTGGACTCGGGCAATCCAAACAGAATCACTCCGGGAATTCCCAGCGCCTCCACTTCCCTGCACTCCTCGACAATCTGATCAACAGATTGTTGACAGACTCCAGGCATGGAACCGACTTCCTTGCGAACATTCGTGCCCGGACAAACGAACATCGGATAAATCAATCCACTAGTGGATAACCGCGTCTCGCGCACCAACCCGCGCAGCGCTTCGCTTTTTCTCAAACGTCGTGGACGATGGCTTGGAAAGCTCATGCCTCTTTTGCCCCACCAAAAGACCGCTTTTTCGTACGGGCAAGATGCCCCTCTAAAGCCTCGACAACTGCCTTCGTTGTAATATCCGCTGCCCGCGCGATTCTCTGGATCCCGGCGCCGCTCAACGCATTCGCCGTCGTAGGTCCAATAGCAACCATCAACACTCTCCCCTGAAAGCTGCCCATGCGTTCGCTTCCCAGCAACGCCAAAAAGTTTTGCACCGCGCTCGGGCTGTAAAACAAAATACCATCAACTCCATCCTCCAGACACTCCTCTACTTTTTCCCGGTCCGTGCCGCTGGGAGGCAAGTTTCTATACGCGACCACTTCCGTTACCAGAGCCCCGCATTTGCGAAGCGCCGCCGGTAAGTCCGAATTCGCACGATCGCTCCGAGGCAGTAGAACCTTTCTGCCACGCAATTCCGCTCCAAGTTCCCGGGCGAGCCCCGCCCCACTATGCTCCGCCGCCACATACTCGACAGAAAATCCAGCAGCTTCCGCCGCTCCCGAGGTAGTTGGACCCACAGCCGCTGCGGGCGGTAACTTCGGAAGAGTATTCATACTTCGACCGAGTTCTTCTCCGCGTCTCTCCAAAGCCTGAACCGCGTTTGAACTCGTAAAAAGAACCCAATCAAATGCGTCGATACTGCTCAACGCCGCATCCATCGGACCGTAATCTTCTGGCGCTGCAAAAGAAACTAACGGCAGCAGTTTGACGGTGGCCCCGCGCGCACTGAGCTCTTCAAAGAGCTCGCTACTCTGCAGCTCCGCGCGAGTAATAATTATGGTCTTGCCCACCAGTGAGGATGCGATTGTGTCAGCCACGCTGGCGGCTCACCTCTTCAAGAATTCCCTGCGCGCCAGCCTCTATCAACAGCGTGGCCACATGCCCGCCAAGCTCCGCCGCTTTATCCGGCGCGGACGTCGCTCTCTGCTTCACATACTGCAGGCCGTCCACGGAACAAACGCACGCCTCCAGCACCAATTCACCGCGTTCGATCCGTGCCCAAGCCCCAAGCGGAACCTGGCATCCGCCATGCAATGCGCCAAGCAACGATCGTTCGGCAATAATCGCCGTGCGCGTCTCCGCATCGTCTAGCCCCGCAACAATGTCCGCAGCCTCTGTATCTTTCAACCGGCACTCCACGCCGATGGCTCCTTGCCCCACAGCTGGCAGAAAAACCTCTGGATCCAGCGTCTCCGTGATGCGTCCGCTCCAGCCCAAGCGGTCCAGCCCCGCTTTGGCGAGCATCACCGCTTCATACTCTCCACTTTCCACCTTTCGCAAGCGCGTATCCACGTTCCCGCGCAGATCGCGCACGTCCAGATCGGGCCGGATGTGCCGAAGCTGCGCCTGCCGTCGAAGACTCCCAGTTCCAACTCGCGCGCCCTGGCGCAGACTTGCGAGCGTCGCCCCATTTGCCGCAACCAAACAATCTCGAACGTCTTCTCGACGGCACACCGCCGGAAACATCAGCCGCGAAGGCGTGTCCGTCGGAACGTCCTTGATGCTGTGCACAGCCAAATCAATCGTTTCCTCAAGCAGCGCTTCTTCCAGTTCTTTGATGAAGATTCCCTTCCCGCCTATTTGCGAGAGTGAAGACGTCTGCAGCTTATCGCCCGATGTCTTGATGATCACAATTTCGGCTTCCACTCCGGCGGTGGCGAAAAGTTGTTTGCGTACAAATTCCGCTTGCCACTTCGCGAGCAAGCTGCCGCGTGTGCCAATGCGCAGGTGTCTCACGGCTTCTCCCGGTTCGAAAGAAAAAGATCGCGTAGCGCTTCCACGTTTTGAATCTTGCGTCGCAGCTCTTTCTCTCCGCGCAAACGTTCTGCCGGCTCCAGCAACAGTTTCTCCAGCAACTCGTCCATCAGGGATTCCATGCGCTCGCGCTCAGGCGTGCTCAGGTGACTCATAGAGTCCATGCGTGCGCGAATGAACGCCTCTCGTTCTTCGCGCAATCGCGCTCGCAGCGCGTCGACCAATCCAACCAATTCCACGCTCGCTTGCCAGGAAAGAAATTTGCCGACGTGCTCCTCCACAATCGTTTCGGCGCGAGGAACTTCACTCTCGCGGGCATGCCGGTTCTGCTCCACGATTTCCGTGAGGTCGTCGATGTTGTACATATAAATGTTGTAGAGGTCCGCGGAAGTAGCTTCAATGTTGCGCGGCAGCCCCAAATCCATCAGGAAAAGAGCCCGATTGCCGCGCGCAGACATCGCCGCCTGAAGAATCTCGCGCCGCAAAACAGGTTCTTCCGACGCGACCGAAGAAACCACCACATCCGCCACCGTTAAAACGGTTTCCCATTCGCCCCAATCAACAACTGTTCCCTCGACGCGCAACGCCAATTCATCGGCTCGCTCGCGAGAGCGATTCATAATGAATAGCCGGGAAATGCCGCGGTCGCGCAACTGATTGACCACCTGTTCGCTGATCGTCCCCGCTCCCAGCACGAGCGCGCTTCGCTCCTTCATTTTTCCAAAAATCCGCTCCGCGAGCTTTACGCCGGCCGACGCCACCGACATCGGCCGCGCTCCCAACTCCGTTTCAGACCGCACGCGCTTTCCCACTTCAAGCGCACCCTGAAACAACCGGTTCAGCACCGGGCCAGTAGCCCCATATTCGTGCGCATACCGATACGCTTCGCGAACCTGCCCCAGGATTTCCGCTTCGCCCAGAAGCATCGAATCAAGCCCCGCGGATACACGAAAAAGATGCCGCACGGCAGCTCGATCGTAATGATGATAGAGCGACACACTCAGCACATCCGCCCTAACAGCGTGAAATTCGCTTAGAAAAGAAGACAGTCCCGGCGCGCATTCATGCGAACTCTCCGGCGGCACGCCATAAATCTCGCTACGGTTGCACGTTGATAGCACCAGCGTCTCTTGCAGTATCCCCCGCGAACGCAACTCTTCCGCCGCCTTCCGCGACTGTTCCGCCGTGAAAGACACCCGCTCTCGCACCTCAACAGGCGCCGTCCGATGGTTCAATCCGACGAGAACAATTTCCATCCGGCTCCCTACTCCACCACCACGCCTTCAACTTTCAACTGCAATCTACCTTGCTCTTTCTCCGCGCATCTCTGCTAACTCTGCGCCTCTGCGTTATCCTTTTCCCTCTTCTCCGTGACCTCTGTGCCCTCCGCGCCCTCTGTGTAAACTCTTTCCTTTTCTTCTCTCTCTAACTCTTTCATCTCTCAACTTCCACTCTCTTTGCCCTACTCACTATTCACTACCCACTACTCACTTCCTCTTCAAAAATACCGATGACTCTGCGACAGATACAAATTCACCACCGTAAAACTCATCACCACCACAAAAAAATTAAAGATACACAGCCTCGACGCCCGCGCCCCGCGCCAAGATGCCGTCCGCGCCAAATGGAAATAAAGCACATAAAGCAGCAGCACGAGCAGGGTAATAACGTACTTCGGATCGTAGTACCAAATCTGACCGTGAAGCCGATCGACCCACACAAAACCCAGCACGGTTCCAATCGCAATCGACAGAAGCCCTACCAGCACGCTCGACCGGCTCATCCGTTCGAGAAGCTCCAGCGGTGGTAGCCGCCACACGACGTCGCTCATCTTGCGGCTCCGCAAAAGCCGCTCCTCGCCCAGAAAAATCAAACTGAACACAAACGAAAGCGCAAACGCCGCATAGGCAAGAATGCTCAGAGTCACGTGGAATGCAAAAATGGCTCCCTTCGCAGGCGCAGGAGACAATCGATCCGCAGGCGCCAAGTGCGCGGCCACAAAGAACACGATGATGAAAGGTAAGACGAACGCCCCCACAGAGCGCTGCCGATGAAAAAGCTCAAGTCCCAAATAGGTCAGCGCCAGAAGCCACCCAAAAAGCGACATCGACCCATAAAGATCATGATAAGGAACGGTATGAAGCCCCCGAGATCGTTCCAGCAGCGCAAAATAGTGCGCAACCAGCCCAAGCCCAAGCAGCAGTGTCGCCAGCCGCCCGGCAATCTCCTTCCCCGTACTCAGGAAGCGAAGATAGAGCGCCAGACTCCCGCCGTACGCCACAACCGTGAGAATAAAGAACAAGCCTTTCATGTACTCAACAAGCCTATTTTTCCGCAGCCGAGCCGGACAACCATAGCCGCACTGCCCTCAAACTCATTGATTTCCGCGTTACCCAGAGTATAGCCCACCCAAGCGCCGCCCCGCACAAGCCTGAGGCTCCATTTTCGAATTTCGCGTTTCGTATTTCGCCTTTCGCATTTCCGCTTCGCGTTCTGCAATCACGACCCGGATTTGCTATCCTCTTCGTCAGGCGCAAGATGACCACGACTCCCGCTCCTCTCAATCGAAAAGACTTATTCCTCCGCGCCTGCCGAGGTGAAGACGTACCGCGCCTCCCCGTCTGGATGATGCGCCAAGCCGGTCGCTACCTCCCCGAATACCGCGCCATCCGCGCCAATCACGCCTTCCTCGAAGTTTGCAAAACGCCCAACCTCGCCGTTGAAGTCTCGCTCCAACCTTTCCGCCTTCTTGGCGTCGACGCCATTATCGTCTTCTCGGACATCCTGATTCCCGCAGAAGCCATGGGCCTTAAACTCGAACTGGGTGACGCCGGCCCCAATCTGCCCGAGCCAGTCCGCTCGAAGCGCGATGTCGAAAAACTAAGACTCTTCGACCCCGAAACCGAAACAGCCTTCCTTCCCGAAACCATCCGCCGCATCGCGCATGAAGTCGGCCCCACCGTCCCCGTCCTCGGTTTCGCGGGCGCTCCCTGGACCCTCGCCTGCTACATGGTAGAAGGCCGCGCAAAAGAAGGCTTCTCCACCGTCAAAAGTTTTCTGCTCAGCGAACCGGCCACGTTCCGCGATCTCCTCCATCGCATCGCGCAAGCCACCATCCCTTATCTAAAAGCGCAAATCGCCGCGGGAGCCTCCGCGGTCCAACTCTTCGACACCTGGTGCGGTGAGCTCGCCCTGCCCGACTACGAACAATTCGCTCTCCCCGCGGTACAAGAAATTATCTCTGCCCTTGCTACTTCGCATCCGCAAACTCCGGTCATCTATTACACCAAAGCCTCCCACCACCTTCTCCCCGCTATCGCTCGCTCGGGCGCCAACGTCCTCAGCGTTGACTGGCGCATCGACATGCGCGCCCTCCGCGAACAGCTCGGCCCCAAAATCGCCATCCAGGGCAACGTGGACCCCGCAATTCTCTTCGCGCCACCCGACCAAATCCGCCAAGCCACGCAAGAAGCCATCGACGCTCTCGGCGGCCGCGGCCACATCCTCAACCTCGGCCACGGCATCCTCCAGCACACCCCAGTCGAAAACGCCCAACTCTTCATCCAAACCGGCCAGCAACCCATCGCGCAAGAATCTGTAGGGGTTGGGCTTGCCCCACCCGCGCGCGCCGGACGCGGAAGCACCTCATGACCGTTCCTCATCCCACTCTCGAAACCATGCGCGAAGAACTTCGCGTAAGCGAAGCCTTCCTTTCCCGCTACAACCGCCCCGGCCCCCGCTACACCAGCTACCCCACCGCCCCCGTCTGGAACGACTCCTTCGGCCCCGCCGACCTGGAAAAAGTCCACGCCCGGGCCGACGCCGCCAAGTCCCCCGTCTCCCTCTACATGCACATCCCTTTCTGCGAAAGCCTCTGCCTCTTCTGCGCCTGCAACGTAATAATCCAAAAAAACAAAGCCGTCGCGCCTCCCTATCTAGGAATCCTGAAGCGAGAAATCACCAGCGTCGGCCAGCACGTCTCCAAAGATCGCCCGGTAGTCCAGTTCCACTGGGGAGGCGGCACTCCCACCTATTTAACTCCCTCGCAAATCGAAGATCTCTTCGGCTTCACGCACGACCACTTCACCTTCTCCCCTGACGCCGAAATCGGCATCGAAGTCGACCCCCGCGTCACCAACCGCGAGCATCTCGAAACCCTCCGCAAGCTAGGCTTCAATCGCCTAAGCATGGGCATCCAGGATTTTTATCCTCTAGTCCAAAAAACAATTAATCGCGTCCAACCCTACGAACTCACGCGCGATCTGATCCAATCCGCTCGCGACCTAGGCTTCGATAGCGTCAACGTCGACCTCATCTACGGCCTCCCCTATCAAACCGCCGAAACCTTTGCCCACACCGTCGACCAAATTCTCTCGCTCACTCCCGACCGCGTCGCCCTCTTTAGCTACGCCCACGTTCCCTGGCTCAAAAAACAGCAAAACTCCTTCGAAGGCCATCTCCCCGAAGGCATGCAAAAATTCGAAATCTTCCGCACCGGCCTCCTCAAATTCCTCGAAGCCGGCTACCTCTACATCGGCATGGACCACTTCGCCAAGCCCGGCGACGAACTCGCCATCGCGCAGCAAAACCGCACCCTCCACCGCAATTTCCAGGGCTACACCACCAAAGCCGGCGCCGACCTCTACGGCATGGGCATCACCGCCATCAGCGGCATCCAAAACGCCTACGCCCAAAATCAGCGCGACATTCCTACCTGGGAACGCGCTGTCAACGAACGCGGCATCGCCACCATGCGCGGCTACCACCTCTCCGAAGACGATCGCCTCCGTCGCACGGTCATCAGCCGCCTCCTCTGCCACACAATCGTCTTGAAGGATGAAATCTCGCAGGAATTCCAAATCGACTTCGACCACTATTTCGCCGACGAACTCCAACGCCTAGAACCCTTCCGCGAAGACGGCCTCATCCTCCTCAACCCCGACGAAATCCGCACCACCGCCCTAGGCCGCATCTTCATCCGCAACGCCGCCATGCTCTTCGACCCCTACCTGGAAAAACAGCACCTAAATGCCAAGCCCCTCTTCTCCAAAACCCTCTAGCTCCTCCTTTCACTTCTTATCTATGACATCGCCTGTGATATGATATCATTCTGATGAGAGTCGTCCTGGACACGGATGTAATCGTGGCCGCAATGCGCAGTCCTAGCGGCGCTTCGGCGGAGATACTCCGTGAGGCTCGCAGAGGGAACGTTTCCTTGTTGGCCAGTGTCTCGCTGGCTCTGGAGTACGAGGCCGTTTG
>Ga0265354_1000068_pt1 | contig 17384 bp, 13 predicted proteins | sample NZE1metagenome_FD_189074 | JGI IMG/M metagenome (GOLD analysis project Ga0265354, IMG submission 189074) | Rhizosphere microbial communities from Maridalen valley, Oslo, Norway - NZE1 | ecosystem: Host-associated > Plants > Roots > Rhizosphere > Soil | place: Norway: Oslo | collected 2017-09-14 | reverse complement strand
GCAGTTTCTCCGCCATGGTTGAAATCGACTCTCGCAACAAATAGGAATCCTCGAGGCGTCGCAACAATACGTAGTTTCCCTCTGCTTCGACGGCGAGAATATCTCCGGGATGGATCAGGAGAATTTTTCCCTTAGTTTTAATGGCGATTTTTATCGGTTTCACCATCGGCGGTTCAGGCAACGGACGGAAGTCCGCGACTTTGAGATTGTTTTCAGCCGGCGCAGGGTGACCGGCGGGCATCGGGGGCGAAGTTTCGGTCTCCTCGTGCGTATCCTTCAGTCCGCTTGCGGCTAATTTGGCCCCAAACAAGTCGTTCATATTTGTCCCGAGCGGAAGACCAACTTCAACTCTCCGCTAAATGCGAGTTCATCTTTCCAACAAGCTGCAAATCGTTCCCAAAGAGATCATGGTTCCCGAAAAAATCGCCGTCGCTCAAAATTGGACAATGCCAAGCATAATCGGGTGAATATGTCTGAGCCCCGCATTCGCTTCTCAAGCACAGACGCACGAAAAAGTGTTATCAGTCACCGCCCAAAGGCATTTCGTGTTTCGTTCACGTAAGCCTTCCTTACGTGTTTCTAAGCTCTTGCGGCGTGAGGCCCAACACGCGGCGTGTGTGCAGCGCAAGATGGCTCTGATGGCAAAAACCATTCTCAAGAGCAATCTGTCCAATCGGCGTCCTTCCTTTGCGCAATTGCATGGCCGCCCGCTCCACTCGCCGGCGAATCAAGTACTGATGTGGAGGCACACCCAGCGACTTGCGAAATAGCGTTTTAAAATGTGAAACACTTAGACCCGCAACCTCAGCGATTTCGTCCAGCCCAAGATCGCGACCGAGATTGTCTTCAATAAAGCCCAAAACATCTTTCAATTTGCGCCCCGGCATCGCAGCTTTAAAACCGCGTGGGGTGCGCGCCAAGGAACTGTGATTCCGCACGATCCTCGCCGCGAGGCCTGTCGCCAGCGCGTCCATATACACTCGGCCAGAGGGATAGCCGCCTTCCATCTCAGCTTTCAAAGCCCACCCAATGTGCTCGATCTGCGGATCGCGCGCCTGAAAACGATTGAAGACTCGCAGTCTGCTCGGATCACCGCCCGATTCTTTCACCATGGCTTCGAGGACTCGCAGTTTAAGCCCGATCACCAATGCTGTGTCTCGAGCTTTCAGCTCCCACACGCCACCAAGATTTGGCGGGATGATTTCGAGATCTCCATGAATCGCCGTTCCTCGATGTCTTTCTCCGCCGCGGCGGCAGTCGACTGCGACGGATGTTCCAACATGGAGGGAAACCAGCACTCGCGGCGAACCAGGGTATTCAACAATTCCAGGTGGGTCTGAAAGCAGACTAAGACGCAGATTTTCTGTTGAGCCGAGGACCTTTGGAGGGATGGGTTCTGAGGTCTGTTCTTGCAGGTAACTTCTGCCAAAAGCACCCATACTCGGGGACCCCTTAACTGCAAAAAGGCAAAACTCGACAGGAAATTCCGCGTCCCCCTCGCAGGTCGCTGCTGCTGTCCACACCTCTACATGGAAGCCACAATGTCGACAGCCACAGCATTGAGCTTTACCTGGTTCGACGTATGAGAAGCCCAAAGGTTACCGAAAATTTGTGGCAGTATTGAAAAATTGAGGTCAAAACGGGAGCGCAGGCACGTTTAGGAATCAACGGTTAAGCTTCTAGTCAGCCATAAGGCCCGGCAACCGCCGAAGCAACTTGTTCATCTATCAGACGGCATCATTAGTGCGTCATTGAAAATGCCAGGACGAGTTGCAAGAAGCTTGAGAAACCACGAGAGGGAACTATTGTTGAAAAATAAGGCCCGGTTTGCTTGGAGATCTTTTCTTAGAGATGTGCGTCGTTTGATCTTTCGGAGCAGAGAAGTCACTTCGGTCGGTTTTCGTTGGAGAACGGTCGGCGGATTGGTTTTGGTTCTCGCGGCGGCTATCTCACCTATTGCTGTCCGCGCTCAGAATGTTACTTTCAAAATTCCTCCGGTAAAGATCCCGCTCAAGATCAAGGAACAGTCGGTTACGATCACAGCCTCAGCAGTCGTATCCATGCACTCGAAAGACCAGGAAATGAGCATCTTCAAGCTGGAGTTGACTGCCGATCTCGGTGAGCTGCAGCAAAATATGACGACCCTGCTGGCTTCCCAGTTGGATAAGGATGATGCCTGCGGGGAGCGGATAGCCATCGAGCACGCAGACCTCGCGCCCGTTCCACCTGCTAGCCTTGCCGTTGTGCAACTGCACTACGAACGATGGGCGTGTGCGAAAGTTTTGGGCAAGGAAAAAACGAAAAAGCTTGTGGGCGGAAATGCTTTGATTGAAGTGAAACTCACGCCGACGATCGAGGAAAACAATACGGAACTGAGGTTGGTACCGGAAGTCGGAAAGATTGAAGCGGATGGGTCACTGGGCGAGTTGCTGCGCTCCGGAACACTCGGCGACGCGATTCGCGACAAGATACGGACGTCGATTCTCTCTGCGATGGAAAAAGGGACGAACCTGAGCGCCACGCTTCCGCCTGCCATTCAAGGACATGCCTCCCTCCAGAATGCTGAGTTCAAGGATGGAGGAGGCGGACGGCTGATCGTCGTTCTGGGGGGAGGCGGGCAAATCACGAGGGAGCAGATTCAGGCGCTCTCGAAGCAAGTCAAAGAGCGTATGCCAGCGAAATAAAGAATGCGCTGGAGCGCGCGTACCATCACTTCCGTAGAGCGAAAAATACGGAAAGACATTTTGGCGGATGACGATCCCTGCTTAAGAAAGCAGGAAAGTACTGAGCTCAGTGTTGAAGCGATCGCGGTTCTCGATATTGGATAGATGGGCGGCGTTAAGTTCCACGTAACGGGCACTCGCAATGTGGTCTGCTAAGTAGTGGCCTTCGGCGGGAGTAGTCGCGACGTCGTGCGTTCCGGCAATCACGAGAGTTGGAATGCGAATCGCAGAGATTGTTTCGCGCGCGTCGAAATCGCGAATAGCAGCGCAGTTGGCGACGTAACCTTCATGATTCGCACCCTCGAATGTGAGTTTGGTTGAGGCGACGACGTCAGGTGACTTAGCGCGATACTCCGCGGAAAACCATCGTTCCATGACGCCGCTGGAGATCGACTTCATGCCGCCTTTGCGAACGGCTTCGATACGCGGGTTCCATATTTCCGGGCTGCCGATTTTGGCGGCGGTGTTGCAGAGCACCAGTTTGTGGAACCGATTTGCAGCGTTCAGCGCCAGCGACATTCCTGTTTGTCCGCCCATGGACAAACCGCAAAAATAAACGCGATCGATGTGCAATTCATCCAGCAGGGCGAGAACATCGCGCGCCAACTGCTCTATGGTGTAAGGGCCGGGCGTAACGGAGGATTGCCCGTGGCCGCGTGTGTCGTAACGCAAGACGCGATATTGCCTCTGGAATACCTGCGTCTGCGGATCCCACATCGAGAGCGTTTCGCCGAGCGAGTTGGAAAAAACAAGGACTGGTGCGTCGGCTGGACCGGCAAGATCGTAGTGGATGCGTACATCTTTTAATTGAGCGAAGGGCATTCGATTCACTTTTTCCGTGGTTTTTTCTGGTCGCGACGCTCCGTGCTCGACGCCAGCACCCGATCAATGAACTGGTCGGCGACGCCTAAGTAGTTGGCCGGAGTGAAGAGGCGGTCAAGTTCGGCATCGGATAGATTCGCTTTCATAATGGCATCTTGCGCGAGGACGGAGCGGAGGTCGCGGCGCGAGCTTTGGGCGCGTCTGCAAGCCAATTGAACAAGTTCGTGAGCCTCGGAACGCGGCATTTTTTCAGCGAGAGCCATGGCAACAGCTTCAGCGAAAATCAAGCCGTGTGTAATACCTAGATTTTGCCTCATGCGCTCTTGATCGATTTCCAGTTCCGAGACGGTAGTAGTCAGGTGATGCAAGGCGCCTGCGGTTAAGCGGACAATCTCGGGCAAAGTTTCCCATTCGGCATGCCAACCGCCCAGACCGCGCTCTTGTTCTTGAACCATTGCGCCAAGCATGGCGCTGACGAGAGCAGGCACACGCGCGGCGGCGGATAAAACGACCGCACACGTAACGGGATTGCGCTTGTGAGGCATGGTGGAGGAGCCGCCGCGACCGTCGGCCGACGGTTCAAATACTTCACCGACTTCCGTTTGTGTGTGAAGAGAAATGTCGCGTGCGATTTTGCCAAGCGTGCCGCAGCACAGCCCGAGCGTAGTGGCTACTTCCGCCATGCGGTCGCGATGGCTATGCCACGGAAGTTCCGGCAAGGGAAGCTGCAATTCTTTGGAGAGATTGGCAGCGACGTCCAGGCCGCGGGCGCCGAGAGCCGCCATCGTGCCTACTGCGCCCCCAAATTGAAGCACGAGGCAGCGCTCTTGCGTTTCCGCGAGACGCGTGCGATGACGGTCGATCGCATCGAGCCAGCCAGCCGCTTTGAGGCCGAACGTCGTGGGAAGCGCCTGCTGCATCCAGGTGCGAGCTACCACCAGAGTGGCGCGATTTTTGTGGACCAATTCGCCGAGAACGACGGCGAAGAGATCGAGTTCCGAAGAGATCAGAGCAAGCGCCTGGCGAAGTTGAAGCACGCGTCCAGTGTCGATGGTGTCCTGACTTGTGGCGCCCCAGTGCACATAGCGGGCGGCGTCTTTGTCTTTTTTGGCGACGAGCAGGGTGAGCTGTTTCACCAGAGGAATGGCGAGATTGCCGGCGCTCGCTGCGGAGCGGGCGAGAACCGTCATATCGTAAAGTTCGGCGCGGCATTTCGCTTCAATGGCCGGCGCGGCGGAAGCCGGAATGAAACCTGCGCGCGCCTCGGCCCGTGCTAAGGCGCCCTCGAAATCGAGCATGGCCTGCAGCGTGGCGCGATTGGAGAAGACCTTCTCCACGGCTTGAGAGCGAAACAAGGGGTCAAGCAGGTTCATGGGCAGAGTTTAATCACTCCTGCGATGGAAACAAAACTGTATCGTAATAAGACACTGGTTTGCGTTGGATCGCGTTGGCTTGCGCCCTCTTGATTACGGCTGTGTGCGCGCATTGTCGGTAGACCGCTCGGCGACAACTTCGGGCCTTGTGAGTTCCAGCTTTGGTACTTCTGTTCGCGGCATCAGGAAGCCTCCCGGTCTGTTCCGTGATCCATTTCCTGGACCGCGCCCCAGGTTAGCCCCCCACCCCCGTTATCCAGAGAATTGTGAGTAAACATATGAACACATTGGAGTTGCGGGTGTTCCTGCGCGTGCGCAGACTAGGCGCAGATTGATAGGGTCAAGGCGCTGGTCCCCGTTTTTTTGTAAACATTGTATCTAAAGGGTTTAGCGCTTTCGTAAGTGATTTAGAATCAATACTTACGAAGGTCTTGTAAACACTGATTCTAAGGGAGTTAGAAAAATGAGCCTGGTATCGAGGTCCCGTGCACTAGCGCAACTAGATATCGGACTTTGTCTGCCTGAAGGTATTTCTTCAGGCAGAATCGGAAAAGCCGCAGTGCTTCGCCCTCCGCCACATTTACGCGCGGTCAGGATTTAGATTTCTTGCCGACCGGAAATAAAAAAGGCGGCAAGGAGATTGCCGCGTTGTGAGTCACAAAGATGCCTGACCCAAGTATACCACGTTTTCTGAAGCGCGAGCCATCGGCCCAGAGTCCGTGGCAGAAAACGATTCCTGGCTTGCTTTGGGATCGCAGATACACTCGAAGTACTGTCACGCGCCCGAAGGTCATCCCAGTTGTTGATGTAGAAATTCGCTTGTCCGACCGTTGGCAAGCGCTGCCGCGGCGGCATTGTAGTGCGTCCCATTATGTCGAGAGAAGGCATGATTCTGACCCGGATAGCTGTAGACTGTCGTGTTTGATTTCTTAGCGAGTGCCACTTTAATTGCAGATTGTGCAGCCTTGGAAATGAACTCATCCTCCTCGGCCAGATGCATTAGAAGGGGCGCACTAAGCCCATCGACCTCTCCCAGATATTTTTCAGTATCGCCGCCGTGATAAGCGACCGCGGCGTTGACACCATGGCAGCGCACGGCTGTCAGGAAGACCATCAGCGCGCCAAGGCAATAGCCGAGGAGGGCGACCTTGCCGTTGCACTCCGGGAGGTTGCGTACGGCATTGACGGTGTCCTTGACATCCTCTGCGCCCGCGTCTCTGTTGTAAGCCCCGTACAGACGAAGGCCGTGTTGCCAATCGGCCTCGGAGGTAACAGTGAGGTCGACGCCCGGCTCTTGCCGCCAGAATAGGTCTGGCGAGGCTGCAAGGAAACCTTGTTCTGCCAGTTCGTCGCAATGCTTGCGGATGTCGGCGTTTACCCCGAACAACTCCTGCAGAACAATGACTGCGGGAGCCGGCACGTTTTTCGGTCTTGCTATATAGGCGGCGAACGCGCCGTCATGTCCTTCTATAGTGATGCGATCCTTCATTGTGTTCTCCTCAGACGACGTTCACCCAGGCCTCCACCGATGTCGTCGTCTGGATCGGCGGAGGCCCACTATCGAGCCAGCGGGGTTCAGCCGACGGCATGCATGGAAGCCGCAGAAGTGGCGGCCTCTTCGATAAGCTTGGCTGTCTCCGTGGGATGGGACACATACGCCACATGGCTGGAATTCACTTCGACCGTCTTGGCCTTGGCGCGCTTCGCCATCATGCGCTCCTGGTCCGGATTGATCGACCGGTCTTGGGCGGCCACCATATACCAGGTGGGCTTGGTCTTCCAGGCGGGTGACGTGACCTGGTGGGTGAACGAGTCCGTGGAGATTGGCACCTGCGACACAGCCATGAACCACGCCTTCTCTGGCGGAATGTCCGCTGCGAAGTCGGCCGCGAATTGGTCCTGTTCTATCCACCAGTTCCCGTTGCTGTCCGGCTTGAACGCCTTGGAGGCTTGCGGTAGGGCTTGCTCGATCGTCGCGCAGCTTTCCCCGGTGTCCAGCGCGAATGCAGCAATATAGACAAGCGCCGAAACCTTTGGATGATTGCCGGCCTCCGTGATGATGGATCCGCCATAACTGTGACCCACGAGAACCACCGGCCCGTCCATGGCGTCGATCGCGGCCTTCGTGTACTTTTGGTCGTCGGCGTATGAGGTCTCGGGAGGCTGCGCAACCGACACCTTGTATCCATCATTCTTGAGAATGTTAGCAACCGCTTCCCAGCCGGACCCATCGGCGAATGCGCCGTGGACCAGAACCACGTTCTTGATCGTCATAGTTGCTCTCCTTTTTTCCTTTCACGCATTTCTATTTCGAGAGAATTGGACAATAGGAAACATGTCCGCGGGCAATCCTAGGCTCTTGTGCGCGAACTCTCTTGCGGGATTTTGCTGATTTTGTCGTTTTCCGCCTAAAACGAGCCGGACCTGTCGGCGGGCAAACACTACTATCTGAAAGATCGGGGAATGGGGTCTTAGGCTCGAGAATGCGGTGTCGCGTGATACCGGCGCCATCTTCCGGGGCTGACCCCGACGAGTTGATGGAAGGTGCGCGTGAACGCCGCCTGGTCATTAAATCCCGATTGAATCGCGATGTCGATCAGCGATAGGCTGGTCTGGCTCATCAGTTGTTTGGCGTGGTCAATGCGACGCTGAATCAGCCACTGGTGAGTGGAGATGCCGAAAGAGGTTTTGAACGAGCGGGCAAAGTGGCTGACGGAAAGTCCGCATTCGCCTGCAATATCGGAAAGCCTGATGCGCCCATGCCTGTTCTCATGAAGGAGTTCCGACGCTCGTCGCTTCTGCCATGCCGCCAGACCTCCCTTTGAAGGCCGCGCTGCTTTCTGGAGTACTCCGTACTCCTGGATGAGATGCGCCCCGAGGATGAGGCTGAATTGATCGAGAGCCAGCATAGAGAGAGAGTCGCTCCGCCCAAGAAATGGAAGGATGCTTTTGGTCATCTGGGCCACAACCAGATCATCTTCGAGCACGGCTAAGCGATAGTCATTTACCCGGCCAAAACCAAGATCTTGCGCGATGTCGTCTAGTCCCCTGCGGGGGACAGAATAGTGAACATAATCGAAAGCACTTCCTGCCCAGCACCTGGGCTGTGAATCGAAATCGATGACATTGGAGCGAAACGGATGAACGGTGGATGTGGCGATGAGCTTGTCTTCTGTCCACACCTGATAGCTCGATGAGGGCAAAGACTTAAGGGAGATCGACACTAGCAGAGCCGGAACAGGAGATAGCTTCGTGATTCGGTCAGGAAGCCCAGCCGGCGACTGGAGCCGGGTGATCGTAAAAGTCCCCGGAACACGAAACTGTGATGGAAGGGAGGACCTCCCGTCCAATTGAATAAAAGTTGTGAAGGGAGCCTCAGGCGACGTCTGCGGAGACTCATGTGCATTCGGCGAAGCGTTCTTGTCCATCGCGACCTCTGACGCAGCGCGGTTCGTCGTGAATATGATGACAGGCTTCGGTCAGGATTGTATCCATAGGAGTCGACCGTGGCCAAGCGCGTTATACGCGTTCGAGGAGGATGCCTATGCCTTGGCCTACGCCGATGCACATGGTGCAGAGGGCATATTTTGTGGAGGTGCGCAGGAGTTGGTACATCGCTGTGGTGATTAGGCGCGCGCCGCTGGCGCCGAGGGGATGGCCGAGAGCGATCGCGCCACCGTTGGGATTAACGTGAGGCGCGTCGTCGGGGACGCCTAGTTCGCGAAGAACAGCTAGGGCTTGCGAAGCGAAAGCTTCGTTTAGCTCGATGACTTGCATTTGGCCGATCGACAGATTCGTCGTAGCAAGGAGTTTGCGCGAGGCGGGCGCGGGGCCCATTCCCATGATGCGCGGGGCTACTCCTGCTGCAGCGGAGGCGACTATGCGCGCTTTGGGAGTTAAGCCGTGGCGCTTGGCGGCGGATTCCGAGGCCAGCAAAAGGGCGCAGGCGCCGTCGTTCACGCCGGAAGCGTTTCCAGCTGTTACTGTGCCGCCGGGTTTCACGATGCCAGGCAATTTCGCCAGTGCGGCCAGAGATGTGTCAGCGCGCGGGTGTTCATCGACGCTGAACAGAACGGGGTCGCCTTTTTTTTGAGGGATCGTGACCGGCACGATTTCCTGCGCGAGTTTCCCGTCACGGATCGCGGCTGCGGCGCGCTGCTGGCTTCTGAGCGCGAAGGCGTCTTGATCTTCGCGCGAAATGTGAAACTCTTCGGCGACAATTTCGGCCGTCTCCGGCATCGAATCGACGCCGTATTTGGCCTTCATGAGGGGATTGATGAAGCGCCAGCCGATGGTGGTGTCCTCGATTTTAACGGCGCGGGAGAAAGCCGAGTCTGCCTTTGCCATTACAAATGGAGCGCGGGACATGCTCTCGACGCCGCCCGCAACGATCAACTCAGCTTCGCCGCTCTTAATGGCGCGGGCGGCGGTGGCGACGGCGTCCATACTGGAGCCGCAGAGACGATTCACAGTTGCGCCGGGGACTTCTTTCGGGAGTCCGGCGAGCAGCAAGGCCATGCGGGCGACGTTGCGATTGTCTTCGCCGGCCTGGTTTGCGCAGCCGTAGATGAGGTCGTCCAGCACGTTCCAATCCACTTTGGCATTGCGTTCGATGAGGGCTTTGATCGGGATTGCAGCTAAGTCGTCCGTGCGGATCGACGAGAGCGCGCCGGCATAGCGGCCGATGGGCGTTCGAATGGCGTCGCAAATGAAGGCGGTTTCCATTGATGTGTTTCAAAGCCCCTGAATCGTTCTATCCTAACAGGAACAATCCGCCCGGCGAAAATCGGGAAGCGAGCGCGAGCGGAAAGGGAGAGAGAATGAAATTCGCGAGAGTCGTGATGATCGCGGCAGTTATTTCCTCAATGGCTGTGGTGAGAACTGGGGCGCAGACTAATGGGAGCGCGACTGCAGAAGTCACTGCGCTCTTGCGTGAGTTCATGGCAGGCGCTGGCAGCGGCGATCGCGCGATATTTGAAAAGTTCTTTGCCGACGATGTGATTTATACGAGGGCGACGGGCGTAGTCATCACGAAGGCCGACATCATGCAGAGTTTGGGAAAACCGGCGGCGGCATCAGAAGGGAAGAGCACGTATTCAGCGGAAGACATTACAATGCATGAGTACGGCGACACAGTGATTGTAGCCTTCCGTCTGGAGGGTCGCACGGAGCACGGCGACGGAAAGGTGGAGATGTCGCATTATCGAAACACCGGTACGTTTCTGCGGCGTAATGGCCGGTGGCAAGCCGTGGCGTGGCAAGCGACAAAGATCAGCGAACCCAACAAAGCGCAGTCATGAACGAGACAATTTCCACACGCTGCTGCATAGCGGGAGGCGGCCCGGCCGGCATGATGCTGGCGTTCCTTCTAGCCCGCATGGGCGTGGATGTTTTCGTACTCGAAAAGCATGCCGATTTCTTGCGTGATTTTCGGGGTGACACGATTCATCCGTCGACGCTCGAGCTTATGCATGAACTCGGTATTCTGGACGAGTTCCTTAAACGCCCGCATGACGAAGTGCGCGAGCTTTCGGGGCAGGTTGGCAATGACATCGTTACGATGGGAGATTTCACGCATCTGCCTACTCACTGCAAATTTCTCGTTTTGATGCCGCAATGGGACTTCCTCGACTTTATTAAAGAGCAGGCTAGCCGTTATCCCACCTTTCATTTGAGGGTGAATGCTGAGGTGACAGATCTGCTGGAAGAGAAGGGTAGTGTTGTGGGCCTACGTGCAAAAACTTCTGATGGCTCATTGGAAATTCGCGCCCCGCTGAGTATTGGCGCTGACGGGCGGCACTCGGTCGTCCGTCAACGGGCGAAGCTTGAAGTGATCGACCTCGGCGCTCCCATGGATGTGATGTGGATGCGGATAAGCCGGAGCGCCTCTGATCCTTGCCAAACTCTGGGCCACTTCGACAGAGGAAAAATTCTTGTGATGATCAATCGCGAGAGCTATTGGCAATGTGCTTTCGTCATCCCCAAAGGCGAGGCCGATCGAATCAGGCAGCGCGGGCTGCCAGCTTTTCGCGAAGATATCGCCGAATTGGCGCCATTCTTGCGCGACAGGATGGAAGAATTGGCGGACTGGAAGGACGTGAGTCTTCTTACGGTTGCCATCGACCGGCTTGCGCAATGGTTCCGGCCTGGTCTTTTGTGCATTGGGGATGCGGCGCATGCCATGTCGCCCATCGGAGGCGTCGGAATCAATCTGGCAATTCAGGATGCGGTGGCAACGGCAAATTTACTTGGCGCAATACTTCTGCGGAAGGCTCCGTCTGAAATCGAACTTCAGGCGGTCCAGAAGCGCAGAAATTTTCCAACTTGGGCTACGCAGCGGCTGCAGATCGCTATACAAAACAATGTGATTCGGAAAGTTCTTGGTAGCTCCAAAGCTCTGGCGCTTCCGTGGCCTCTAAAGTTAATGCGCCGCTGGCCCATTTTGCGGCGAATTCCAGCGCGGGTGGTCGGAGTTGGCTTCCGTCCCGAGCATGTGAAGACTCCTGACACACGCGCTGCGGTGTAGTTCGATGATTGGAAATGGAAGGACCGCGATTTTTCTGAGTGCGCGATTTATTCCATTCTCGCTTCGATAGAATTTAGAAATGGTGAAAAACTGAAAGTCGCGAAGATGCCGGGCTGAAGCTCGGCGCTACGTAAGGCTCGCACAAGCGCTGTCGGGATATCCTTTGCGCCATCAGTCCTCGATAGTTTGTTGACACACTTCGGCATGACGCTCAGTATGGACTTACCCCTTCCAAATTTAATCGTCTGGTGTTTGCCGATGCGCATTCTTGTCGCTGAAGATGACGCGCCGCTGGCGGAGTTTCTCCATCAACGGTTGCAGCAGGAACAATTTTCTGTACATATGGTCGCGGACGGTGGGGAAGCCCAGCGTCTTGCGTCTGACCAGCCCTACGACTTTGTAATTCTGGATCTCAATCTGCCTGCGGAAGGCGGCCTGGACGTTCTGCGCCACATCCGCGCGAAGAAACCCGATCTACCCGTCCTTATGGTTACGGGAACGAGCCATGCGGAGGATCATGTCCGTTTGCTGGATGCCGGCGCCGATGATTCTTTGGCGAAGCCCTTCGAGTTTGCCGAACTTGCAGCACGGATTCGTGCTGTGCTTCGCCGCGGCAGCCGCCCCGGTCGCGCTGTCCTGAAAGTGGGCGATTTGGAGATCGATCGCGTGGCGCACGCGGTCCAGCGCGGAGGTAACTCCATCGAACTGAGCCCAAAGGAGTTCGCTCTGCTTGAGTTCCTCATGCGTCACGAAGGCCAGGCGGTCACACGAACCGCGATTGTCGAGCAGGTCTGGAAGCTCAACTTCGACACCATGACTAACGTCGTGGACGTCTACATTAACTACCTACGCCGCAAGGTGGATTCCGGATATGACCGCCCCTTGATCCGCACAATCCGGGGAGTCGGGTACCAAATCGGCGGCCAGGCCGCTCACAACTAAGGCCCTTCCTCGGATAGCCTCGGCAAACTGGCGTGCGACCTCCTGGCCAGAGGGCCGAGGAGGTACTGAACGGACAGGGAATCGACGTTCGAGATTGTCACCTCAGTAGACACTTATCTATAACTTATAGAAGACAATGCACTTGCTAGAGTTTCGGTCTGAGCTAACGCCCACGGCTGGTTGAATATGCGCGCCTCCTTACAAGGAGCGATCTGCTTCCTGTGCTGCCTCGTCCGCCATGAGCAACTTCTTTTCCACTTTCGGGTTTTACCCAATGGGAGTTATATACTGAAGGAAGACTCCCGTCGGCCGGAACCAAAGGTCCGGACCGGGGACAAGGTGACTAACCATGCTGAAGACCACTTTTTTTGGCAAGCCAAAGCTTAGCCTGCTTCTTTGTCTGATAGGTCTTCTCTGCTTTTCAGCTCCAAAGGTTCGCGCGCAGCAGCCGGATCAAGCGCCTCCAGCGGATCAGCCGAATCAAGCCGATCCCGTTGATCCGTCCGCGGCAAGCGATGCCAACGACCCGCCTACCCGTGTTGCTCGCATCAGTTACGTAGACGGTTCCGTCTCTTTTCAGCCTGGCGGCCAGGGCGACTGGGGGAATGCAGCGCGCAACCGCCCCATGACCATCGGCGACAAAATTTGGACCGACAAAGACTCCCGCGCTGAGCTGCAGACGGGCGTCGTTTCCATCCATCTGGGCAGTATGACTGCACTCTCTTTTCTGAATCTCGATCAGGCCATTACTCAGATGCGCCTCGCTGAGGGCTCCATCAATTTCCGCGTGAAAGAAATTCGCGAGGGCGACACTTACGAAGTAGACACTCCCAATCTCGCTTTCACGATCACGCAAGCCGGGGCTTTCCGCATTGACGTTAACGAAAACGGAGACAACACCGGTATCACCGTAATCCGCGGAGCAGGGCAAGTGACTGCCAGCGGAAAGACTTACGATCTCCAAGCAGGGCAACGCGGCATTTACAGCGGGACTGATAGTGTCCAGTCCACGGTCGTGCCGCAAGCGCCTCCTGCGGATGGACTCGATCAATGGGCCAGCGAACGCGACCTCGGCGAGCAAAATTCCGTCTCGAAGCGCTACGTTCCAGAGGACATGCCTGGCACACAAGACCTCGATAACAACGGCACCTGGAGCCAGGACGGCGCCAATGGCCCTGTTTGGTATCCCTCGGAAGTTGCACCTGGATGGGCTCCTTACAGCAACGGCAATTGGAGCTATGTCGCTCCTTGGGGTTGGACTTGGGTGGACTATGCGCCTTGGGGCTTTGCTCCATTTCATTATGGCCGCTGGGGTTACATCGGAAGCAGGTGGGGTTGGTACCCCGGTCCAAGAGTGGGCTTCTCGATCTACGGTCCGGCGTTTGTCGGTTTCCTCGGTGGAGGCTTCGGCTTCGGATTTGGCGTCGGCTTCGGCGTAGGATGGTTTCCACTGGGCTTTGGCGAACCGTTCCATCCCTGGTATCACGGGGGCTACGGGTACGTGAACCGGATAAACGTTCACAACACTTACATTCATAATGTCAACGCGGTTCACTCTAACGGCAATTTTAACTATGCCTATGCGCACAACACGCACGCTGTAACGGCCGCTTCGCGCACTGCATTTACTGGTGGCCAAGCCATTAATCGCGGCGCAGCTCATATCGATGAAGCCTCGCTCCGCGGCGCACAGGTATCCAACAAAGCGGGTTTTTCTCCCACAAGGCAAAGCGCGCTCGGCGCTGCCAACGCAAGAAGCAACGTCAGCCGTCCGCCTAGTTCGGTGGAGAACCGCTCGGTGATGGCGCGTACAACGCCGGCCGCGGGCGCTTCGCACACTCCGGTACACACGATTAACACGAACGGTTTGAGCGCTGGGCATTCAGCGAATGCGGGAACGACGGCGCGCCAGAACCAGCTTTCGCAGAGCCGTCCGCCATCAGCAGGGGCAAACAACTCGCGCAGTTGGAGCGCTCAGGGCAACACGACCGATCGCGGTCAGGCCCCGAATGGTTTCGGCAGCTCCAATAATCGCGGCGCTTCCAACAACTCGACTATGACCGCGCGTGGTGCGAATAACCGTCCTCCGTGGGCTGGTTCCGGCACCCAGGCTAACGGCGCCAATGCTGGCGGTCGTTCCTACACGCCGCAAGGGAACGCGTCTTCCAACAGCCGCAGCTATGCTCCACAAGGTGCTCGCGGCGGTAACCCAGCGCCTACGCGAACCTACTCTGCGCCGAGCCGCAGCTACGGCGGCGGCAGTGCACCTCATGCTAGCGGTGGAGGAAGTGCACCCCACAGTAGTGGCGGCGGAGGTTCACATGGCGGTGGCGGCGGTTCTCACGGCCATCGTTAAAATCAGCGAAATCAGTATATTTCAAAAAGGCCCGTCGCTTTCAAATGCGGCGGGCCTTTTGTTTTCTTAATCCTTGGGATCCCTAGCCAATCCAGCGCGCGGCTCCGCAACTCTCTTTGTGCGCGTGGGTTAAATGAGTAGTTCGCGACGGGCGTTTCTAAGTTCGACAAAGCATTTGCCGTTCAAGCCCGGCTATTAGCACCAGGATGCTATCGTTAGAGTTAAGCAATGGGGCCGAATCCCCTGAGACCAGCACTCGGAGATTCGGGGTTCAAGAACGCAAATCCGCACAACAAAGGGCCAATACCGGCCTTGGCAATTCAGGAGAGAGGGAATCGCAAATGAAAAAATACACCATGCACTTGGTGAGCCTGCTCAGTCTCGCGCTGGCATTGGCCTGCTTTATGCCGCAACGAGCTGCTGCCGACGATGACGATCCGCCGGGCCGCGTCGCGCGACTTGGGTTTGTACGAGGAAATGTTTCCTTCGAACCTGCAGGAACCGAAGACTGGGTTTCGGCGGTCGTGAATCGTCCGTTGACCACAGGCGATAAACTTTGGAACGATGCCGATTCTTTTTCGGAGCTGCATCTCGGCTCCGCATCGATCCGTTTGAACAGCAATACGGGCATTTCTTTCTTGAATCTGACCGACAACATGACCCAGGTTCAATTAAGCGAAGGTACTGTGAACATCCGGGTACGCCGTCTTGGCGATGACGAAACGTTTGAAGTCGACACTCCTAACCTTGCTTTCACCCTGCTCCATGCAGGCAATTACAAGGTCAATGTCAACGAGGCTGGCGACGCTACCGTCGTGATTGTTCGCGATGGCCAAGGCGAAGTCACTGGCGGCGGTTCCGCTTACACTATCCATCCTCAGGAAGTCGGCACTTTCAACGGCACGGATCAAATTAACGCGGACGTCGAAACGTGGGACAACTCCGGCGACGATTTTGATACCTGGTGCGCGGAGCGCGATGCGCGCATCGACAACTCTATTTCTGCACGCTACGTTTCGAACGACGTCATCGGCTATGAAGATCTCGACGAATACGGCGGATGGCGTCCCACTCCGGATTACGGCACCATTTGGTTCCCGCACGTTGCCGTTGTTGGCTGGGCTCCGTATCACTACGGTCACTGGGCTTATATCTCGCCTTGGGGTTATACCTGGGTCGATGATGCGCCTTGGGGATTTGCGCCCTTTCATTACGGGCGTTGGGTAACTGTTGGTGGCGTCTGGGGTTGGGTACCCGCGCGGCCTGCGGTGGCTGTTGTCGGCGTAGCTTACGTTCGGCCTGTTTATGCGCCCGCTCTCGTCGCGTGGGTTGGCGGCCCGCACTTCGGCGTTGGTGTCGGAGTTGGCGGTGGCGGATTTGCAGCTGGCGTCAGCGTAGGATGGTTTCCGCTCGGCCCGCGGGAAGTGTATGTGCCGTCCTATCACGTCAGCCGAGTCTACGTGAACAACGTCAACATCACGAACACCACGGTCAATACAACCGTGGTGAACAACTATTACAACACCACGGTAATTAACAAGACGACGGTGACCAACGTTACCTACGTCAATCAGCGCGTGACTGGAGCCGTGTCGGTCACGACACCTCAAGCGTTTACGTCCGCTCAATCGGTCTCCAAGAACTCGGTCAGATTCGACGCGCGGGAAGTGGCCTCAGCCCCAGTTGTTGCTACGACGCCACCTGTTGCCCCTTCGCGGCAGGCTGTTCTCGGCTCTGGCGCTACCGCGACGGTACATCCACCAGCGGCACTGCAAACCCGCGCAGTGGTTGCGAAGACGACTCCTCCTCCGCCACCTCCGTCGTTTGCCAAACAACAGCAAGCGATTCAGGCCAATGGCGGCAGGCCACTAGCCATGTCAGAGACTCGTCAGCTACAGCCCGCGGCGACTCAAGTTCACTCCAATATCAAAATTGCTCCACCGGCCAAGCCGCAAGCGATTCAGGCAAAAGGCGTTCAGCCCAGTCCAAACAAGCCCGTTCCGCCGCCCGCGAACAATCCTAATCGTCCGCCATCAGCGCGGCCTAACGCACCGGCCACCACGACCACCGCAAATCCGCAACTTGACCAGAAACATCAACAGCAAGTGCAGGATCTACGCTCTCAGCAGGATTTGGAACGCCAAAAAGTTGAGCAGCAACAACAACAGGAACGCGCCGATCTGGCGAAGAAGGCCGCTGATGATCAAGCTCAGCAAAAGCTCAATCAGCAGCACCAGCAACAGCTCGAAGACCTAGAGAAAAAACACGACACCGAAGAGGCGAAACTCAAGCAGCAACAACAAGCGGAGAAGAAGAATCCTCCGAAACCGGCGAAGCCCGCAAAGGAAGACAAGCCTCCGAAGAAGGACAAATAGTCGTCGTTCTCGGGTTGGGATTTCGGGTGGGGCGCTTGCTAAATGGCGGGCTCCCCGCCCGACTCATTTGCGCTCATCCAATATGGGGTCGTGTGTGTGAGTGAGAAAAGCGGCAGCAGAGCTGCCGCACTCCAAATCGCCGGATGATTTTAGCTTCTGTGTGAAATCATCGGGGCTTCTCGCGTAAGATTCTTTCTCTCGAGTATGGCACGCCAAACTTCACGCCCGTCGAAACCGAAGCTAGCGTCTTCCGCTTTATCGCCGATT